>Ga0208398_100993_pt1 | contig 12882 bp, 8 predicted proteins | sample LakWasMe79_HOW10_2_FD_183905 | JGI IMG/M metagenome (GOLD analysis project Ga0208398, IMG submission 183905) | Freshwater sediment methanotrophic microbial communities from Lake Washington under simulated oxygen tension - Sediment Metagenome... | ecosystem: Environmental > Aquatic > Freshwater >... | reverse complement strand
CCAAGGTGCGCGGCGGGGTGATTTATGTGTCGGCCGTGATTGACCGGCCCGGCGTCATCCGCAGCCCCGGCGGCCTGCACGTGATCGTGGCCGATGCCGCCCACGGCGACCCGGTGATGGCAGACTTCTTTGCCGCCTGCGAGCGCGCCACCGCGTTGGACGCCAAACCCAGTGACGCGATTGCTGTGACGCTGTGGGAGAAGTTCATTGCGCTGACATCGTTGTCGGGCACGACGTCGCTGCTGCGCGCCAGCATGGGCCAGATTTTGGCCCACCCCGAGACGCGCATGCTGCAGCGCCAACTGGTCGACGAAGCGGTGGCCGTGGGGCGCGCGGCGGGCCAGGTGACCCGCACCGATCTGGCCGACGAGATCATGGCCAAGCTGGCGTCCATGCCCTACGCCTTTCGCTCCTCGATGTCGGAAGACCTAGAGCGCGGCAAACCGCTGGAACTGCGCTGGTTGTCGGGCCGGGTGCATGCGCTGGGGCTGGAGTACGGTGTGCCCACGCCCGGACACAGCGCCGTGTACCGCGCTCTGGTGCTGTACGAGAACGGCAGGCCCGCGTAGCTTACAAATCCAGATGCGCGCCTCTGTGTCGTAACCACTCTTTGCGCTCTCGGTAATTGGGTAGCACTTTGTCCACCTCATTCCAAAACGCATCCGAGTGGTCCCGGTGCCGAATGTGGCACAGTTCGTGGACCACGATGTAGTCAATCACCGTGAGTGGGGCCATCAGGCACTTCCAGTGAAAGTGCAGCCTGCCGTTGGGCAAGCAACTCGCCCAGCGGTAGCCCAAATCTTTGACCTGCACTTCGCCTGCATCTACCCCGACACGCGGTGCAAAGTGCGCCACGCGCTGCCGAACACGCGGCAGCCCTTTGTCTTTGTAGAACTGCTCAAACGCATATTGGGCTGCTTCGCGCCCGCCTGGCCCCATCACCGAGCGCAGTAGTTGAAACCGACCATCCTTGAGCTTGAGCGCTTCATCCTGCTCATCCACCAGAGACAAGCGGTAGCTACTACCGAGGTACAAGAACGACTCACCGTTGACCCACTCGCGCGCAACGCGTGCGGCATTCAGATCGCTCCACTCGGCCAAGTTGCGGTAGATCCACATGCGCTTGGAAAACACGGTTGCGTCCACTTGCTCTGGCGTCATGCGCCGTGGCGGGCGAACCCGCACCACGCCGTCTCGCTCTATCACAATGTCCGTGGTTTGCCGGTCCGCCCCTGGCAGCAGCTGGTACTCAATGTCTTGCACTTGGCGTACTTTCATTTACGCCTCCTTGGGTTTACCGCTGGACATGAGCGCATCATGGCGGTTTCTCGCCAGCTTCATCACCTCTACTGCCACCCGCTCGCGATGGATTTTTAATTCTTCAATGCCAGCCTTGGAAATTTCGGTCTTGATGGCACCACGCAAGCGCTTTTGCTTGTCTGCGTTTGTCCAGAAGTCCAGGCTGCCTATGGTTTCCTGCAGCACTTCAACGAGCTTTTCCATCAGCGCCTGCATGGCCGCCTGGTCTGCCGCGGGCACGGTACCCTGGGCAAAGCCCACCTGCACTATGTGATCGTAAAACGTGGTCGCCTCGCGGCCCATGCCGCCGTCGCCTTGCGTGCGGCCAGCAACGGCCTCCGTGCGCAACTCGGCCAGTTTCTCGGCAAGCAGGTCCCATTGGTCATGGTGCTTTTCTATCAGCGCGTCCACCTTGGCCGACAGGCTTTTGAAGAAGGCCGGGTCCTCGTCGTGGTGCACCGTGCAGTGCTTGCGAATGGCATGTTCCATTTCGCTGGCCTTGGCCGCCATATTTTTGCCAGCATGCGCAGCCAGCTTGTCCATAAAGTCTGGTGCCAGAAGCTCCACGGGCTCCACCTTGGGGTTGATTCCCAGGCTGATCAGGTGCGCGTTAATGAGGGCCTTCACCTTCTCGCCCGCATCGCCCAGGTTCAGGCTGGTGTCTTTGTAGCGTTCTTTGGTCACAGCCAGGATGTAGCCAAAGCGCCGCGCTGGCACGCGATAGGGGTGGGCAGATGCATGCGGCAACACAATGTCCATGCTCATCAAGAACTTCTTCAGGTACACATCAAAGTCAGCGCGCTGCTTCTCGTTTTTGAGTGCGGTTACTGCTGCGTGCACCACAGCGGCCTCGGCCTCCAGGGTGGGGAGATCGCCGGTTACAAATGGTTTGATCTGTTTGACGCCCAGGGCTTCAAAGTGCTGCAGCAGGCGCTGGTAGCGCTCCTCCAGCACCGGAAGTTCGGTGCTGATGTCTTGCAGGCCGCTTTGCAGCTCTTCCATCTCATCGCTGGCGGCGTAAATTGTCAGTGCCTCGGTCAAATGATTGGCCAGGCCGATGTAGTCCACGATGTAGCCGCGCTTTTTGCCGCGCGACACGCGGTTGGTGCGGGCGATGGCCTGCAATAGTGTGTGTTCACGCAGCTTTTTATCGATGTACATCACCTGTTCAATGGGGGCATCAAAACCGGTGAGCAACATGTCGCACACAATCAAAAAGGCGATGCCGGTGTTGATGGCATCCGGGTCGTCCTGGTTGAATGCCCTGCAAAAGTTGTCAGTAGCGTTCAGCCTGGCGGCCTCTTTGCGTGCCTGGGTCACAAAGGCGGCTTCGTTGGTTCCGTCTGAGGAGATCACCACCGCAGTTTTCAAGAACTTCAAGCGCGAGACAAGCTCCGTGTCAGGCGCTGTCTTCAACTCTTCACTGGCAATGCGTTCTTTCAACGCTTCGCGAATGCCGTTTTGGTAGCGAATGCACGCCAGCTTGGAGTGGCACACCACCTGGGCCTTGAAGCCGTTGGGCAAGATGTTGTCCACGTAGTGCGCCACCAGGTCTTTGGAAATCGCGTTGATGCGGTTTTCGGCTTCCAGCAAATCACCTGTGGCGCCGTACTTCTTCTTGATGGCCAGCAGGTCTTCGGCGCTTCGCTCCTTGAACAGGTCTTCAAACGCCGTGTCAAATGCGTGCTTTTCGTTGAGCGCGGTGTCGGCCGTCTTGCCCTCGTACAGTATCTGCAACGTCACCTCGTCATTGACCGCATCCATCAGTCGGTAGGTGTCGATGTATTCGCCAAAGCGCTTGTGCGTCTTGCGCCCCCCATGCCGCTCGGTGATCAGCGGTGTGCCAGTAAAGGCAATGCGTGTGGCGTTGGGGAAGGCTTCAAACAGGTTGTCGCCCAAGTCCGAGCCCTGGGTGCGGTGGGCCTCGTCCACCATCAAAATAATGCGCTCAGACGCATTCACCACCCCAAAGGTCTGCCCGACGGGCATGGCCAGGTAGGTGCCCAGTGCTTCGGCCACTGTGTTGGTGAGTGTTTCCTTGCGCTCCTGAAACTTGTGCACCATCACCATGTTCACGTCGGAGCTATCAGTGCCCAACTGGTAGCGCAGCTCGGCGCGGGTTTCAATCACATTCACCCGCGCGCCGATGAGGGTGGCGGTTTCGCCCAGTTGCGTTTCCAGGTCTTGCCGGTCGTTCACCAGCACAATCTTGTAGTCGTTCAGGTCGCTGCTGGCGCGCAGCATGCGGGCCAAAAAAACCATGGTCAGCGACTTGCCCGAGCCCTGCGTGTGCCACACCACGCCGCTGCGCTCCATGCTGGTTGTGCCCGTGCGCAGTCGCTGCAAAATCTTGGCCGCCGCGCGGTACTGCTGGTAGCGGCACACCACCTTGATGCGCGGGCCGCCGTCCGTGTCCATGAACAGGGCGCTGGTGCGCAGCATGTGCAGCAGGTTGTGCCGGGTGAGCATGCCCGCCACCAGCCGCTGCTGCGCGTTCATGCCATCCATGGCGCCGTCGTCTTGTGGGTAGAGCGTCTTCCAGTCGTAAAAGTGTTCTTCGCTAGAGGTAACGGTGCCGTAGTCCGCCTCCAGCCCACTAGAGCGAATCAACAGCAGGTTGCTATGGAATAGCCGTGGCTCGCCCTCGCGCAAACCTGCCGCTGCCGTGTCCGCGCGCTTGTTCATGTAGCGCTGCAACTGCACAAAGGCCTCTGCCATGGGGTTGGCGCAGGTCTCCGAGCCCTTTTTGCACTCCACCACGCACAGCGGTATGCCGTTTACCAGCAGCACAATGTCCGGGATGATGAACGCCTTCACACAACCCGGCGTGTCGATGCGGAACTGGTTAATGGCGTGGAACGTGTTGTTCTCAGGATGCGCAAAGTCAATCAGCTTCACCACTGGGTCTGCCTCGCCCGTGGCTTCGTTCACATCCACCTGCGCCTTGAACAGTAAGGCCTGAATGGCCTCATTGGCCTCCAGCAGCGTGCGGTTGGGCTGGCGCAGCAGTTGGCCACGCAGATCGTCCAGCTGGCGGTCGGTGAGCCATGTTGAGCCATTTGGCAGAGTGTTGATGCGGCGCACTGCCTCGTCAAACACGCCGGGCAACAACCATTCGCGGAACGACGTGCGCAGGCTGGCCGCCGGGTCTTGGGGAATAGTGGAGCAACCCTGATCCACCACCGTCCAGCCCTGGGTGGCGAGCTGCTGCAAGAAGGGGAGCTCTACCTCGCTGTATTCCGACATGGGCGCGCGATGTCAGGCGGCAATGGCCTGGCGCGGTGGGTTGGTCAGCCGATCCAATGCGATGCCAATAGCCTCGTCGTGAAACAGCTTTACCTTACGCTGCGCGGCACCCGGTACTGGCCAAGCCAACAAACCTTCGCGCACTGCTGAAACAGTGGGGGGTACATGTTCATTGGTTAAGAGCCAATCCACCGTTGCAAGCAACTCCATGCCAAACGGAGATTCAAATCCATCAATGAGCGCAGCCGTTTCTTCGAGTGCTGGAAGATAGGCCTTGGCCTCGCTTTGCAAGAAGGCTTGCACCAAGTCCTTGCGATCATCATCAAACCAAATCACGTCCAGCTTGTCCGCATCCGCAATCCGTTTATCGCAGTGCAGATAGCTGCCATCCAGCTTGTCGATAAGTTTGTCAAGGCGGTTTGCATACGGGCCATACCGGTTCGCTTCAAACTGCAGGTCCAACGGATTGTCACCAGGCATGAGTCGTTCGATAGAGCGCTCCAGAAACCAAGCCAGCTTTTGAATTTCCAGCAAGCTGCATTCCATGCCCAGCACCCAGTAGCGACGTACCAGTTCAGCAATCAGCGCGCGGGCTGGGGTCAGTTTTTCAACGCCTGTGCGCTTGGCTACGTTCTGGTACTGCTTAGTGGGCTCAAACACTGTGATCACAATATCGGTCAGATCGCCCAGTGCACGCTCAACTTCTGGCTTCACCACCTCCCAGTCCAGTCCGCCATTGCCCGCGCCCAAGGGAGGGATTGCGATGGATTTGACCTTGTTGTCGATCAGAAATTTCCGAAGGTCTTGCAATCCCTCGATCACCCATTCGAGCTTGGAAGGTGAGCGCCAGTGCTGCTTGGTGGGGAAATTCACAATCCAGCGCGGGCCATCCAATTCGGCGGGCTGGGTGATGAACATGTGGCCTGTACGCACCTCATGCGCCTTGCAGGCGGCAGCGTATTGGCGGTAGTTGTCGTCAAAGCGTTCTTTGAACATCAGCGCGATGCCTTTGCCCATCACGCCCACGGTGTTCACTGTATTCACCAGCGCTTGCGCACGGGCTTCCAGTAAATTACCTGTTGTGAAATTGAGCATCAGAAATACCACCCCGGACGTGCATGAACCGGCAAATTCAGCCCTTGGGCCGAAACTTGCGCCTGAGCTTGCATTTTGCCTGTTTCTGAATGGCAAACAATACCTATCAACCCGGATACCGGGCAGTGCCGGCGAATCAGCGCTTCGGCTTGGTAGCGCTCAAATTTGGCAGGGTCGTTCTCATCGCGTTTGAAATCCCGTGCCTGCAAGAGCTTCCAGTCCACCTTGTCCAGATGGGCCAGGTCGTTGTAATACGTGGCCCAACGGTAATAGGCGTGCATGTCCGTGAATAAAAAGGGCAGTCCCTGCTGTGCCACATGGTGCAGGCTGGACACCAGAATCACGATCTCATCGTTTTGCCGCTGTTGCACGCCGCCGCGCCCGGAACGTATGTTGCGCATCATTACCGAGAAAGGCGTGAAATAGAAGGGCACATAGTCGTTTAGCAGGCCGCCCGGTGGCACAGGCACCGTATGCCGTGCGCGCTTGTCGATCAGCTCCGAACTACCAATGCTCACCCAATTTGGTGCCCGCTGGGCACTGTTGCCGCAGTGCAGACCATGCTGCAGCACCCACGGCAAATTGTCGCGATGAATGATGCGCCAGATCAGCGCTTTTTCGGGGTTGAGGTTCTTGTAAATCATTTGAGAAACATGTTCTCGTTTACATCGATTCCAACGGCTACTTCCTGGCGATTGGCCCACGTCCTGATCTTCTGCTCCAACGCTACGTTGCGGACATAGATTGCAAAAAACTGTGAAACTGGTACGGTGCCGGGTGCAAGACACTCTGCCATGCATACGCTCTTGCAATTCGGGTCGTGGTAGTCCCGTTGATTCATCGTCTCCCAGTCGATTGCCTCAAAGCCCGCAGCGTAATCGAGCAGTTCCATCTCACTATTGGCCAACGGGTGGCGTGGAAGGATCTTCCAGTTCTTTCTGGCAGCCAGCTCACGCTTCACTGCAATGAGCGCGAATGGAGTGTCCTTGTGTGTTTTTTGAACAATCCCATCAAAGGGATTGTTAACAAACCAATGAAACGGGACATACCCTTCCAGCACCAAACCCTGACGCTTTTCAATGATCGCCTTGTCCGCAACGTCTTGGAAGTCCGTCAGCTGATTCCGCGGCAGAAGCCCCTTCTCAAGGATGGACGGGATGTTCTTCAGCGCGGTCAAGTGATAGATGAGCTTCTTGTTTTTGTAATCTGCCATACGCTCCCTTTTTTGCTATTGAACTGATACTTTGCCGGTAAGCAGGTCTTGCATGAGGCCGAGTTTTTGTTGCCGCAATTTCGACAAGTCGTCTTGCATTGCAAATATGCGCGTGTCTGCGGATTTGAGCTTCTTGGCAATTGCTTGCTGCTCAATCGGTTCGATCGGGCATGCGATCTTCAATCGTTTGAAATACGGCAAGCCAATGGTCAGGATGGTGCTGCCCATGGCGATGTTCTCGAACGTACGCTTATTGAATTGCAGCCAGTAATACAAGAAGTGGTTGTCCATCTTTTGGTCGCACTTCCAGCACATGAAGTGTTGGCTAACCGCCATAGGTTCGGTGGTGATGGCGCTTTTGCCCACGCCTGCATCGCGGGACAGAACCACGATGCCAGCGGGGTGTAGCACCGCGGATGAATTCGCAATGCCTTTGTGGCTAATTTCAAGTTCGGTGTCTGAAATGTAGAGTTGGTCCAGCTTATTGGAGTCCGCCAGCGACACCCATTTGATGCCGCCGTTCCAATACTCGGGGTGATCCTTGTTGGGTGTGTGGCCGCTTCCGCGATGCGCCAGGTTGTCGAGAAGCTCGTACTGCCACTCCCTCGGAATCCACCCAATCGCCGTTTCCTGGTACAGCTCGGGCGCTTGTTCGCGGGGTGGGCGCAGTTGGCCGGTGAGGAGCACGCCACGGGTGAAGAGGACGTGCATCAGGCCGGCTTTGATGTGCTGGTATTTCTCGATCAGCGCTTCGGTTTGTTCGATGGCGGTGTCGATAGTGGAGAGGATGGCCGCGATCTTTTCCTGAACAGGGAAGCCGAATGCTGGAATCGGAACAGACCGAACATCTGAAGTGGAAACCGCTGCGAACGTGGAACCCTGACTACGCTGCTGCAGAAAATTCGAATTCAACTCAACAGCATGTTTGAGAAACACCGAATTGGATAGCCCCGGCTTAGCTTTGAAAGCACCAAGGCCACGGCCAATGCAATAGTCTTGGTCTGCGTAATTCATTGAGCCAACCGGCGCACGAACACTAATCAACACGGCTCCCGCCTTGGCCGTGCGCAAGGGATGGCGGCAGAAGATTGCACTTTCAGGATGGTGGCGTCCAAACTCAGCGGAGCCTTGTAAAAAAGGCAGACCTTTTCCTTCGGTGTTGCATAGGTCTGACTCGGGCGATTGCCCCATGGTCACATCAGCGTAGTCGGCGAGTGGCCTGCGCTGCAACTCACTCATACCCCAACTCCGTCAGAAACGCCTGCAGCTGCTCCGCCGCCATATCCCGCTGCGCCTCAATCTGCTTGGCCGTCACCGCATATTTGCGCCACAGGTTTTCAACCGCCGCCACACAAGCGCGCTGGTCGGCGCGCAGGTAGTGTTGAAAACTGGCCATCAGTACCTGACCCAAGCGCTGGATGATGATGACGCGGGCTTCATCGGCGCTGATCTTCAGGCGGGCTTGTTCCACCAGCGCGTCCTTTTTGTCGGTGGTGGTTTTGATGTGGGCCTTGAGGGTCTTGGCTTCGTCTTCCAGCGCTTTGTGGCGCGCCAGTTGCGCCTCGATGTGCTCGGCCGCTTTGGCAAAGGCTTGCCAGTCGCCCAAGGCTGGGTCGCGCTTGGCGGCCTTGGTCATGCCTTTGGCGTCCTTGAGGGCGGCTTTGAGGGCCTTCACGTCTTCCGCAGGCAGCACGCCGGTTTCTTCCGTGTCTTCAAAGTCTTCCTCGCTGGCGGCGGCAAACAGGGCTTGCAGTTCGGCCAGCCGGGCGTGTTGGCCCTCCAACTCCGCCAGCACCTGGGGGAACTGGCTTTGCAGGATGTCGTCGTCCGGTATCAGCTCCGGGCCCCAGCCGCTGGCGGCGATGGATTTGAGGTCGGACGCCAGGCTCTGGTAAAAGTTGGCAAACGCACCGCGCACCTGGTAGCGGGTGAGCAGAGACTGACCCACGAACACGCGCTCTACGCCCTCCAGCAACGCGGCACGCACGGCGTACACGTTGCGACCCGTGGCGTGTTGGTTGGTGGCGTCGGGGGCCAAGGCTTCGATAACGGGCAGGTGCGCTTGCCACCATGCGCCTAGCTGCTGCATGAACTGGGCTTGGCGTTGTTGCACGCCGGGGTGCTGGGCTACGTGGTCTGCAATGGCGCGCTGGTTTGCCAGGGCCGGTGCGAAGTCGGCATAGGTGGCATCGCGGGGTGTGAAGCTGCTCTCGCGCAGGCCGGGGTAGTTGGTCCAGTAGTGGGCCAGCGCATCTACCTCGGCCACGGGCACACCGCCGTGCAGGTGGGCGCGCACGTCGTGCGGCTCGGGGGGCGGGGCGTTGTCCACATAGCGGCGGATGTTGCAGTTGTAGTCTTCGGCCTTGATCTCGGCCACCGGCACACGGCGGGCGTAGGCGGGGATGTCTTGGCCCGCGCGGTAGGCGTGGACGATTTTGTCGATGTCTTCCGCGCGCAGGTGGTTTTGGGCCTTGCCTTCGCGGTATTCGCGGTCAGCGTTGATAAAGAGCACATGGTCGCGCTGTGGCGCGCCCGCCTTGTTGAGCACCAAGATGCAGGCAGGGATGCCGGTGCCATAAAACAGGTTGCCGGGCAGGCCGACAACCGCTTCCAGGTAGCCACTGTCGATAAAGTGTTTGCGCGCTTCGCGCTCTTCGCCACCGCGAAACAGCACGCCGTGGGGCATGACGGTGGCCATGCGGCCATCGGCCTTGAGCACTGCCAGCATGTGCTGCACAAACATGAGGTCGGCCTTTTTGCCTTTCTCGGGCATCCATACCGGAAAGCGGCCAGGGAACTGCATGTCTTTCTTGATGTAGTTTTGGCTAAAAGGGGGGTTGGCCAACACACGGTCAAAGCGGCGCAGCTGGTTGGTCTCGTCTTTGTGCTGGGGTTCGCGCAGGGTGTCTTGCTGGCGGATGTCGGCATCGGGGATGCCATGCAGCAGCATGTTCATCTTGCAGATGGACCAGGTGGTGCCCATCTTTTCCTGGCCGAAGAGGCGCACGTTGCTGGCGTCTTGCCCTTTCTCACGCACATAGTCGCGCACCTGGATCAGCATGCCGCCCGAGCCCACCGTGGGGTCATACACGCGCATGCCATCGGCGGGGTCGCAAACTTCCACGCAGATGCGCACCACCTCGGCGGGCGTATAAAACTCGCCAGCCTTTTTGCCTGCCGAGTCGGCAAAGTATTTAATGAGCCATTCATAGGCCGCACCCAGCAGGTCGGGGAATTCGAAGTCGCTGTCTTTGAGCGGGATCTTGTCAAAGTTCTGGATGAAGTCCGCCAGGGTGTCGTCGTCCAGCGTGGTCTGGCCGATTTTGCGGTTGAAGTTGATGGTGCCCTTGAGCACATCTTGCAGGGCATCGGCGTTGTCGTCTTCCAGGGCCTCCAGCGCCTTGTTGAGCATGGAGCCGACGTTGACCTTGGTGTGCTTGAGTGCGGGCTGGCGCTTGCCTGCTTCGTCCATCCATTCGTCGCTCCACCGGGCGCGTGGCGGCACGTAGAAGTATTTGCCGGAGTACTGGTCTTTGTCTTCCAGGTTCAGGGCAATGTCGGCGGCGCTCAGGCCAGCGGCCTTGCCTTCTGCCTTGATGGACTCGCGCCGCTCGTCAAACAGGTCACTGGCGCGCTTGAGGAACAGCATGCCAAAGATGTATTCCTTGTACTCGCTGGCATCCATGTTGCCGCGAAGCGCATCGCACGCGGTCATGAGCAGGTTTTCGAGGCGGGAGAGGGTGAGTTTGGCAACGGACATGGTGGACGATGGTACCAAGACGTTGGGCCAGGTTTGTCAAAACGAAGAACCAGGCTTGCAGATGTCGTTGTGCGGGAACGTCTTATGTGAAATTGGCCGCTAGCCCTCGTGAAATATGCGTGTACCGCTCCTGAATAAATAGCGTTTTGTGGATGTGGCTAGCGCAGAACTGCTATCGCTTCAATTGGTTCAGCGGCTAGCTGTTTGCGAGGTGCATGCCGGCCAGCTGGCCCAGCAGCGCCGACACGGTGTCCAGCTGATCGGCCGGCACCGTTTGCGTGGCATCCACGGCAATGGCCTGCACGGACACCAGCGCATAGTCCAGCAACTGCTGCCCGGCGTCGCTGAGCAGGGCATAGCCAACGCGGGCGTCGCGCGGGTCGGGTTGCCGCGCCACCAGGCCGAGCTTCTCCAGCGGCAACAGCGTGCGGGTCACGCCCGAAGCGGTGAGCCCCAGGCGCTCGGCCAGGTCCACCCGGCGCAAGCGCTTGCCCGGCGAGCGGCCCAGGTAGTACAGGATCATGAAGTCGCCAAAGCTCAGCCCGTGCACGCTGGACAGCGCGTTGTCCAGGCGGCGGGTCAGGGTGGCGTAGGCGCGGGTCAGGCGCAGGCAAAATTCCAGGCTGGGGCTGGTCGTCGGCTCGGGTTGCGCGGAGTCTTGACCCGTTGTTGCTTGTGTTTTCATTGTATTTACGTTGAGTGATAGTTGATTGATCAAGTATACATGAAGAATACGGCGCATGGAATTTCTGCATGCGCAGCGTTGTGGACACTGCTTCTCTGCTGAATACAATGCGGCAAAATATGCCGGTAGCCCTCGTGGAATATAGAAAGTCTGCTCCTGAATATGGAGGAGCGCAAGAGTCGACCGCTACAGAAGTGGAGCAGTACGCATGGACCCCATCACCATCGGTCTGCAGATGGCGGTCAGTGTGCCATGGGGTTAGCCCGGTCCAAGCGGGTCAGCCGCAGCACGACGGCTTGTTTGGGGCGCAGGGTCACATGCAGCTCAGGCTCGCAGGGGGCAGCGCCCTCAGGCAGCTCCAGCGCAAAGCGTTGCAGCAGCATGGCCGACAGCAGTGTCATCTCCATCATGGCGAAGTGCTGGCCCAGGCATACCCGCGGGCCGGCGCCAAACGGCATCCAGGCACCCTTGGGGATGGGCGGCGCACCGTCCAGAAAGCGCTCCGGGCGGAAAGCATGGGCCTGCGCAAACCAGCGTTCGTCATGGTGCAGCACCCACGGTGTGATGCGCAGCATGGCGCCCTTGGGAATGTGCCAGCCATCCAGAACCAGGGGTGCGCTGGTACGTCGGCTCATGATGGCCGACACTGGCGGGTACAGGCGCATGGCTTCTTTCAGGGTTGCGGTTAACCAGGGCAGTTGCGCCATGTGCTGCGGGCCGGGCGTGCCGTTGCCCACCACCGCACGCACCTCGTCCCGCGCGCGTTCGGCTGCAGCAGGATGTTCGGCCATCAGCTGGCTCCACCACAGCAGGGCTGTGGCCGAGGTTTCGTGGCCGGCCTGAAAACTCACCATGCACTGGTCAAACACCTCCTGGTTGGACAGGGCAGCGCCCGTCGCCTCGTCGCGCAGGGCCAGCAGGCGCCCCAGCAAATCCTGCCGGGTTTGCTGGTCTGGCTGCGCGGCAATGGCGGCCTGCCGCTCCGTGATGTGGCCATGTACCAAATGCCGCAAGCTGCGCAGTGCCCTGCGTTTGGCGGCTTTGCCGGGCAGGGGCAGCCAGTCGGGCAGCGTGAACAGGCGAAACATCTCGCGGTAGGCGGTAGCCGACAGGGTTTGCGTGGCCTCAATGGCCGCCAGCGACTGTTGCTGTGCCGAGCGACTAAACAGCGTGCGCAGAATCACATCCATGGCCACGCGACTCCACAGCGCGTCCATGGTCACCAGTGCGTGGGGCTGGTTGTCCGGCACCAGAGTGTCGAAGGCCTCTTGGGCGGCGGTGGTCATCAGCTCGGCATAGCCCGCCACCTGTTTGGGTGTGAAGGCGGCCATCAGCATGCGGCGCTGGCGTTGCCAGGTGGCGCCCTCGGTGACCAGCACGCTTTGGCCAAAGACCTGGGCAAACACTTCGATGCCACGTTCCCAGCGAATGAGGGCATCGGCATGGGTGACCAGGGCCTCGCGCGCCAGATCGGGCGACATCAGATCCCAGGCATGTTCGTTGCCCAGGCGCATATAGCTGATGTCGCCATGGGTGCGCTGCAGGCGGGTGACAAAGCCCAGGTAGTCGCGCTTCATTTCTGAG
>Ga0208398_100992_pt1 | contig 12901 bp, 11 predicted proteins | sample LakWasMe79_HOW10_2_FD_183905 | JGI IMG/M metagenome (GOLD analysis project Ga0208398, IMG submission 183905) | Freshwater sediment methanotrophic microbial communities from Lake Washington under simulated oxygen tension - Sediment Metagenome... | ecosystem: Environmental > Aquatic > Freshwater >... | reverse complement strand
CAGACTGAAGTCGATCAAGCATTGGCTCAGGATCTTATAACGTTGGTCCGCGCGCTCGATAATAAAACCATTAAATTTGAAAACAGAGCTGATGAAGGGGCTTTTTTTCAACTAATGCTGACTTGCCACACAATTGTTAGTCAGATCCGCCCTCCATCAAATACAAAACATTAATTAGGCTTAACCATGCCATTACAAAGCGACTCACAAGGTTTTTTAATCGGCGATACCGTTACCGACATTCGCCGGGTATCAGACCATCTAAGGCGTATTAGAACTGACATATCTGATATCAAGTGTGCCATGCTGAGTTCATCAACAAACAGCCGAGAAAGCGGCCATTCTCGCGCCTCCAGTGGCGGCAGTAATGCGCGGATCAGTAGCTCGGTGGCAACTCCAACTGGGGCAAGGAGTGGCGATCAAGGCCCAGCAATCAGGGATTTATCGTTGATAAATTCCAATGAAGTGGCTACTCTAGGCGGAAGAAGCCGTGACGCTTCAGGACGATTTGTTGGCAATCAGCAAGCGGAAGGTCCCGGCTCAAATCGAGGCAGGGACGGACGCTTTTCTTCTAATGGCGAAGGTGAATCTCAAGCTCAGCGAGGAATGCTTAGCGGTTTTGCTGACCGTATTGCTTCCGCTGTAACGGCGACGACCGCCGGCGCAGAAGAAGCCGACCCAACTATAAAAGCGTTTAAAGAAGTCGCCGAACCGCTTGCGCGAGGGTATGAAATATTCTCTGGTGGTGGCGACAAAAAAGAGCGCTGGTATAGAAAAATATTTAGAGAACTGAACCTTTTCAGAAAGGATGAGTCTGCATTTAACCGGGCGGCCAACCGAAGTTTGCATAATATTGAGGGTAATCCGGGCGGCGGTAATGGTAGCAGTGGGGCGTTTGGAGCATTGCTCCTATTACTTGGGAATTTGCTGTTGAAAATACCGGCGTTAGGGACAGCTATTGCCGGGTTCACTGCCGTTTTGTCGAAAATTCCATTGTTGAAAAACTTACTGCCCGGTAGGTTGTCAACGAATATACCACCAGTATCATCAGAAGCTATTCCACCTGCTTCCGGCACTGGAGGTATCGGTAGAAGGTTACTCCGTGGCGGGAAGGGTTTGCTTAAAAGAATCCCTCTACTTGGCGCTTTGATCGGCGGTGTAAGTGCCGCCAGTGACATATATGGAGCTGAAAATGACGACTCACTAACACGGGGCTAAAAAGACAAAGCCGACGGCAAGGCAGTCGGCGGCTTAGCGGGAAGCGTTGGCGGCATGATGGCAGGAGCTAAGCTGGGTGCAATGGCGGGAGCTTTTGGTGGTCCCATTGGTGCGGCCATAGGCGGGGTAGTCGGCGGCGCAGCGGGTTTATTTTTCGGTGACCAAGCCGGGCAAATTATCGGCGAGAAAATGGGGGAATGGACAACCCAACTTCGTGAAGCGGATATACCGGGCAAGATTGTTGGCGCATGGGACGCAACAACCAGCGCGATAAAAAGCGGCTGGGACGGCGCTTTAAAAATTATTCTCCGATGCCTGGGGCAAAGCCAAAGACCTTGGCAACGCGGCTAATAACTTTGTGAAGGACAAGACCGGGATTGATGTAAAAGCAGAAGTTAAAAACGCCTATGACGACGTAGTCAAATATACCGCAGATGAAGTCATTCCATCATTAGTTGACCTGAAAAACAAGGGGGTCGATGCAGCGGGCAAGGGCGCTCAATGGGTTGGTGAGAACACGACGGTCGGCAAGGGGGTGGGGTACATCAAAAGCTTGCTTCATACCGAAGGAAAAACCAGGGTTTATGATAAGGGTGACGGAAGCACCGAAACACGTGAAGGCGGAACAGTGGCTTGGCGCAATAACAACCCAGGCAACCTGAAGTTTGAATATGCTGGAAGTGCGGACAAAACGGTTAAGAGCAAGCGAACCAAAGAACAGGCATTGTTATCGGCCCAAAAAGCTTACGACGGCGTAGTTGATCTGGATCAGTGGGGTAATGCCATATTCAATACTGAGGATGCCGGTAAAGATGCCAAGGCAAAACTGCTCACAAAAAAACATGGCGACAAGACCATAGAGGAAATGCTCCCAAAATACGCCGTGTCCGATTATTCAGGTACAGCTGATACACAAGCCTACGCTGCTGGAATACATAAACTTGCCGCTTCGCGCGGGCTTGATTTAAAGGGCAAAAAAATATCAGACCTTAATTCTGATGAGTTCAACGCTTTAATGGACGGCATGAAAAAGGTCGAAGGATTCAAAGAAGGATCGGTGAGCATTCAAAAGCCTGAGACGGCTGTTGCCTCAATATCCAATGATCCAACCCAGAGCAAGGCACCAGAAGCTTTCGGCGTTGCTTCAGATACATTTGCGGCGGCAAATAACCCAGATCCTTACAGGTCACTTAATAGCTTCATGACGGCCCCAGGCTGCGCCGCCCAGGTACAAGTCGCTTCTGCGCCGCCCGTAAAGCCGCCAGTATTTTTGCCGCCGCCAGCTATCCCCGAAGCGCCGCCGATAATCGAGCCACTAGCCAGTAATTCAAGCCGGAACATGACGGTATCAATGCCTGCCTCAGATGTCGGTCAGGATATTAAGGATCGGAGTATTGCGCATATTGTAACAGGCGGGTATTCGAGCTACCGGGGGTAGATATTGAGATATAGTCAAATCTGGTGTACAAGCAATTTTGATTAGGTGGCGATATTCTGCTGTTTATATTTACTATCGTTCGCTTCATCTAAAACGGCTATCCCATCCTGAAACGTTATCCCTCGCACCACATCAGGCAAGCGATTAAAGCCGCGTAACTTGAGCCAACTCCTTTCAGCCGCCAAGGCCAACTGAAAAACCAGCCCTAAAAGTGTATTCCGCGAGACGCAGTTCTTCGTCCGGGTGGTCCGATGGCGAATGGTAGCAAACGTTGATTCAATCGGGTTGGTCGTTCGAATATGCGCCCAATGCTCAGCCGGAAAATCGTAGAAACTGAGTAATGTTGCCCGATCCTTGGTCAGAACGCCGGTCGCCTTGGGATACTTCGCGCTAAAATTCCGCACAAACTGATCAAATGCCTTTTCTGCCAGAGCTTTGGTTTCAGCCATCCAGATTTCATGTAACCCCGCTTTGGCTTTACCGTGTATGGATTTCGGCAATTCATTGAGTACATTGGCTGTCTTGTGTACCCAGCAGCGTTGGCAACGGGTTTGGGGCCATGCTTCATCCAAAGCGGCCCAAAAACCCAAAGCGCCGTCGCCGATAGCTAATTTTGGCACTGTCTTCAGGCCTCGCGCTTCCAAATCTTGTAGGAGAGCTAGCCAAGAAGTTTTCGACTCACGATAACCATCAGACAGGGCTAATAATCGCTTTTCACCTTGCTCATTAACGCCAATGATGACCAGTAAACACAGGCGGTCATCCTCGCCCCTCAGCGTCGAATAGATGCCATCCGCCCAGATATAAACATATTTTTCATCGATTAAATCGCGGCGATTCCAGGCCAGATAATCTTCAGACCACTGAGCCTTGAGCCGACTCACTACGGCTGGCGACAAGCCTTTCGCTTCATCTCCCAACAGAACCGATAAGGCGTCCTGCATATTGCCCGTAGAAATGCCGCGCAAATACAACCATGGCAAAGCCGCTTCAATCCGTCTGGCTTTTCGCACAGAAGGCGGAACAATGGCTGAGTTAAACTTGACCCCACCGCCGGAACGATCGCGCACCTTGGGTATCTTAACGGCTATCAATCCAAGCCCTGTTAATACGTCCCGCTCCGGTAAGTAACCATTGCGAACTACCGTTTTCCGTCCTGTCAGGTCGGTCACATTCTCATAGTGACTCAAAAAAAATTGCAGTTCCGTCTCAACTGCTTTTTCTATCAAGCCTCGGGCCCCTTGCCGCAATAGCTCTGTCAGGCTATCGTTAATTGCACCTGGAGTATCAAACCCTTTTACGTTATCTTTATTCATGGCGTAACTTTTTTGCTGTCATTCGATCTCATTAATCTAATTTCAGCAGAGGTCGCCACCTTTATTCAAGTTCGCCATACACCAGATTTATTTATACCTCAGATCGGGCCTTAGGAAGGTGATCTTAAAACCGGTGCTCTCAAGGTATTTACAGGTATCTAACACGGCTTTGTGTTCGCTAGCCGATGTAATGATGTGGTTGCCTCTTTTTTGATAGCTAAGGGCAATTCCTTTGATAGCAAGGTTGTTCGATTCGGTTGCACCTGATGTGAAAATCAGATCGTTCGGGTTGCAGTTCAACAAGGATGCGATTTCGGCTCGCGACCTCTCGATTAAGTCATTCGCCCGGTCGCCAAATTCATGCTGTAAGGAAGCGGGGTTGGCGAATATGCCATCCATTGTTAAACATTGCGCCATAGCTGCCGCAGCTTCGGGCACCATGGGAGTTGTTGCTGCATAGTCGAGATAAATTTGGTTTTTCAAAACAAGTTTTAATGGTTATAGACTTTATGTTAGGAAGCTAAAAAATTAGAAGCATTTATGAGTCTTCGCGCAACTGACGTATAGCAACACAAACAATACGCTTAATGGTCGGCATGAATACGCTGAACTGATTTTTGAGATTCATAACAAGCAACTCCAACCCGGTTGATATGGTCAACGAGGTTTGCATTGCTTATCTGATTGAAAATTGAAATATCAAAACTGTAGGGCAAGAGCAGATCATCAATATCATTACTTATCTTATTGATCATCGCCAAATCCAAGTTGTTACCCTTTAGTGTCAGATCAATATCCGAGCCGGTTTTATAAGTGCCTTTTGCGCGTGAGCCGTAAAGTATGATTTGTTCTACTTCAGGATAACGGGTAAAAACAGAATTAATCTGCTCGATGGTTTGTTCTTTTAGACCGTATTTCATGGTTTATGGCTACTCTTTTTCGACTAATGTGCTGAGCTTTTTCTGTAGCTTCACAAACGCTTGATAATAGTTGTTTATATTGTTAAACCGTTAAATCCATCTAATATCGTGGTTTTGCATATCGTAATAACGGATTCTTGAGCAGGACACGGCTTGAAACCGCGTTCTGCTCAAGGTTGCAATAGAGTCGAGTGTTAACCGACAGCCCTCAAGGTTCCCTCAGGAAACTGCATAGTCATGCAATGCAGGCTGCCGTATTGATGTACCAAGGGCTGACAAGGAACGCCAATAATCTTGCGATCGGGGAAGCAACCGGCCAAGCGTTCCAATGCAACCTCATCCATCGGGTCGCCGTAAACCGGCACCATGACGGCGTGATTGATGATTAAAAAGTTGGAATAATTGGCCGGGAGTTGTTGGCCGTCCTCATCATAAATAGGTTTCGGCAGCGGTAACGGTACCAAATGATAGACGTCTCCATCCTGAGTTCTAAGCGCCTGTAGTTGCGTTTCCATGAATTTCAGGCTGTTGTAATGCGGGTCTTCGGCATCGTTGCTGCTGGTGTAAGCAATGGTGTCGGCTGAGCAAAAGCGCGCCAGGGTATCGATATGGGCATCGGTGTCGTCACCGGTCAGGTTTTCCTGATCCAGCCAGAACACCCGTTTTGCACCCAAGTGCTGGAGCAATTGCTGTTCGATGTCCTGTTGGCTCAGGCCATTATTCCTGTTTGGATTTAACAGGCATTGTTTGGTGGTTAAGAGAGTGTCTATCCCGTCGCTTTCGACGCTGCCGCCTTCCAGAATGAAATCGACATCGGTGTGGCTGGCGCCTTTAAAGGGCTTGGCGTTTAACAGTTTGTGATTAAGTGCATTGTCGTTTTGGTGCGAGTATTTTTCGCCCCAACCATTGAAAAGAAAATTCATATGCATGATTGCGCCGTCTTTTTCGACGCTTAGAAAAACGGTATCCCTGACCCAGATGTCATTTACTGCGGCGTGGATGAAGTCGATGTTGTCGGACTTGCTTATTAAGGCCTGGACATGTTGCTGATGGCTGTCATCACGGCACACGATAAGCAGTTTTTGGTACTGGCTAATGGTATCGGCAATAACGCTATAAGATTGTTCTACAGTTTCAAGATTACGAAAGTCGCCGGTTTTATGCGGCCACGCGATTAAAACAGCGGATTGTTTTTCCCATTCTGCTGGAAATCTGTTCATAGGTTTAAGTTTCCTGTAATTATATTTCCCGGCTAGATACCGGAGGTAGATTGATACAACATTTCTTTGGCGTGTGCCAGCGTGTTGGCGGTGATATTGATCCCGCCCAGCATTCTGGCAATTTCTTCAACACGCTCTTCCGTTTCCAGTAAGCGGACATTGGAAGAAGTCATATCGGTTCGGTTGTTTTTTTCAACGTAGAGATGATGATGCGCTTGTGCAGCGACTTGTGGAAGGTGAGTGACGCACATGACTTGCCGGTTATGGCTTAAGCTGCGCAGTTTCTGCCCGACGATTTCGGCAATGCCTCCACCTATGCCTGAGTCTACCTCATCAAAAATCATGGTCGGGGTGGTTTTATCGCTGGACGTAGTGACTTGAATCGCCAGGCTGATGCGCGATAATTCGCCGCCGGAAGCCACTTTAGCCAGTGGTTTTGCTGGCAGGCCGGGATTGGCGCTGACCAGGAATTCGATTTTATCTTTGCCGTTCAGTTTGGGGATGGTGCTATCCAGCGCGCCTATATCGACCAGGAATTCGCCTTGCGGCATGCCCAGTTCCTTGATCATCGCTGAAATCTGTTGTTGCAGTTTTTTGCCGCAAAGTTTGCGTTGCGCTGACAATTGCGCGGCTAATTGGTGGTATTGGGCAAGCAATTGTTCGGCGCTTGCCGTTAACGCGTCAATGCGTTCGCTGCTGTGGGTCAGGCCGTCGAGTTCGCTCTCCAGTTTGCCGACCAACTCCGGCAGTTCATCCGGAGTAACGTGATGTTTGCGGCTAAGGCTCTGAATAATGCCGATCTGGTTTTCCAGGTCTTCCAGATATTGCGGATCGGCTTCTTGCGACTCAAGAAAGCGGCGTAACTGAAGCGATGCTTCTTCAACCTGAATCTGGGCTTCGGAGAGCATGCTGCATATTTCGTTTAATTCGGGCGCAAATTGGGCAATGTGGTTTAATTCGGTCAGGCAATGATTCAGCATTTGATTGGCCGATAGTTGGTCGTTCTCATAAAGCATATCAACCTGAGCTTGCCCGGTGCTTAAGATCTGGCCCAGATTGGCAAGTTTAGCGTGTTCCTCCGAAAGGTGGGCATAGTTGAAATTTGCCAGATCCAACTGCTGCAATTCTTCAAGCTGATAGCGCAGCAATTCTTCGCGCTCGGTTTGGTCGACGCTGGATTTAATCAGGTTTGCCAGCTCTTTACTGGTTTGATGCCATTCCCGGTAACAGGCGTTGACGCTGTCCAGCAAGGGGTGGTTTTTTGCATAGGCATCCAGTAGGCGGCGCTGCTCGTCAGCATTGAGTAGGGTTAAATGCGCATGTTGGCCGTGAATTTCGACTAGCTTTTCGCTGAGCTCCTGCAACGCCTGCAAGGTAACCGGCCGGTTGTTGATATAGGCTTTTGAGCGCCCATCATGATTGATAACGCGTCGGATCAGGCATTGCTGCTCGGCATCCAGCTCATTGTCTTTGAGCCATTGCTGCGCTAACGGCGCATCGGCTAAATCGAATTCCAGATTAATTTCGGCACGTTTGCAATCGGGACGCACATAGCCGGAATCGGCCCGGTCGCCCAACGCAAGTCCCAAGGCGGTTAATAAAATAGACTTACCGGCTCCGGTTTCGCCGGTCAGCACCGACATACCTTGTTCCAGGTCGAGGTCTAACGATTTAACGACGGCGAGGTCGATGATATTAAGGTTTAATAGCATGATTGTCTGTGTGGTAACCACTGCTCCAATTTAATTTATGCCTGAGTATATAAAAGAAATCATGGCCTTCCGGGTGCAAAATTCTAATAGGTTTAGGCTCTTTTTTAATTAAAATTTTGTCGCTGATTAACACCTTCGGAATTTCAATGTGATCGCAAGTCACCAAGGCATTGATTTGTTTAGTCTGGCAAAAGCTTATTTCAATTTCAACCGAATCGTTTATCACGATAGGCCGATTCGATAAAGTATGAGGATTAAGCGGAACCAATACCAGCGCGTTTAATGCAGGGTGCAAAATAGGCCCGCCCGCTGACAGTGAATAAGCGGTTGATCCGGTCGGTGTAGAGATAATCAGGCCGTCGGAGCGTTGCGAGTTTAAAAATACATTATCGATTTTGGTGATGATTTCTATCATGCTGGGCGTTACCCAGCGGTGGACAACCACTTCATTAACGGCAGTTTCTTCGTGGATAATTTGCCCGTCGCGGATGATTTTGGTGCGCAACAAATAGCGCTTTTCTTCAGTGTAATAACCTTGAAGAATGCGGAGCAGTTTATCGGACAGCTCGTTAGGCGATATGTCCACCAGAAAACCCAGCCGCCCCAGGTTGATGCCGATCAACGGAATATCGTATTCAACTATCGCGCGGGCGGCAGCAAGAAAAGTGCCGTCGCCGCCAACGGCGATAACCAGCTCGCAATGCTGACCCAGTGTGTCTATGGAGCAGGATTTAACAGACGGATGATTAATGAAATGAGCGCTGTCTTTAGCGACGATGACCGTATATTGATGTTGCTTTAAGAAAGCATGCAGGGCAGTTAAAGACGTGGCGATGCTGGGATCGCTGGGCTTGCCTATGATGCCGATAGTCTTAAAAGGAGTCTGCATTATTGGATAATAATCTGGAAATGAATTTGATTATACAAAAAAACCTAGGCAAGACTACGAGTATTACAACTTCAGCTGATATTTTAGCTGGCGCGCGGCTTAGCCTTGCCTTTTAGCTTGATATTTTTGAATAATAGACACAAGCTATAGAATGTCGGGTTGATGAAGGCGATTAATAAAGCAGCGATACATAAAGTATCGTGAGACAAGGTGCAAAATTATGAATTCAAGAGGTTGGCAATGAAACAATTACACAGAAAGGACTTGTTTGGCTGGTCGGAATTTAATCGGGAACGTAATCTGGATTTTCATAGTGTGCTTTGGGTACGTGACGGCGGTAACGTCTTAATCGATCCTTTGACTATGTCCGAACATGATCACAGCCACTTGCAAAGCTTGGGCGGGGTCGGTTTTATCGTTATTACCAATAGCGATCATTGCCGTGATGCCGAGCATATAGCCGAGATGACCGGTGCCGCTATTTATGGCCCGGCAGGCGAGGAAGAAACGTTTCCTCTGGAGTGCGCCCGCTGGCTTCATGATCACGAAGAAATTGTTCCCGGTTTGATTGCGTACCAGCTTAACGGCTCTAAAACGCCGGGAGAATTGGCGCTGCTTTTGGAGCACAGCACGTTAATAACCGGCGATTTAATCCGCTGTCATATCGGCGGTGAATTATGCATGTTACCGGACCAAAAGCTGGCTGATAAAAGCAAGGCAGTTCAATCGGTCAAACGCATTGCCGATTTGCCTGATATTAAAGCCGTTTTAACCGGGGACGGCTGGCCGTTGTTCAATCACGGCAGTGAAGCTTTACATCGTTTGGCAAGATCCTTGAATCATTAGTTTTAGTGAATAACGTAGAGTTACGCAATTTTATTCACCATGAAAATATGAAGGGCAGGGGGTATGTTTTTCTTTGCGTCTTCATGGAAACAAGAGAAGCGGGTGCAGGATATATTCTTTATCAGGCATCGTTATAAGTCTTTTTCCTCTACAATATGCCGTTTGACCCGGCATCTAAAGTCATAAAGCAGGTTTTGTTAATGTGGATACAAAAAGAATTTTCATTATCAGCAAGAAGCAGGGGATTTCATCTGATTACCGGTGAAATCCTAAAAGCTATTCCGGAATTGGCCACCATAGAATGCGGGCTACTACATCTCTTTATCAAACATACATCGGCATCGTTGACAGTTAATGAGAACGCCGATCCTACAGTGCGTATGGATATGGAAAGCCACTTTAATAGATTCGTGCCGGAAGGAGCGCCTTATTATAAGCATGGCTATGAGGGTGAAGACGACATGCCTGCCCATATAAAAAACACCTTGCTGGGCTCCAGTTGCACCATTCCTATTACCAAAGGCGCGCTTAATCTGGGTATTTGGCAAGGCATTTACCTGTGTGAGCACCGCAACCATGGAGGCAACAGGAGGATTGTAGCCACCATCCAAGGTCAGTCTCGAGCCGGGTAGCGTTCGAATTTAGTTGGTTGAGGAAGCGCCATTGATTGAATAAGTCGGACGCTCTATTCTCCGGGTATTTATGCGCCGCATGGATACTCGGTTAAAGTTTGCGACATCCATGACGGCTTGTCGGGATTCTCATGGAGCCAATAGGAACCAGGAAAAGATATTTAGGATTATTAGGAGGCATTTTGAAGATATTGGTAACAGGAGCCGCCGGGTTTATAGGTTCAGCCCTTAGCCAAAAGTTGCTGGAGCGAGGCGATGAGATTGTCGGCATAGACAATCTTAACGATTACTACGATGTTAACTTGAAGCTGGCAAGATTAGAACTGTTGCGAGGCTATGACCGATTTAAATTCATTAAACTTGAAATTGCAGATAAAGTTTCAGTAGAAGAGCTTTTCGCTCGTGAGAGCTTTCAGCGAGTTATGCATCTGGCGGCACAAGCCGGCGTAAGACATTCCATTACTAATCCTTATGCCTATATCGATTCGAATGTAGTCGGATTCATCAACATACTGGAAGGATGTAGGCAAGGCGCCGTCGAGCATTTAGCATACGCTTCATCCAGTTCGGTTTACGGCGCAAATACCAAAATGCCGTTTTCTGTTCATGACAATGTCGATCATCCGGTTTCCCTCTATGCGGCCACTAAAAAAGCCAATGAATTAATGGCTCATGCTTATAGCCATCTTTATAACCTGCCGACTACCGGCTTGCGCTTTTTTACCGTTTACGGTCCTTGGGGCAGGCCGGATATGTCCCTGTTTTTGTTTGTCCGCAATATCCTCGAAGGAAAGCCGATTGACGTGTTTAATTACGGCAACCATCGTCGCGATTTTACTTATATAGATGACGTCGTTGAAGGTGTGATCAGGGTTATCGACCAACCGGCTCAAGCCAATGCCGACTGGTCAAGTGAAAATCCCGATCCAGCAACCAGCTTTGCGCCTTACCGTTTATACAACATCGGCAACAATAATCCCGTGCATCTGTTAACGTTCATTGAAACGCTGGAAAAATGTTTAGGTAAACAGGCGATAAAGAACTTTTTGCCGATGCAGTCGGGCGATGTGCCGGACACTTATGCCGAGGTTGCGGGTTTAGTGCATGATTTGGGCTATAAGCCCACTACACTATTGGAAGACGGGGTTAGAAAGTTTGTTGAATGGTATAAGGATTTTTACCGGATAGCTTGATTAAGGCGTTTGGGCTAACAGGAAATAATTAATGAAACGCTTTGCCGCAGTGCCTGTGTTAATCGTTTTATTGATACCAACTCCGAGCTATGCAGTGGAAAAAGCCCGCGAATAACGATTGAATGAAGTGGCACAGAGTGGTTCCCATATAATGTCTTTTAATTTAGAACAAACTACGCATATTTTTCTGCAAATAAACAGGTATTTGTACATATAGAAGTTATTTGATTTATCTGCTCTACTTGACGTGGTTTACGATCTAGCCAACCGGCTTCGTTATAGTTTATTTAACCCGGTCAAGCTCACTTAACATTCAGGCTTTGTTTCTCGCTGTAGTTACAAAATTTATAATTATTTTGACTAAAGAATCTCATAATCTTGTATAACCAATACTTCCATTTCAGCGAATTACCGTTTTCCATCGCGACTGATCCGGACTTTGTTTATATGAGTCAGCGTCATCAGGAAGGTTTGGCTCATCTTCTTTACGGCATTAATTTCGGCGGCGGCTTTGTTGCTTTAACCGGCGAAGTGGGCACCGGCAAAACGACGCTTTGCCACTGCCTGTTGCAAAAAATACCGGAAAATATAGACATAGCTTTGATATTGAATCCAAAGCTTAATGCGGTCGAATTGTTGGCTACCATCTGCGATGAGCTAAGCATTATCTATGACAAGAATCAGCATTCGTTAAAAAACCTGATTGATCTTTTAAACCAGCACCTGCTCACCGGCCATGCCAACGGCAGACGTACGGTTTTACTAATCGATGAAGCGCAGAATTTAAGCATGGAAGTGCTGGAACAAATTCGTCTGTTAACCAATCTGGAAACCAACAAAACAAAATTATTACAAATTATTCTGGTCGGCCAGCCTGAATTGAAAGAATTGCTTAAGCGCCAGGATTTACGCCAGTTAAATCAGCGTATTACCGCCCGCTATCACTTGTTGCCGTTATCGCTCAATGAAACTCGAGCTTATATCCACCATCGGTTGATGGTTTGTAACGGTCGCCCGGAAATTTTTAAAGAAAACGCGATACGAAAAATTTATAAACTTTCTTCCGGCATACCCAGGATGATCAATATCCTCTGTGATCGCGCTTTGCTTGGAGCTTACGCAACCAATACTCATATTATTACTCCGGCGATCGTTAGCGTTGCGGCCAATGAAACACTGGCTTCGACTGATAAAAAATCGCCCCTGACCGCATTAATGATAAGCCTGCTGTTTATGGGTTGCATTGCCACAGGCGTTTATTTTCGAATGCTTTGGCCTAAAGCAAACAATGAAGCCACCACTAGTTTGGCAACGACTTACCCTGATATCACGATAAAGCCTGAGATTATCAGTCGAGCCCTGCAACCGATTGAAGAAGAGCCACTTCTGATTAAAAAAGTTAATCTCGTTCCTGTCGCTAAAACAAAAATGTTTGATGATTGGATCAACAACCCAGATTATTCATTAAATACTGCATTAATCAGCACGCTAAAACTCTGGAACAAGCCTATCCCCAA
>Ga0208398_100991_pt1 | contig 12923 bp, 12 predicted proteins | sample LakWasMe79_HOW10_2_FD_183905 | JGI IMG/M metagenome (GOLD analysis project Ga0208398, IMG submission 183905) | Freshwater sediment methanotrophic microbial communities from Lake Washington under simulated oxygen tension - Sediment Metagenome... | ecosystem: Environmental > Aquatic > Freshwater >... | reverse complement strand
AGGCCGCGCCGCTGACAGTGGTGCAGCCCACGACCAGCCAGCTCATGGGCCTGCGCACCGGCACCGACAACCTGCCGATCCTGAACAACGTGGTCGGTCAGGGCCAGCAGGCCAGCCCGGCCCAGCACGACTACAGCAACCTCAGCACGCCCAGCGTGTGGCGCAGCGCACGCACCCAGGCCGCGGCCAAGGTCGAGGCGCTGTCGTCCAACGGCATGGACGAGATCGAGATCCCGGCCTTCCTGCGCAAGCAGGCGGATTGATCGCCCGCCGCGCCGCGGTGGGTTGCGGTACGGAGAAAGCCCCGGTTGTCTGCGGATGCCGGGGCTTTGTCGTTCAGCGCAGTACCGTCAGTCCGGCGAGGCCAGCGTCCTGGTCGCCTGGGCACTGCGCCCGGCTTCGCCGAGCAACAGGTAGCTGCTTTCGCGGAAGGTGACCACCAGGCGCCGCCGCATGGTGGTCTCCTTCAGCGGCACCTCCCGAAGCGGCGAGCGGCTGTCGGCCGCGCCCAGGTGATGGCGAGAGATGAAGCTCAGCAGCCCGGTCTCGGCAATCAATGCGGGCAGCGTCAGCAGCATCGTGCTTTCGACCTGGACGCGTGGTCGAGGCAGTCGCTTGCGGTCGAAGGTGTGGTCCAACCAGTCCCGTGTCGGCGCGCCGGAAGGCTGTAAAACCCAGCGGTAGGCCGCCAACCCCTGCAAGCTGGGTTTGCCACGAAAGATCTCGTGCGTTGCACTGGCCGCCACCACGATGTGGTCTTCAGTGAGCCGCTGCGAGGCAAAGCCGTGCTCCGCGGGGCCCTCGGTGCCCACCATCAGATCGAGCTCGCCCGCGCGCAACATGGGCTTGAGCGTGTCGATCAGGCCGACCACCGTGCGCAGCGTCACCTCGGGCGCCTGCTTCATCAGTTGCCGGGCCGCAGGCGGCAGCAGGAACTGCGCGGCCGTGGGCACGATCCCGATGCGGATGTGGCCCGACAGACCACGACCGATATCGCCGATCTCGCGTTGCGCGTCCTCCAGATCGAAGCGCAGGCGCTGCGCCCATCGGTGCAGCACCTTGCCCGCCGCCGTCAGCCGCACACCACGCCCGGCCTTCTCCAGCAGAGGGGTTCCGCACGCCTGCTCAAGACGCCGCACGCAACTCGTCAGCGCCGGTTGGGTGCGGTGCAGGCGCTCGGTGGCGCGCCCGATGTGTTCCAGCTCGGCGATGGTTTCGAAGTAGCGCAGATCCCGGAGATCCATTTCAAAACTCCCGTCAATGAATCCTAAGAAACTATCGATTGGACTGTATCTGTTGTCGCACCAATACTTCAGCCACAGATCAACGGGACGGCTGCAACCTGCGGCGAACCCGGCCCGATGGAGACAAGCATGCAGCCGATCCGACGCGCCCTGCTCGCCCTGACCGCCACCGCGCTCAGCGCCAGCGTCTTTGCGCAGGCCTACCCCAGCAAGGCCATCCGCGTGGTGGTCCCGTTTCCGCCCGGCGGCGGCACCGACATCATTGCCCGCGAGGTGACGCAGAAGGTGGCCAGCGCGACGGGTTGGTCCTTCGTCATCGACAACAAGCCCGGTGCGGGTGGCAACCTCGGTGTCGATGCAGTCGCCAAGTCGCCGGCCGACGGCCACACGATCGTGCTCGGCCAGACCAGCAACCTGGCGATCAATCCGAGCCTGTATGCCAAGCTGCCCTACAACGCGCAGAAGGATCTGACGCCCATCGGCCTGGTGGCCAGCGCGCCGCTGGTCATCGTCGTGCCGGCCCAGTCAGCGTTCAAGACGCTGGCCGATCTGGTCGCCGCGGCCAAGGCCAAGCCCGGCGCGGTGAACTTCGCGTCGCCGGGCAACGGCACCGTCGCGCACCTGACGGGCGAGCAGTTCCAGAAGACCGCCGGCATCAGCTTCCAGCATGTGCCCTACAAGGGCGCCAACCAGGCCCTGACCGACGTGATCAGCGGACAGGTGCAACTCTATGTCTCGTCGGTGCCTTCGGTGCTGCAGCAGATCCGCACGGGCAAGCTGCGGCCGGTCGCGGTGACCTCGGCCAAGCGCGTGGACGATCTGCCGCAAACCCCCACGGTGGGCGAGAGTGGCTACAAGGGCTTTGATGCGGTGACCTGGTTCGGCTTCCTGGCCCCTGCCGGCACGCCCAAGGACGTCGTGGCCCGACTCAATGCCGAGTTCAACAAGGCTCTACAGCAGCCCGACCTGCGCAAACGCCTGGGCGAAGAAGGCGCCGACCCGCTGGGCGGCACGCCCGAGCAGTTCGGCGACCTGATCCGAACCGACAGCGTGCGCTGGGCCAAGACCGTCAAAGAGTCCGGCGTTCGCCTCGACTGATCCGTCGGCGCCTGCGGGCGCCACCCGCCGCGCGCTGCACGCGTGGCCGTTCCAAGAACCCACTGGAGATTCTCATGAGTCAAGCCGCTGCATTGCCCGACGTGATCCGCGACATCGAGCGCGTCAGCGCCGACACCGTGGCCCAGGCCGCCCAGTTTCCGTCGTCCATCCTGGCCGATGTGGCCGGCCGCCGCGGCGCGCTGAGTGGCCGCATTGCACCGCTGGCGCCGTCGATGCGCTTCGCCGGCCCGGCGATCACGGTCGAAGTGCGTCCCGGCGACAACCTGATGATCCATGCCGCGATGGCGATCGCCCAGCCGGGTGACGTGATCCTGGTCGACGGCAAGGGTGACCTCAGCAGCGCGCTGATGGGCGAGATCATGTCGCAGCAGTGCGTGGCGCTGGGCGTGGCGGCCGTGGTGATCGACGGCGCGGTGCGCGACAGCGAGGCCATCCGCGAGCTCGGCTTTCCGATGTATGCGGCAGGCCTCAACCCCAACGGTCCGACCAAGGCGGTGTCCGGTCGCCTGAACCACCCCATCTCGATCGGTGGCGTCACGGTGAACCCCGGTGACCTGGTGGTGGGCGACGCCGACGGTGTGACGGTGATCGAGCGTGACAAGGCGGCGGCGATGCTGCCGCTGGCCGTGGACAAGGTGGCCGCCGAAACCAAGCGCATCGCCGACATCCGCAGCCGCAAGGCACTGCGCCCGGCCTGGCTGGACGGCGCGCTGCGTGCCGCCGGCGTGATCCAGGAAGGCGAGACGCTGTGACCGCCCAACCCGTCTTCCTGGTCACTGGCAACGACCTGGCGCCCCAGGCCCTGGCCTTGCTGACCGACTTCGAGGTGGTCTACGCGGGCAAGACGCCCACCGAGGCCGACATCGTCGCGCTGTGCAGGCAGCACGATCCGGTGGCCATCATCGTGCGCTACAGCAAGGTGGGCCCGCAGGCGATGGACGCGGCGCCCAGCCTCAAGGTCATCTCCAAGCATGGCAGCGGCACCGACACCATCGACAAGGTGGCGGCCAGTGCACGCGGCATCCAGGTTGTTGCCGCGGTGGGCGCCAATGCAGCCGCCGTGGCCGAACAGGCCCTGGCCTTGCTGCTGGCCTGTGCCAAATCGGTGGTGCCGCTCAATGCCCGCATGCACGCCGGCCATTGGGACAAGGCCACCCACAAGAGCGTGGAACTGGAAGGGCGCACCGTCGGCGTGATCGGCCTGGGGGCTATCGGCCAGCGCTTTGCCCGGGCAGCCGACGCCCTGGGCATGCGCGTGCTGGGCTTCGATCCGTTTGCCAAGGACCTGCCGGGCTACATCACGGCGACCGACCTGGCGACGATCTGGCGCGAATCGGACGCCATCTCGCTGCACTGCCCGCTGACCACCGACAACGCCGGGCTGCTGAACGCCCAGACGCTGGCCGCCTGCAAGCCGGGGGTGATCGTGGTCAACACCGCACGAGGTGGCCTGATCGACGAGTCGGCGCTGCTGGCCGCGGTGCAATCCGGCCAGGTGGCCAGCGCCGGCCTGGACAGCTTTGCCGTCGAGCCGATGCTGGCACCCCACCCGTTCCACGGCGAGTCGCGCATCGTGCTCAGCCCGCACATCGGCGGCGTGACGGCCGACGCCTACGTGAAGATGGGCGTGGCGGCAGCGCGCAATGCGCTGGCCGTGCTGCGCGGCTGAGGCTCGGCCATGGGTCCATCAAACCCTTCCGACCCTTCGGTCCGGCGCTGGCAGCAGGCCCCCGCAGGATCGCACTGGGGCGAGTTCGGCCCGGATGACCAACTCGGTCGCATGAACCTGGTCACACCCGCCAAGGTGCTGCAGGGCCTGGCGGAAGTGACCCAGGGCCGCACCTTCTGCCTGTCGCTGCCCCTGGACGTGCCCGGTGGCCGTGCGATGAACCCGCGGCGCCAGCCACCCCGGCGCTATGCCGTGCTGCGTGACGGCGAGAGCGAGGGGCAGCAAGGCTTCTGCTGGTCCTATGCCGGTGAAGACCCCGAGCTCAGCGACGTCGTCAACGACGACGTGGTGCTGATGAGCCTGCAGTATTCAACCCAGTGGGACAGCCTGGCCCATGTCGGCAGCCACTTCGATGCCGATGGTGACGGGTTTGCCGAAGCCGTGTTCTACAACGGCTACCGGGCCGGCGAGCACATCCGGCCCGGCGCCGAAGACCCGCACGCAGCGGCGTCCTTCGCCCGCTATCCCGACCCCCACGCCGGCGCCCTGGGCATCGAGCACCTGGCCACCCACGGTGCACAAGGCCGCGCCGTGATGATCGACCTGGCGCACCACCTGGGCCGGGTTCGGCAGGCGGTCGGCTACGACACCTTGATGCGCATCCTCGAAGCCGACCAGGTGCAGATCGAGTGTGGTGACATGGTGTGCCTGCACACCGGCTTTGCCGACACCCTGCTGGCGATGAACCGCCAGCCGGATGTTGAACGGCTGCACCAGACCGGGTCCGGGCTGGACGGCCACGATGCACGCCTGCTGAACTGGATCGTGGACAGCCGGCTGGCCTGCCTGATCGCCGACAACCCGGCCGTCGAGTTGGTGGTACCCAAGCTGGGCACACCCACACCGCTGCGCCGGCCACGGCTGCCGCTGCACGAGCACTGCCTGTTCAAGAACGGCATCCACCTCGGCGAGCTCTGGTACCTGACCGCGCTGGCGCAGTGGTTGCGCAGCAACGGGCGTTCGCGCTTCCTGCTGACGGCGCCACCGCTGCGCCTGCCGGGCGCGGTGGGCTCACCGGCCACACCCATCGCCACGGTTTGAACCTCATCACCAGACCCGGGAGACACGGATGAACCGATGGATGAAGGCCTGGCTCGGTGCCGCCGCTGCCGCCTGCGCAGTCGCCGCCAACGCGGCCTGGCCGGACCGGCCGATCAAGCTGGTCGTGCCCTACGCGGCCGGCGGCGCAGCCGACGCACTGGCCCGTGTGCTGGCCACCGAGCTGGGCACCCGCCTGAAGCAGCAGGTGCTCGTGGAGAACAAGGCCGGGGCCGGTGGCGCCATCGGCGCCCAGAGCGTGGCCCAGGCCAATGGCGACGGTTACACCTTGCTGTACGACGCCACCTCGTTTGCCGTCAACCCCAGCCTGTTCCCCAAGCTGGGCTTCGACTACGCCAAGGACTTTGTGCCCGTGGCCCTGGTGGCCCGCATCCCCACGCTGCTGGTCGTGCCCGCCGCCTCGCCGATCAAGTCGATCGCCGACCTGGTGCAGCGTGCCCGCAGCCAGCCGGGCCGACTGAGCTATGCGTCGGCCGGCAACGGCGGCGCAGCGCATCTGAGTGGTGAGCTGTTCAAGCAGGGCTTGGGCATCTTCATGGTCCATATCCCCTACAAGGGCGGCGCCCCCGCGCTGGCCGACCTGGCGGGCGGCCAGGTCGACATGATGTTCAGCGCGGTCACCGCCTGTGGCCCGCTGGTCAGGTCCGGCAAGCTGCGCGCCATCGCCACCACCTTCGATCGCCGCCTGGACACCATGCCCCAGCTACCCACGGTGGCCGAGAGCGGCCTGCCCGGCTTCAGCGCCTACGAGTGGAATGCGGTGTTCGCACCGGCCGCCACGCCACCCGAGATCGTCAAGCGGCTGGAGACCGAGCTGCGCGACGCACTGGCCCAGCCCGCCCTGCGGCAGCGCCTGGCCGACCTGGGGGCACTGCCCGCCACCGGCGGCGCCAAGGAGCTGGGCGACTTCGTTCACACCGAGACCCGCAAATGGGCCGGCGTGATCAAGGCCTCCCGCATCCAGATCGATTGAATTCCACAGGAGATAAGACATGATGAAGACCCGTTGCACGCTGGCCGCCACATTGCTGGCCGTGGCCATGGCGGCCCCCGCCTACGCCCAAACCCCAGCCCAGGCCTGGCCCACCAAGCCCGTCAAGATCATCGTGCCCTACGGCCCCGGCGGCGCGGTCGACGTGGTCACGCGCAAGATGGCCGCCAAGCTGCAGGAGCAGACCGGCCAGACCTTCTTCGTCGAGAACAAGGCCGGCGCCACCGGCACCATCGGCCTGTCGCAGACGGTGCAGAGCGCACCGGACGGCTACACGCTGGTGGCCAACGACACCACCTACGCGCTGCTGCCGCACATCTTCAAGAAGCTGCCGTTCGACCATGCCCATGACCTGTTGCCGGTCGGCGCCTTCGTGTTCGCGCCGATGGCCGTGGTGGTCAAGGCCGATTCGAAGTTCAAGACCCTGGGCGACCTGGTGGCCGCGGCCAAGGCGGAGCCGAACAAGGTCACCTACGGCACGGGGGGCGCCGGCACCACGCCGCACTTCGCCAGCGAGGCGCTGGGCATTGCCGCCGGCGTGAACTTCATGCACATCCCGTTCAAGGGTGCAGGTGAGGCCACCATGGCCACCTTGTCGGGCACGATCGATTTCCAGATCGCATCGACCCCCGGCGTGATGGGCCAGGTGAAGGGCGGCAAGGCCCGTCTGCTGGCCGTCAGCGGCAGCAAGCGCCTGGCCGCACTGCCCGACGTGCCCACCTTTTCCGAGGCCGGTGTGAAGAACTTCGGCGTGGTCAACTTCACCGGCCTGTGGGCACCCAAGGGCACACCGCAGGCCGTGGTCAACCGGCTGCAGAAGGAGATCGCCACCGCGATGCAGACGGCCGACATGAAGGCCTTTGCCGACAGCATCGCGTCCGAGCCCGGTTACTGGGATGCGGCCACCTTCGCCAAGGACCTGGCCGAGCGCACCGCCTTCTGGGGCAAGGTCGCCGCCAACACCGCGTTCGAACGCCAGTAGGCCGGCCATGTGGCTGCTTGAACCCCCCCAGGTGCGTGAAGCCGAGGTCTTCACGCAGATGCCCGCCGCCTTCCGCCGCACCGGCGTGCGCAGCGACTGGGCCGACGCCAACCGCGGCGGCCAGCCCACCGACAGCTTTCTCGAAGGCCCGGTGTTCGATGCCGCGGGCAACCTCTACGTCACCGACATCCCCTTCGGCCGAATTTTCCGCATCGCTGCGTCGGGCACCTGGACGCTGATCGCCGAGTACGACGGCGAGCCCAACGGCATGAAGTTCCTGAACCCGCGGGAACTGCTGATCGCTGATTACCAGAACGGCCTGATGGTCTGCGACATCACCAGCGGCGCAGTGCGGCCCTACCTGCAGCGCCGCAACAGCGAACGCTTCAAGGGCATCAACGACCTGGTGTTCGACCGCGCCGGCAACCTGTACTTCACCGACCAGGGCCAGACCGGGCTGCACGACCCCACGGGACGGCTGTACCGCCTGCGCCCGAACGGGCAGCTCGACCTGCTGCTGGCCAATGTGCCCAGCCCCAACGGCGTGGCCTTGTCGGCCGACGAGCGGGTGCTGTACCTGGCGGTGACGCGCGGCAATGCCGTGTGGCGCGTGCCCTTGCTGGACGACGGCAGCGTGTCAAAGGTCAGTGCCTTCTTCCGGTCCTATGGGCCGAGCGGCCCGGATGGCCTGGCGATGGACACCGCGGGACGCCTGATCGTGGCCAACCCCGGCCTGGGCTATGCCTGGGTGTTGAACCACCGTGCCGAGCCGGTGCTGGTGGTGCGCAGCCCGGTGGGCGCGTCGCTCACCAATGTCGCGTTTGGCGGGCGGGATCGGCAGACGCTCTACTGCACCGAGTCCGTCAGTGGATCGGTGCTGCGTGTGGCGCTGGATGTGCCGGGTCTGCCGCTGGCCGGCGCCCGGGTGGATTCCCTGTCCGCGGCCCAGACCGCACCCACGGGCGACGAACGCCCAGGAGGTTGACGATGAACAAGCATCTGCTGTCGCTGTTGCTGGCCTGCACCAGCGCCCTGCCCGCCATCGCGCAGACCACGCCCTACCCGCAGCAGCCGGTCCGGGTGGTCGTGGGCTTTGCGGCCGGAGGCCCGTCGGACCTGGTGGCCAGGGCGTTCGCGGACCAGGCCGGCAAGTCCCTGCGCCAGGGTTTCATCGTCGAGAACAAGCCCGGGGCCAATGCGCTGCTGGCCACCGAGGCTGCTGCAGCGGCCAAGCCTGATGGCCTGACGCTGCTGGCCGCAGCCACCAACCACACGATGATCCCGGCGCTGTATGGCGGGCGCATCAAGTTCGATGCCGCCAAGTCGTTCAAACCCGTCTGCACGCTGGCGTCCAGTGCCACGGTGCTGGTGGTGGGCAGCAGCCTGCGCGTGAAGACCGTCGCCGAGTTCCTGGACCGGGTGCGCGCCAAGCCCGGTGGCGCGAGCTACGGCACACCGGGCCTGGGCAGTTCACCGCACCTGGCCACCGAGGCCTTCCGCAAGCTGACCGGCACCACGCTGGTCCATGTGCCCTACAAGGGCGCAGCGCCAGCGGTCACCGACCTGATCGGTGGTCAGATCGACCTGTCCTTTGCCACCGTCGGCTCGGTGCTGCCGCACATCCAGGCCGGCAAGCTGGTGGCATTGGCGGTGGCGTCGCGCCAGCGCTCGGCACTGCTGCCGCAGGTGCCCACCTTTGAAGAAGCCGGCATCAAGGGCTTCGTGGTCGACACCTGGTACGGGCTGCTGGCACCCGCGGGTACGCCGGCAGAGGTGATGAAAACGCTGGAGCGCGAAGCCATGGCGTTCGGCAAATCCACCGGCGTGGCGGACCGCCTGCATGCGGCGGGCCTGGAGCCGCACACCGTTTGTGGTGACGCCTTCGCGGCACAGATCGTCACCGAGATCGGCGCCAACCTGCGACTGGCCCAGGAACTCGGCCTCAAGGCCGAATGACCCACCGGCTCCGGAGACACCATGAAACACCTTTCCCGCACGCTGCTGGCAGCGGTCCTGACAGCGCTGGCCCTGACCGCCGGCGCCCAGCCTTACCCCAGCAAGCCGATCAAGCTGATCGTGCCATTCCCGCCTGGCGGCAACGTCGACCTGAGCGCACGCATCCTGGCGCCGGAACTGGCCCGGGAACTGGGGCAACCGGTGGTGGTCGACAACAAGGCCGGCGCGGGTGGCACGCTGGGCCTGGACGCGGTGGCCAAGTCCGCGCCCGATGGCTACACGCTGGGCATCGCCTCGCCCATCAACCACCTGGCGGCGCCGGCCCTGTACCCGAAGCTGCCCTATGACTCGGTCAAGGACTTCACGCCCGTCGGCTTGGTCGCCAGCGTGCCGATGGTGCTGGTCGTCGGGCCGTCGTCGCCGGCCAAGACCGTGCGCGAGTTGATCGCGCGTGCCAAGTCGCGCGACGGTGCGATGACCATGGCCTCGGCGGGCAGCGGCAGTGGCAACCACATCGTCGGTGAACTGTTCCAGGATGCCACCGGTGTGCGCCTGGTGCATGTGCCCTACAAGGGCAGCGCGCCGGCCAACAACGACCTGGCCGGTGGCCATGTGGACCTGCACTTCGACCAGTTGTCCTCGGTGCTGACGCTGGTGCAGGGCGGCCGGTTGAGGGCCCTGGCCGTGACCACTGCCAAACGCTCGCCGCTGATGCCCGACGTGCCGACGCTGGCCGAGTCGGGCGTTGCCAACTTCGATGCCAGCACGACCCTGGGCCTGGTGCTGCCGGGCGCGGCGTCACCCGAGTTGGTCAGGCGGCTGAACACCGCGCTGGAAGCTGTCCTGCGGCGGCCTGCCGTGCGCGAGCTGTTTGCGCGCCTGGGGGCCGAACCGCGCGAGAGTACACCGGCGGCCTATGCCGACTTCATCCGCACCGAGATCGCGCGCACGGCCCGCATCGTGCGCGAGGCGAAGATCACCGTGGACTGAGCATGGCGCCGCCGCCGGACCGGGATGAGGGGGGCACGCCGGGCATCGCCGACTGCCACTTCCATGTGATCGCGCCGGCCGACCGGTTCGCGATGGCCGACGACCGCAGCTACACCCCGGCGCCGGCACCGCTGGCGGCCTGGCGCAGCACGCTGGCCCCGCTGGGCGTCACGCAGGGTGTCGTGGTGCAGCCCAGCGTCTACGGCGTGGACAACCGCGTCCTGCTGGCGGCCCTGGCCCAGGGCGAGGGCCGGCTGGTGGGCATTGCCGCCGTGGCGCCAGACCTCAGCGATCGTGCACTCGACGCGCTGGTGATGGCCGGCGTGCGCGGTGTGCGCATGGCCCATGTGGAAGCCGGGGATGCGCGCGCGATGCGCGGCTTCGTGCCCTTCGAGGCCTTCGACGCACTGGAGGGCAGGCTGCTCGACCGTGGCCTGCATCTGCAGTTGCTCACCGACAGCCGTTGGCTGCCCGGCATTGCGGCGCGACTGGCTCGCGCCAAGGTGCAGGTGGTGATCGACCACATGGGGCGCACGCCGGCCGCACTGGGCAGCCACCATACCGGGTTCACGACGCTGTGCCGGTTGCTGGCGGACGGCGCAGTCTGGGTCAAGCTGTCCGGCGTGGCGAATATTTCCAGCGCTGCGCCGGCCTACGAGGATGCACGGGCCATCCATGACCGCCTGCTGGCGACGAACCCCGAGCGCCTGGTCTGGGGATCGGACTGGCCGCACACCCGGCCGTCGGGCGCCGCGCCGCAGACCGCCTCGCTGCTGAGCCTGTTCCACGACTGGACGCCTTCGACCCGGGACCGTGAGCGCATCCTGCAGCGCAATCCGCAGGCCTTGTATCGGTGGGCCTAGTTGCCGAGCCCGGGACACAATCGCAGCGCCCGCACCCGGCGGCCGGAGCTCACCATGACGAACCTGAACGAAACCCATGATCCCGGTCTGCGCAGCTGGCTGGACTCGGCCAACAGCGGCGCCACCGATTTCCCCCTGCAGAACCTGCCGTTTGCGGTCTTTCGCCGGCAAGGGTCGGCCGAGCGCTTTCGGGGCGGGGTGGCGATCGGTGACCAGATCGTCGATCTGGCCGCAGTGGCCTCACGGGCCTTGTTCGACGGCGAGGCGGGTGCCGCGGCACAGGCGGCGTCGGCCGAGACACTGAACGCGCTGATGGCCCGTGGCCCGGCGTCCTGGTCGGCGCTGCGCCTGGCACTGTCGCAAGCACTGCGCGCGGGCGCCGCGCGCCAGCAGGTGCTTGCCGCTTGCCTGGTGCCGCAGGCCACCGCCGAATACACCGTGCCGGCGCAGATCGGCGACTACACCGACTTCTATACCTCGGTGCACCATGCGACCAATATCGGCCGCCAGTTCCGTCCCGACAACCCGCTGCTGCCCAACTACAAGTGGGTGCCAATCGGCTACCACGGGCGCGCCTCCAGCATCGGTGTCTCGGGCCAGTGTTTCCCGCGGCCGGTGGGTCAGACGATGCCACCTGGCGCGTCGCAACCGAGCCTCGGCCCCTGCCAGCGGCTGGACTACGAACTGGAACTCGGCCTCTTCGTCGGCACCGGCAACCCCAGCGGCGAACCCATTGCGATGGCGCAGGCCGAGGCCCATCTGTTCGGGCTGTGCCTGCTCAACGACTGGTCCGCGCGCGATATCCAGGCCTGGGAATACCAGCCCCTGGGCCCGTTCCTGTCGAAGAGCTTTGCCACCACGATTTCACCCTGGATCGTCACGCTGGAGGCGCTGGCACCGTTCCGCCTGCCGTTCATCCGGCCGGCCGACGATCCGCAGCCGCTGCCCTACCTGGACTCGCCCGCCAACCGCCAGGCGGGCGCACTGGACCTGCAACTGGAGGTGCTGCTGCAATCGGCACAGATGCGTGACCGGGGCATCGCGGCGACCCGGCTGACGCACACCAGCTACCGCCACGCCTACTGGACGATGGCGCAACTGGTGGCGCACCACACGGTGAATGGCTGCAACCTGCAGTCGGGTGACCTGTTCGGCAGCGGGACGCTGTCGGGCCCGACACGCGATCAGGCCGGTGCGTTGATCGAGCTGACCGTCGGTGGCCAGCAGCCGATCACCCTGCCGGATGGCGCGTCCCGCACCTATCTGGAGGATGGCGATACGGTGGTGATCCAGGGGTGGTGCGAGCGACCTGGCGCAGCACGCATCGGCTTTGGCGAGTGCCGCGGTACCGTATTGCCGGCAAGGCCCTTGCGCCCGGCCGCCTGATTCACCCGCCCGCCTTGAACCTTTGCGAAACACAGGGGCGCCCCGCATCGGGGACAATCGGTGCCATGCTGCAGCAACGCACCCTGAAGTCGCTCACCCGGGCCGTCGGCGTGGGCATGCACAGCGGTCAGAAGGTGGAGCTGACGCTGCGCCCGGCGCCACCCGACACTGGCATCGTCTTCCGCCGCGTCGACCTGGCCCAGCCGGTGGATATCCCGGTGCGTTTCGACTCGGTCAGCGACACGCGCATGGCGTCCACCATCTCGGTGGGGGGGGATCCGGGGGCGCCCAAGGTGCAGACCATCGAGCACTTCATGTCGGCCTGCTGTGGCCTGGGCATCGACAACCTGCAGGTCGACATCACTGCCGACGAGGTGCCCATCCTCGATGGCTCGGCTGCCAGCTTCGTGTTCCTGCTGCAGAGCGCCGGCATCGCGTTGCAGCCCGCGCCCAAGAAGTTCCTGCGCGTGAAGGAGACGGTGGAGGTGCGCCAGGGCGAGGGCAAGCGCCTGATGTGGGCGCGGCTGGAGCCCTACCACGGCTTCAAGCTGACCTTCGAGATCGACTTCGATCACCCGGCGGTGGACGCCACCGGCCAGCGGGT
>Ga0208398_100989_pt1 | contig 12981 bp, 6 predicted proteins | sample LakWasMe79_HOW10_2_FD_183905 | JGI IMG/M metagenome (GOLD analysis project Ga0208398, IMG submission 183905) | Freshwater sediment methanotrophic microbial communities from Lake Washington under simulated oxygen tension - Sediment Metagenome... | ecosystem: Environmental > Aquatic > Freshwater >... | reverse complement strand
GTCTGCGCGATGGCCGGGGCTCAGGTCGGCGCCCTGTGCAGCTATTGGATGGGCGCGGCGCTGGGTCGGGACATCGTGCGAAAACTCGGGGGCGAGCGGGTCAACCGCGTCAGCCAGAAGCTGGCCCGGCGCGGACTGCTGGCGGTGATCGCCGTTCGCATGGTGCCGGTAGCACCCTTTGCCGTAGTCAACATGATTGCCGGAGCCTCCCACATCCGGCTGCGCGACCTTCTGCTGGGCACCCTGCTGGGCATGGCGCCGGGCACCCTGGCCATCGCCGTGTTTGTCGAAACCATACTGGATGCCATGCGCCACCCGAGCCCGAGCAGTGGCATCGCGGTGGTGTTCACCGTAGCATTGATAGCCGCCGGCGTCTGGCTGGCACGAGCGTGGTTTCGTCGAACCGAAAACCGGGACTGACCTAAAACGGAATATCGTCGTCCATGTCGTCAAAACCGCTGGCTGGCCGCGGTGGCGGCGCCTGGCGGGGTGCCGGGGCCGCAGCCGCGGCACGGGGTGCGGCCGCAGCAGGGGCCATGCGGCGCGGCGCCGGTGCGCCGCCACCACCCTCGTCACCGTCGCCGGGGCCACCCATGCCTTCACGTCCACCCAGCAATTGCAGCTCGGTGGCAATGATGTCGACCGTGTTTTTCTCGACGCCAGCCTGGTCGGTGTATTTGCCGTATTTCAGGCGGCCTTCGACGTAAATGGGGCGGCCCTTGCGGACGTATTCGCCAGCGATTTCGGCCAGGCGGTCATAAAACGTGACGCGGTGCCATTCGGTGGATTCAATGCTCTCGCCGGTGTTCTTGTCCTTGCGCCGGGTGCTGGTGGCTACACTCACGTTGGCCACGGCCTGGCCGGAGGGCAGGTAACGGATTTCGGGGTCGCGGCCGCAGTTGCCGACCAGAATAACTTTGTTGACGGATGCCATGGTGTTCCTAAGGGGTTGGGACCGGGTGAGGGTGGAGTTTATCCGGCCTTGGGGTGCGCCGGCGCAGCACGCAACTGGGGAGCCTGCATGGGCCACGCCACCACCAGCCACGCCAGCATGGCCAGGGCGCAGACGCCAAACAGCACTTGCGGGCCAAAGCCCTTGACCAGCCAGCCACCCAAGGCGCCCCCGGTGAAGAATCCCAGCGACTGCAGGCTGTTGTACACGCCCAGCGCCGTGCCGCGCGCACCGGGCGGAGCCAGGCGCGAGGCCATGCTGGGCTGACTGGCTTCCAGTACATTGAAGCCGCAGAAAAATACAAACAGCAGCATGGCCAGTCCGTTAATGGTCGGAACGCCAGAGGCAGTCGCCAGCAAACCGATCTGCACCAGCGAAATCAAGCCAACGGATGACAAAAACACCGCGCGCAGGTAGCCGCGCTTTTCCAGTGGGAACAATGTCGCGCCCATCACAAAGAACGAGCCCAGCACCGCCGGCAGGTAGACCCACCAGTGGTGGTCCTTGGCCAGGCCGGCCTGAACCAGCATGGTTGGCAGCGCCACCCACATGGCCAATTGCACCGCGTGTAGCACGAAGACGCCGAAGTTGAGCCGTAACAGTGCAGGCAGGCTCAATACGGCGGCCAGACTGGCCCCCAGCTTGGCTGGCAACTCTTCGGCATGTTTGGCAGGCTCTGTCGGCACCCACCACAGCACCACAGCAATGCCGGACAGTGCCAGCACGGTCGTCAGCGCGAACAAGCCATTCAGACCCAGCACGGCATTGAGCAGCGGCGACAGCACCAGCGAAATGGCAAACATCAGCCCGATGCTGGCACCCACCATGGCCATGGCCTTGGTCCGCACGGCATCGCGCGTCTGGTCGGCCAGCAAGGCCGTCACCGCAGCCGAAATGGCGCCCGCGCCCTGCAGGGCCCGTCCGGCCACCAGCCACGCCATGGTGGGGGCCAGGGCCGCCAGGGCACTGCCCACAGCAAAAATGACCAGCCCAATGACCATGACCCGCTTGCGTCCAAAGCGGTCGGAGGCAACCCCGAACGGAATCTGCAAAAAGCCCTGAGTCAGGCCGTAAATGCCCATGGCCAGCCCCACCAGCGCCGGGTCATCACCCCCGGGGTACTTGCGCGCTTCCAGTGAAAAGACCGGCAGGACCAGAAACAGACCCAGCATACGAAAAGCGAAGATCAACGCCAGCGATGCGCTGGATCGGCGCTCTTGCGGCGTCATGGTGGTGGAGCTGGGGGCCACCCCGGCTGCCGGAATCGGTATCGAAGAGGAAGACAAGGCGGTTATTCGTAGGCTGGCAAAGGGGACTCCATTGTCGCGCATACCGCAGCACAAATGAAAATCCCCCGATCCTCAATAGGCCGGGGGACAAGAGCAGGCTCGCGTTCAGTTCTTCAGAACGAGTGGGTCAGCGTCACCCCCAGCAACTGGGTCGTCTGTGTCGGGTTGACGGTAACACGGGTCCCGTCGGTAAAGGTCCATTGCGACCAGGTGTAGTCATCCAGCTTGCGCACGTCGTAGACATAGTCCAGACGAACACGCGTCTGTTTACTGACCGCATAACCACCTGAAACATTGAGGCGGTTGATCGAGTAGACGGTGTCTGGCAACACCCCGGCGCCAGCCGGCACGGAACTTCCTGCAGCAGAAGGCGCGGCTGCGTTGAACGTAATACTGTATTTGGTCGTGTCTTGCGAATACAGGTACTTGGCACTCAGAGTCCAGCGCGCAACACTACCACTCACGCCCATGCCCAGAACTTCACCGCGCATGTCAAGGTCTGCCATCCATGGGGTGCATGAATTGGTTGCCAGCGTGCCGGTGCAATTCTGGTCAGCAGCCAACCGCGGTGTATAGACCTCGTTCTGGTGCGTCTTGTTCTGGTTGAGCGAGTAGAACCCGTTCATCTTCCAGTTGTCATTGATCCTGAATGACGCATCAAAGCCGACCAGATCGGTCCTGCCGTCGGTCATACCCATTTGGGCATTGCCTGAAGGTGGCGTGAACGGATAGGCGTCCTTGCCATATTCGTAAAAGACCTGCAGTGAAAGCGGATCCGCGGGATTCCAGTCCATCATGAACTTCGCCTTATCCCGTTTGCGGTCGGCGAATTGCAAAGGCGCGGCAACACCCGTTGTGGTTGAAAACGTAACCATGCCGGGGGTAGGCGTGCCATCAAGCAAGTCCCAGGTGCCGCCCGTGCGTTCACTGCGCGCGAGCATGAACTTGCCGTTCATGGTGTCACTCAGTGATTTGCGCACCTCGACACGTACGGTCTGGTCAGTCACTTCTGCACGGTAGGCATGGGGCGTTACCTTGCGCTCAAAATCGTAGCCGCCGCTCAAACTGTAGCCTGCGGGCAGACGGTAGGTGAGCTCAGCCTTGCCGCGATTGAGCGTGTGCGACTCTTGCGGATTTTGGTACCCGGCGGGATATTCCGTCGAGGCCGTGCTGTCCAGGTAGTACAACTGCAAGGTCTTGTCCTTGCGATCTTCGTAGCGCCAGGACGCCAGGAAGTTCAAGTCCTTGCTGAGCTTGGAGGTCAGCAAACCAAAAGCCGAAGTCGTCTCAACCAACCCCCCTAGGCTGGGAGCCACATTCCCTGCAGCGTAGGGAACGCCGGGAGGATTGATCTTGGTATACGTTGCAGACCCGGCCACTGTGTTGCCATAAGCGGCAATAAAGGGGGTGTCCTGTGTGCCGGTTTCCTTGGCCAGCTTGAAGCTCATCCGAGTCTGGTCGCTGTAGTTGTAGCCGCCTGACAAGTCCCACTGCGTTGCCCGGTTGCTTGGAGGCAATGAAATCCAGGGGCTGGTGATGGGCCCGGCGGTCGTGGTCAGAGAGTTCTGACCAGGCGTGGTGTTCATTGCAATGCTGGAGTTATCCATCACGCTGAAATACACCCCTCCACTGAGCTGCAACTTGCGGGTGAAGTAGTCAAAGCTGGCTTCAAACTGGTTATGCCGGTAGTTCTCTGGCTGTGGCGCAAAGAACATTGCAGCATAGTTCTTGGTGGGGTACGGGGAACCCACTGGCGTGTTCCAGGTCGCGCCGTAGGCCGCAGACATGATGGCGCCCTTCTTATCCTCGGACTTCATGGAGAAATTGAATTTGAAGCTATCCGAGAAGTACTTGCTGCCAGAGATCGAGGTACCGGTGCGCTCCAGCTTCAGACTGCTCTCGGGTCCCATACCTTGGTAGGAGCGGAAGTCAGTGTTCAGCGCAAGAGATGCAGTGCCCACGCCCGCCACCTTGGTGTTGACGATATAGGGTGCAAACCGCGTGATCTCGTTGTAATCGAGCGCAATCCGCCAATCCCCCTGCTGTTCAGCAGACGCACCAAACTCCTGATTGCGTTGACCCAGGTCCTTACCCTGCACCGTGAACCACAGACCATTCTCGTCACGCCTGATCAGGTTGATATCTAGGCTGCCTTGCACGCCCGTGCGGTCTGCACCAGAATACAGGCGGTACAGGGGGTTTACCTGGTCCACATTGCGGATGTTCAGCGAAACGTCGCTGGTGTTGGGGCTGGTCAGCTCCTGTAGTTCGTCGGCACATGCATATCCGGCTGGGAACGCCAAAGCGAGTGCAATGACGATGGCAGAGCGGACGGGAACATTACATTGGTTTTTCATGTCCATTCTCCATTCTTAGCGCCAGAAACGCATGGCGCGGGTTGAGTTCATCGGGTTATTGCTACCGTGAATGTCGGTATGGCAATTCATGCAAGACATACCCTGCGTCTTGCCAACAACCCCGCTGGAATTGAAGTTGTCGATGGGCGCGGTAGCGCTCAGCACGGTGCCGTTGGCGTTTCTGGACATATCAACGCGACCTGCGATACCGGGCACATTGCCGGGGTGGCTGCTGGGATCGTGACAACCCAGGCACAGGAATGGTGGACGGGTCTTCAACAGCGCATCGGCCGTGGTGCCATGGGGGTTGTGGCAGTTGCTGCAGTCATCAGTCACCGGCTGGTGGCTGTGAATGAAGGGGCCACGTTTTTCGGCATGGCAGGTGTAGCACGTGGCAATGACGGTGTCCTTGATCAGGGACTTGACGCCAGCCGAGCCGTGCGGGCTATGGCAACTGGAGCACGTCATCTTCCCTTCAGGAACAGGGTGGTGCGAAGGCTTCTCGGCCAAGGCGCGTTGCTCCTTGTGGCATGTGTAGCAAACCTCGGGCTGCGTGCGCTTGTCGCGCACCGCATCCTTTGCGCTGTGCACTTTATGGCAAGAGGTGCAAACTACATCACGTGCCTGGTGCTGGCTGCCTTTCCAGAACATCCGCTTGGCACCGTCCTGGTGGCAGGTCACACAAGCACCATCCCGGGCCTCGGGAGAATTCTTGGTGTTTGCACGGAACGACACATCCGGTGGAACCAACTGGTCCTTTTTGCCCGACTCGGCCGTCCTGATGTGCCGATCACTCTCGCCATGGCAGTTGGTGCAGGTTGGGTTACGACTGTCGGAGCGGGTGCCGTGCTTGGTCTTGCCGATGGACAGCACCGAGGGGTGCAGATCAAGCATGGTGGGCGCGGCATCGTCAGCTTCGTCGTGACAACCCGTGCACTTGGCATCGCCCTTCAGGAAGAGGTCCTGTGGCGGGGCCTTGGAATCCCCCGCGGCCCAAACCCCGGATACGCCTCCGAGTGCGCCCAGACACACCAAAAGACCCAGCATTTTTCGCAACAGCTTCATCGTGCTTCTCCTAAACAGCGAACACACATTTTCAAATCCTTACCAAACTTCATCTCTGCTTCACACGGTGCAAAGAGTAGTCCTACCGAGTTGCAGAAGAAAGTGCAAAAATTTGTATCGATTGATCTAGATCAATCGAAAGCTCGCTTTCCGGATGCGCTACGGCTACAAGGCCGTCGCTGCGCATCCCCCCGGGCTTGGCGATGCGCACGGTGGAAGCCGGCGCAAGGGCCCCTTTGCCCGCCGACCGCCCCAGCGGGCGCACCTGTTCGCCACTGGCACCTACCACCCAGCGGCCCTACGGAACACGCCACACAGAAGGTGCAGTCGAACAAACCAAAGCGGGCATCGAGCGATTCCGGTGGCAGGTCTTGGCTGCGGCATTCGCAGTTGGCGCGAAGATCTGACATGACGAAACCTCTCGTATCCATTGGGTTGTTTGCTATGAAACTTGATTTCTACTGCATTCACCCTTGTTCACATCCGATTTCCCGCAATGATGCAAAGTCCCTCTCTTGGAGTTGGTGAAAGTTCTATGTTTTTTTCCGGCATCGATCGGCCCCTGGGTATTCACCAGACAATAGGCCATGACCCGCATCGCCGTCATCGACTTCGAAACCACCGGCCTGTCCCCCGCCATGGGCGACCGCGCCACCGAGGTGGCCATCGTCATGCTGGAGGGCGGCGAAGTGGTCGGGCGCTTCCAGAGCCTGATGAACGCGGGGGTGCGGATCTCGTCCTTCATCGAATCGTTCACCGGCATCAGCAACGACATGATTCAGGCCTCGCCGCCTGCGGCCGAGGTCATGGCGGCGGCCAGCCGCTTTGTCGGCGACGCGCCCATGGTGGCGCACAACGCATCATTTGACCGGCGCTACTGGGCGGCCGAACTGGCGCGCCTGGACCTCCCCGCACCACAACCCTTTGCCTGCACGGTGCTGCTGTCGCGCCGGCTCTACCCCGAGGCCCGCAGCCACTCGCTGGGCGCCATGGCCGCCCTGCACCAGCTGCCCAGCGCCGGGCGCGCCCACCGGGCACTGGCAGACGCCGAGGTGGCCGCCGCGCTGCTCAAGCGCATCCAGGCCGACCTGTGCCAGCGCTTCGACCTGCCCGAAGCTGAACACCCGCTGCTGATGAAGGTGCAGTCCAGTCCCAAGCACGCCATGGCAGGCGTAGTGAAAAAGTATTTGACCGCTGCGCAATAGAAGACTCTAAGGCGGGATAGGGGTAGAGGTTGGGGCCGATTTCGGAACCGCAGGTTCATGAGGCCCCGGCCTCTACCCCTATGCCGCCGGGCGCTCACCAGCCGTGCAGGCACCACGGACGAACACAGGTGAGCCCCAAATAGCGCCAGAAGCCAACAGTCACTATCATGGTGGGTTTCCCCAAACGCGGCTCAACACCTCTTCCATCAGCGGGTCCCACCTTGAATTCCACTCCCGACAGCACCTCCGTGACCCATGACCCGCAAGGCACCTACCTGGCCCGGGCTTTGCAGCAGCAGACCATCAGCATCCGGGGTGCGCGCACCCACAACCTGAAAAACATCGACCTCGACATTCCGCGCAACCAGCTGGTGGTCATCACCGGCCTGTCCGGTTCCGGCAAGTCCAGCCTGGCCTTCGATACGCTGTACGCCGAAGGCCAGCGCCGCTACGTGGAGAGCCTGTCCACCTACGCCCGCCAGTTTTTGCAACTGATGGACAAGCCCGATGTGGATGTGATCGAGGGCCTGTCGCCGGCCATTTCCATCGAGCAAAAGGCCACCAGCCACAACCCGCGCTCCACCGTGGGCACGGTGACCGAAATCCACGACTATCTGCGCCTGCTGTTCGCCCGCGCCGGCACGCCCTACTGCCCGGACCACGACCTGCCGCTGCAAAGCCAGACCGTCAGCCAGATGGTGGACGCCGTCCTGGCCCTGCCCGAAGACACGCGGCTGATGATCCTGGCGCCGGTAGCGCGCGAGAAAAAAGGCGAGTTCCTGGACGTGTTTGCCGAGATGCAGGCCCAGGGCTATGTGCGCTTTCGGGTCAATGGCGTGATCTACGAATATGACGACCTGCCGACGCTGAAGAAAACCGAGAAGCATGACATCGATGTGGTCATCGACCGGGTCAAGGTGCGCGCGGACTTGCAGCAACGCCTGGCCGAGAGCTTCGAGGCGGCGCTGCGCCTGGCCAACGGCCGCGCCATCGCCGTGGAGATGGACGGCGGTGCTATCGAAAATGATAGCACCTCACGCAGTGTTGACGAGGGCTACAGGCCAAAAGAGCATTTGTTCAATGCCAAGTTTGCCTGCCCGGTGTGCAACCACTCGATTAGCGAGCTGGAGCCACGCCTGTTCTCGTTCAACTCGCCGGTCGGCGCCTGCCCCACATGCGACGGCCTGGGGCAGCAGGACTTTTTCGACCCGGCCCGTGTCGTGGCGTTTCCGTCCCTGAGCCTGGCCAGCGGTGCCATCAAGGGCTGGGACCGGCGCAACGGCTATTACTTCAGCATGCTGGAGAGCCTGGCCAAGCACTACAAGTTTGATATCGACAAACCCTTCGAATCGCTGCCCCCAGAAGTGCAAAACGCCATCCTGCAAGGCTCGGGCGAGGAAGACATCAAGTTCAGCTATGTGATGGACTCGGGGGCGTCACAGGGCAAGAAGCTGACGAAGAAACACCCCTTCGAGGGCATAGTTCCGAATATGGCGCGCCGCTACCGCGAGACGGATTCCACCCTGGTGCGCGAAGACCTGGCCCGCTACCGCAGCACCCAACCCTGCCAGGCCTGCAAGGGCACGCGTCTGCGGCTCGAAGCCCGACATGTGAAGATCGGCGAAGGTGATCAGGCCCGGGCCATTTTTGAAATCAGCCACGCCACGCTGCGCGAAAGCTACGCCTATTTTCAGACCCTGACCATGCACGGCGCCAAGGGCGACATCGCCGCCAAGGTGGTGCGCGAGATTGGCCTGCGCCTGAAGTTCCTCAACGACGTGGGCCTGAACTACCTGAGCCTGGACCGCAGTGCCGAGACGCTCTCGGGCGGCGAGAGCCAGCGCATCCGCCTGGCCAGCCAGATCGGCTCCGGCCTGACCGGCGTGATGTATGTGCTGGACGAACCCAGTATCGGCCTACACCAGCGCGACAACGACCGGCTGATCGACACGCTGAAACACCTGCGTGACATCGGCAACAGCGTGCTGGTGGTCGAACACGATGAAGACATGATGCGCGCGGCCGACCACATCATCGACATGGGCCTGGGCGCCGGCGTGCATGGTGGGCGCGTCATCGCCCAAGGCAACTTTGACGCCATCCAGTCCAACACCGAATCGCTGACCGGCCAGTACCTTGCCCAGACTCTGAAGATTGCTGTGCCCAAGCGCCGAACGCCGTGGCTGCCCACGGTGCACACACAACCGTACAAGCCCGCCGACAAGGCACAACGCTATGCGCCCAGCCCGGCAGCCATCCGCCGCGCCGAGCGCGAGGCGCACCACCTGGCCACTCAGGGCGAACTGCAAACGCTGCGGGTCGTCGGCGCCACCGGCCATAACCTGAAGTCCGTGAGCGTCGACTTTCCCGTGGGCCTGTTCACCTGCGTCACCGGCGTGTCCGGCTCGGGCAAATCCACGCTGGTCAACGACACGCTGTACGCCGCCGTGGCCCGCACCATCTACCGCGCCCATGAGGAACCGGCGGCGCACGAGGCCATCGAAGGCATTGAGCACTTCGACAAAGTCATCAACGTCGACCAGAGCCCGATTGGCCGCACGCCACGTTCCAACCCGGCCACCTACACCGGCCTGTTCACGCCCATCCGCGAGCTGATGGCCGAGGTGCCGACCGCTCGCGAACGCGGCTACGGCCCGGGGCGCTTCAGCTTCAACGTCGCCGGGGGCCGCTGCGAGGCCTGCCAGGGCGACGGCATGGTCAAGGTGGAGATGCACTTTTTGCCCGACGTGTACGTGCCCTGCGACGTGTGCGCGGGCCAGCGCTACAACCGCGAAACGCTGGAGGTGCTGTACAAGGGCAAGAATATTGCGCAGATTCTGGAACTCACGGTGGAAGCCGCGTTTGATTTCCTGCAGGCGGTACCCACCATCGCCCGCAAGCTGCAGACGCTGCTGGATGTGGGCCTGAGTTACATCAAGCTGGGCCAGGCCGCTACCACCTTGTCCGGCGGTGAGGCGCAACGCGTCAAGCTGGCACTGGAACTCAGCAAGCGCGACACCGGGCGCACGCTGTACATCCTGGACGAGCCCACCACCGGCCTGCACTTTGCCGACATCGACCTGCTGCTGAAAGTCTTGCACCAGCTGCGCGACGCCGGCAACACCATCGTCGTCATCGAGCACAACCTGGACGTCATCAAGACCGCCGACTGGCTGATCGACATGGGGCCCGAAGGCGGCTCGGGCGGTGGCACCGTGCTGGGCGTGGGCACGCCGGAAGACATTGCCGCCAACCCGGCCAGCCACACCGGGCGCTACCTGCAGCGCCTGTTGTAAGCCGCACAGCCCGCGCGGCGCCTGTCGGTGACCGCGATTGTGGGGCGTGCAATAGGGGCACTATGATGGCGAATCCCCACCGGAACCCAACAGCCGCCACCCGCATGCAACTGTTCGAACGCAACTCCGAGGTTGATCGCCTGGCTTTGGCGCTGGAATGCGCACGCACACCGGAGGAAGCGCTCCCGCTGCAAGTGAGTCTGTCGTGGTACTTGCGGCAGCGGGACAACCCGCGTGCACATGAGCTTTGCACCCGCGCACGGGCCTGGATGGCACGCCAGCCTACGCCCGCACCCTGGCGCGACGCCACCGCACGCATGCTGCTGGTCGAGGCGGAAACCCAATGGCTGCGCTCGGATTTGGACAGTGCCACCGCCGCGGCGCTGTCAGCCCTTCGGGTTTTTCAATCCGTGGACAACCACGGGGGCTGCGCCGACTGCCATGGTGTTCTGGTGTCGGTGTTCTCCAGTGCGGGTGATTTGCCGCAACGCGATAGCGCCTTGGCAAGCGCCGTTGCCTGCGCCAGGTTGGCGAACGACGCCCAGCGGGTGGACTACTACGAAGCCAACCAGGCGCGTTACGCGGCGATGCGCGACGTGCAACTGAGCAACGCGCAATGGCGGCTGCGTTTCCCGGATGACATGGCGGACGTCCACCCCGCCGTCTCCGCCAGTGTCTACACCTATTTTGCGGTTCACAACTACAACACGGGCAACTTTGGCGGGGCTTTGGAACACTTCAATCAGGCCTTCGAAGCCGCCTGTGCCTCAGGACAGCTGCTGTGCGCCGTGGTCGCGGCCGTCAATGCGGGGGGCACCTATGTGGTGCTGAATGACCACGATGCCGCTCTGGAGTGGCTGCAGCAAGGCCTGGAGTTGGCGCGTCCTACGGGTTGGGCGGTTGCTTCGGGACCCTGCCTGCGCCAGATGGGCGAAGTCATGCGGGCCATGGGCCGGCTGGAGGCCGCGCAATCGCTGCTGGAAGAGGCCATGCAGGTCTACCAGCCGCTGCGCAACTCGCGCAACTTCACGATGGTGCTGACCGCGCTCGGGGACCTGGCCCTCACACGCGGCGACTATCCCAAGGCACTGGAACACTTCCGCCTGCAAGCCGAGCGCGCGCAGCATCTGGCCCAAACGGACTTGGCCATGGAAGGCCAGTTGGGCATAGCCAACACCCTGCTGGATATGGGTCAGGACGCCGAGGCACAGAAATTGGCCGCGGGTGCATGGCATCTGGCCGAAAACCAGGGTGCGGTTCTGCACGCGATCAGCGCGCTGCGCCTTCTGGCCCGCGTGCATGGTGGGCGCGGGCACCACGACGCTGCCACGGAATGCCTGGAAAGGGCCTTGGAGACCGCCCGCACCGTCGACGGCTACCTGATACCCAGTGACCTGCTCTTTGCCCTGGCACAGGAGTATGCGCGCGCAGGACGGTATGCCGAGGCCTACGCGATGTCCATCCAGGCCAGTGCGGCCCGCGAGCGGGTTCTCAACCAGGAGGCCTCCAACCGCGCCACTGCGATCCAGGTCCGCCTGGGCACGGAACGCTCGCGCGCAGAAGGCGAGCACCACAGGCGCCAGGCCGAAGCAGAAGCCCGGCGTGCTGAACTGTTGCAACAGTCCAGCGATACGCTGGCCCTGCTGGGAACCATAGGCCAGGAGATCACCTCGCAACTCGACAAGGAGCATGTGTTTGCGGCCATCGAGCGCCATGTGCACGGGCTGCTCGACGCCTCCAGCTTCGCGATCTACCTGATGGATGCGGATGGCCAGGGCTTGACCTCCGTCTACGACATCGAGGAAGGGGTCCGCCTGCCCAGTGACCATGTGCGTCTGGACGACGCGCAGTCCTTTTGCGCGCGCTGCGTGCGGGAGCGGCGCGAGCTGCTCATTGATTTCTCAGACCCCACTCAGACGCCCAATTACATCCCTGACACCTTGATCACCTTGAGCGCCTTGTTTGCGCCACTAACCATCGCTGAGCGGGTGCTGGGTGTCATGACCATTCAATCCACCAAGGCCCACGCCTATGCGGAAAACGAGCGCCTGATTTTCCGGACCCTGTGCGCCTACACTGCCATCGCCCTGGACAACGCGGTGGCATACACCCATTTGCGCGACGCCAAGGACCAGCTGGTGGTGCAGGAGAAGCTGGCGGCGCTGGGGTCACTGGTAGCCGGTGTGGCGCATGAGCTCAACACCCCGATCGGCAACAGCCTGCTGACCGCCAGCACGCTGCAGCAAAACACGACAGCACTGGAAGCCGCGGCGGCCAGCGGAACCATGCGGCGCAGCACCCTCAGCGACTACATTGCATCAACCCAGGAAGGTTTGACCCTGGTCATCCGGGGGCTGCAATCCGCGGGGGGCCTGGTCCAGAGTTTCAAACAGGTCGCTGTGGACCGGGCCACCGAACAACGGCGCACCTTTGAATTGCTGCGCACCAGCCAGGAAGTGATTGCAACCCTGCAGCGCACGGTGCAGGTCGCAGGACACCGCCTGCTGGTCGACATACCCGCGGACATCACGCTGGACGGATACCCCGGCCCCTACGGCCAGGTGCTGACCAACCTGATCAACAATGCCCTGTTGCATGCCTTTGGGAGCCGCAAGGGTGGGACCATACAGCTGCAAGCCCAGCGGCTGCGCAGTGCCCAGGTCGAAGTGCGGTTCAGCGATGACGGAGTGGGTATTGCAGCGGAGAACCTGACGCGGATTTTTGATCCCTTCTTCACGACCAAGATGGGGCAAGGTGGCAGCGGACTGGGCATGTCCATCAGCTACAACATTGTCACGTCGCTGTTTGGTGGTGAAT
>Ga0208398_100988_pt1 | contig 12985 bp, 9 predicted proteins | sample LakWasMe79_HOW10_2_FD_183905 | JGI IMG/M metagenome (GOLD analysis project Ga0208398, IMG submission 183905) | Freshwater sediment methanotrophic microbial communities from Lake Washington under simulated oxygen tension - Sediment Metagenome... | ecosystem: Environmental > Aquatic > Freshwater >... | reverse complement strand
CACCAACAACCGCATGGAGCTGACCGCGGTGATCGAGTCGCTGGCCCTGCTCAAGCGCCGCACGCCGGTGGCCATCTACACCGACAGCGAGTACGTCAAGAACGGCATCACCACCTGGATCCACGGCTGGAAGAAGCGTGGCTGGCGCACCGCCGACAACAAACCGGTGAAGAACATCGAGCTGTGGCAGCGGCTGGACGCGCTGGTGGCCCAGCATGCGGTGGAGTGGCACTGGGTGCGTGGCCACACCGGCGATCCGGGCAACGAGCGCGCCGACGCGCTGGCCAACAAGGGCGTGGACTCGCTGCGTCGCGCCTGATCCTGTCGGCCCGGCCCGGCCCGGCCCGGGCCGCCGCACGACGCTGCCGCGACCCATCCAGGCCCACGCCTGCGGGGGTGGGTCAAACCAGGCCGTTGAACGGGATCACGTCGACCAGGTCGCCCGCGGCCACATTGCCCTGGCCGTGGTGCAGCACCACCATGCCGTTGGCCTCGCTCATGCTGCGCAGGATGCCCGAGCCCTGGGCGCCAGTGATGCGCACCGTCCAGCGGCCATCATCGGCCTGGCGCACGATGCCACGCTGGTACTCGGTGCGGCCGGGCTTCTTGCGCAGTGCCTCTTCGCTGACGGCGCGCAGCAGTGGCAGCGGCTGGGGCGTGGCGCCGCTCATGGCCAGCAGCGCGTCGCGCACGAAGGCGTAAAAGGTCACCATCACCGCCACCGGGTTGCCGGGCAGGCCGAACAGCATGGCCTGGTGCCCGCGGTCGCCGATGCGGCCCTCGGCGGCCGGCTGGCTGCCGATGCGACCGATCGCCATCGGCCGCCCGGGCCGCATCGCGATCTTCCAGAACAGCACCTCGCCGAGCTGCTTCATCACCTGCTTGGTGTGGTCGGCCTCGCCGACGCTGACGCCGCCCGAGGTGATCACCGCGTCGGCGCTGGCCGCGGCCTGGGTGAAGGCGGCCTGCAGCGCGGCCGGTTCGTCCTTGACCACGCCCAGGTCCAGCAACTCCACGCCCAGACGCTGCAGCATGCCCCAGAGGGTGTAGCGGTTGCTGTCGTAGACGCAGCCCTCGTCCAGCGGCTCGCCGATGGAGCGCAGCTCATCGCCGGTGGAGAAGAAGGCCACGCGCAGGCGGCGGAACACCGGCACCTCGGCCTGGCCCAGCGAGGCCAGCAGGCCCAGGTCGGCCGGGCTCAGGATGCGGCCGGCCTGCAGCGCGGCGGCGCCCAGCGCCAGGTCCTCGCCGGCCAGGCGGCGGTTGTCGCCGGTGCGCACCGTGCCGGCGGGAATGCGGATGCGGCCGTCGGCCTCGCTGCGGGTGAATTCCTGCGGCACCACGGTGTCCAGGCCGGCCGGCATCACCGCGCCGGTCATGATGCGCACACCCTGGCCGGCGCCCACCGCGCCGGTGTACTGCGCGCCGGCGAAGGCGGTGCCGGCCACGGCGATCAGCGTGTCGGCGCCATCCACCAGCTCGGCGCCGCGCAGGGCATAACCATCCATCGCCGAGTTGTCGTGCGACGGCACGGCGATGGGCGAGACGATGTCGCGCGCCAGCACCCGGCCCAGCGCGCTGCGGATGGCCAGGCTTTCCACCGCCTGCACGCGTGGCACCAGCCGGGCGATGAAGTCCTGTGCCTGGGCCACCGGCAGGGCATTGGGGTCGTAACCCGCCACCTGGGCGGCGATGTCTTCGAGGCTGTGCATGTGAACGGGCGGGGGGCGGCTCAACCGCCGATGTAGTGCATCTCGACGCGGCGCTCGCCGCCGCCCGGCGGGGAGCCGGCGGCGGCCGGCTGGGCGGCACGTTGTTCGGAGTAACGGTCGTCCCGCCCGGCCCAGACCTGGGCCAGCGCGCTGGTGATGTCCTGGTCGCTGGCGCCGCTGCGCAGCAGGCTGCGCAGGTCATGGCCGCGGGTGGCGAACAGGCACAGGAACAGCTTGCCCTCGGTGGACAGGCGGGCGCGGTTGCAGTCCTGGCAGAAGGCCTGGGTGACGCTGGAGATCAGGCCGATCTCGCCGCGGCCGTCGGCATAGGCCCAGCGCTCGGCGGTCTCGCCGGTGACCGTGGGGTCCAGCGCCTGCAGCGGCGCATCCGGGAAGGCGGCCTGCAGCATCGTCAGCACGTCGGCCGAGGGCAGCACTTCGTCCATGCGCCAGCCGTTGCTGGCACCGACGTCCATGTACTCGATGAAGCGCAGCACGATGCGGCCGTCAAAATGGTCGCGGAAGTAGCGCGCCATCGGCAGGATCTCCTGCTCGTTGGTGCCACGCTTGACCACCATGTTGACCTTGATCGGCCCCAGGCCGGCATCGTGCGCGGCCTGGATGCCGGCCAGCACGTCGGCCACCGGGAAGTCGACGTCGTTCATGCGGCGGAACACCGCGTCATCCAGCCCATCCAGGCTGACCGTCACCCGCCGCAGGCCGGCGGCCTTCAAGGCGGCGGCCTTGCGCGCCAGCACCGAGCCGTTGGTGGTCAGCGTCAGGTCCAGCGGCGCGCCGGCCGGCGTGCGCAACTCGGCCAGCATGGCCACCAGGTTCTCCAGGCCCTTGCGCAGCAGCGGCTCGCCGCCGGTCAGGCGGATCTTCTGCACGCCATGGGCGACGAACAGGCGCGCCAGGCGGGTGATCTCCTCGAAGCTGAGCAGGCTTGTCTGCGGCAGGAACACATAGTCCCGGTCGAAGACCTCCTTGGGCATGCAGTAGCTGCAGCGGAAATTGCAGCGGTCGGTGACCGAGATGCGCAGGTCGTGCAGCGGCCGGCCCAGCGCATCGGCCAGCAGGCCGGTGGCGGGAATCGCTTGCGCGGGAATGGCCGGCACCGGTGCGGCGTAGCGCAGGTCGGCCAGCGGGATGACGGTTTCGCCCATGGGGCGGATTGTGCCGTGGGGCACCGGCCTGTCCTTGAAGCGCTTCAATCCCGCGCCCGCCGTGGGGCGGCCGGCGCTGGGTCAGCGGGTGGAGGGCAGTTGCGGCGTGGCCGCGCTCAGGTCGGCGCGGCGCGCGCCGGTGAAGCGGCGGGCCCAGTAGGACTCGCGCATGTCCTCGATGCGCACCTCCCCCCCCGCGCGTGGCGAGTGGATGAACTTGTCGTCACCCACATAGATGCCCACGTGCGAGAAGGTGCGCTTCATGGTGTTGAAGAAGACCAGGTCACCCGGCTTCAGTTCACCGCGGTTGATGCTGAGCAGGCCGGCGGTGGTGGCCTGCTCATCGGCACGGCGCGGCAGCACCAGGCCGATGCTGCGTTCGAAGATGTGGCGGGTGAAACCACTGCAGTCGAAGCCGGATTCTTCGGAATTGCCACCCCGCTTGTACGGCACACCCAGGAAGTTCATCGCCGACATCACCAGATCGGACGCGGTGTCGCGCACCGAGTCGCGCACCGAGGCCACCATCGCCGTGCCGGCGCCCAGCGGCCGCAGCAGGCCCCGCTCACCCAGCAGGTTCATGATCGGGTCGGTCAGCGACGAGGTGGCCGACCCGCCATTGCCGCCGGGCGGGGCCGTGGCCGCATCGGGCGCCGCCTGCGCACAGGCCACCGCCGCCAGCAGCAGGGTGGCGAACAGGTGCTTGGTGGTCGGGGGGCGCAGCGTCATCAACCGCCAAGGATACCACCGGGGTATATCGGGTTAACACCTATCAACCGGCGGTTTGGCCCGCTTCTGCGCCAACGCAGGCGCCACCGGGCCGGTGTGTGCTGAGTCAGTGTCTTGTCAGTGCCTGGCGCTGCAATGCGCAGCGATCCGATCCCGCCTGCAGGAGACCCGAATGAGCAATTACAAAGCGTTTCACCGTCGTTCGATCGAGGACCGTGACGGTTTCTGGCGTGAACAGGCCGGCCTGATCGACTGGGAAACCCCGTTCACCCAGGTCTGCGACTACGACAAGCCGCCCTTCGCCCGCTGGTTTGTCGGTGGCCGCACCAACCTGTGCCACAACGCCGTGGACCGGCACCTGAAGGACCGGGCCGACCAGGCCGCGTTGATCTGGGTGTCCACCGAGGTGGACAAGGAAATCGTCTACACCTTCGCCGACCTGCATGCCGAGGTGCAGCGCATGGCGGCCATCCTGCTGGGCCTGGGCGTCAAGCAGGGCGACCGGGTGCTGATCTACATGCCGATGACGCCGGAGGCGGCGTTTGCCATGCTGGCCTGCACGCGCATCGGCGCGCTGCACTCGGTGGTGTTCGGCGGTTTTGCCAGCCACAGCCTGGCCACCCGCATCGACGACGCCGAGCCCACCGTCATCGTCAGCACCGACGCCGGCAGCCGGGGTGGCAAGGTGGTGCCTTACAAGCCGCTGCTGGACGAGGCCATCCAGCTGGCCACGCACAAGCCGGCCCATGTGCTGATGGTCGACCGCGGCCTGGCCGCCTTCGAGCGGGTGCCCGGCCGCGACGCCGACTACGCCGCGCTGCGCCAGCAGCACCTGGATGCCCAAGTGCCCTGCGTCTGGCTGGAGTCCAACGAGCCCAGCTACACGCTCTACACCAGCGGCACCACCGGCAAGCCCAAGGGCGTGCAGCGTGACACCGGCGGCTACGCGGTGGCGCTGGCCGCGTCGATGAAGCACATCTACTGCGGCAACCCGGGCGAGACCTATTTCAGCACCAGCGACATCGGCTGGGTGGTGGGCCATAGCTACATCATCTACGGCCCGCTGATCAACGGCATGGCCACCATCATGTACGAGGGCCTGCCGATCCGCCCGGACGCCGGCATCTGGTGGCAGCTGGTCGAGAAGTACAAGGTCACGGTGATGTTCAGCGCGCCCACCGCGGCGCGTGTGCTGAAGAAGCAGGACCCGGCCTTCCTGAGCCAGTACGACCTGTCCAGCCTGCGTGCGCTGTTCCTGGCCGGTGAGCCGCTGGACGAGCCCACCGCCACCTGGATTGCCGAGGCCATCCACAAGCCCATCATCGACAACTACTGGCAGACCGAGACCGGCTGGCCGATCATGGCCATCTGCAACGGCGTGGAGCCGGCGCCCACCAAGTTCGGCTCGCCGGGCAAGGCGGTCTACGGCTACGACGTCAAGCTGATCGACGAGACCACCGCCGAAGAGATCACCGAGCCCGGCAAGAAGGGCGTGATCGCGGTGGAGGGCCCGCTGCCCCCGGGCTGCCTGCAGACCATCTGGCGCGACGACGAGCGCTATGTGAAGACCTACTGGTCCAGCATCCACAACAAGGTGATGTACAGCACCTTCGACTGGGGCGTGAAGGACGCCGACGGCTACTTCTTCATCCTGGGCCGCACCGACGACGTGATCAACGTCGCCGGCCACCGCCTGGGCACGCGCGAGATCGAGGAGAGCATCTCCAGCCACCCCAATGTGGCCGAGGTGGCGGTGGTGGGCGTGGCCGACCAGCTCAAGGGCCAGGTGGCGATGGCCTTTGCGGTGCTGAAGGATGTGTCCAGGGCCGCCACGCCGGCCGATGCGCTGAAGCTCGAAGGCGAGATCATGAAGCGCGTGGACGAGCAACTGGGCGCGGTGGCCCGGCCGGCGCGGGTGCGCTTTGTCACCACGCTGCCCAAGACCCGCTCGGGCAAGCTGCTGCGCCGCGCCATCCAGGCGGTGTGCGAGGCGCGCGACCCGGGCGACCTGACGACGATCGAGGACCCGACGGCGCTGCAGCAGATCAAGGACCTGGTCGTCGGCGCCTGAGATCCCGGCCGAGCACGCCGCCGCGTGGTGGCGGATAGCATCGGCGTCCTGACCACTCCAGGACGCCTGCATGCCCTCCATGCACCCGACCCGCATCGCCGCGCTGCTGGCGATGGCCCTGACCCTGGCGCTGCCGGCCCACCCGGCCCTGGCCCAGACCGGCCCCAAGCCGCGCATCGAGAAGGCGGCCGACCTGCCACGCTTCAGCTACCCGCTGCGTGGCCCGCTGGAGGATGTGGTGCGCTCGGCCGAGCGCTTCGCCCCGCTGGCCGCGGCGCTGCGGCGCGACACCGAGGCGGTGCTGGCCGGCTACGACATCCCCGACAAGGCCACCCAGCGTGACCTGATCGGCCTGCTGGCCCAGCTGGACTACCTGGACGGCCACTACGCCAGCGCGCTGGCCCGCGCCGAGCAGGTGCGGGCGCTGCAGGACAAGCCGGCCGACAAACTGCTGTCAGGCCTGCGCCTGCGGGCCATGGCCACGGCGGCCCAGGCCCATGCCCCGGGCAGTGCCGCGTTTGCCCAGGCGGTGGCCGACTTCATCGGCCGCGAACTGGCGCCCTTGCCCTACCCGGTGATCGCCAACGACATCAAGGGCGCCAAGGCCAGTGCGGAACTCATCGGCGAGGCGCTGATCCTGGGCCGCCCGCGCGAGGTGCTGCAGCCCATGGCCGATGCCAGCGGCGCGCTGAGCAATGAATTCGCGCCCATGCTGGTCAACGCCCGGCTGGCGCTGCTGGGCGTGCTGCCGCTGAAGGCCACGCTGGTGCAGGCCTACGGCAGCTACCTGGCGGCGCATCAGGTCGACAAGCCCGACATCTGGGCGGCGCGTGATTTCAGCCTGCCGGCCGCTGGCCGCTACCGGCCGGTGGGGCTGGCGGTGTGGGACAGCGGTGTCGACACCCGGCTGTACCCACGCCAGCTGCAACGCGGCCGCGATGGCCGGCCGGCGCTGATCGCCTTCGACAAGTACAACCGGCCGGCCCGGGGCGAGTTGCAGCCCATGCCGCCCGAACTGGCGGCCCGGTTGCCGCAGATGACGGCACGCACCAAGGGCTTTTCTGATCTGCAGTCCAACATCGACAGCCGCGAGGCCAGCGAGGTCAAGCAACTGCTGTCGACGCTGGCGCCCGACCAGTACAAGCAGGTGGTGGAGGAACTGGGCCTGGCCGGCAACTACGAGCACGGCACCCATGTGGCCGGCATCGCGTTGGCCGGCAATCCCTGGGCGCGGCTGGTGATCGCGCGCATCGAGTTCAACCACAAGCTGCAGCCCGATCCCTGTCCGACGCTGGACCTGGCGCGCAGCGAGGCCGCCAACTACCAGACCGAGGTCGACTTCTTCAAGCGCCAGCGTGTGCGGGTGGTCAACATGAGCTGGGGCGGCAATGTCACCGGTGTCGAGCACGACCTGGAGCAATGCGCCGCCGGCCAGACCGCCGAGCAGCGCAAGGCCCTGGCGCGCGAGATCTTCGACATCGGCAAGGCCGCGCTGACCCGGGCCATGGCCAGCGCGCCGGCCATCCTGTTCGTCACCGCGGCGGGCAACAGCAACCAGGACGCCAGCTTCGTCGAGGACATGCCGGCCGACATCGTGCTGCCCAACCTGCTCACCGTGGGCGCGGTGGACCGTGCCGGCGACGAGGCGCCGTTCACCAGCTACGGCCCCACCGTCAAGGTGCATGCCAACGGCTACCAGGTGGAAAGTTACCTGCCGGGTGGTGCCCGGGTGGCGCTGTCGGGCACCTCGATGGCCTCACCCCAGGTGGCCAACCTGGCGGCCAAGCTGCTGGCGGTCCGGCCCGGCCTGACGCCCGAGGCCCTGATCCGGGTGATCACCGAGACGGCCGAGCCCAGCGCCGATGGCCGGCGCCAGCTGATGCACCCGAAGAAAGCGCTGGCCGCGGTGCGTGCGATGCCCTGACGCACCGCCGCGGTGCGCATGAAAAAGCCGCCCGGGGGCGGCTTTTTTGTGGCGCGTGCGGCGCCGTGCCTACAGCACTTCGGACGCGAAGTCCGCCAGCCGCGAACGCTCGCCGCGCGCCAGCATCACATGGCCGCTGTGCGGCCAGCCCTTGAAGCGGTCCACCGCATAGGTCAGGCCCGACGAGCCCTCGGTGAGGTAGGGCGTGTCGATCTGGGCCAGGTTGCCCAGGCAGACGATCTTGGTGCCCGGGCCGGCGCGGGTGATCAGCGTCTTCATCTGCTTGGGCGTCAGGTTCTGCGCCTCGTCGATCAGCACGAACTTGTTCAGGAAGGTGCGCCCGCGCATGAAGTTCAGGCTCTTGATCTTGATCTTGCTGCGCACCAGGTCCTGGGTGGCGGCGCGGCCCCATTCGCCGGCCGAGCCGTCGCCCTTGGCCAGCACCTCCAGGTTGTCGTCCAGCGCGCCCATCCACGGGCCCATCTTTTCTTCCTCGGTGCCGGGCAGGAAGCCGATGTCCTCGCCCACCGGCACCGTCACCCGGGTGACGATGATCTCGGTGTAGCGGCGGTCGTCCAGCACCTGGGACAGGCCGGCGGCCAGCGTCATCAGCGTCTTGCCGGTGCCGGCGGTGCCGGTCAGGCTGACGAAGTCGCATTCCGGGTCCATCAGCAGGTTCAGCGCGAAGTTCTGCTCGCGGTTGCGCGCGGTCACGCCCCACACCGCGTTCTTGGCGTGGGTGAACTCCTTCAGCGTCTTCAGCACCGCGGTCTTGCCGGTGATCTCGGTGACGCGGGCGTACAGCGCGGCGGCGCCGGGCTGTTCGAGGTAGACGAACTGGTTGACCATCAGCGCCGGCACCAGCGGCCCGGCGATGCGGTAGTAGGTCTGGCCACCCTGCTGCCAGCTCTCCATGGTCTTGCCGTGCTTCTCCCAGAAGTCGGCCGGCAGCGGCAGCACGCCGGTGTACAGCAGGTCGCCGTCCTCCAGCACCTTGTCGTTGAAGTAGTCCTCGGCGGCCAGGCCCAGCGCACGCGCCTTGACCCGCATGTTGATGTCCTTGGACACCAGCACCACCTCGCGGCCGGTATGCGTCTCGCGCAGGCTCTTGACCACGCCCAGGATCTGGTTGTCGGCCTTGCCCTGGGGCAGGCCGGCGGGCAGTTGCACGTCCAGCAGCATGGTCTGGAAGAACAGCTTGCCGCCGGCGTCCTTGTGGCCGGTCTTGGCCAGGGCGATGCCTTCCTTCGGGTCGAGGCTGCCGTCGGTGGCCAGCGCGTCCAGCTCGCGGCTGACCTGGCGCGCATTGCGCGCCACCTCGCTCATGCCCTTCTTGTGGCCGTCCAGCTCTTCCAGCGTGATCATCGGCAGGAAGACGTCGTGTTCCTCGAAGCGGAACAGGCTCATCGGGTCGTGCATCAGCACATTGGTGTCCAGCACGAATAGCTTGGCCGGGCCGTCACCACGCGGCTTGCGGGTGCGCGGCTTGGGCTCGGCGGCCGGCGCCGCCGCCAGCGAGACCTGCTTGGTCGGCATGCCGGCCGGCGCCGGGCGGGCACCGGCCGGGCTGGCCACGGGCTGGCTGGCCCGCGCGCTGGGCGGCGTGGTGGTGCGGCCGCCGTTGGCGGTCTTGGCCGGCAGCTTGGGCGCGGCCACCTGGGCCCCACCGTCGAACAGGTCCAGCGACGCCCCGCCCGCGGGCTCGGCGCGGGATTTGCCGCCCTTGCCCTTGGCACGCGGCGCGGCTTGCGACTCGAAATCGGCGGGCGACAGGATGGCGGCTTTGGTGGCGGGCGGCTTGGGCAGTGGCATGGGCAGGGTGCTTGGGTCGGGGAAGGCTGGACAACAAACAAAAAAGCCGCACAGTCGACTGTGCGGCTTTTCAGGGGGCGTGCGTCAGGTGACTCACCAGCATGCTTTGATTATGCACAAGCCATGCCCGGTGGCATGACGGCGCCATGACAAGGGTGTGACGACTGCCGCGGACCCGACCCGGCGCCCGGGCCGAGGGTCAGACCGTCTTCTTCAGGTCCTTGACGGCCTTGAGCACCTCGTCGACATGGCCGGCCACCTTGATGCCGCGCCACTCGGCACGCAGCACGCCGCCGGCGTCGATCAGGAAGGTGCTGCGCTCGATGCCCTTGACCTTCTTGCCGTACATGATCTTGTTCTTGACCACGCCAAACATGTGGCAGAGCTTTTCCTCGGTGTCGGCGATCAGCTCGAACGGCAGTTCCAGGTTCTGGCGGAACTTCTCGTGCGATGCCATGTTGTCGCGCGAGACCCCGAACACCATGGCACCGGCCTTCAGAAAGTCCTTGTGCTTGTCACGGAATTGCATGGCCTCGGTGGTGCAACCGGGGGTATGGTCCTTCGGGTAGAAGTACAGCACCACGGCATGGCCATTGAAGGCCTGCGGCGTGAACTTCACGCCGCTGGTGGCTTGGGCTTCGAACTCGGGCAGGTTTTTATTGAGGACAGGCGTCATGAGCGGGCCGGTGGGGGCGAACAGGAGGTCAGACGTGGTTGCCCTCGCGGGGCGTAACCTGCGATTATAAAGTTACGGCGTGACCCTGGCCGTCACCCGCGTTGCAGGGGGCGCTGCCGGCCTGTCAAAACCGGCTCAGGCCACCGGTGCCAGCAGCAGGGCGGCTACCGCCGAGCGGCCTTCGGCCACCAGCACGTTGTAGGTGCGGCAGGCGGCCGCCGTGTCCATGGTTTCGACGCCGATGCGCTGGTCGATCAGCGCGCGCATCAGCGCCGGCGCCACGAACTTCAGCCGCGGCCCGCTGCCGAAGATCACCAGCTCGGGCTTCAGCGCCAGCAGGGCCTCGAAGTGCGCGCCGATCAGCTCGTCCGGCCGCGCCGGCGCCCAGGGCAGCACCACGCCCTGCCAGGGCACCAGCAGGCTGTGGGTGAAGCGCTGGTTGCCCACCCACAGCGCGTCGCTGTCGTGGCGGGTGATCACATTGGTGCCGGCAAGCTGGTCGGGCTGGAACTTCACGGTGGGCTGGCCTCAACGGGGCGCATGGTGCACCCCAAGGGCTAAAATTATAGGTTTGCGGCGCCAGCGGCCCGCGCCCCCTTCCTCTGGAGTCCGTGTGCCCAAGTCCATCGTCAAGTCCACCAAGCTGGCCAACGTCTGCTACGACATCCGTGGCCCGGTGCTGGACAAGGCCCGCCAGATGGAGGATGAGGGCCAGAAGATCATCAAGCTGAACATCGGCAACATCGCCGCCTTCGGCATCGAGCCGCCGGACGAGATCGTGCAGGACATGATCCGCAACCTGCCGCACACGGCCGGCTACACCGACAGCAAGGGCCTGTTCGCGCCGCGCAAGTCGGTGGTGCACTACTGCCAGGAAAAGAACATCGCCGGCGTCACCGTCGATGACGTCTACCTGGGCAACGGTGCCAGCGAGCTGATCACGATGAGCATGAACGCGCTGCTCAACAGCGGTGACGAGATCCTGGTGCCGGCGCCCGACTACCCGCTGTGGACGGCGTCGGTGGCGCTGTCCGGTGGCACGCCGGTGCACTACCTGTGCGACGAGCAGGCCGGCTGGACACCCGACCTGGCCGACATCCGCCGCAAGATCACGCCCAACACCAAGGGCATCGTGATCATCAACCCGAACAACCCCACCGGCGCGTTGTACCCGGACGCCGTGCTGCGCGAGATCGTCGAGATCGCCCGCCAGCACCAGCTGATCGTCTTTGCCGACGAGATCTACGACAAGACGCTGTTCGACGGCAACACCCACACCAGCATCGCCTCGCTGGCCGACGACGTGTTCTTCGTCACCTTCAACGGCCTGAGCAAGAACTACCGCTCGTGCGGCTACCGCGCCGGCTGGATGATCGTCTCGGGCGACAAGCGCCGCGCCAAGGATTACATCGAAGGTCTGAACATGCTGTCGTCGATGCGGCTGTGCGCGAATACGCCCGGCCAGCTGGCGATCCAGACCGCGCTGGGTGGTTACCAGAGCATCAAGGACCTGGTGGCGCCCACCGGCCGGCTGTGCCGCCAGCGTGACCTGGCCTACAACCTGCTGACCCAGATCCCCGGGGTCAGCGTGGTCAAGCCCAAGGCGGCGCTGTACATGTTCCCGCGGCTGGACCCGGCGATGTACCCGATCGCCGACGACCAGCAGTTCGCCTACGAGCTTCTGGCCGAGGAGAAGGTGCTGATCGTGCAGGGCACCGGCTTCAACTGGATCGCGCCCGACCACTTCCGCCTGGTGTTCCTGCCCAATGTGGACGACCTGACCGAGGCCATCGGCCGCATCGAGCGCTTCCTGGGCAATTACCGCAAGCGCCACGCTGTTTGAGCCGCGGCCCGGTGGCTGCACGACCCTGATTCCACTGAAAGACGAGATTCCCCATGAAACCCATCCAGGTCGGCCTGCTCGGCATCGGCACCGTCGGCAGTGGCACCTTCCAGGTGCTGCAGCGCAACCAGGAGGAGATCCGCCGCCGTGCCGGCCGCGGCATCAACATCACCATGGTGGCCGACCTGGACACGGCGCGCGCCCAGGCCATCGTCGGCCCGGACGTGCAGGTGGTGGCCGATGGCCGCGCCATCATCAACAACCCGGCCATCGACATCGTCATCGAGCTGATCGGCGGCTACGGCATCGCCAAGACGCTGGTGATGGAGGCGATTGCCGCCGGCAAGCATGTGGTCACCGCCAACAAGGCGCTGCTGGCGGTGCATGGCACCGAGATCTTCGCCGCGGCGCGCGCCAAGGGCGTGATGGTGGGCTTCGAGGCCGCGGTGGCCGGCGGCATCCCGATCATCAAGGCGCTGCGCGAGGGCCTGACGGCCAACCGCATCGAGTGGATTGCCGGCATCATCAACGGCACCACCAACTTCATCCTGTCGGAGATGCGTGACAAGGGCCTGGACTTCGGCGTGGTGCTGAAGGAGGCCCAGCGCCTGGGTTATGCCGAGGCCGACCCGACCTTCGACATCGAGGGTGTGGACGCGGCGCACAAGGCCACCATCATGAGCGCCATCGCCTTCGGTACGCCGGTGCAGTTCAACAAGGCGCATGTGGAAGGCATCACCAAGCTGCAGGCCGCCGACATCCGCTATGCCGAGCAGCTGGGCTACCGCATCAAGCTGCTGGGCATCACCAAGCGCCGCGACGACGTGGCCGGCATCGAGTTGCGCGTGCATCCCACGCTGGTGCCGGCCAGGCGCCTGATCGCCAATGTCGAAGGCGCGATGAACGCGGTGGTGGTGCAGGGCGACGCCGTGGGCACCACGCTGTACTACGGCAAGGGCGCCGGCAGCGAGCCCACCGCGTCCGCCGTGGTGGCCGACCTGGTCGACATCACCCGCCTGCACACCGCCGACCCGGGCAACCGCGTGCCGCAC
>Ga0208398_100987_pt1 | contig 12993 bp, 10 predicted proteins | sample LakWasMe79_HOW10_2_FD_183905 | JGI IMG/M metagenome (GOLD analysis project Ga0208398, IMG submission 183905) | Freshwater sediment methanotrophic microbial communities from Lake Washington under simulated oxygen tension - Sediment Metagenome... | ecosystem: Environmental > Aquatic > Freshwater >... | reverse complement strand
AGATTTCGCCCGAGGCGCCCGACACCGCCACGGCGCTGTCGCGGATCTGGTTCACCGTCAGCGCCAGCTGCTGCTGCATGCTCTGCATGGCGGCCAGCAGCTGGCCCATCTCGTCGTCGTTGCTGATGTTGATGCGGGCGCTGAGATCCTTGTTGCTGATCATGCCGGCCACCTGCAGGGCCTCGTGCAGCGGCCGCGTGATGGAGGCGATGATGCGCCAGGCCAGCAGCACGCCGGCCGCCAGCGCCACCGCGAAGGTGAGCACGACCACCCAGACCGAGAGCTGGTAGGTCTGCTGGCCATGGGCGAATTCCTGTTCGGCCACCTTGAGCTGTTCGTCCACCAGCTCCGAGACGGCGCCGGTGAAGGGGTCGATGGCGGGATAGAGCTCCTTGCTGGCGAAGGCCTCCAGCGCCTCCGCGTTCTGCGCCTGCAGGATCTCCTTGAGCTTGGTGGTGGCGGCCTGGGCGGCGGCCTTGAGCGACTGCGCCTTGGCCAGCAGCAGCGCCTCGTTGCCCTCGATCCTGGTGGCGGTGTAGGCGGCCCATTGCTTGGCCACCAGCTGCTCGGCCTCGTTCACCAGCTTCAGCCCGCTGGCCGCATCCAGACTCTTGGCGCGCACCTTGTGGGTGGTGTCCACCACGTTGACGGCATAGGCGTCGGAGACCTGCTTGAGCTGCTTGAGCGGCACCACACGGTCGCTGTAGACGGTGTCCAGCGCCGCCTCCATCTGCCCCAGCGCCCGTATGCCCCAGCCGCCCAGCAGGGCCAGCAGGATCAGCAACAGGAGCGCAAGCATCACCAGACGTGTCTTGATGCTATTCATCCGCATGGCGAACTCCTCAAGATGGGGTTCCCTGACTCTAGCCGCAGTGCTTTCCCCCGAAAGGGGGATGTGCGCGGACTGTGTTGATTTCGCCGCAGTGCGCGCCGACGGCACGGTTACAGTGCGCCGCGGGACCGCGCGCCATCACGAGCCGCGGCCATGGGGAGGATGGATGACGATCAAGATAGCGGCGCCGCGGCGCCAACTTTGGGCCTGCCTGGCGCTGGGCTTGGGCCTGGCGGCCTGCGGCGGCGGTGGGGGCACGGACGCGGTGGGCAACACGCCGTCGGTGCTGCCAATCGAGCCGCCCGGCAGCAGCGCCGCAGCGCTGCCACCCAGTGCCGGACTGGCCCAGCAATGCGCGCCGGACAACCCCTTTGCCGAGCCGCGCCTGAAGACGGCCAGCCTGGCGCGCGAGAAGCAATGGCTGCGCTCCTATTTCGACGAGGCCTATCTCTGGCCCGACGAGGTGCCGCGGCTGGATGCCGAGGCGCAGCGCTTCGCGGGCAGCGATGTCTATGGTGCGCTGAGCAACTACTTCTACGCGCTCAACTCGACGCAGCGCACCGACAGCGGTGCCTACCGCGACCGCTTCAGCTTCCTCATCCCCACCGCGGCCTGGGAGGCGGGCATGACGGCGGGCGTCGAGGCCGGCTATGGCATCGAATGGGCGATGGCCTCGCCGACCCCACCGCGCGCTGTGCGCATCGCCTATGTGCAGGCCGGCAGTGTGGCGGCGCGCGCCGGCCTGCGGCGCGGCGATGAACTGGTGGCCGCCGACGGCATGGCCAGCGATACCGGCGATGCGCTGGGCGTGGACAAGCTCAATGCGGCCCTGTTCCCCGACGATGCCGGCCAGTCGCACGAGTTCACCCTCAAGCGCAGCGGCGCGGACGCGCGCATGCTGACGCTCAAGCTCAGCAGCGAGCTTGCCAACAAGCAGCCGGTGCCCATGCAGCAGGTTCTGACCGGCAGCGATGGCCGCAAGGTGGGGCACCTGCTGTTCACCGAGCACATCGCCAAGTCCGAGGCGCCGCTGATCGCGGCCATGCAGGCCTTCCGCGATGCCGGCGTGCAGGACCTGGTGCTGGATCTGCGCTACAACGGCGGCGGCCTGCTCTTCATCGCCAGCGAGCTGGCCTACATGATTGCCGGGCCCGAGCCGACGCGCGGCAAGCTGTTCGAGAAGCTCAGTTTCAATAGTCGCCGCCAGGCCGAGAGCAACAGCGACCGGGCGCTGACGCCCTTCTATGACAGCTCCTGCCTGCTCGGCGCGCAGGGCTGCAGCGAGGAAAAGCCGCTGCCGACGCTGGGGCTCAAGCGCGTCTATGTGCTGGCGCAATCGGGTACCTGCTCGGCCAGCGAATCCATCATCAACGGCCTGCGCGGCGTGGATGTGGAGGTGGTGCTGATCGGCGGACGCACCTGCGGCAAGCCCTACGGCTTCACGCCCAAGGACAACTGCGGCATTTCCTATTTCCCGATCGAGTTCGCGGGCGTGAATGCCAAGGGCTTTGGCGACTACGCCGATGGCTTCGTGCCGGCCGGCAAGGGTAGCAGCGGCGTGCCGGGCTGCGCGGTGGCTGACGATTTCACGAAGGAACTCGGCGAACCCGAGGAGGCGATGCTGGCCGCTGCGCTGGCGCATCGCGTCACTGGCCAATGCCCTGCGGTGGTGCCAGGCCTAGTTTCCAAGCCGCTGGCCGCGGCCGGCGCCAGCCGCACCGAATGGCATTTCAAGCGCTCACCGCTGCACGGCAAGCGCTTCAACTTTGGGCGTTGATCAGAGCTTGGGGATGCGCAGCCGGCTCACCATCAGCGAGCCTGAGATGGCGAACATCAGCACCAGCGGGTGCAGGGTGAAGCCGCCGATGAGCAGCTTGCCGCCCCAGAGTTCCACGCCCACCGCGCCCTGTGCGGCCGCAAACCACAGCACCAGCACCAGCAGCAGCGAGGTGGGGATGGGCGTGCCCTCGAAATACATGACCTTGCCGCCGGCGTCGGACAGCGCCTCGGCGGTGACGTTGAAGCGCGCCAGGCGCGAGACACCGCAGGCGACGAAGAACACCAGGATGATGCGGTCCCACAGGCCCTGCATGCCGAAGCCGTAGGCGATGGCCGCGGGCGCGACGCCGAAGGAGATCACATCGGCCAGCGAATCGAGTTCGCGCCCCAGCACCGAACTTTGCTGGCGCCAGCGCGCGATGCGGCCGTCCAGGATGTCGAACACCAGCGCGGCCGGAATCAGCGCGCAGGCGTAGTGCAGGTGCAGCAGTTGCTGCGTCTGCAGATAGGTCATCACCGAGAACAGTGCGCCCATGCCGCAGAAGGCATTCGCGAGGGTGAACCAGTCGGCGAGGTGGAACTCGCGGATCATCGAGAAGGGCTTGGGTCGGTTCATGTGGGAAGCATAAACGACGGCCGCGGCGCTCATGGCCTGGCTAGGCTGACGCTGCGTTCGCCTCGCCACGCAGTGCCTTGCGGCCCAGGTGCAGGAGCAGGAGGCCCAGCGGCATGCGCATCCAATGGGCTCGCAGGTACAGGAAGTGGCGGGCCATGCGACTACCGACATCGGTACAACTCGCATGTTCGGGGCGCAGCGCACGGGCAAACACGGCGTCCATGAGGCGCAGCACCGGTGCGGCCGGCGCGGCCGGTGCTACCGCAGCCAGGCAAGCGGCGGGTACGGGTGTGCCCAGCACGCGGATGGATTGGCGCAGGGCGTGGAACAGCATGCGCGACAGGCCCAGTGCCTCGGCCCTGGCCGGCAGTTGCAGCCAGAAATCGGGCCGGCTGCCGAATTCGCGCAGCAGCGCGTCGATGTCGCACAGGTCGCGCAAGCCCTTGTCGAATTCGCCATCCAGGAACAGATGACAGGCGCTGTGCAGCACCATGTCGGCGTCGCCGAGTCGGTAGATGCCCGGCCAGCCTTCGATCGGTACGACCTGGGCCAGCAACTTGGTGGCATCCACGGTGATGCGGCTGGTCAGGGGCAGGATGTTGTGGTGCAGATCGATCACCGTGGCGCGCGTGTTGTGCAGCATTGGTGGAATCTCGTGCATCCACTGGCGGTAATAGCGCTGGTCATAGGCATCATGGTGCGTGCTGTGCCAGCCGGCCAGCATGAAGGCGGCCTCTGTGCTGTTCAACATGGCGCGTGGCACCAACACGTCGACGTCCGAGAATATCCGCCCGCGCGAAGCTTGCAGTCCGGCCATCACATAGGCGGCGCCCTTCAGCAGCACGACCGGGCCAGGCAGTTGCCTGAGCGCACGTTGGATTTCGTGCACCTCCCATTGCAGTGCACGGCGCTGTGATTCGGCCAGGGTCAAGGCCGCTTCGAAATGCCTCAGCACCTGCGCGGGCACCCGGTCCTGTTGGCCGGTGTCGCGGAATTGCTGGGCCAGGCGTGCTAGCAGGCGTGCGCTGCGCGCCTGATGCAGCAGCAACTCCCATTGCGCCGGCTGCGCAGCAGGAGGGAGTTGCCCCTTGCCTATGGCCGGGCCGACGAGATCATCGCTGCGGCTCATGACGATGCGGCAAGGCCGGCGAAATAGTCGACGGCCTCGTCGAGATTGCTGTACTGGAAGCGCAGGCATTGCGCGCGCTCGACCAGTCCGGTCAGCATGTCGAAGCCTCGGGTCCCGTGGACATGGTAATTGAATGAGTTCTGGGCCAGGGCCATGAAGGCGGCGCCATTCGACAGCGCGTCGATCTGTACCGTGCTTTGCGCCTGGTACTTGGGAAATACCAGCCAGCTCATGCGTGCCCGCTCGTGCGCGCGTGCCACGCTGTCGGCAGGTGCGCGCATATGCGCCACCGTACCCTTGGCGGTGTCGTGGGCCACCGGGCCGAACACGGCCTCCGGGGCGAATGCCTGGATGACGCCGATGGACTGATTCTTCAGGCTCACCGGCCTGGGTAATGCGACCAGTTCACCGCTGGCCATGTCGATCAGGGCCAGTTCATCCGAGAGCAGGCGCCAGCCACGGCGGACCAGGGCGGCGCACAAGGTGCTCTTGCCAGAGCCTGGTGGCGCCGGCAGGATTACGGCCCGCTCGCCATGGGCAATCACTGCAGCATGCACGATCAGGTACTGGTGGCAATGCGAGGAGACGCACCAGTTCAGGCCCCATTCCATCATGGCCACAGCCTGGTGGCGTGCCAGCGGCAGGAAGGGCGTGCTGCCCTGGATGCGAAATACCGCCTGGGGTGCGAACCAGCGGCGCAGGCCGCCGGGCGGGCCGATCTCGCAATCAAAGTCGCAGAAGCCGCCCGGATCACCTAGCGTGTATTCGCCATAGAGTGTGGCGAGCCCATCGGCGAGATGGGCGAAGGGGGAGCGCAGCCGCGTCAGCACCGGTCCGGTCTGCAGCGCAATACCGCTGCCACGCAACTGCCGCTTCAGCGCGGGCAGCGACAACTCATCGAGCCTCACGCTGCCGGGCTCTCGATCAGGCCCAGGCCTGCGAACGACAGCAAGGTGTCTTGCAAGGCCTGAAACTCGGCGGGATCGGTGCTGGCATCCTGGTCGTAGAGCAGGCCATAGAGCGCCTCGGCACTGAGCGCCTGCGCGCTCTGATCCAGCGCTTCAAGCACCATACCTGCCGATTCTTCAAGCAAGTGGGTGCCGCCGGTGGCGGGGTTGAACACCGCCCAATGCGCCGGCCAGCGGCGGAATTTGATGGCGCCCCGGCCAGTAGATTGCCACACGATGTCAGAGAACTCCCTGGTGCTAGGCGCAAAGGCACGCGCGACGTGCCCGCAGACAGGCCCGCAGATGACGTCAGACGGGCTGGGTCGACACCAAGTAGGTGACGATGTCGTCAGCGTACCACTTGGTGCCGGCGATGGGCTCGTAGTAACCGCCGGGTGCGCGCATCGCAAACTCCTGCCAGATGGCCTTGACGCGGGTCACGTCCATGACGTTCGCCGGCGTCAGGCCGGCGGCGGCGTTCAGCAACGCTGCGGTGATGTGGCGTACCAGGGCCACTTCGCCATTGGCATTGCCCCCGCACTGCAGGGCCTGCAGCAGGGTCAGGTCGCCATAGGCGAGCGAAGGGCTGAAATAGGTCTTGAACAGCGAGGACGGCGGATAGGGCCAGCTGGGCTGAGTCGGGCTGTTCGTGGTTGGGGCGTTCTTCCAATAGCCAGGCGTGCGACCCGAGCAGGTGCCCGAGGTATGGGTGTGATTGCTGACATTAATGGACGCGAAGCCCGAGGGGGTGACGCACAGCGCCGGCAGACCACCAGCCATCACCGGCCGGCTGCTCAGGCTCAACACCACCGGCGCGACGCTCAGTCCGCCCTTGAGCAGGCGTCGCCGCGACGCAGCCTTGCTGGTCGAGGCGGCTTCGGCAACCGGCGCGGCGGGTGCCTCGGTGGGCTCTTGACGGTGGTCTTGCTTGTCCATGATTGGCTTTCAGAGTCCCGTATTGAAGGGCTCGCTAGAAACGCGATGCTAGCGGGACACTCCCTTTTCTTCATGGCAGTGTTTCACACAAAGCCGCACCGGGGTAGTCAAGGGGCCCCCTTGAACGGGTGGTGAGGCGCCGGCACTGCCCCCTGCATCGGCGACGCCTTCCTTGGCAACTTGGTGTTAACCCTAGTTCATTTGACCTGCGCTCAGGGCTGCTGGGCCTTGAAGGTATCGCAGGCAGCCAAGTCACCTCGCTCCAGCCCGCGCTTGAACCAGCTCACGCGTTGCGCGCTGCTGCCATGGGTGAAGCTTTCTGGCACCACCCGGCCCTGGGCCTGGCGCTGCAGGGTGTCGTCGCCAATCTTGGAGGCGGCATTCAGGGCCTCGGCAATGTCGCCCTGGTCCAGCCAGTCCTTGCCGCGCTGTGAATGGAAGGCCCAGACGCCCGCATAGCAGTCGGCCTGCAACTCCAGCTTTACGCTCAGGGTGTTGTAGACGGTTTGTGACACCCGCGAGCGCGCCTGCTCCAGCTTGTCCGTGACACCCATCAGGTTCTGCAGGTGGTGGCCCACCTCATGGGCAATCACATAGGCCTGGGCAAAGTCGCCGGGGGCGCCCAGCCGGTCGCGCAGCGTGGCATAGAAGTTCAGGTCGATATAGACCTTGCGGTCTGCCGGACAGTAGAAGGGGCCCATCGCCGCCTCGCCGTTGCCACAGCCGGTGGGCCAATGGTCTTTGAACAGCACCAGCTTGGGTGCCTCGTAGCGCTGCTGCTTGCTGCCAAAGTAGTCGCCCCAGACGTCTTCGGTATCGGCCAGCACGGTGGCGACAAAGCGCGCGCCTGGGTCCTGCGGCTTGGGGCCGGGCCTGCTGGCATGCGCGCCGGGACTCTGCGGCGGCGCCTGAGCGCCATCCAGCAGCCCCAGCACCGTCATCGGGTTGATGCCAAAGGCCCAGGAGGCCAGCAGGGCAATGACGATGCCGCCCAAGCCCAACCCGCGGCCGCCCAGCATCGGGCTGCCGGCGCGCTGTTGCTCGCGCATGTCCTCGACGTTGTCGCTTTCGCGCTGGCCTTCCCACTTCATCGCTATGCCTCGCTGGATTTGGCGTGATCGTATGCCAAGCCTGCAGCCTGTGGCGCCCAAGATGCAGATCGTCGCAAGCCGGGTGGGCGGCGCGGGGCTCACGGGCACAGTGGGGACTGTGGCAAATCGCTGGAGCACGGCAATGCAAATCAACAAGTCATGGGTGATGTGTCTGGGCCTGCTGGTCTGCTCGCTGGCAGCCAGCGCCGGCGAGGCCGACTGGACCTTGCGCATCAAGCAGGAGGCCAAGCACCTGGCCATCACCCTGGGTTCCACCCATCAGTACGGCCCGAACGCCGGCCGCATCAAGGGTTCGGGCAATCTGGTGGAGAGGAAACGCGAGATCGGCAGCTTCAGCAAGCTGCGCATCGAGGGGCCGCTGGACGTGCAGCTGAACCAGGGCGCGGCTGAGACGCTGAGCATCAGCGCCGAGGACAATATCGAGCCGCTCATCGAGACCCGCCTGGATGGCGACGCCCTGGTGATCGCGCTGAAGGGCGGCGTCGGCTTCACCACCCGCAAGCCACCGCGGCTGATGCTGGGCTTCCGCAAGCTGGGCGCGGTGCAGATCAAGGGTTCGGGCGATGTGTCCATCGATCAGCTCAAGGCCGAGCAGTTCGCCGTCAACATCAGTGGCTCGGGTGACCTGGACATCGGTCTGCTGGAGGTGCGCGAGCTCAGCGCCAGCATCAGCGGCTCGGGCGATGTGCACATCGCCGGCCGTGCCGAGCAGCAGAACTGGAGCCTCAGCGGCAGCGGCGATGTCAGTGCCGCCAGCCTGAGTGGTCGCGCGGCCAAGGCGCAGCTGTCCGGCAGTGGCGATCTGAGCCTGGGCGTGCTGGAACAGCTGGATGTGAATCTCAGCGGCAGCGGCGACCTCAGCTATGCCGGGCGCCCCAAGCTGACGCAGAAGATCAGCGGTTCGGGCGAAATCAACGGCGGCTGAGCGAGCTCAGGCCTCCTCGCCCAGGAATCCGCCGCTCTGGTGGGCCCAGAGCCGCGCGTACAGGCCGCCTTTGGCCAGCAGTTCGGCATGGCTGCCCTGTTCGACGATCTCGCCCTGGTCCATCACCACCAGGCGGTCCATCGCCGCGATGGTGGAGAGCCGGTGCGCGATCGCCACCACGGTCTTGCCCTCCATCAGCCGGTAGAGGCTGCGCTGGATGGCGGCCTCGACCTCGGAGTCGAGTGCGCTGGTGGCCTCGTCGAGCAGGAGGATGGGCGCGTCCTTGAGCATCACGCGGGCGATCGCCACGCGCTGGCGCTGGCCACCGCTGAGCTTGACGCCGCGCTCGCCCACATGCGCGTCATAGCCGCTGCGGCCCTTGGGATCGCTCAGTGCGAGGATGAATTCATGCGCCTCGGCGCGCTCGGCGGCGGCGATCATCTGCGCATCGCTGGCGTCGGGTCGGCCGTAGAGCAGGTTGTCGCGCACCGAGCGGTGCAGCAGCGAGGTGTCCTGCGTCACCATGCCCACCTGGGCGCGCAGGCTGTCCTGCGTCACCTGGGCGATGTCCTGGCCGTCGATCAGCACGCGGCCCTGCTCGATGTCGTAGAAGCGCAGCAGCAGGTTCACCAGCGTGGACTTGCCGGCCCCCGAGCGACCCACCAGGCCGATCTTCTCGCCCGGCTTGATGCACAGCTGCAGATCCTTCAGCACCTGCTTCTTGCCGCCGTAGGCAAAGCCCACGTGCTCGAAGCGAATCTCGCCCCGGCTGACCTGCAGCGCGGCGGCACCCGGCGCATCCTGGATGGCAACGCTGCGCGAGAGTGTGGTGATGCCGTCCTGCACCGTGCCGATGTTCTCGAACAGGCTGGCCATCTCCCACATGATCCAGTGCGAGATGCCGTTCAGGCGCAGCGCCATCGCGGTGGCCGCGGCCACCGCGCCCACACCCACCTCGCCGCGCGACCACAGCCACAGCGTGGCACCGGCGGTGCTGGCGATCAGGCCCATCGAGAGCGCATGGTTGATGACCTCGAAACCGCTGATGAGCCGCATCTGCCGGTAGGCCGTGGCCAGGAACTCCTGCATCGCGCCGCGCGCGAACAGTGCCTCGCGCTGGCTGTGCGAGAACAGCTTGACGGTGGAGATATTGGTATACGCGTCGGTGATGCGGCCGGTCATCAGGCTGCGCGCATCGGCCTGGGCGGCCGCTGCCTTGCCCAAGCGCGGCACGAAGAAGCACAGGGCCAGCACATAGCAGGCCAGCCAGGCCAGGAAGGGCAGCAGCAGCCGGGCGTCGAAACCGCCCACCACGCCCAGCATGGTGACGAAGTAGATGGTGATGAAGACCAGGATGTCGGTGACGATGAGCACGCATTCGCGCACCGCCAGCGCGGTCTGCATCAGCTTGGCCGAGACCCGCCCCGCGAACTCGTCGGCAAAGAAGCTCATGCTCTGGCCGAGCAGGTGGCGGTGGAACAGCCAGCGCAGCCGCATCGGGAAGTTGCTCGACAGGCCCTGGTATTTGCACATCGCCTGCAGCGCGATCAGCAGCGGGCTGGCCAGCAGGATGGCGGCCAAGAGGGCGAGACTGTCCTTGTGCTGGGCCCAGAGCTGTGCGGCCGGCACCTGGCTGAGGAAGTCCACCACCGAGCCCAGCATGGCGAACAGCAGGGCCTCGAAGGCGCCGATGCCGGCGGTGAGCAGGGTCACGCCCAGGATCACCGGCCGCATGCCGCGCGTGCCGGCCCAGACGAAGCGGAAGAATCCCGCCGGCGGCTGCTCGGGTGCGGCCTCGGGAAAGGGATGGACGAGTCGCTCGAACCAATTGAACAGCAAGGGTGTTCCGATCAGGGTTGGCGCGGCAGCGGCAGCGGTTTGCCCTGGGACTGCGCCGGTGCGCGCAGCTGCAGGATGCCGGCCAGCGTGGGCGCAATGTCGGCCACCTCGACGCGCTGCGCCACCTCGCCGCGGCCCACCCAGGCGGGGCCCCAGGCGAGGATGGGCACATGGGTGTCGTAGGCCCAGGGCGTGCCATGCGAGCTGCCCACCGGGCGCGTGCCGAACAACCGGCCCTCCTTCATGATCACCTGCACCGGCGCCGCGCGGTCCGGGTGCCAGGACTTGCGCATCTGCTCCAGCAGCGGCGTGCCGGGCTCCTGGCTGGCCAGCTCATCGGGCGTGTAGGCGGCCGCCACGTCGGGCATCTGCAGCATCACGCGCTTGGCTTCGGCATAGACATCGGCCGACTTCAATCCGCGCGCGGCGATCAGCGCCTCGTCGAACAGCAGGCCCATGGCCGAGAGCTGGGTCACCCACGGGCCCTCGCCGAAGCGCTTGCCGAGACCGGCGTTGGCAAAGGCCAGCAGCTGCGCGCCGGGCAGGCGGGCGGTGTCGCGGCCCTGCGTGCTGGCCCATTCGGGCGTGTCGGCAAAGCCATGGTCGGCCGTCAGCATGGCCAGGTAGTTGCCCTTGCCCAGCCTGGCGTCCAGGTACTGGAAGAAGGCCTGCAGATGGCGGTCCAGCTGCAGCACATGGTCGTGCGAGAGCCGCGACTCGGGGCCGAAGGCGTGGTTCACATAGTCGTGGCTGGAGAGGCTCACGCTGAGGATGTCGGGGCTGTTGTCGGCACCCAGCGCCTCGCCCTCGATGGCGGCGCGCGCGAAGGCCAGGGTCAGCTCGTCGCCATAGGGCGAGGGCAGGATGTTGCCGTAGAAGCGCGGGCCCGGGCCGTCCATGCCGGCGCCCAGCGTGGCGGGCAGCTTGTTGCCATTGCCGGCATTGCTCTGCCAGGGCTGGCCGTCGGGCACCGAGCGCGCATAAGCAGACTCGGGCAACAGGGGCGACCAAGTCTTGCCGAACAATGCATCCGCCGGCTTGGCGGCGTTGAAGCGCTGCACCCAGGCCGGGTGGCTCTGCATGTAGTAGGTGCTGGAGGCGAACTGGCCACTCTCGCTCATATACATGTAAGCCTGCCCCAAGTGGCCGGCCGGCAGGATGGCGCCACGGTCCTTGCCCGAGATGCCTATCACCTTGGCGGCCGGGTCGGCGCCGCGCAGCACATCGCCCACCGTCTCGGCCAGCAGCATGCGCGGGCTGGTGCCGGCCAGCGGCGCGGTCTTGTGGCCGATGTACTGGTAGTCGGCGTCCATGGTGTTGTAGACCTGGCCGCGGGTCTTGGGGTCCACCCATTCATTGCTGATGATGCCGCTGCGCTGTGGGTAGGCACCGGTCAGCATGGTCGCGTGCCCCGCGGCCGTCACCGTATGGGCATGACCGTAATGGGCGTTGGCGAACCAGGCGCCCTGGTCCAGGAAGCGCCTGAAACCGTCGGGCTGCAGTTGGTCGCGATAGCCCAGTACCTGGCGCATCGGCAGGCCGTCCACCACCATGAAGACCAGCAGCTTGGGTTTGGCCGGGGCGGGTGGCTGGCTGGCGCAGGCGCTCAGCAGGCCGAGCGCGAGCAGCAGGCTGCTGACAACGCCGCGTTGAACCAGGGCAGGGGGCAGGAGTCGGGTCATGAGGCGAGACGGCGGAGGTGGCGAACGGGCCGCAGTATCGCGCAGCGATGTGGGCCCGAATGGGCTGGCCGGCGCTCAGCGGCGCAGATCCGCGTCCAGTACCTCGATCCAATGCCGCACCGGCGTGCGACTGCCGGACTGCAACTGCTGGATGCAGCCGATGTTGGCGGAGACGATGGCTTCGGCTTGCAGCGGCGCCAGGGCCTCGAGCTTGCGATCGCGCAGCTGCTTGGAAAGCTCGGGCTGCAGCACCGAATAGGTGCCGGCCGAGCCGCAGCAGAGGTGGCTGTCGCAGGGTGCCAGGTTGATCGTATAGCCCAGTTCACGCATCAGGCCTTCGACGCCACCGCGCAATTGCTGGCCATGCTGGAGCGTGCAGGGCGGGTGGTAGGCGAGCTTGGCGCGCACTTTGGCCTTGCCCAGTTTGGATTGCAGCGCGGGCAACAAGCTGGGTAACACGCTGGGCAGGAATTCGCTCAGGTCCACGCACAGCGCGCTGATGCGCCTGGCCTTCTCGGCATAGGCGGGGTCGCGCGCCAGCGCATGGCCGTATTCCTTCACCGTCACGCCGCAGCCCGAGGCGTTCATGATCAGGGCCTCGACCTTGCCGGCGGCGGTGAGGCCTTCCACCAGCGGCCACCAGGCGTCGATATTGCGGCGCATGTCGGCCAGACCGCCCTCGTGGTCGCCCAGATGGCTGCGGATCGCGCCGCAGCAGCCGGCGCCGTCGGCCACCACGGTCTGCACGCGGGCAGCGTCCAGCACGCGCGCGGTGGCACTGTTGATATTGGGCATCATGGCCGGCTGCACGCAGCCCAAGAGCATCAGCACCTTGCGTGCATGCGTGCGGGTGGGCCAGTCATGCGCATGGGCGGGCTGCGGGCCGGGTACCTTGTCCTGCAAGGCCTTGGGCACCAGCGGGCGGAACCACTGGCCCAGCTTCATCGCCGGCCCGAAGGCGGCCGAGGTCAGGCCCTCCTTGAGTGCCCAGCGCACCGCGCGCTCGGCGGTGGGGCGCTCGACTTTGGCCTCCACCACGGCGCGGCCGATCTCCAGCAGCTGGCCGTATTGCACGCCCGAGGGGCAGGTGCTCTCGCAGTTGCGGCAGGTCAGGCAACGGTCCAGGTGCAGCTGGGTGCTGCGCGTCGGCGTGGCGCCCTCCAGCACCTGCTTGATCAGGTAGATGCGGCCGCGCG
>Ga0208398_100985_pt1 | contig 13000 bp, 8 predicted proteins | sample LakWasMe79_HOW10_2_FD_183905 | JGI IMG/M metagenome (GOLD analysis project Ga0208398, IMG submission 183905) | Freshwater sediment methanotrophic microbial communities from Lake Washington under simulated oxygen tension - Sediment Metagenome... | ecosystem: Environmental > Aquatic > Freshwater >... | reverse complement strand
GTGTGAATCAACCACGCGGCCGCGCCACCAACGGCGACCAGCGCTGCCGTGACGGTGGCGGCAACAATCTTGACTGCAATGTGCATGAACGGGCTACTCCTCTGGAGCGTCCATCATACGCAATGGGAATGCTTGTCGGCCTACCTGTCGCGCAAGGCGGACGGCGTGGCTTACGTTCTCCGGCTCGCGTCGCGGACGGCGGGGTTGGTACTCCACCTTTGTTGCGTCAATGCCTTGGTTGGACCGCCTGCTCTGCCGCAACCGCAAGTGCGGCCTGCGCCCGCAAGCCCCACCATCCGCCTTCGGGTTGGGTTGTTTTAATGGGAGAAATACCCGGTTTTGGCGCATCCCCAACAGTCAAACTATCGATAAGTTTTTTGAACTTGTGGGGGAGCTCATATACGGTGAGTTAGGGCTCGTTCGCTGGCAATGCATAACGCACAATGCTTGAGACTTGCTTGTGGCCGATGACTAGACCATCCACATGGATGACCGTGTTACGTATCTCGCTCTGGGTTCCGTCCGGCAGTTTGAATGTCAAATGCTCCCCAAAGTTTCGAAGGCTATTGAACACTCGACTTGCGGGCAAGTACGAGCCATCACCCTTGAGGCGCAGCCTTGCGTCCGTCCGACCGTTGCCTCGCACATCGTTGCACTGAATCTCGATTGTGAAATCAAGAAACAGAACAGCAGGGTCCTCAGTGGCGAAGATGTTGTACCCGAACGCGGTTCGATCCGCGAGGGAAAACCCTTGTCGTTCTAGCGTTCCAAGCACGCTGTCGCGATGTTTCTCAATGAAGGCGGTTTGCAGCGTGTCGGGGTCTATAGCGATGGGAGTCTTTACTGATTCAAGAAGGTCTGCGACCGCGGGTAGAACGCGGATGCCGAACGGAAGCCCACGCGCTTCGTCTCGGAGGGTTGCGCTCAAGCCTTTGGCATAGGTTTGGTCCTGATAGAACGCCTTGTCCGAAGTGACAAGAACGACTTCGTCGTTTGCAGCAAGGGTCAGGCAATCTGCCCAGAGAACCCCGTCTTTGAACTGTTGGCTCTGATGACTTGGTGCCTGCTTAAAGATGGTCTTTAGAAAGGAGCTTCTGGCGCTGTCTAGAGTGAACGGCACATCAATGCATTCAACCTGCAAAGACTCGAATAGCTCTGGAATCTTCTTACGCACTTCTTCCTCATCAGGGAGGACGATCTCCCGAAGCGTTCCGAAGGCGGTCAGTAGTTGCCTGTAGTCCGTTCGAATGTCGTCTATGTGCTTCATCAGGCGGCCGGTAAGATTTTGCTCAACTTCGAGCCTAATTACCTCGGGGATGGCTACCCGCGCGCCGTGATGTTTGAGATAGAAGCGTGCCGCCGCCGCTGTCGGCGAGCGAAGGCCCAACTCAGATAGCCAGATGTTTGTATCGAATACGATGATCATGGCGTGAGATGCCGAATTAGCCCTAGCACAGGGTATTGAGCAGAACCTGCTCAATACCCTGGCGCATTCTTGATATTTTGGCCATTTGATCCTCCTTGAAAGCCGCTTGCATCTTAGCTGTGCAAGCAATACGCAGGTCAAATATCCAAACATAAGCGTTCTGTGAGACCCCGATGCCCGTCTTGCAATCCAGGCGCTTTCTCGATCTGGTGCGCGAGCGGGTTCGCCACCTGCACTGTAGCCTGAGCGCCTTGAAAGACCATCCCAAAAGTACAGGCCCGATGTCAGCCGTGTGAGGCGTTTACGTCCTGGTCCTGCGCGGCGGTCTGGCCTGTCCCGCTTGCCGACAGGCGCGCCGGTAAGCCAGCAGGGTCTGCTCGGCCCGGCCGAGCACGCTCTCCAACGGAAAGGGCGTACCCGGTAGCCCGTCGCCCAGCCCGCTGGCCTGGCCCGTCAGCAGCTCCAGGCCATCGCGCACGTGGACGGCGGTGTAGATGTGGAACAGGCCCTGTTCCACGGCATCCAGAACCCGCGGGTCCAGCATCAGGTGGCGCCGGTTGCGATCGGGGATCAGCACGCCCTGGTGGCCGTCCAGGCCCGCGGCCTCGCAGACGCTGAACCAGCCTTCGATTTTTTCATTGATGCCGCCCACCGGCAGCACGTCGCCATGCTGGTTCACGGCGCCGGTCACGGCCACGCCCTGGGCGAGTGGCAGGCCGGACAGAGCCGACAGCACGGCAAAGAGTTCGGCGCACGAGGCCGAGTCGCCTTCCACGCCGTTGTATTCCTGCTCAAAGACGATGGAGGCGTTCAGCGCCAGCGGCGCGATGTGGCCAAACAGCGAGGTCAAATAGCTGTGCAGGATCAGCACCCCCTTGTCGTGAATGGGGCCGGACATTCGCACTTCGCGTTCGATGTTGAGCAGGCCGTTGTTGCCCGCGTGGGTGTGGGCCGTGATGCGCACCGGCAGCCCGAAGCGCCAGTCGCCCAGGTCCATCTGGGTCAGGCCATTGAGCTGGCCATGGGCCACGCCTTGTGTGGTGATCAGCTGGTCGCCCTCGGCAATGGACTCGCGCAGGCGCTGCTCCGGGTAGTCGTGGCGCAGCCGCTGTGCGGCCAGGGCTTCTTCCACGTCCGCCGCTTCCACCAGCAGGTTGTTGGAGGGGCCGGAGCCGGCGCGGGCGCGGCGCACGGCAGCGCTCTCGGTCACCAGGGTTTCGCACTGCGCAAAGATGGCGCTCTGGCGGGTCTGGTCGTCCACTGCCCGGTGGGCCTCTTCCAGCACGCGGGCCATGGCCGCAGCGGAGAAATGGGGCAGCCCCAGCTTGCGGCACAGGTGCGCCACCAGGATGGCTGTGCTGTTGCGGGTGTCGTCACTGGCCAGAAAACTCTCGGCAAAGTCCACTTTGACCCGAAACCGGCGGGCGAATTCGGGGTCACCTTCCTGGACGGCGTAGTACTCTTCGACCGAGCCGATCAGCACGATCTTGACGTTCGCGTCCACCGCCTCGGGCTCCAGCGACTGCGACGGCATAGGCATCAGCGCCGTGCTCTGTTCTTCGATCTGGACCCGGCCGCTGCGCAGGTAGCGGCGCAGCTTTTCCCACACCAGTTCGTCGGCCAGCAGGTCGCGCAAATGCAGCATCAGAAAGCCGCCGTGGGCCTTGAGCAGGCTACCAGCGCGGATGCGCGAGAAGTCCGTCATCAGCACGTCTTCCTCGGCCTGGTATTCGATGCTGCCAAACATGGCCCGGAACGTCGGGTTCTGTTCGACGATGACCGGCGCGCCGCTGCGGCCTTCGTTGTCCACCACCACGTTGACGGCGTAGCAGGCCAGCAGTTGCACCAGCGCCGCGCGGCGCTCCAGTTCGCCCTCTTCATCGTCCATCGGAGTGAACAGTTCCAAGTGCTCCAGCACGTCGTGCAGCACCTGGTCCAGAAAGGCGCCGAGCTTGACGGAGTCCTTGATCTGCTTTTTCAGGCTGACGCGGATGTCCTGCAGCTCATGGTCCAGCAACGGCTTGACGCTCTGGCGGCGCAGGGCGGCCAGGGCTTCGTTCATGACGCGTTCCAGTGGCCGGGTCTTTTCCAGAAAGCGCGCAATCTCGGTGCGCAGCTCCTGCTCGGCCTTGTCAATCTCGATACGCTGGTCCTTGGGCAGGGCGCGGGCCTCGCCCTCGGTCAGCGCGTGCCCGGCGTCGCCGATCAGTGTGAACACCAGATGGCCGGATTCGCGGAACAGCGTGAAGTGGCGGGCCTCGGCAAAGGCGTCCAGCTCGGCGTAGGCCTTGGCCTCTTCGACCTTGTAGGCGGCGACGATGCGTGCGCTCTCGGCCTTGAAGTCTTCGCTGTTCAGGCGCAGCGGAATTTCAGTTTGCAGCGTGCGCGTCAGGGTCACCATCAGCTGGCGCAACTGGCGGCCCTGGCCCGCGGGCATGCGCAGGGCGCGCGGGCGCTCGGGGGCATCAAAGTTGTGCAGGTAGCACAGGTCGGGCGGCACCGAGCGGCCCACGGCCACCGCCTGCATCAGCTGCAGCAGCAGTGACGAACGGCCACTGCCCACTTCGCCCAGCACAAACAGGTTGTAGTCGGCTTGCTCCATGGCCAGCCCAAAGCGCGCGGCCTGCTCGGCGCGCTCCTGGCCGATCCACGGCAGGGTGTGTTCCACCAGTTCCGAGGTGTCGGCAAAACCCAGTGCATCGGCAGCGATGCACAGGCGCAATTGCGCTCGGGTCAGGCGGGTGGCGGTCAATGGGGGTCGCTCGAAGAGCGCAGGCGCATGCGCAGACCCAGGTCGGTGCGTGAATCGGCATTTGCAAGTGCCACGTCTTGTTCAATCACACCACGATGGTACAAATCCAGCAGCGACTGGTCAAAACTGTGCGTGCCCATGACGCTGGTTTTTTCCAGCGACTGGCGCAGTTCGTCTTCCATGCCGCGCTGGATCAGGTCGGCCACATGGGCCGATTGCAGCAGCACTTCGGTGGCCAGTGCCCGTCCGCCGGACTTGGCGGGCAACAGGCGTTGCGCCACGATGGCGGCCAAATTCAGTGACAGGTCCATGCGCAACTGCGGGTGGGCCGACTCGGGGAAGAAATTGAGGATGCGCTTGATGGCCTGGCTGGCGTTGCTGGCATGCAGCGTGGAGACGCACAGGTGGCCGGTCTCGGCGTAGGCGATGGCGTGCTGCATGGTCTCCTGGTCCCGGATCTCGCCAATCATGATCATGTCCGGGGCCTGGCGCATTGCGTTGCGCAGCGCGTTGGAGAAACTGAGGGTATCGACACCGACCTCGCGCTGGTCGACGGTGGACAGCCCGTGGCGGAACAGGTATTCAATAGGGTCTTCCACGGTCAGGATGTGGCCGCTCTGGTGCATGGCACGGTAGTCGACCATGGAGGCCAACGTCGTCGTTTTGCCCGAGCCGGCCGCACCAATCACGAGGATCAGGCCGCGTGGTTTCATTGCCAGCTCCCGCACGACAGGCGGCAGCCCCAAGGTGTCGAATGTGGGGATCTCGCTGCGCACCAGCCGGGCCACCATGCCGGTTTCGCGGCGCTGCTTGTAGACGTTGAGCCTGAAGCGCCCTATGCCTTGCGGCGAATAGGCCATATTGCACTCCAGCGTGCGCTCAAAGTCGGCAATGGCCTGGGGCGACATGGCTGAATAGGCCAGCTGGTGGACCTGGCCGACCTGCAAGGCCGACAGGGGCAGGGCCTGCACAGTGCCATCCACCTTGACCTGGGGTGGCGCGCCCGTGGTCAGGAACAGGTCTGACGCGTTGCACTCGACGACCATGCGCAGCAGGGCCGGTAAATCGTAGGATTCCATGGCGATTTCTCCTTCAGAGCATTCAGTCGACGCTCCGTTGTCATGGTAGGCCTGCGCCAGTGGATTGGCTAGTGGCTACCGCTCAAACCTTGACATATGGCAAAAAACCTGCAGCCCACCCGCTGCGCACGGCGCCTTCCAGCGTGGCCGGGTAGGGGCCAGCGACATAGTCCCCCGCGGCCAGCAGGCCGGGCGCGATTTGCTGGCGCGGGCGTTGCAGGGCGGGCGTGCAGGCAAAGGTGGCTTGTTTCTCGACCACGGTCTGGACCACCTGGAGCGAGCCCAACGCCAGCGGTTGCAGCTGGCTGGCGGCTTGTGCCAGCACGGCGGCCTGCAGTTCCTCGCGGCTGCCCGCGCTGGCACTGACCACAAAGGCCAGCAGCCCTGGCGGACCACCCAGCTGTCCCCGGTCGAAGACGAACTGCGCCGGCGCATCCGGCGTGGCGCGCAGCGCCAGCATGGGGTGGGGCAGGCGGGCCTGTGGCGCCCAGGCGTAGACCGTGGCAATGGCTTCAAAACGCAGCGCACTGGTGGTGGTGGCCCAGCTCTGCAACTCGGACGCTATGGATTCAGGAGCGGATGCGGCATATTCCACGAGGGCTAGAGCCGCGTTGGATGCAGAGCTTGCCCAGACGACGCGGTCAAAGGTCTGCCCATCGAGCAGCCAGTGGGGGCTTTGCCAGCGCAGCTGCTGGATGCGCTGACCCGTGCGCACCTGGCCACCGTGTTGGGTGATCCATTGCGCGGCGGCCTGGGGAAACAGCGCTGTCAGATCGGTGCGCGGCAGCAGCAGGTGCGAGCCACCGCGTACGCCAAACAGCGAATCCTGCATGACCCGCAGAAACACCGTGGCGCTGGCTTGGTCTGCGCGGGTGTTGAGCGCGGATACACACAGCGGCTCTATCAATTCATGCAGCACGCGCGGCGCCATGCCGGCACACAGCCGGGCCACGGACAGCCCGGGCGCGCACGTGAACTTGGACCATTGCCAGCCCAGCGATGCGCGGATCAACGACCACCGCTCGCCCCAGGTCCAGCCGCGCGCAGTCGCGATGGCCGCAATCGCGTCCAGCGGTGCCGGCCACTGTGCCGCGTAGGCGGGCGTCTGCAGGCCGCTGCCATCGGGAAAGGGCAGGGCCAGCGGACTGCGCAGCAGGGCGGTGTCCGGGTCCACGCCCACCAGGCGCATCAGGCGCAGGGTCTCGGTGTAGGCGCCAATGAGGATGTGCTGGCCATTGTCCAGCGTGACCCCCGTGCCATCGGGCAGCGTGCCCTCCAGCGCGCGCGCCCGTCCGCCCAGGGTGCGGGAGGCTTCGAATACCGTGACGGAGTGCCCGGCCTCGCAGGCTGCGACTGCCGCCGCCATGCCGGCCCAGCCGGCGCCAACGATGGCGACTTTCACCGATTGAGCGGCGCTGGGCCGCCCCAAGCCGCGAGGGCCCCCTCGGGGGGCAGCGCAGTACACGCAGTGACAAGCGTGGGGGCCATGTCTACATCCTGCCCAGGGCTTGCACCTTCCACGCCAGCCACATCTTGCGCAGCGGCGTGAGGTGGATGCGCTGGTGCAGCACCTGGAAGTTGTCACGTTCGATCTCGCGCAGCAGGGCACGGTAGATGCTGGCCATCATCAGACCGGGTTTTTGCGCCCGGCGGTCCTGGTCCGGCAGCAGGGCCAGGGCCTCGTCGTATAGGCCATGCGCGCGCTGGGCCTGGAACTGCATCAGGGCGGTGAAGCGGTCCGAATAGGTGCGCTTCAGAATCTCGTGTGCCTTGACGTCAAACTGCTTGAGCTCGTTGACCGGCAGGTAGATGCGCCCGCGCAGCGCGTCTTCACCGACGTCGCGGATGATGTTGGTCAGCTGCAAGGCCTGGCCGAGCTTGTGGGCATAGTCCGTGGTCTGCGGCTGGGTCTGGCCAAAAATCCGTGCCGCCACTTCGCCCACCACGCCGGCCACCAGATGGCAGTAGCGTTGCAGGTTGGAGTAGTCCAGGTAGCGGGTTTGCTGCAGGTCCATCTGGCAGCCTTCAATGACGGCCTGCAGCTGGCGCTGCTCGATGCCAAACTCCGCCGTCAGCGGCATCAGGGCCTGCATGACCGGATGGCTGGGCTGGCCAGCGAAGGACTTGGACACTTCGGATTGCCACCAGGCGAGCTTGGTCTGGGCGACACCGGCATCCACCATGTCGTCCACCACATCGTCGACCTCGCGGCAGAAGGCGTAGAAGGCGGTGATGGCGGCGCGTTTGGGGGCTGGCAGGAACAAAAAGGCGTAGTAGAAGCTGCTGCCCGAGGCGGCGGCTTTTTGCTGGACGTATTGCGCGGGATTCATATGCGGTGATTGTCACCCAGAGAAGGGGCCGGAATCCCCTTCTGGTGTCATCTTGTCTTGTCTCGTTGGATCAGGTGGGCTCCGTGTTTTGCTACGTGTCCCCCGCCCGCTGCGCGGGCTCCTCCTTGACCTACGCAAAACACGGAGCCCACCTGATCCGCCCGCGCGATCGGTGCGCCTGCCCAAAAAATCGGGAACCGGAACCTCGGCCGTAGCAGAAGGGATGGGGGTGGGCACCAAAGTGAGGTCAAGGAGGAGGGCGTAGCCCGGGGGACACGAACGGCGGTGCCCACCCCCATCCCTTCAGCGTGCTCAGAACGGTAGTCCTTCCGTTACATCCACAAAGCCCGCCACAGCATCACCGGGAAGTCCCACCACCGCAGCGTAGGGCGTTGGTTCAGCGTGGCGTAGTGCATGGCCTCGATGCGGTCCAGTATGCGCAGGCCGCCCTGCACCACCAGACGCAGTTCCCACCCCGCGCGACCCGGCACCTGGTGCACAAGGCTTGAGCCAAGTTGCATGCTAGCCCTCGCCGTTGCTACACAGTGCGCTATCAATTGCGTAGCATTGTGGGTCTGGCGCTGCGCCAGGATGTCGGTCTGCGGGACACCAAAGCGCGCGCACTCGTCCTGCGGCAGGTAGTAGCGGCCGCGGGGAATGTCCACGCTCAGGTCTTGCCAGAAGTTGATGAGTTGCAGCGCGCTGCAGATGGCGTCGCTGCGTTCCAACGCCAGCGCGTCGGTCACGCCGTAGAGGTGCAGCAGCAGGCGGCCCACCGGGTTGGCGGAGCGGCGGCAGTAGTCCAGCAGCTCGGCGTGGCTGGCGTAGCCCTCTGCGGCTGCGGACTTGCGCGTGTCCTGCACAAAGGCGTCGAGCAGGTCATGCAGCAACTGGGAGGGGAGGTGGTGCGTCTTTAGCGCGACTTGCAGGGGGCCGAATACCTGGGGCCAGCGGGTGCTGGATGGAGGGGCGCTGTCGTCTGAGGATGGTGTCGGCGCGGGCAGGATGCCGCTGGCGGCGGCGCAGGTTGCGATCAGGTCCTGACGGTAGCCCTGCAGCTCTTCTATCCGCTGCGCCGCGGTGGCGTCGCCTTCATCGGCGATGTCGTCCGCCGTGCGGGCAAAGTGGTAGATGGCGGCGATGGGCGCGCGCAGGTGGGCGGGGCACAGAAAGGACGCGACCGGAAAGTTTTCGTAATGGGTTATGGGGGCGGGGCGGTCCAGGGGTCGGTGCATGGGGGGATTTTGCCAGCAGCGTAGGGCGTCGCTTCACGTTGGCAGTGCAAACGGGCCAATCCTGAATGCTGCGTGCCATTCCCAGATTCCAGCAGTCCGTCGCATGGCGCTGGCTGCGCGCCGGCGCGCGCCCTACAGTCGCGCCCATCCATCCGATGGCATCTGAATCGATGTCTCCACCCCCTTTTTCACTGAAGGATCACATGACCACTTCCATTTACCTGGGCGGCTCTGCGGCCGCACCGCTGGCGCAACGCATCCTGCGCTTTCCCGTCACCCGCATCGCCCTGGCCCTCGTATTCTTTATGGTGCCTTTCCTGCTGATTCAGGCCGGCGCCACCCATTTCTTTGAAGAAAAGCTGTTCTCGCGCATGGGCCAGCTGTTTGGTGCCTGCATGGGTTGCCTGTCGTATGCGTTCTACGTCGTCAAGATAGAAAAGCGCGCGGTGTCCGAGCTGGCGCTCAAAGGTGCCTTGCGCGAGTACAGCGCCGGCTTTGTGCTGGGTGGATTGATGGTGTGCATCTCCGTGGCGGGTATCGCGGTGTTCGGTGGCCTGCACACGCTGTCCGTTGCGCCCGGTAGCGTCATCGCCTTGCCACTACTGATGCACATCACCGTGGGGCTGATCGAAGAGATGTTGCTGCGCGTCGTTTTCTTCCGGATCGTGCAGGAGTCTCTGGGCAGTTGGCTGGCACTGCTGGCGTCGGGCCTGTTGTTTGGTGCCATGCACCTGGTCAACGACAACATCTCCGCACTGGCCATCGCCAACATCACGGTAGCGGGTGTTTTTTTTGCCGCGGCCTTTTTGCTGACGGGGCGCCTGTGGTTGTGTGCGGCCCTGCATGCAGGCTGGAACTTCTTTCAGGACGGTATTTGCTCGTTGGCGGTGTCGGGCCACGAGGTGAAAGCAGGCTTGTTCGTGACCGAACTCAGTGGCCCCGATTGGTTGACCGGTGGGTCTTTCGGCATAGAAGGCTCGGCTGTTGATCTGGCGTTTGTGGTGTTGGCCAGTGCAGCGATAGTGTTGCTGGCCTGGCGCCAGGGCCGCATCGTGCGCCCCAGTTGGGCGCGCAGCAGGGGGTGAGGCGGCGCTGCACTCCTGGCGGCAAGCCTGGGGTTAGCTCTCTTGCGGGTTTTGCCTGAACGGGCTGCGCTGCGTCAAATCATCCAGGTAGTTGCTGATCCCCTGGTCTTCGCGCTCCAGAAACCGCGCCACCGCGTCGGCAAATGCGGGGTGCGCGAGCCAGTGGGCGCTGGTGGTTTTGACGGGCAGCAGGGCGCGGGCCATCTTGTGTTCGCCCTGGGCGCCGCCCTCGAAGCGCTGGTAGCCGTGTTCTATGCACCACTGCAGGGGCTGGTAGTAGCAAGCTTCAAAGTGCAGGCAGTCCACGCGCTCCAGGGCACCCCAGTAGCGGCCGTAGGCTACTTTTTCGTTTTCGCTGCGGAGACTGGGCGGCAGCGTGTTCTGCTCCGTGTCCCCCGCCCGCTGTGCGGGCTCCTCCTTGACCTGCGCAGAACACGCTGCCGCCCAGTCTCCTTGGGTTTTTTGGTCGCCAGCCCTCGTGGAGTTTGCGTCAAGCGCTATCAAACTGCTAGCAATTGGATGGCCGTCGCGTTCGGCGGTGAACAGCAGCCAGTGGTCGGGCATGGTGTCGGCCATGCGTTGGAAGAAGTCGCGGTTCAGGTAGGGCGCGTTGCCGTGTTCCAGGTAGGTGCGTTCGTAACAGCGGTAGAAGAAGTCCCAGTCCGTTCGTGTGATGTCGGGCCCCAAGGACCATCGGAAGGTGACGCCTGCCTCAGCGACCTTGCGGCGCTCCTGGCGGATCTTCTTGCGCTTTTCCTGGGACAGGGACATCAGGAAGGCGTCGAAGTCGCGAAAGGGCAGCGAACCACGCGTAGCGGGGAGCGTGGGGACAGCATTTTTCCAATGGAACTGCACGGTGTGGCGCAGCATCAGCCCGGCCTGTTCGCAGGCAGCGGCTTCGGCATCGTCGACAAACAGCAAGTGCAGGGACGACATGCCACTCTGTTCACACCAGCGCAGCAGCGCCTGCAGCAGGGCGGCACGTGTCTCGGGCGTGCGGGCCATCAGACGGGCGCCGGGCACGGGCGTGAACGGCACGGCGGCCACGGCCTTGGGGTAGTAGGGTAGGCCGTGCTGGGCGTAGGCGTTGGCCCAGGCCCAGTCGAAAACGTATTCGCCGTAGGAGTGGGTTTTTTCGTAGATGGCGCAGGCTGCCATCAGTTCCTCACCCACGTGCAGCGTGAAGAAGTGGGGTTTCCAGCCGGTCTTTGCATGGGCGCTGCCGCTGCTGTGCAGCGCGGCCAGGTAGGCGTGGCGCATGAAGGGGCTGGGGTTGGGTTGCGTTTGCAGCAGGGTGTCCCACGCGATGGCATCAACCTCCAGCGGCGAATTTTTCACCTGAATGACATAATCCTTAGTCATGGCGCACCCCGTGCGCAGGCACCGCCCCCGATGGGCTGCGATTAACGAAAAATTCCTGGTTCATGACTCTCAAACTGTGCGTTGCGCAACTCAATTTCATTGTGGGTGATCTGGAGGGCAATGCCCAAAAAATCATTACTGCAGCCAAGGATGCCTACGCCGACGGCGCGCGCCTGCTGCTGACCCCCGAGTTGTCGATTTGCGGCTATGCCGCCGAAGATCTTTTTTTGCGCCCGGCCTTTATCCATGCCTGCGATGATGCCGTGAAAACGGTGGCCCAGGCTCTGGCCGGGTTAAAGGACATGTCGGTCGTGGTGGGCCACCCCAGCGGTGGCGACAGCCGCACGCGCTCCGTGGCGGTGCAAAACCGCTTCAACGCCGCCAGCGTGCTGCGCGAAGGCCAGGTGGTGGCCACCTACGCCAAGCGCGAACTGCCCAATTACCAGGTGTTTGACGAGCGCCGCTACTTCACGCCCGGCAATGGCGTCTGTGTGTTTGAAGCCGGGGATGCAGGGCAGCGCATCCGTATCGGCCTGCTGATTTGCGAGGATGCCTGGTTTGAGCAGCCGGCCCGCTTGGCACAAGAAGCCGGGGCGCAGATGCTGGCGGTCATCAACGCCTCGCCGTTCCATGTGGGCAAGGGCTATGAGCGCGAGGAGATGATGCGCCAACGCGTGCAACAGACCGGCGTGCCGCTGGTCTACGCCCATCTGGTCGGTGGCCAGGACGAGGTGGTGTTTGAGGGGCACTCGTTTGCGCTCAACTCGGATGGCACGGTGGCTGGCCGTGCCCCGAGCTTCAAGGAAAATAGCTTCGTAGCCCTCGTGGATACTACCAAGTCAGCTATAAAAATCGTAGCAAGTGTAGAGCCGGTGCGTTCGCCGGAGCAGGATCTGTGGGATGCGCTGGTACTGGGCGTGCGTGATTACGTGGGTAAAAACGGCTTTCCGGGCGCGATTCTGGGTCTGTCTGGCGGCATCGACTCCGCGCTGGTGCTGGCGATTGCCGTGGACGCCCTGGGCGCCGACAAGGTGCGTGCGGTGATGATGCCATCACCCTACACGGCCGACATCAGTTGGCTGGACGCCCGCGAGATGGCGCAGCGTATGGGCGTGCGCTACGACGAGATTTCCATCGTTCCGCAGTTCGAGGCGTTCAAAGCCTCCCTGGCCAGTGAGTTTGCCGGCCGGGCCGAGGATACGACCGAGGAGAACATCCAGGCCCGCATCCGCGGCACGCTGCTGATGGCGCTCTCCAACAAGTTCGGCAGCATCGTGCTGACCACCGGCAACAAGAGTGAGATGGCCACCGGCTACTGCACGCTATACGGCGACATGGCCGGCGGTTTTGCGGTCATCAAGGACCTGGCCAAGACGCTGGTCTTCAAGATGGCGCACTGGCGTAACGCCAACGACCCCTACGGCACGGGCGCCAGCCCGATCCCCGAGCGCATCATCACGCGGCCACCCAGTGCCGAGTTGCGTCCCAACCAGGTCGACCAGGACAGCCTGCCGCCCTATGAGGTACTGGACGCCATCATCGACCGTTACATGGAAAACGACCAGAGCATTGCCACCATCGTGGCGGCGGGTTATGCCCAGGCAGATGTGGAGAAGGTGACCCGCCTGATCAAACTCAACGAATACAAGCGCCGCCAGTCACCGGTAGGGATTCGGGTAACCCATCGCAGCTTTGGCAAGGATTGGCGTTATCCTATAACCAACCGTTTTC
>Ga0208398_100984_pt1 | contig 13018 bp, 11 predicted proteins | sample LakWasMe79_HOW10_2_FD_183905 | JGI IMG/M metagenome (GOLD analysis project Ga0208398, IMG submission 183905) | Freshwater sediment methanotrophic microbial communities from Lake Washington under simulated oxygen tension - Sediment Metagenome... | ecosystem: Environmental > Aquatic > Freshwater >... | reverse complement strand
CAGCGGCAGCGCCACCGAGGTGGCCATGGTCTCCGGGCTGGCGCCCGGCAGGTTGGCAAAAACGTTGATGACCGGCGTGTTGTAGCTGGGCAGGGCGGCCACCGGGATGAAGCGGTAGCCGATGATGCCGGCCGCGACGATGGCCAGGTTCAGCAGCACCGTCATCACCGGACGGCGGATGAACAGCTCCGACAGGTTCATGGTGCACGGCCTCCGGCGCTGGCCGCGGCACCCGCCGTCGTGGCGGCGGCAGCCCCGGCTGCCGCGCCGCTGGCGGCCCGGCCCGGTCCGGCGGCGCCACGCGCGCCCTCGGGCGTGCGCTCGATCAGCGGCACCCCCGGTCGCACGTTCTGCCGCCCGTCCAGCACCACCCGCTCACCCGGCTTCAGGCCGGACACCACCGCCTCGGTGTTGGCCGCAGCCAGGATTTTCACCGGCCGGATCGCGGCCTTGCCGTCCTTGTCGGCGACAAACACCGCGGTGCCACGGGCGCCCTGCACGATCGCCGCCTGCGGCACCACGATGGCCTCGGGCAGGGTCATCAGCGCCATCTTCACCGTGACATAGGCACCGGGCCACAGCGCCTGGTCCGGGTTGGCAAAACGCGCCTTGACCTTGACCGTGCCCGAGGACGGATCCACCACGCTGTCGACGAAGTCGAGTTGGCCGACGCGGACACCGGCCGGTGCCGCCGCACCGTGGGCGGCACTGGCGGCGCTGGCGGCGGCCACGGCGGTGGGAGCACCGGCGCGCGGCGCGCTGGCGGCCCCCGCCGGGCTGGCCAGGCCGCTGTCGGGCAGCACGGCCGTGACCCGGCCGCGGCCCGAGGCCAGCGCCTTCAGCGCGTCGGGCAGGTGGCGCTGCGGCAGGCTGAAGGCCACCGCCACCGGGTCGGTCTGGGTGATGGTCAGCAGCGCGGCCCCGGTGGGCGAGACACTGCTGCCCGGAAACACCAGGATCTGGCCCACCCGCCCGGCGCCCGGCGCCGTGATGCGGCTGTAGGACAGCTGCACCTTGACCGCATCGATGGCCGCCCGGTCGGCCGCCACCACGGCCTGCTGCGCCTCGACATTGGCCATCGAGGTGTCCAGCGCGCCCTGGGAGATGAAGTTCTTGGCCAGCAGGTCCTGGTTGCGCGCCAGCTGGCGCCGCGCATCGGCCAGCGTGGCTTCGTCCTTCAGCAGCTGGGCCTCGGCCTTCTTCAGGTTGGCCTGGTCGACCCGCGCGTCCAGCGTGAACAGCGGCTGGCCACGCTGCACCGTCTGGCCCTCCTTGACATGCACCTGCAGCACCTGGGCGCTGACCTGCGGCTTGACGTCCACACTGCTGAGGGCCGTGACGGTGCCGCTGGCGTCCAGCGTGAGGGTGAAGTCGCGCGGCAGGGCCCGCACCAGCGTCACGCTGACGGGCGGCGCCGAGGCGGCGGCTGCGGCAGCCGCCGCCGCGGTGGCGGACGCATTGGCCGCCGCGGCCGACGCACTGTCGGCCGCCGACGCGGCGGCGGCCGGCTCGTCGCCGCCGCTGCGTGGCCCGCAGGCGGCCAGCAGCATCGCCAAACCCAGGGACAGGGCCAGGGCACGGGGCGGCCGCAACGGCGACGCGCGGTCAGACAGGGGATGGGGCCGATGCACAGCGGTCTCCAGGCAGGACGGTTCGGGGGTCATGGGGATTCGGTTTCGGGGGTGGCGTCGACCCGGGCAAAGGCGGCGTCCAGCACCACCAGGCCGTCCACCAGCGCCTGCAGTTCGGCCGGGCTGCGCCCCTGCAGTGCCCGCGCCAGATCGGCCCGGGTCTGCCGGTGCATGCGCTCAAGCACCGCCTTGCCGCTGTCGTTGATGTAGAGCTCGCTGCGCCGGCGGTCACTCAGGCTGCCGCGCGACTGCAGGTGCCCGGCGCGCACCAGCCGGTCGACCATGGCCGACGCGGTGGCCAGCGTGACGCCGAGAAACCCCGCCAGCGCGCTGACCGAACTGCCGGGCTCGCGGTTGATGAAGTTCAGGCCACGGAACTGCGGCACCGTCAGCGGCCCGTCCAGCTGTGACCGCATGGCCCGCCGCATCGCGTCCATCGCCCGTGGCAGCACCCGCATCACCTGCTGCGCGGCGGCCTGGGCGTCGGGCGCCGGGGCAGAGGGAGGGGGCGGATCGGCGGGCACACCGGCAGGCATGGGCGTGGGCAAATTGCTTCGTGACACTAACAATCAGGATAACAAATGCTTACGGCGCACCGCATCCGGGCTTAGCCCGAGACCCGCCCTGACCCGGGGGATTGCCGGCGGCGCTCAGGCCGTGGCGATCCAGCCCTCCAGCGGGTCCACCCCCGCCGGCAGGCCCCAGCCCGGCTGGCCCGCCGCCCAGCCGGCCTGCAGCAGGCACAGCACGGCGTCCAGTGCGTCGCCGCTGGCGTCGTCGGCCAGGGTGTCGCGCTGCGCCGCCGTCAGGCGCAGGCGCAGGCCCAGCCGGGTGCGGCCCTGCTCCAGCGCATCGACGATGTCCTTGCGGGCGATCAGCCGGTCGGGCGTCTGCCGGGCCCTGTCATCACTCTTGTAGGACCGGGCGCCGATCAGCTCGCGGGCCAGCAGGCCGGGGTAGGCCTCCAGCGCCACCCGGCCCTGCTCCACCTCGGCGGCCGCGCCCTGGCCCGGCGCATGGGCCGGGCACACCACACCGGCCGCCCGCAGCAGCGGCACACCGGCGTGCAGCATGTAGGCCACCGGCGGATTGACCCATTTCATCGACGGGCTGGACCCGGCCGGCCGGTCGCAGGCGCGGTGGGCGAACTTGCCCCCCACCGGCCGCGCGTCGCAGAAGGCGGCAAAGGTGGCGCGGATCGTCGCCCGGTCCAGCGCCGCGTAGTGGTCCATGCAGGCGGCCCAGTCACCGGGCCAGCCCAGCGTCTGCACCAGCTCTCGCGGCAGGCCGAACGGCAGGTCGAAGCCGCCCAACCAGGGCCCGGGCTGCGCCAGCCAGGCGCCAAAGGCGGCCAGCGTGTCGAAGCGCTGCAGGCCACCCAGCTGCACCACGCTGCCCTGGCGGCGGCCCTGGGCCAGCACGATCGGCTTACGGCGGCTGGGGCTGGACGAAAAATCGACGCCGATCAACGTGGGGAAGGCAGCGGACGCGGTCATGGCGCCCATTGTCCTTGCCGGCCACCGGCGGGCGGGGCAGGCCCTAACATGCCGCCCGCCATGCCCAGCACGCCACCCACGCCGCCCGCCCCGCCCCGGCCACCCTGGCCGCGGCACTGGCGGCTGGCCCTGGTCCTGGGCACCAGCGCCCTGCTGGTGGGTGGGGCCTGGCAGCTGGCCCTGCTGCGGCTGCAAGGCGCGGTGCAGCAGATGCTGGGCCCACGCAGCAGTGTCGACAGCCTGAGCCTGGGCCTGGCCGCCGTGGAACTTCAGGGCCTGCGCCTGCGTGGCGACCGCAACGCCGGCTGGCCGGCCGACGACGAGGCCCGTGCGCGCCGCGTGCGCATCGTGCCCGACTGGCGCAGCCTGTTCGACGGCCTGCGGGGTGGCCCGCTGCGGCTGCACGAACTGCAGGTCGAGGGCGGCTACATCGCCCTGCTGCGCCAGGCCGACGGCCAGCTGCAGCTGCTGCCCGGCCTGCAGCCCCCCGACCGCCCCCCGGCCCGCGGCGCAGCGGCGCCCGGCACCACGGCGCCCACCCCCCTGGTGCAGATCACCCGGTTGCGGCTGAGCGATGCCACGGTCGAGCTGTTCGACGCCTCGGTGCGCCGCCCGCCGCACCGCCTGCAGCTGGTGGGGCTGCAGGCCGAGGCCGGCCCGCTGGCCTTCCCACCTGCGCCGCAGCCGACCCGGCTGTCGGTGCAGGGTCGGCTGAAGGGCCCGCAGCACGACGGCACGCTGGCGCTGAACGGCCAGGTGGCGTTCAGCACGCGGGAGGCCACGCTGACGCTGCGGCTGCAGGGCGTGGACCTGCTGACGCTGCAGCCCTACCTGCTGAAGGCGGGGGAAGGCAGCGTGCGTGGAGGCCAGCTGGACCTGGCGCTGGACCCCACGGTGCATGCGCAGCGCCTGCATGCCCCCGGCACGCTGACCCTGCGCGGGCTGACGCTGGACGGCGGCAACAGCCTGGCCGGCTGGCTGGCCGGTGTGCCGCGCCAGGCGGTGCTGGCCACGCTCAAGCGCGATGGCCGCATCACGCTGAAGTTCACGCTGGACGGGCGGCTGGACGACCCGGCCTTCTCGATCAACGAGAACCTGGCGCGCCGGGTGGCTGGCGGCTTGGCCGAGGCGGTGGGCGTCAGCCTGTCCGGCATGGTGGACGGTGTGGGTGGGCTGATCAAGGGCTTGCTGGGGCGCTGACGCCACGCACGCCGGCCCGGTGGGCGGCGCAGAATCCGCGGCATGAGCACACCGCCCTCGAAAGCCCCGTCGCCGCCCGGCCCGCCACTGCCCAACTGGAAGCCGGCCAATCTGTGGCTGCTGATGTTTGCGCTGGTGGCGCTGTTCTGGCTGCGCGACCTGTGGGTCACCGGCACCCAGGTCCAGCCCATCCCCTACAGCGAGTTCCTGCAGTACCTGAAGCAGGGTAAGCTGGATTCGATCAAGGTCGGCAGCCAGTTCATCGAAGGCAGCCTGAAGACGGCCCAGCCCGATGGCCACACCCGCATCGTCACCACCCGGGTGGCGCCCGACCTGGCCCGCGAGCTGTCGCAGTACGACGTGCGCTTCGAGGGCCTGGTCGAGAACACCCTGCTGCGCGACCTGCTGAGCTGGGTGGTGCCGGCGCTGATGCTGCTGGGCGTGTGGACCTTCGTCGGCAAGCGCATGGCCGCGCAGGGCGGCCTGGGCGGTGGGCTGGGCGGCCTGCTGTCGGTGGGCAAGAGCCGGGCCAAGCTGCACTCCGAGACCGACATCCAGGTCACCTTCGACGACGTGGCCGGCGTCGACGAGGCCAAGGCCGAACTGCGTGAATCGGTGGACTTCCTGAAGAACCCCAAAGCCTACGGGCGCCTGGGTGCGCACATGCCCAAGGGTGTGCTGCTGGTCGGCCCGCCCGGCACCGGCAAGACCCTGCTGGCGCGGGCCATGGCCGGCGAGGCCGGCGTGCCCTTCTTCAGCATCACCGGCAGCGAGTTCGTCGAGATGTTCGTCGGCGTGGGTGCGGCGCGGGTGCGCGACCTGTTCGAGCAGGCCCGCGCCTCGGCGCCCTGCATCATCTTCATCGACGAGCTGGACGCGCTGGGCCGCGCCCGCGGCGTGGGCCCGATGAGCGGCGGCCACGACGAGAAGGAGCAGACGCTGAACCAGCTGCTGGCCGAGATGGACGGCTTCGACGCCAGCACCGGCGTGGTCATCCTGGCCGCCACCAACCGGCCCGAGATCCTGGACGCCGCGCTGCTGCGTGCCGGCCGCTTCGACCGCCAGGTGTTGGTCGACCGGCCCGACCGCCGCGGCCGCGCCGACGTGCTCAAGGTGCATCTGAAGAAGGTCACGCTGGGTTCGGACATCGACGCCGACGCCATCGCTGCGCTGACGCCGGGTTTTGCCGGCGCCGACCTGGCCAACCTGGTCAACGAGGCGGCGCTGCTGGCCACCCGGCGCCAGGCCGACGCGGTGGTGATGGCCGACTTCACCGCCGCGGTGGAACGCATCGTCGCCGGGCTGGAACGCCACCAGCGGGTGCTGGGCGAGGCCGAGCGCCGCACCGTGGCCGTGCACGAGATGGGCCACGCCCTGGTGGCGATGACCCTGCCGGGGACCGACCCGGTGCACAAGATCTCGATCATCCCGCGTGGCATGGGCGCGCTGGGCTACACGATGCAGCGCCCCACCGAAGACCACTACCTGGTGCGCCGCAGCGAGCTGCGCAACCGACTGGCGGTGCTGCTGGGCGGGCGCGCGGCCGAGTTGCTGGTGAATGGCGAGGTGTCCACCGGCGCCGCCGACGACCTGGCCCGCGCCACCGACATCGCCCACGACATGGTGGCGCGCTACGGCATGTCCGACACGGTGGGCCCGGTGGTCTACGACCGCGCGCAGCAGCGCTTTCTGGAAACCGCCGAGGGCCTGACGCTGGAGCGTGGCCTGGCCAACGAGACCGCCCGCCGCATCGACGACGCGGTGCGCGCGCTGGTCGACGAGGCGCAAGCCCGTGCCGGCGCGGTGCTGGCTGCGCGCCGAGCCCTGCTGGACGACGGGGCGGCCAAGCTGCTGGCGCAGGAAACCCTGGCCGAAGCCGAGCTGGCGCCACTGGCCGAAGCGGCGCGGCGGGGGCCTGCGCCCGACTGACTACAACGCCAGCGCGCCGATCGCCGCCAGGCCCTGCGTGATGTTGCTGCGCGCCGCGGCCTCCACCGCCAGGCGCAGGCGGGTGACGCCGGCAAAGGCCTCGCCCATGGTGGCCACGCCACTGCTCTTGATGACCTGGCGCAGCAGCACCTGCTGGTCGCTGACCCGGGTCAGCGACCAGCCGGCCTCCATGTCCACCGTGAAGGTGGCGCCGAAGATCGGCTTGGACAGCTGGATCACGGTCACGGCCAGCGCGTAGTCGCCATCCCGGCCTTGAACCACGCGCTTGAACAAGCCCGTCGCACGGATCGAGTCCTCGATCGCGGCCTTCAGGTCGGCGTTGGCGATGTTGCTGCTCTCCAGGGCGCCGGTGTCGCTGCCGCCCAGGGTGGTGACCGCCACGCTGTACGGATGCTGCTTGCCGGTGCTGGCCAGCGGCGCACTGGCCACCATGGCCTGCGGGCCGGCCGGCGCGGCGCAACCACCCAGCACCAGGGCCAGGGCCGACAAGGCGCCCGCCCAGCCCCAGCGGCGCAACCGGGTGCACACGACGCGACCCGAAGCACTCACTTCGTGCCCCCCTTGAAGATATTGCCCAGCACCTCCTCGACCATCTCCTTGGGCGACTTGCGCGTCAGCGAGGTGTGCAGCGAGTTGCCGGTGGCCAGCGGGAAGTCGTTGGCCGGGTCGCGGATCACGATGGTCAGCTCCAGCAGGTACATGGTCATGTCCCACATCCACTTGTCCCAGTAGGTGACGATGGCGTCCACGTCCTTGGGCTTGTCCTTGCTGGTGGTGGCCTGCAGGCCCATCTGGTTGAGCTTGTCGGCGATCAGCTGGTTGACGTTGTAGCCGTCTTCCGCCAGCTGCACCACGTGCACCCGCTTGAGGCCGGCCAGGTTGGCCGAGGGGTCGACGGTGGCGGTGGCACGATTGACGGCACAGCCGCCCATCACCAGGGACAACAGCAGCACAGCCGCCAGCCGCGCAAGGGTCACAAGACGCATGGAATCCTCCCGAAGGCAGTCCGGCCCTCCCGGCTGCATAACGCGAGTATGGCCCGGCAGATGCCCGCCCGCTTGAGCCGGCGCAAAGCGCGGCGACGGCCCGGCGCCGCACCCGGGCCGCGCGCTCACCAGGCCAGCGCCACCACCCCGGCGGCAATGCAGGCCGCACCCAGCAGGCGCAGGCCGCGGTCGGTCTCGCCCAGCAGGCGGCCGCCCAGCAGCGCGGCGAACAGCATCGACACCTCACGCGCCGGCGCCACATGCGACAGCGGCGCCATCTGCGCCGCGTACAGCACCAGCACATACCCCAGCGGGCTGATGGCGGCCAGCACCAGCGCGGCCTTCCACTGCGCCTTGAAGTCGCGCCTGAACCCCGCGCGGTCGGCCAGCGCGGTGGGCAGCATGAAGGGGATGCGCAACGCATTGCCCACGTAGTCCACCAGGATGGGCGACACCAGCATCACCTTGACCGCATAACCGTCGATCACCGTGTACAGCGCGATCAGCAGCCCGGTGGCCGCGCCCCAGCGCAGGCCGGCCAGGGCGCGGGCGCGCTGCGCCGGGTCATGGGTGGCGGCCCACAGCCTGGGCCCACCGGCGATCAGGAACACACCGCCGGTGACGCCCAGCACGCCGGCCACGCCCTTGGCGCCCAGGGTCTCGTCCAGCAGCGCCACCGCGGCAAAGGCGCTGACCAGCGGCCCGGTGCCCCGCGCCACCGGGTAGACCACGGTCAGGTCCGCCGCCCGGTAGCCGGCCAGCAGCACGTTGAAGTACACCAGGTGCGCCAGGCCGCTGGCCAGCAGCAGCGCCCACTCACGCCAGCCCCACAGCGGCGCCTGCTGCCAGGCCATCACCAGGCCCAGCGGCGCCCACAGCACCACGATCATCAGCGCGCCCATCAGCACGAAGTGCGGCCCACCGCCGGACTTCTTGGCCACGATGTTCCAGCTGGCGTGCAGCAGGGCGGCGAACAGCACCAGGGCGATGGCGACGGGTGGCATGCGGCGATTGTCGAGGGCGCCGCCCATGCCACCGCAGCGCTACAGTGGTTGCCACTTCGGCGCCCCTGGCGGGCACGCCGCCCACCCGACCACCGGTGCCGCCCATGACCCTCGCCAACCCCGTGCTCGTGCAGGCCCAACGTGGCGGCATCACCGAATCCTTTCACCGCGGTGCGCTGGCCATCGTCGACAGCGACGGGGTGCTGGTGCAGGCGCTGGGCGACATCGAGCGCCCGGTCTTTCCACGCTCGGCCTGCAAGGTGCTGCAGGCGCTGCCGCTGGTGGCCAGCGGCGCCGCCGAGGCCTTCGGCCTGGGCGACGAGGCACTGGCGCTGGCCTGCGCCTCGCACGGTGGTGAGCCGGCACACACCGCGGCCGCCGCGGCCATGCTGGCCCAGGCCGGGCTGGACGCCAGCGCGCTGGAATGCGGCGCCCACTGGCCCGGCGCCGATGGCGCGCTGAAGGCCCTGGCCCGTGCCGGCGCCGAACCCGGCGCGCTGCACAACAACTGCTCGGGCAAACATGCCGGTTTCGTCTGCGTGGGATGCCTGATGGCGCGCGCCGCTGGCCGAGAGCCGGCCGAGTTCGTGCGGGGCTACATCGGGCCGCAGCACCCCGTGATGCGCGAGGTGACCGCCGCGCTGGCCGCCGCCACCGGCGCCGACCTGGCCCATGCCCCGGTGGGCACCGACGGCTGCTCGATCCCGACCTACGCCATCCCGCTGCGCCAGCTGGCCCTGGGCTTCGCCCGCGTGGCCACCGGGGTCGGCCTGTCCGACGGCCATGCCCGCGCCGCGCGGCGGCTGCGCCAGGCGGTGGCTGCCGCACCGTTTTTTGTAGCCGGCACCGGCCGCTTCGACACCCGGGTGATGCAGCACCTGGGCGAGCGCGTGTTCTGCAAGGTGGGCGCCGAGGGCGTGTACTGCGCCGCGCTGCCCGAGCAGGGCCTGGGCGTGGCGATCAAGGTCGACGACGGCAACAACGCCCGCGCCGCCGAGGTGGTGATGGCCGCGGTGATCGAAGCGCAGGTGCGGCTGGACGAGGCGGAACGCGGCTTCCTGCGCAGCCTCAGCGACGTGGCGCTGCGCAACTGGAACGGCATCGAGGTGGGCCGGCTGCAGGCCGGCGCCGCGCTGCGCACGGCGCTGGGCAACGCGGCCCGCTGCTGACCGGCCCCCTGCCGTTCAAGGCGCCACCCGCGCTGCCTGCCACAAGCCGAAGCCCGCGAACGCCGCGGATCCGGCGTGGCCGGGCCGCCGGCGTGCCTTGCAGGCCGCGCCGACCCTTGCGGTCCGGCTCCTCGCTAGGCACAACAGGTCCACAGGACCTCTTGTGTCCGGGCTCGGCCCCCTGGCGGGGCGCACGAAGCGCGTAGGGGGTCGCCCATTTCAAGGCGGCCCGGCGGCCCAGAACGCCAGCACCGCCAGCCCGCCCAGGCTGGCCAGCACGAGCATCACTTCGCGGTAGCCCGGCACCACCCACAGCAGCCAGGCGGTGAGCAGCGGCGCCGCGGCGCGCGCCAGCAGGCCGATGCCGGACATCAGGCCGCCGATGCGGCCAACATGGCTGCGGCCGAAGTACAGCGGCACCAGGCCACCACGCACGATGGTGACCAAGCCGTTGGCGATGCCGAACAGCAGCGCAAACACCATCAGCACGCCCAGCCGCGCGCTCAGCGCAAACAGCAGCATGGCCAGCGGCAGCAGGGTCATCACCGCCGCACCCAGCCGGCGCAGGCTCCAGCCACGGCCGATGGCCGCGTACAGCAGGCGGCCGGCCACCTGGGCAGGGCCGATGGCCATCAGCACCCACAGCGCGTCGGCCTCGGCCACGCCCTTGTCGGCAAAGGCCGGCATCACATGCGCCCAGAAGGCCGCCTGGCCGAAGGCGTAGAGCAGGAAGGCCAGCGTCAGCAGCCAGAAGCTGGGCCGGCGCAGCGCCTGGTGCAGCGTGGCGTCGGCCAAGGCGTCCTCATGGGCCGGGCCGGCCACCAGGGCCGGGCCACGCAGGGCCCAGGCGTGCAGCGGCACCATCAGCAGCAGCACGCCGGCCATCACCAGCAGGCTCTGGCGCCAGTCCAGCCCTGCGGCGCGCAGCGCCGTCACCGCCGGAAAACTCAGCGTGCTGGCAAAGCCGCCGACCAGGGTCAGCGCGGTGATGCCGCCGCGAAAGCGGGTGGGGTAGCGCTTGGTCAGCACCGCAAACGCCGGTTCGTACAGCGTCATCGCCATGGCCACGCCCAGCAGCGCCCACACCGCGTACAGCATCCACGGCGCGGCCACCAGCGACCAGCCCACGCAACCGATGGCCGCCAGCGCGTTGCCGCCGGCCATCACCCAGCGGCCGTGGCCGGCGTCGATGGCACCGCCCACCGCGTAGGTGGTGGCGCCCCAGGTGGCCAAGCCCAGGGTGTAGGCGCCCATCAGCATGGGCTTGTCCCAGCCCAGCTGCTGCTGCATCGGCAGCACAAAGCTGGAGAAGGCGTAGAACAGCACCGCCCAGCTCAGGATCTGGCCGATCGCCAGGGCCCCCACCGTGGCACGGAAGCCGGGGCCGGCCGACGTCAAATCCGAGTCATGCATCGGCCCGGATTATCCCGACCGGGCCTGTCGCAGCAGGGACAAACCAGAATCGAACGGTCGTGCTAAAAAGCGGAAGTCTGCGCGAGCCCGCGCCCCACGGAGACATCCACATGGACCTGAACTTCACCCCGGAAGAACTGGCGTTTCGCGCCGAAGTCCGGCAATGGGTGGCCGAGAACCTGCCCAAGGACCTGAGCCACAAGGTTTTTAACTCGCTGCGCCTGTCGGAGGACGACATCCGCCGCTGGGCCAAGATCCTGGGCAGCAAGGGCTGGCTGGGCTACGGCTGGCCCAAGCAGTTCGGCGGCCCGGGCTGGACGGCGATCCAGAAACACCTGTTCGAGGAAGAGTGCGCCCTGGCCGGTGCGCCGCGCATCATGCCCTTCGGCCCGGTGATGGTGGCCCCCGTCATCATGGCCTTCGGCACGCCCGAGCAGCACCAGCGCTTCCTGCCCGGCATCGCCTCGGGTGAGGTGTGGTGGAGCCAGGGCTACAGCGAGCCGGGCTCCGGCTCCGACCTGGCCAGCCTGAAGACCCGCGCCGAGCGCCAGGGCGACAAGTACATCGTCAATGGCCAGAAGACCTGGACCACGATGGGCCAGTTCGGCGAGTGGATCTTCTGCCTGGTGCGCACCAGCACCGAAGGCAAGCCGCAGACCGGCATCAGCTTCCTGCTGATCGACATGAAGTCGCCCGGCATCACGGTGCGCCCGATCATCACGCTGGACGGCGAGCACGAGGTCAATGAAGTCTTCTTCGACAACGTTGAAGTGCCCGCCGAGAACCTGATCGGCGAGGAGAACAAGGGCTGGACCTACGCCAAGCACCTGCTGTCGCACGAGCGCACCAACATCGCCGACGTCAACCGCGCCAAGCGCGAGCTGGAGCGGCTGAAGCGCATCGCCAAGCAGGAAGGCGTCTACGACGATGTCCGCTTCCGCGACCAGGTGGCCCAGCTGGAGGTCGAGATCGTGGCGCTGGAGATGCTGGTGCTGCGCGTGCTGTCGGCCGAGAAGAGCGGCAAAAACAGCCTGGACATCGCCGGCCTGCTGAAGATCCGCGGCTCGGAGATCCAGCAGCGCTTTTCCGAGCTGATGATGCTGGCCGCCGGCCCGATGGCCCTGCCCTACGAGCACGAGGCCCTGGCCGCCGCCGGCTGGCAGGGCGAGTTTGCCGACGCCGCCGTGCTGGCGCCGCTGGCCGGCACCTACTTCAACATGCGCAAGACCACGATCTACGGTGGCTCGAACGAAGTGCAGCGCAACATCATCTCGCAGACGGTGCTGGGCTGATCCGCCCGACCAGAGGAAACCGACATGGACTTCGATTTTTCAGACGACCAGGTCTCGCTGCGCGACGCCGTCGCCAAGTGGGTGGACAAGGGCTTTGACTTCAGCCGCCGCCACGCCATCGCCAAGGCCGGTGGCCAGACCCGCGTGGTCTACAACGAACTGGCTGAGCTGGGCCTGACCGGCCTGGCCGTGCCCGAGGCCCACGGTGGCATGGGCTTCGGCGCCGTCGAGGCGATGGTGGTGATGGAAGAACTGGGCCGCGGCCTGGTCAACGCCCCCTACGCCGCCGGCGCCCTGGTGGCCCCGGCCCTGCTGGCCGCCGCGCCGGCCGACGTGCAGGCCACCTGGCTGCCCAAGATCGCCGACGCCTCCGCGCTGGTGGTGCTGGCGCACCAGGAGCGCCGTGCGCGCTACCAGCTCAGCCAGGTGACCACCACCGCCAGCCAGGGCGCCGGCGGCTGGACGCTGAGCGGCCAGAAGAGCGTGGTGCCCGCGGCCGACGAGGCCGATGCCTTCATCGTGCCGGCGCGCATCAGCGGCGCGGCCGACGCCACTGCCGGCATCGGCCTGTTCCTGGTCGAAAAGGGTGCGGCCGGCGCCACCGTGGCGGCCTACCCGACGCAGGACGGCGCACGCGCCGGCGAGCTGAAGCTGGCCAATGCCAAGGCCACGCTGATCACCGCCGAGGGCTACGCGGTGCTGGAGCAGGCGGTGGACATCGGCATCGCCGCGGCCTGTGCCGAGGGCGTGGGCGCGATGGACAAGATCACCGCCATCACCGTCGACTACATGAACACGCGCAAGCAGTTCGGCGTCACGCTGTCCACCTTCCAGGCGCTGCGCCACCGCATCGCCGACGTGAAGATGCAGTTGGAGC
>Ga0208398_100983_pt1 | contig 13018 bp, 13 predicted proteins | sample LakWasMe79_HOW10_2_FD_183905 | JGI IMG/M metagenome (GOLD analysis project Ga0208398, IMG submission 183905) | Freshwater sediment methanotrophic microbial communities from Lake Washington under simulated oxygen tension - Sediment Metagenome... | ecosystem: Environmental > Aquatic > Freshwater >... | reverse complement strand
ATGCCCAACGCCACGCTGATGAACCTGTACGGCCTGACCGAAACCTCGGGCGCGATCGTGATGACGCCCTGGCAGCGCAGCCACGAGGACCTGATGGGCACCATCGGCAAGCCCTTCGAGGGCGCCCAGCTGCGCATTGCCGGCCCGGCGGGCGAGGCCTTGCCCACCGGCCAGGTGGGCGAGCTGTGCCTGCGTGGCGTGGGCGTGGTGCCGGGCTACATCGGCGCCGCCGCCGGTGCCGGCTTCACCACCGACGGCTGGTTGCAGACCGGCGACCTGGGCGCGGTGGACGCGCGTGGTGTCATCACGTTGAAGGGCCGCAAAAAGGACATGTACATCCAGGGCGGCTTCAACGTCTACCCGGCCGAGGTCGAGGCCCTGGTCAACCGCCACCCCAAGGTGATGATGGCCGCCGGCATCGGCGTGCCCGACGAGGTGATGGGCGAGGTAGGCCGGCTCTACGTCATCCCCAAGCCCGGCTGCGACCTGCGCGAGGGCGAGCTGCGCGACTGGTGCGCCCAGCACCTGGCCGACTACAAGGTGCCACGCCAGATCGTGCTGCGCGATGCACTGCCGATGACGCCGGCCGGCAAGATCCACAAGGCGGCGCTGCGCGCCGAATGACCACCTCCAGCGGCGCGGCGCGCCGCTGGACACCACCCGGCGGGGCGGCACGCCGCCCGGTCAGAGCCAGCGGGCAAAGGCCTCGGCGTCGAAGCCCACCGTGACGCGGCCATCGGGCCAGGCCACCACCGGCCGCTTGATCACGCTGGCCTGGGCCAGCATCAGCGCCCGTGCGCTGGTGGCGTCCACCACCGCGGCCTGGGCGGCCCCGTCCAGCTTGCGCCAGGTCGTACCCTGGCGGTTCAGCAGCGGCTGCCAGCCGACCGCCACGATCCAGCGGTCGAGCTGGTCGGCCGGCACACCGGCCTTCTTGAAGTCGTGGAACACCACGCTGGCGCCCTGCCCGGCCAGCCAGGCACGGGCACGCTTGACGCTGTCGCAGTTGGGGATGCCGTAGAGGGTGAGTGCAGCTGGCATGGTGCGGCCGGGCCTCCGGGTCAATGGTCGGCGTCGCAGCGTGGGTCGGGCAGGACCGACGCGCCGCCACGCACATAGCCCCTGGCGTCCAGCGTGACACGCAGCCATTCGCACTCGTAGGTCTCGAAGCGCCAGGACCAGGTCTCGCGGTCCTGCCATTCACGCTGCCGGTCGGCCGGCCGGCCCAGCAGGCGCAGCAGTTCGTCGCGCGTCATGCCGGACCGCACGCGGGCGAAGTTCTCCGGCGTCAGCACCTGCGCACTGCGCAGCACCCGGCCGGCGGCGTCCAGGTCGACCATCCAGGTGACGCGGCCGTAGGGGCCACGGGCAAATTCCACCCGCTGCACGCCGCCCGGCATCTCGTAACGGCCGGTGGGCTGGCCCAGGCCGGCGACGGCGTCGGCCTCGGTCTGGCCGGGCTGCGGTGGTGTGGGCACCAGGCTGGCGCAGGCGCTCAGGGCCGCGGCGACGGCGGCCACCAGCAGCGGGGCCAGGCGGCGCGCGCCGAGGCTGCGCCGGGGGGCCGCGGAAGACAGTGAAGGTGTGGCAGGCATGGCAGTTGTCCAGCAGGGTTCCGGCCGGTGGCCGGGGCCCGCATCATCGCGCATCGGCCGGCCCGCTGCAGCGGGCCTCGCGCGGCGGGCTTGATCTGCCCCCACTCGCCGCTGCGGCGGAGGGCATAGAGTGCCTGGATGAGCCAAATCGCCGCGCCCACCCGTTTCCTGTTCTTCACCGGCAAGGGTGGCGTGGGCAAGACCTCGGTGTCCACCGCCACCGCGCTGGCGCTGGCCGACGCCGGGCAGCGCGTGCTGCTGGTCAGCACCGACGCCGCGTCCAACCTCGACGAGATGCTGGGCATCCCGCTGCGCAACCAGCCGGTGGCGGTGCCCGGCGCACCCGGCCTGTCGGTGCTGAACATCGACCCCGACGCCGCCGCCGAGGCGTACCGGCAACGCGTGCTGGCGCAGCTGGCGCCCGAGGCGACGGACGCCGAGCGTGGCACGGTGCGCGAGCAGCTGTCGGGCGCCTGCACCACCGAGATCGCCGCCTTCGACGAGTTCACCACCCTGCTGGCGGGCGGCGCCGCGGGCTGGGACCACGTGGTCTTCGACACCGCGCCCACCGGCCACACGCTGCGCCTGCTGAGCCTGCCGGCGGCCTGGACCGGCTTCCTGGCCGACAACGACCGCGGCGCGTCCTGCCTGGGGCCACACTCGGGCCTGCAGACGCAGCAGCGGCGCTTTGCCGAGGCCATGGCGGCGCTGACCGATGCGCGGCAGACCACGGTGCTGCTGGTCACCCGGCCCGAGGCCGGCGCCATCGCCGAGGCCGCGCGCACCGCGGTCGAGCTGCAGGCGCTGGGGCTGGCCCGGCAGCAGCTGGTGGTCAACGGCGTGTTCAGCGCCAGCGACGCCAGCGACGCCGGCGACGCGGTGGCCCGCGCCCTGGCCGACGAAGGTGCCCACGCACTGGCCGCCCTGCCCGGCGTGCTGCGCGCCCTGCCCCGGCAGGACGTGCCGCTGCGCCCCTTCGACACCGTGGGCCTGCCGGCGCTGCGTGCGCTGCTGGGCCAAGGCCCGGCGCCGGCCGCACCGCGCCCGCCGCCGCCCGGCACCGCGGCGCTGGCCGCCGAGCCGCTGCAGCACCTGGCCGACGCACTGGCCGCCGGCGGCCGCGGCCTGATCATGGTCATGGGCAAGGGCGGCGTCGGCAAGACGACCATCGCCGCCGCCCTGGCCGTGGCCCTGGTGCAGCGCGGCCACGGCGTGCACCTGAGCACCACCGACCCGGCCGCCCATGTGCACCAGACCCTGGCCGGCGCCCTGCCCGGCCTGCAGGTGGACTGCATCGACCCGCGGGCGGAAACGCAGCGTTATGTCGAGAAGATCGTCGCCGCCCGGGCGCCCACGCTGGACGAGGCCGGCATCGCCCTGCTGCGCGAGGACCTGCGCTCACCCTGCACCGAGGAGGTGGCGGTGTTCCACGCCTTCTCGCGCATCGTCAACGAGGCGCGCAGCGCCTTTGTCGTGCTGGACACCGCACCCACCGGCCACTCGCTGCTGCTGATGGACGCCACCGGCGCCTACCACCGGCAGATGCAGCGTGAATTCGAGGGCGGCGCAGCCAGCCGCATCATCACGCCGCTGATGCGCCTGCAGGATGCGCAGCACACCAAGGTGATCCTGGTGACGCTGCCCGAGGCCACGCCGGTGTCGCAGGCCGCCGCGCTGCAGGACGACCTGCGCCGCGCGCAGATCGAGCCCTACGCCTGGGTGCTGAACAAGAGCGTGCTGGCCGCCGGCACGCAGGACCCGCTGCTGCGCGCCCGGCTGGATGGCGAGCGCCGGCAGCTGCAGCGCATCGGTGGCGGACTGGCCAGGCGGCTGTTCGTGCTGCCCTGGCTGACCGAGCCGCCGGTGGGCGTGGCCGCGCTGGCGCAGCTGGCGCCGCCGCCGGCCATGACACCGGCCCCCGCACCCGTGGGCTGACACCGGCGCGACGCCCGCGGCGGTCCGGCCGGCCCAGAATCGGCCGATGCACAGCCCCACCGCCCCCTACCTCCGCCTGCGCCAGGTCTGCTTGGTGGCGCCGCAGCTGGCGCCGGCGGTGGATGCCGTGCAGGCCATATTCGGCCTGCCGGTCTGCTACCGCGACCCCAACGTCGCCAAGTTCGGCCTGGAGAACGCGCTGTTCGCGCTGGGCGAAAGCTTTCTGGAAATCGTCGCGCCCACGCGGCCCGACACCGCCGCCGGCCGCTTCCTGGCGCGCAGCGGCGGCCAGGGCGGCTACATGCTGATTTTCGACTGCGATGACCCGGCCGCGCGCCGCGCCCGCGCCGAGGCCCGCGGCGTGCGCGTGGCCTTCAGCATCGACTACGCCGACTACCACGGCGTGCAGCTGCACCCGCGCGACTGCCGCGCCGTGATGCTGGAGTTCGACCACACGCTGGGCGGCCAGGCGCTGGACGGCCCCTACCACCCGGCCGGCCCGCAGTGGTTGGCCGGCCGCCGCCCGGCCCGGGTGCAGGGCCTGGCCGCCGCCGAGGTGCACACGCCCGACGCCGCCGGCCTGGCCGGGCACTGGGCGGCCTTGATGGACGTGGCCAACACCGCCGATGCCGAAGGCCGCCACACGCTGGCGCTGGACTTCGGCACACTGCGCATCGCCCCGGCGCCGGCCGGCACGCCCGAGCACCTGGCCGTGCTGCAGGTGCAGGTGGCCGACCCGGCTGCCGTGCTGGCCGCCGCCGCGCACGCCGGCTGCACGGTGCAGGCGGGCCGCTTCCGGCTGGCTGGCGCGCAGTTCGAGCCGGTGGCCGGCACGGGCCGCGCATGAGCGGCCACACCGGCCTGCTGCGCACGCTGCGGCCGGCGCTGCCCATCCTGGTCGGCGCGTCGCTGATGCTCAGCCTGAGCATGGGGCTGCGCCAGAGCCTGGGCCTGTTCATGCCGGCGATCACACGCGACATCGGCATCACGGTGTCCGAGTTCACCGTGGCCATCGCCGTGCAGAACCTGGCCTGGGGCCTGCTGCAGCCCTTTGCCGGCGCGCTGGCCGTGCGGCTGGGCTTCCGGCCCATCATGACGCTGGGCGCCGCGCTGTACCTGCTGGCGCTGTTGGTGCTGGCCGGCGCACACGGCCTGGCTGGCGTCACGCTGGGCGCCGGCGTGATGATCGGCGCGTCGCTGGCCTGCACCGGCTCGGCGCTGGCCATGTCGGTGGCCACCCGGGCGGTGAACCCGGCGGTGCGCAGCACGGTGCTGGGCATGGTCTCGGCCGCCGGCTCGCTGGGGGCGATGGTGGCCGCGCCGCTGGGCCAGGCCCTCAACGCCAGCCTGGGCTGGCGTGCCGGCGTGATCGGCTTCATGGTGCTGGCGGCCGCCATGCTGCCGGCGGCCTGGGTGGCCGGCCGGGCCGATGCCATCGCCCTGCCGCCGACCGGCCAGAACGGCACCGACCGCTCCTCGGCCCGCCAGGCGCTGAAGACCGCGGCCACCACCCTGCCCTTCGTGGTGATGGCCGCGGCCTATTTCGTCTGCGGCATGCAGCTGGTGTTCATCACCACCCACCTGCCGTCCTACCTGGCGCTGTGCGGCCAGGACCCGATGCTCAGCGCCCAGGCGCTGGGCGTGATCGGCGGCTTCAACGTGCTGGGCAGCCTGTTCTTCGGCTGGGCCGGCGGGCGCTGGAACAAGCAGGTGCTGCTGGGCGCGATCTACAGCCTGCGCTCGGTGGTACTGGCGGGCTATTTCATCGCTCCGCCCACGACGGCCAGCACGCTGCTGTTCGCGGCGCTGATGGGTTTTCTGTGGCTGGGCGTGGCACCGCTGGTGTCGGGCTCGGTGGCCGAGATGTTCGGCCTGCGCTGGCAGGCCATGATCCAGGGCCTGGCCTTCTTCAGCCACCAGCTGGGCAGCTTTCTGGGCGCCTACGGCGGCGGCGTGCTCTACGACGCGCTGGGCTCCTACGAGGTGGCCTGGCGCTTCGGCGTGGCCCTGGGCCTGGCCGCCGGCTTGGTGCAGATCGGCGTGGCCCTGTGGCGGCCGGGTGCCCCGCCCACCGGCGGGCGGCTGGTGCCGGGTTGACACCGTTCTTGCAGAACCCGCCGGACAAGAAAAAAAGGACCTGCCTCGCGGCAGGTCCTTCTTCTGGAGTTGGTGGGCCCTGAGTGACTCGAACACTCGACCAACGGATTAAGAGTCCGCTGCTCTACCAACTGAGCTAAGAGCCCTAAAAAAGATGCCGGGCCTTGCGGTCCGGCAGGCATGGGTTCAATACCCATCCGGCGGTCCAGCCGCCTGCCCGCACCCGGGAAAAAGTTGGTGGGCCCTGAGTGACTCGAACACTCGACCAACGGATTAAGAGTCGAAAACCGGCGCCTAGTGTTGACTGACGATGATTCCTAAGCTGTTGAATTTACAGCAACTTTTCGTTGACTGCAAGTGATCTGAGCTGACTGGATTCACTGTGCCAGTGTGCCAATTTTGTGCCAGTTTTTGGGGTCCGCAGTGTTTCCGATCCAAGCCTGTGCCAAGTCACTTCGGCCTTGGAGTCGGGTCGCCTGTTGGTACCCTGGTAGCCGGCTTCGCCAAATGAATCGCTTTCCTCACCGTGCAGCAGGCTGTCGGCCTACACGAAGTCGTTGACGTGGCCAGCCGAATTCCTTGGAACATGACCTCCACCCACGCCGTCATGCATTAGGAGTTGGCTACAGGCAGGGCGGGCAACACGCCTTCGTCAGCACGGGGGATTGACGAACATCATCGCTTTCGCGAAGAATTTTCCGATACAGCAACAATAGTTGGAGGGCGGATGCTCAGATTAATCGCAACGTTGACCATCGGGCTCTGCGCGACGGTTTCACAGGCCCAGGTCGTCCCGCGGGACCTAGACGGCAACGGCACAGCCGAAGCATTCCTGGACGCGGCAAATGGCCTGCTATGGTCGCGACCGGGGGTCGTCTCGGCCGGGAATTTCGCCATCACTGAGTCTGCGATAGCGACGTTGTCGATCGAGGGCCTAACTGGGTGGCACCTGCCTACTCTGGCGCAGTCCCAGGGCCTGTATGCGACGCAAGGCCAAGTGGGTCTTGCAATGAAAGCCGCACCCTTTCCCGCCTACAGCACGTGGTATTGGACGACAACCGCGTTCAGCGACAACACTTTGCAGAACATGGCCTTCTCTCCCGGCAATGGTGCGTCAATGCCATTTTTCCGTACGACTCCGGTCAACGTGTGGGCCGTGCGTGCAGTTCCCGAACCGGCCTCGGGGTTGCTGATGGCACTCGGCGCATCTGCCCTAGGTCTGTGTGTCCTACGTCGACGAGCCAGAGTTTTAGGTAGGTCGACGAACGTATCTCGCCGACAGCAATAGGTACCTCAGCAGTCAGCCGGCTCGGTCCGGTGAGCGGTTCTTGACGGCCACAAGCAGCCGTTGGGTGGTGCGTCCGGAAGCGGACGTCGATTACCCAGACCAGCTCATTGCATCAAAGCTTCGATCAATGGGCAGGTGGGCGGAGCGGGCGTCGGCGCCTAGCTAGCTGAAGGGTAATCGCGTGTCGCCGAGGGCTGAACCTTCGACATGCGAAGCGGGGCCGGGACGTTAGCGGGCAGCCCCAGCGGTCGCATCTGCCTGGGCGATGAACGCCAGCAACGCGGGCGTCGACTGCTTCTCACGATGCACAACCAGATGACATTGCCGAAGCTGCCGCGGCAATGTCGTGGAGACGCGGCACAGACGTCCAGCTTCCAGCGCATCGTTCACTACCCAGGCGGACAGGCAAGCCACCCCCAACCCTTCCTGAGCGGCACGCTGGATGGCTTCCGAACTGCCTAGCTCGATGCTGCGCCGGTAAGAACGCAGGTGGGGCAGCAAGCTCTGGTCGGTGGCCTCGCGCGTGCCAGAGCCCGTTTCGCGAACCAGCCAGACCGCCTCACGCAGCGTGCGCAGGGGAATGCGCTCGCCTGCCGTACTCGACCGGGCCAGCGCACTGTCGGGCGCAGCCACGACCACCATCTCGTCTTGCAGCCAGGGGGTGACCACCAGCTCCGGCTGGTGGCTGGGCCCCTCGATCAGCCCCACGTCGAGTTCGAAAGCGGTCACGGCATCGCAGATGGCGGCGGTGTTCCCGATAACGACCTTCGACCGCCAGGCGGCGGCGCTGCCGGGCTGCTGTGCCCCCATGAAGCCAGCGAGCAGCTTGGGCAACACGTAGTTGCCAATCGTCGTGCTGGCGCCGATGCGCAGCGACTGCGCCTGCGCGCTGCCGTCGCGCGACATCTGCTCGATGCCTGCGGCGCCGTCGAGCAAAGCCAAAGCCCGCGGCAACAGCGCGCGGCCGTTGTCGTTCAACAGCAGGCGTTTGCCGGCGCGGTCGAACAGGCGCAGCGACAGCAGGCGTTCCAGCTCGTTGACGGCCGAACTGGTGGCCGATTGCGACAGCGCTATCTCAGCGCTGGCCGCCGTGGTGCTGCCGCTGCGCGCCACGGCGACAAAAATCTGCAGCTGACGCAGGGTGAGTCGAAGCACGTCCACGGTGATTGCCGTTGTTATCGATTTCGCAGGTACATCTTAGTCATACAACCCGTTGGACGGGTTGATTGCCAAGCTCTAAATTTGCCTGGCCGCTCGATCACGGGGCGGCGGCCCGCCGCGCCACCACCGGCATCTGGAGCCCGACATGCTGACCCTTGAACGAACAACCCCACGCCCCGCAGCACCCGGCCCGCTGGCCCCACAGGCACTGCATGCCCTTCAATGGGTTGCTGCCCGGCGGCCAGTGGCGGGCTTCATGGGGCCGACCCGCGACGTGGCCCATGCCGTCTCGACCACCTTGGCCGCCGACAGCAGCATCGACCCGCAGGTGCTGCGCTGGATGCCGGTCGCAGTGCCGATGGCGGCCGTGCTGCTGTGCGCCGGCATCGCCTTGATCTGGGTGCTGGCGTGATGCACGCGCTGTCGACCTCACAAGCCAGCCCTGGCCCGTCAGCCGGCCACCGGGCAGCGCGGTTGCGCTTGCAGTTGGCAGCCCTGCTGCCCGGCCTCGCCTTGAGCGGCGCCCTGGCCGCGACCGGCATCGCGCTGGGCCACATCGGCTGGCTGCAGGACCACGGCTTCAGTGCGCTGACGCTGGCCATCGTGCTGGGCATGCTGGTGGGCAACACGGTCTATCCGCTGGTGCCGCGCCTGGCCGCGGCCAGCGGTGCCGGCGTCAACGTGTCCAAGCAGAACCTGCTGCGCCTGGGGGTCGTGCTGTACGGCCTGCGGCTGACGGTGCAGGACATCGGCCACGTCGGCATCGCCGGCGTCGCCATCGACGCGCTGGTGCTGGGCTCGACCTTCGCGCTGGCCTGCTTCATCGGCACGCGCTGGTTGGGCCTGGACCGCAAGACGGCGATGCTGATCGGCGCCGGCAGCTCCATCTGCGGCGCCGCCGCGGTGATGGCTGCCGAACCGGTGGTCAAGGCGCGAGCCGAGCAGGTCACGGTGGCGGTGGCCACGGTGGTGGTGTTCGGCACGCTGGCGATCTTTCTGTACCCGGCGCTGTTCGAGCTGAACCAGCACTGGGCGCTGATTCCGGGTGGCGCCAACGGCTTCGGCGTCTACGCCGGCTCGACCATCCACGAGGTAGCCCAGGTGGTGGCCGCGGCGCGTTCGGTGGGCCCGGACGCGGCCAACTCGGCCGTCATCGCGAAGATGGTGCGGGTGATGATGCTGGCGCCGTTCCTGGTGATGTTGTCGGCCTGGCTGGCACGTGACGACAAACGCCACGCCCACACTTCCGCCGCCACGGGCCAGGCCCCAGGCAAGCTCGCCGTGCCCTGGTTCGCCTTCGGCTTCGTCGCGGTGGTGTTGTTCAATTCGCTGCAGTGGCTGCCGGCCTCGGTGGTGGCGGTGACCACCGAGATCGACACCGCGCTGCTGGCCATGGCCATGGCCGCACTCGGCCTGTCCACGCACATCGGCGCCATCCGCAAGGCCGGTGCCAAGCCGCTGTTGCTGGCGCTGATCCTGTTCGGCTGGCTCATCGTCGGCGGTGCCTTGATCAACCGCTGGGTACCGGCCCTGCTCGGCTGAAGCCTCGAATTCACGGCCCGACGGAATAAACCACGGGCTCTCCTCGTCCACCACAGCAAGCCTTTCCCTCTTTTCTCAACACTCTCCGAAAGACATCCCATGAATACCTTCTTCCGCACCACCGCGCTGGCCTTGTGCAGCACCTTCGTCCTCGTGACGGCCACCCTGCCCGCAGGCGCCGCCGAAGCAACCCCGGCCCGCGTCACCTTCGACGGCCAGATCCGCAACAACTCGCTGGCCCTGAGCCCCGACGAGGCCACGGCCGTCGTGTCCTACAGCGAACGGCCCGATGTCATCGTCTACGACCTGGTCACCGGCGCCGTGCGCGGTGTGCTGCGCGGCTACGTCACGCCGCGCAACATCGTCTTCGCGCCCGACGGCAAGAGCTTCTATGTCTCCGACAGCAGCCTGGGCACGGTGACGCGCCTGGACACCACCACGCTCAAGCCGCTGGCCACCGCGTCGACGCTGGCGGCCGGCCCCGGCGCCTTCGGCACCGCGCTCAGCAAGGACGGCAGCGCGCTGTACGTCAACAACCAGGCCAGCAGCACCGTGACGCGACTGGACACCGCCAGCGGGCAGGCCAAGGCCGTGATCACCGGCTTTGCGCAGCCGCGCCAGGGCGTGCGCCTGAGCCCGGACGGCGCAAAGCTCTACGTCACCAACTTCCTGGGCGATAAGGTCACCATCGTCGACACGCAGACCGACAAGATCGAGGGCGAGATCGCGGGCTTCAACAAGATCCGCGCCATCTCGGTCACCGCCGACGGCAAGACCCTGTTTGCGGCCAACAGCGGCAGCAACGACATCGCGGTGGTGGACATCGCCGCGCGCCGCGTCACCAGTACCGTGCCGGTGGGCCGCGACCCCTACGGCGCTGCGCTCACGCCGGACGGCCGCTTCATCTACTCGGGCAATCTGGCCGATAACACGGTGTCGGTGATCGACGTGGCCACGCTGAAGGTGGTGGCCACCATCGCCGGCTTCAAGCAGCCGCGCCAGGCCATCGTGTTCACGCGCGACGCCAAGACGGCCTACGTGCTGAACGAGGACCTGAGCATCTCCAAGGTCGAGCGTGCCGGGCAGCGAATCGTCGCCACGGTGGCCGCTGCGCAGGCGGTGGCGGCGTACTGAAAACCGGGAACTGTCAGAGAACCGGCGCACCGCACGACCGAGCCGGGGGCTTGCCGCTTCCGGTTCGCCCCGTTGTCGCCCCGCCCGCACAAAGGATCGAATGAAAACTCTGGCCAACCCCTGCCGGCGCCGCTTGGCGGCACTTTGTCTGGCCATGTGCACGCTGCCCGCCGCGTTCGCAGCTCAGGCCCAGACGGCCGCCCCGCCGGCGCTGGAACTCGTGGTGCTGGGCTCGGGCGGCCCGGGTGCCACCGGCCGCGCGGGCTCGGCCTTCGTGGTGTTGGTGGATGGCGTGGCGCGTGTTTTCGTCGACGCCGGCCCGGGATCTTTCGTGCGCCTGGGTGAAGCCAAGCTGGCGCTGGGTCGGGCCGACATCGTGCTGCTGACGCACCTTCATGTGGACCATGCCGGTGGACTGCCAGGCCTCTTTAAGGCCCGTGCGGTGTCCAACCGCGGGCCGGTCGATTTCAAGATCTTCGGGCCGGCCGGGCGGCGTGCGCTCGATGCCGACGATGCCGACTTCCCGGCCACCAGCCGCTTCATTGACCTCTTGTTCGGCAAGCAGGGCGCCTTCGGCTACCTGAAGGACTTCTCAACGCCGCTGCGCTTTCAAGTGACCGACATCGACGCACCCGCCACGGCGGCGGCGCTGCCCGAGGTGCGCACCTTGTTTGATGAAGGCGGCCTGCGCATCAGCGCCGTGGCCGGCCACCACCGCGACGCGCCGGCCGTCGTCTACCGCATCGACCACGCCGGCAAGAGCATCACCTTCAGCGGCGACATCGACGCCAGCGGGCTGGCGGGTCTGCGGCGAATCGCCCAAGGCACCAGCCTGCTGGTCTTCAACAGCGTGGTGCTCGACCCACCCGGCTCCCCCGACGTGCTGTACACGTTGCACACGCCGCCCAAGGCAATCGGCGAAGTGGCCGATGCGGTGCGCGCCGGCAAGCTGCTGCTGAGCCACTTGTCGCCCGCGCTCGACGCGCAGCGTGACGCTGTGAAGGCGTCGATCACCGCGCACTACGCCGGCGGGGTGGTGTTCGCGCAAGACGGTCAGCGGCTGGCGCCCTGAGGCGCGCAGCCGCCGGCAATAGTGGCAGTACCAGCCCCGAGTTCGACGCCCGTGCCTACCAACCCCACGAAGGTGATCACGCGAGCCATGCCGTCGGGCCACAGGAACACGGCGGCGTCGAACTTCATGCGCTGGCCGACCGATGGGCTGCCGCTCACGAAACCTTCGGTGCCGACACCGCGGTCCAGGCCCCGCAACTAGAAGGCGCCCGCCGTGGTGCCGAGGGCGTCGGCAAAGGTGCCCGAGAAGCTGAAGGTGTCGCTGGCCGGGTCGTAGCCGGCGAACGCGCTCGCCACATCCACGTCGCCGTTCTGCGGACCGATGTACGTGGGCAGTAGGTCGCCAATGGGGTCGGTGATGCCTTGCGCCAGCGCACCGGTCGCGGCGGTGAACAAGCTGGCCAGCAGCAGGAAGGTCAGGGTTCGCTTCATCGGAGCAATTGGTGGAGCGTGTCGGGCGGGTCAACTGCCGATGGCGTGACAGAAAAAGTTTTTGCGTGGGCCGGAATAGACCGCCTGCCGGCGCCGTCTGCCCTTGTGTCGGGACCTCATGGACCCTTCATCCACCACCGACCACCCCTCACTTCACATCAAGCCTTCAACGGAGCCCTCCATGTTCAAGACATTCGCCTTTGCTGCCACTGCCCTGACGCTTGCCGCTGGCAGCGCCTTCGCCGCCCCTTCCGACGACGCCCGCACGCACTTCCAGGCCATCGCTTCGGGCGACACCCAGATCGTGATGCGCGCCTACGCCGACCAGGCCCAGCTGAACTGGGTCGGCGGCCCGCTGGACGGCACCTACGCCACCACCGACGCCATCCGCGGCACCTGGGAAAAGTTCGGCAAGGCCGTCGGCCCGCTGAAGCTCACCATCGGCTCCATCGAAGAATCGGCCAACCCCAAGGGCTCGACGGTCTCCGCCAACGTCGTCTTCGAAGGCAAGCAGCCGATCAAGGTGCGTTACGTGCTGACCTACCGCGAAGGCAAGATCGTCAGCGAAACGTGGCAGATCGACCCCAAGTTGAACGTCGCCCTGGCAGCCACGGCCGAAACCGCCGGCAAGACCGCGACCTACTGATCCACCAGCGCCGCGCCGCACCGGGCCAGACCGGGGGCGGTGCGCACCTGCGTCGTTCGGGTTCATTCCCCGCAGTTGACAACGGAATACCCGCAAGCGCCCGTGCGTCTACCCGTT
>Ga0208398_100982_pt1 | contig 13047 bp, 12 predicted proteins | sample LakWasMe79_HOW10_2_FD_183905 | JGI IMG/M metagenome (GOLD analysis project Ga0208398, IMG submission 183905) | Freshwater sediment methanotrophic microbial communities from Lake Washington under simulated oxygen tension - Sediment Metagenome... | ecosystem: Environmental > Aquatic > Freshwater >... | reverse complement strand
GACGCGCACCAGCAGTTCACCGGCGGCCGGCACCGGGTCGGGACGGGTGGTCTCGACCAGGACTTCCGGGCCACCGAAGGCGGTCATGGCAATCGCGCGCATGGGCTGTACTCCTGGGGCCGGGGGGCGTGTCAGCCCTGGCTGGACGGGTTGCCGTCGTTGGCCGGTGCGGCCGGCGCGTCGGCGGCCTGCTCGGCCGGGGCCTCGCTGCGCTCCGGACGCTCGCTGCGCTCGCGGCGCGGCGGGCGGTCACCACGGTCACCCCGCGGGCCACGGTCCGGGCGGTCGCCGTAGTCGCGGCGCGGGCGCTCGAAGCGCTCTTCTTCCATGCCCTCCGGACGCTCCAGCAGCGCCTTCATCGACAGCTTGATGCGGCCCTTCTCGTCGGTCTCCATGACCTTGACCTTGACGATCTGGCCTTCCTTCAGGAAGTCGGTGACGTTCTCCACGCGCTGGTGGGCGATCTGACTGATGTGCAGCAGGCCGTCCTTGCCGGGCAGGATGTTGACCAGCGCACCGAAGTCCAGAATCTTGGTGATCGGGCCTTCGTAGACCTTGCCGATCTCGGCTTCGGCGGTGATCTCAGTGATGCGCTTCTTGGCGAACTCGGCCTTGTCGCCATCGGTCGAGGCGATGGTGATGGTGCCGTCTTCGCCGATGTCGATGGTGCAGCCGGTCTCTTCGGTCAGCGCACGGATGGTGGCGCCGCCCTTGCCGATCACGTCACGGATCTTCTCCGGGTTGATCTTCATGGTGTACAGGCGCGGGGCGAACTGCGACACCTCGGCCTTGGCCTCGCCCACCGCACCCTGCATGCAGCCCAGGATGTGCAGACGCGCTTCCTTGGCCTGGGCCAGCGCCACCTGCATGATCTCCTTGGTGATGCCCTGGATCTTGATGTCCATCTGCAGCGCGGTGATGCCACCGGTGGTGCCGGCCACCTTGAAGTCCATGTCGCCCAGGTGATCTTCGTCACCCAGGATGTCGGTCAGCACCGCGAAACGGTTGCCGTCCTTGATCAGGCCCATGGCGATGCCGGCCACATGGGCCTTCATCGGCACGCCGGCGTCCATCAGCGACAGGCAGCCGCCGCACACCGAAGCCATCGACGACGAGCCATTGGACTCGGTGATCTCCGACACCACGCGGATGGTGTAGGGGAAGTCTTCCTTGCTCGGCAGCGCGGCGATCAGCGCGCGCTTGGCCAGGCGGCCGTGGCCGATCTCGCGGCGCTTGGGGCTGCCCACGCGGCCCGTTTCGCCGGTGGCGAAGGGGGGCATGTTGTAGTGCAGCATGAAGCGGTCTTCGAAGTCGCCGGCCAGCGCGTCGATGCGCTGCGCGTCACGGTCGGTGCCCAGCGTGGCGATGACCAGGGCCTGCGTCTCGCCGCGGGTGAACAGCGCCGAGCCATGGGTGCGCGGCAGCACGCCGGTGCGGATCTCGATCGGACGCACGGTGCGGGTGTCGCGGCCGTCGATGCGCGGCTCGCCGGCCAGGATCTGGCTGCGCACGATGCGCGCCTCGATGTCGAACAGCAGGCCTTCGACGGCCACCTTGTCGAACTCCAGGCCTTCGGCATTCAGCGCGGCCATCACGTTGGACGTGACGCTGCGGCAGGCCTGGGTGCGGGCCTGCTTGCTGCGGATCTGGTAGGCGGCGCGCAGCGGCTCCTCGGCCAGGGCATTGACCTTGGCGATGAAGGGCTCGTCCTTGGCCGGAGCCTGCCAGTCCCACACCGGCTTGCCGGCGTCGCGCACCAGCTCGTGGATGGCGTTGATGGCGATGTTGCCCTGCTCGTGGCCGAACACCACGGCGCCCAGCATCACCTCTTCGGACAGCTGGTCGGCTTCGGATTCCACCATCAGCACGGCGGCTTCGGTGCCGGCCACGACCAGGTCCATCTGGCTGTTGGCCAGTTCGGTCTTGCCCGGGTTCAGGATGTACTGGCCGTTGACATAGCCCACGCGGGCGGCGCCGATCGGGCCGTTGAACGGGATGCCGGACACCGACAGCGCGGCGCTGGTGCCGATCATCGCGGCGATGTCGGCCTGCACCTCGGGGTTCAGGCTCAGCACATGGATGACGACCTGGACTTCATTGAAGAAGCCTTCCGGGAACAGCGGGCGGATCGGGCGGTCGATCAGGCGGCTGGTCAGGGTCTCCAGCTCGCTGGGGCGGCCTTCACGCTTGAAGAAGCTGCCGGGGATCTTGCCGGCGGCGTAGGTCTTCTCAATGTAGTCAACGGTCAGCGGGAAAAAATCCTGGCCGGCCTTGGCTTCGGTCTTGGCCACCACGGTGGCCAGCACCACGGTGCCTTCGATGTCGACGATGACGGCGCCACTGGACTGGCGGGCGACTTCGCCGGTTTCCATGCGGACCTGATGCTGGCCCCAGGTGAAGGTCTTGGTGACTTTGTTGAACAGACTCATGTGTGCGTCTCCGACAGGTTGTGGGCGCCGCTGCGGGGCGCCGTGAGAACCGGAAGCGTCAGGCGTCGCGGGCGGGATGCCATTCCAGTGAGATCCTGGGACCCAGGACGCCGTTGGAATGACACAGCACTGCCGTTGCGGGCCGGATGACTCCGGGCAGGGCGCCGAAAACGGCGCCGGAAAAGACAAAGAGCCTGTGCTGGGGTGAAACCAGACAGGCTCTCGGGTCCACGGTGGTGCTTACTTGCGCAGGCCGAGCTTGGCGATCAGCGCGGTGTAGCGCTCGGGGGCCTTGCCCTTCAAGTAGTCGAGCAGCTTGCGGCGGCGGCTCACCATCTTCAGCAGGCCACGGCGGCCGTGGTGGTCCTTCAGATGGGTCTTGAAGTGCGGGGTCAGGTCGTTGATGCGGGCGGTCAGCAGCGCGACCTGGACTTCCGGAGAGCCGGTGTCGTTGGCGGCGCGGGCGTTGCCGCTGACGATGTCAGCGCGGATGGCTTTGTCGATGGACATGGTGTTTCCTGAGTTGGTGGAAGCCGCCACGCCGACGACCTTCGCCAGCTGCGGTTTCCGGTTATGACTTGCGACGCAGGTGAAACCGACCCGCGCCGTGCTGGGTTTGAACCCCGGAACAACCTGCTGACAGGTTCTCCCGAGACGCAAAACCGGCGGATTATAGCCTCAAGGCGGTGCGCAGCCGTTCCACCCCCTGCACCAGCCGCGCCGTGTCCTGCGACGCGAAGCACCAGCGCAGCCAGCCCTCACCCTCGGCGCCGAAGGCCGCGCCGGGGGCCAGGCCCAGGCCATGCTCAGCCACCAGGTGCTTGGCAAAGGCCAGCGAATCGTCGGCGCCAGGGGCGCGGAACCAGGCGTACATGCCGCCCAGCGGTGTGGCCGACTGCACGCCCGGCAGCGCCGCCAGCGCCGGGCACAGCGCGTCGCGGCCGGCCTTCAGGCGGGCGATCAGGCCAGGCACGAAGCTGCCGGCCATGGCCAGCGCCGCCAGCCCACCACGCTGCACGAACACCGGCGCGCAGGAGCTGTTGAACTCGATCAGCTTGCCCACGGCGTCCAGATGGCCCGTCGGCAGCACCAGCCAACCCAGGCGCCAGCCGGTCATCAGAAAGGCCTTGGAGAAGCTGTGCACCACCACCAGCCGGTCGTCGGGCGCGGCAATGTCCAGGAAACTGGGCGCAGCCGGCCCCTCGCCGAACCAGACCCGGTCGTAGACCTCGTCGGCCACGATCCAGGTGCCGGTGCGCCGGCAATGCGCCAGCAGGGCCTGCTGCTCGGCGCGTGTCAGCGTCCAGCCGGTGGGGTTGTTGGGCGCGTTCAGCAGCAGCACCCGGGTGGCCGGCGTCACCGCAGCCAGCAGGCGGTCCAGGTCCAGCCGCCAGGCGCCTTGCGCATCGGGCGCCAGCGGCACGCGGGTGATGCGGCCCCCCAGGATGGCGGGCTGGGCCGGCAGGTTGGGCCACACCGGCACCACCACCACCACCTCGTCGCCGGCGTCGACCAGCAATTGCATCGCGGTCATCAGCGCGGTCACGCCCGAGGAGGTGACGGCGATGCGGTCCGGCCCCGGGTCGCCATGCAGGGCGGCGGTGTAGCCACGCAGGGCCTCGCGCAGCTCGGCCAGGCCCAGGTTGTGGCTGTAGAAGGTCTCGCCACGCAGCAGCGCCTCGGCCGCGGCCTGGCGCACCTCGAGCGGCGTGACCTCGTCACTCTCGCCGAACCAGAAGGCCAGCACGTCGGGCCGGCCCAGGCCGGCGTTGGCCACTTCGCGGATCTGGCTGCCGGGCAACCGGGCGATGGTGTCGCGCATGGGGTGTTGGTCCTCAGTCGGGTCGGGTCATGCGGCAGTTGGCGGGCTGGGCCATCTGCAGCGCGTCGAAGCGGCGCACGGTGCGGAAGCCGTAGCCCGAGCCCTCCACGTCGTGGGTGATGCCCGCGTTGCCGGCCTTGCCCATCACGCTGACGTACAGCGGCTGCTGGAACTGGTGGTCCTCGGCGCGCATCGTGCCCTGGTGGAAGCCTTTCAGCGCCCCGAGCCGGCTGGTGTCCAGCGCCAGGCCTTCCATCGCACGGGCCACCGCCGTGGGGTCGTCGCTGCGGGCGCGCTCGATGGCCTGTGCCAGCAGTTCGACCATCGCCTGCATGCGGGCGTGCAGGTAGTCTTCCTTGGGGTCCGGGAAACGCTGGCGGAAGCCCGCCAGCAGCGCGTCCGAGGCCTTGTCGCCGACATTGGGGTGCCACTCGGCCACCGCCAGCACCGAGCCCACGCCGGCCTCGCCCAGCACGCCGGGCACGCCCAGCGCATTGCCATAAAAGGTGTAGAACTTGGGCGCCAGGCCGATGTCGCGCACCGCCTTGACCAGCAGGGTCAGGTCGTTGCCCCAGTTGCCGGTGACCACGGCCTGGGCGCCGCTGGCGCGGATCTTGGTGGCATAGGGCAGGAAGTCCTTGACCCGGCCCATCGGGTGCAACTCGTCACCCACGATGCCAATGTCCGGTCGCAGTCGGCTGATCGTCGCCCGCGCCTGGCGCAGCACCTGCTGGCCAAAGCTGTAGTCCTGGCCGATCAGGTAGACCTTCTTGATCGACAGGTCGTCCTTGAGCACGTCCATCAGCGCCGCCAGCCGCATGTCGGCATGGGCATCGAAGCGGAAGTGCCAGAAGCTGCAGCGCTCCTGGGTCAGCGCCGGCTCCACCGCCGAGTAGTTCAGGAAGATGGCGCGGCGATCGGGCTCACGCTGGTTGTGCTTGTTCAGCGCGTCCACCAGCGCACTGGCGATGGCCGAGCTGTTGCCCTGCAGCACGAAGCCGAAACGCTCGTCCAGCACCCGGCGCAGCAGGGACAGTGCCTCGTCGGCGCTGCCCTTGCTGTCGAAGCGCTGCAGTGCCAGCGGCCGCGCGCCACCCGGCAGGCGCACGCCGCCGCGCGCATTCACCCGCTCCACCGCCCACTGCAGATTGCGCCACACCGCCTCGCCGGTATTGGCAAAGGCCCCCGACAGGCTTTCGATCAGGGCCAGCCGGATCGGTGCCGCGGTCCGCGCCTGGGCCCGGAGGGTGACCGGCGCCGCCAGCGTGGCGCCCAGGCCGCCGAGCACAACCCGGCGGCGCAGGCCTTCAGAACTTTGATTCATCGCAAAAAGCAGGGCCTTGAAAAGAAAAAAGCCGCTGCCAATTCAGCGGCATGGATGCTTGCAGCAAGGTACCGACGCAGCGTCCGTCAACCCGCAGATTCTAGGAGCTGACCATGTTTCTCGTGCCCATGACCCGCAACAGCGCCGAACTTGCCCGTTCCTTCGACCGGCTGTTCGACGACGGCCTGCTCGACCGCTTTTTCGCCCCGACGCGGGCCGAGACCGGTGCGGCCGCCAACACCCGCAGCCCGGCGCTGGATGTCACCGAGTCCGAGCGTGCCTACACCGTCAAGCTCGACCTGCCGGGCATCGGCAAGGACGAGGTGAAGATCGCCATCGACGGCCGCCGCGTCTCCGTGGAAGCGCAGGTGCAGCACCATGAGGAAAAGAAGGACGGCGACCGCGTGGTCTACAGCGAGCGCTCGCTGGCCAGTTATGCGCGCAGCTTCACGCTGCCGATGGAAGTGGACCAGGCCGAGTCGGCCGCCAAGATGGAGCATGGCGTGCTGACCCTGACGCTGGCCAAGCGTGGCGCCAACAAGGCCACGCAGCTGACGGTCAGCTGATCACCGCGCGCACCACCCCGGCCGCCGCCGTGGCCTGGACCCCGTCGATCTGGTCGAGTGGCCAGCGCGGCCGCACGTCGAAGGCATAGTCCTTGGCCGCTGCGGCCGCGCCGCTTTGCAGGCGCATCGCCGCCGCCAGCGCGATCATCGCGCCGTTGTCGGTGCACAGGTCCAGCGCCGGGTAGTGCACGCGCAGGCCACGCTTGTGGGCGGCGTCGTTCAACTGGCGGCGCAGTTCGGCATTGGCGCCCACGCCGCCGGACACCACCAGCCGCTTCAGCCCGGTGGCCTTCAGCGCCGCCAACGACTTCTTCACCAGCACCTCGACGATGGCGGCCTGCGTGCCGGCAGCCAGGTCGGCCAGCTGCTCGGGTGTGGGTGCGGCGCCCAGCTTGCGGTGCTGGGTGAGCACCGCCGTCTTCAGCCCGGCAAAGGAAAAATCCAGGTTGCCGCTGTGCAGCAGCGGGCGCGGCAGGGCAAACACCGCCGCCCGCCCCTGCTGCGCCAGCCGCGACAGCGCCGGCCCGCCCGGGTAGCCCAGGCCCAGCAGCTTGGCCGACTTGTCGAAGGCCTCGCCGGCGGCGTCGTCGATGGTTTCGCCGAGCAGGGTGTAGCGGCCCACGCCGTCCACCTGCATCAGCTGGGTGTGGCCGCCGGACACCAGCAGCGCGACGAAGGGGAACTCGGGCCGGTCCTCGTCACGGGCCGCCAGAAAGGGCGACAGCAGGTGGCCCTCCAGGTGGTGCACGCCCAGGGTCGGTTTGTCCAGCGCCGCGGCCAGCGCACAGGCCACCCCTGCGCCGACCAGCAGCGCCCCCGCCAGGCCGGGGCCACGTGTGAAGGCCACCACGTCCACATCGGCCAGCGTGGCGCCCGCCTCCGCCAACACCTGGCGGGTGAGTGGCAGCACGCGGCGGATGTGGTCGCGCGAGGCCAGCTCGGGCACCACGCCGCCGTAGGCCTCGTGCATCTGCACCTGGCTGTGCAGCGCATGCGCACGCAGCCGCGGAATGGCGCCGTCCCCGGTACTGACCAGGGCCACACCGGTTTCGTCGCAGGAGGATTCGATGCCCAGCACGTTCATGGCGCGCGAGTGTACGGGCCACCCGCCGGCGCTGGCGGCAAGCGCCGGCATGGGGCAGAACCCCCGGCACGCACTGAATTGCAGCGCCCGGCCGCCTGGGCATGGCCGGGTTTGGTGCGCCGCAGCATGGCTGACGCCCCCGGCCAACGACGCGGTGGCTGGCACAGGGTTTGCGAGTAGTCCGGCACCGAAGGTCAATGGCGATCTTCCACAGTCAGCCCAGGTGGCCCGTTGGGGGCCACGAGCGGCAACGGACGACGGCGTCCCCACCCCCGGCTCTTCCAGGAGCTCCCCGGTGCGGACGCCTTTTTGTTTTTCCGCCTAGAACGAAAGAGCCCCGCATGACCCGCCTGCCCGCCCAGCCCCTGCCCCCGGCCGACACCGTCAACCCCGGCCGCCGCCGCCTGATCCAGGCCGCCACCGTGGCCGGCGCCGGTGGCCTGATCCCCGGCCTGCAAGCCGCTGTCTGGGCCGCCGGCTCCGACAAGCCCGAGAAGGAGGAGGTGCGCATCGGCTTCATCCCGCTGACCGACTGCGCCAGCGTGGTGATGGCCTCGGTGCTGGGCTTCGACAAGAAGTACGGCGTCAAGATCATCCCCACCAAGGAGGCCAGCTGGGCCGGCGTGCGCGACAAGCTGGTCAACGGCGAACTGGACATGGCCCATGTGCTGTACGGCCTGGTCTACGGCGTGCACCTGGGCACCGCTGGGCCGAAAAAGGACATGGCCGTGCTGATGTCGCTCAACCACAATGGCCAGGCCATCACGCTGTCGAAGAAGCTGGCCGACCAGGGCGCGGTGGACGGCCCCAGCCTGGCCAAGGTGATGGCCAAGGACAAGCGCGAATACACCTTCGCCGGCACCTTCCCCACCGGCACCCACGCGATGTGGATGCACTACTGGCTGGCCGCCGCCGGCATCAACCCGCTGAATGGCGCCAAGCTGATCACCGTGCCGCCGCCGCAGATGGTGGCCAATATGCGGGTGGGCAATATGGATGGCTTCTGCGTTGGCGAGCCCTGGAACCACCGCGCCATCATGGACGGCATCGGCATCACCGCCAACACGACGCAGGACCTCTGGAAGGACCACCCCGAGAAGGTGCTGGGCACCACCGCCGACTTCGTCAAGAAGTACCCCAACACCGCCCGCGCCGTGATGATGGCCGTGCTGGAGGCCAGCCGCTGGATCGACGCCAGCCTGCAGAACAAGATGAAGATGGCCGAGACGGTGGCCGAGAAGAGCTACATCAACACCAGCGTGGACGCGATCAACCAGCGCATCCTGGGCCGCTACCAGAACGGCCTGGGCAAGACCTGGGACGACCCCAACCACATGAAGTTCTTCAACGACGGCGCGGTGAACTTCCCGTACCTGTCGGACGGCATGTGGTTCCTCACCCAGCACAAGCGCTGGGGCCTGCTGAAGGAGCACCCGAACTACCTGGCCGTGGCCAAGCAGATCAACCAGATCGACCTGTACAAGGAGGTCGCCTCGGCCATGAAGATCAACCTGCCCAAGGACGTGATGCGCAGCAGCAAGTTGATCGACGGCGTGGTGTGGGATGGCAAGGACCCCGCCAAGTACGCCGACGGTTTCAAGATCAAGGCCTGATCCCCGGGCATCAAGGAGAAGACCATGGTCAGTGCCGTATTCCATTCGCCGCTGGAAGCCGCCGCCGAGGCGGGTGCAGCCCACCGCGCCATCCCGGCGCCCAAAGCCGCCACCCCGGTGGCCATCACCACCGCCAAGCCGGCCGGGCCGGCACGGCCGGCCTACGACTGGCGCGAGCTGGGGTTGAAGGTGCTGCCGCCGATCGCCGGCCTGGCGCTGCTGATCGGCCTGTGGGCCTTGCTGACGCTCAAGAGCACCAGCTTCCCCACGCCCGGCATGACCTTCGACGCCGCGGTCAAGCTGTTCGCCGACCCGTTCTACCGCAAGGGCCCCAACGACCAGGGCATAGGCTGGAACATCCTGTTCTCGCTCGAACGCGTGGCGGTGGGCTTCGGGCTGGCAGCGCTGGTGGGCATCCCGCTGGGCTTCGTGATCGGCCGCTTCGAGCTGTTCAACCGCATGTTCTCGCCGCTGATCAGCCTGCTCAAGCCGGTGTCGCCGCTGGCCTGGCTGCCGATCGGGCTGCTGGTATTCAAGAGCGCCAACCCGGCGGCCATCTGGACCATCTTCATCTGCTCGATCTGGCCGATGGTGGTCAACACCGCGGTGGGCGTGCAGCGTGTGCCGGCCGACTACCTGAACGTCGCGCGGGTGCTCAACCTCAGCGAGTGGAAGGTCATCACCCGCATCCTGTTCCCGGCCGTGCTGCCCTACATGCTGACCGGCGTTCGGCTGAGCGTGGGCACCGCCTGGCTGGTGATCGTGGCCGCCGAGATGCTGACCGGCGGCGTGGGCATCGGCTTCTGGGTCTGGGACGAGTGGAACAACCTCAATGTGCAGCACATCATCATCGCCATCTTCGTCATCGGCATCGTCGGCTTGCTGCTGGAACAGGCGCTGATGCTGGTGGCCAAGCGCTTCTCCTTCGACGACTGACCCCACCCCTCCGGAGTTGCCAATGAACAAGTTCATCGATGTGCAGAACGCCGAGATGGTGTTCACCACCAAGAAGGGCCGCTTCCACGCGCTGCGCCAGATCGACCTGACGGTGGCCAAGGGCGAGTTCATCACCCTGATCGGCCACTCGGGCTGCGGCAAGAGCACGCTGCTCAACCTGATCGCCGGCCTGACCCTGCCCAGCAGCGGCGTGCTGCTGTGCGACAACCGCGAGATCGCCGCCCCCGGGCCCGAGCGTGCGGTGGTGTTCCAGAACCACTCGCTGCTGCCCTGGCTGACCTGCTTCGACAACGTCTACCTGGCGGTGGAGCGGGTGTTCGGTGCCAGCGAGGACAAGGCCAAGCTCAAGGCCCGCACCCAGGCCGCGCTGGACCTGGTGGGCATGGGCCACGCCACGCTCAAGCGCCCGCACGAGGTCTCCGGCGGCATGAAGCAGCGCGTGGGCATCGCCCGGGCGCTGGCCATTGAGCCCAAGGTGCTGCTGATGGACGAGCCCTTCGGTGCGCTGGACGCCCTGACCCGCGCCCACCTGCAGGACGAGTTGCTGAAGATCGTGGCCCGCACCCAGAGCACGGTGGTGATGGTCACCCACGACGTCGACGAGGCGGTGCTGCTGAGCGACCGCATCGTGATGATGACCAACGGCCCGGCTGCCACCATCGGCGAGATCCTGAGCGTCGGCCTGGCGCGCCCACGCAACCGGGTGGCGCTGGCCGAGGACCCGCATTACGTGCACTGCCGCAAGGAGGTGCTGGACTTCCTCTACACCCGCCACGGCCATGTGGAGAAAGCCGCCTGAGCCAAAGCAGGCACGGCACTTGCTGCACTGAACACGACACCGCACCCGCGGTGTCGGCTATCTCCTCAGCAGGGCCTGGGCCCTTTTGTCCTCCCCCGGTGCGCCCGCCGCACCGGGGGCATTTTTTTGTCCAGGCGCGCCGGTCGCGGCGGTGACAAACCCGGCCCGCCGCCCTGGCCACAATCCGCCGCCATGGGAACCCTCTACCTCGTGCGCCACGGCCAGGCCTCGTTCGGCGCCGACAACTACGACCAGCTCAGCCCCCTGGGCGTACAGCAGTGCCAGCGGCTGGGCGCCTACTTCGCCAGCCGCGGCCGGCGCTTCGACACGGTGATCACCGGCACCCTGCAGCGCCAGATCCAGAGCTACGACGCGCTGGCCGACGGCCTGGGCGCGCGGCAGGAGGCCCTGCGCCTGCCCGGCCTGAACGAGTACGACAGCCATGCGGTGATCAGCGCCGTGCACCCCGAGCCGCTGGCCAAGCCGACCTCGCCCGAGTTGTACAAGCACCACTTCCGCCTGCTGCGCCAGGGCCTGGCAGCGTGGATGGCCGGCCAGACCCGGCCACAAGGCATGCCCAGCTACGCCGATTTCCTGGCCGGCGTGGCCGATGCGCTGGACCGCGCCCTGGCCCGGCACGACGGCAACGTGCTGCTGGTGTCCAGCGGTGGCCCGATCAGCACCGCCGTGACCCAGGTGCTGGGCATCGCGCCCGAGGTCAGCATCGACCTGAACATGCGCATCCGCAACAGCGCGGTGACCGAGTTCGCGATGAGCCCGAAGCGCCATGCCCTGCTGACCTTCAACACCCTGCCCCACCTGGACGCGGACGACTACGCCGACTGGATCACCTACACCTGACACGGGGTGGCCGGCGCCGGGCCGGCGGCGCAGAACAGGGGATGGCCGCACGCTCGGCAGCATGGCCACAATGCGCCCGCCGGGCCACCCTGCGGCCCGTTGTCCCCCTGCAGGCCCCCACGGAGACCGCCATGAACGTCGACCAGCTGAAGAAGATCTTCCCGAACGCCGAGACGTCGGTGCTCGACCAGACCGTCAAGGAACTGGCGGCCGACCCGGCAGCCTATGGCCTGGACAGCACGCTGCGGCTGGCCCACTTCTTTGCCCAGGTGCGGCAGGAAAGTGGCGCCGGCTTCCAGGCCCAGGTCGAGAGCATGAACTACAAGCCGGCGGCGCTGATCGCCACCTTCGGCTACTACGCCAACCACAAGGCCGAGGCCGAGGCCGACGCGCGCAAGGTCGACCCGGTCAGCGGCAAGGTGCTGCGCGCGGCCAACCAGGAACTGATCGCCAACAAGGCCTATGCCAACCGCAATGGCAATGGCGACATCGCCAGCGGCGACGGCTGGCGCTTCCGCGGCCGGGGCTTTCTGCAGGTCACCGGCCGCAGCAACTACGCCCAGAACACCCAGCGCTACCGCCTGGTCTACCCGGACAAGGCCACCGACTTCGAAGCCAACCCGGCGCTGCTGGAACAGTTCCCCTACAACATCCGCTCTGCTGTCTGCTTCTGGCTGATCAATGGCCTGGACAAGAAGGCCGACCAGGGCAGCACGCCGGCCGATGTGGACCGCATCACCCGCGTGATCAACAGCAAGACCGACAGCTACGAAGAGCGCCAGGCCAACTTCGTCGTCGCCTTCAATGCCTTGCGCTAGCGCCTTCGCCCTGCGGCTGGCCCTGGCCGCCGCCCTGCTGGCGGCCGGCTTGCCGGCGGCCCATGCCGACGGCGCTGCCCCCAGCTCGCTGTGCCACGCCGATGAGACGGTGGCCTTTTCGTGCCGGCTGGGGCCGCGCACGGTATCACTGTGCCTGCGCGGCGAGGCGGGACACACTGGCGCCATCAGCTTCCGGCTGGGCAGCGCGGGCAAGCTGGAGCGCGAGTTTGTTGCCAGCGCGCAGACGGGCCAGCATTTTTCGGCCAACGTGACGCCGGCCCAGCCCGGTGCGCTGGTGCGCCAGCTGTGGTTCGACCAGGGCGGCCGCCGCACCCTGCTGACCGAATGCGTGGGCGGCAACTGTGCCCAAGCCGCCGGCATGGCGGTGCTGCGTGCCGGCAAGCTGGTCAGCAAGCAGCGCTGCCAGCGCACCCCGGACGACGCCGCCTGGTTCTCGCGCCAGTTGGTCAACTTCGGCAACGACGCCGACAGCAGCCAGTCGAAGTCACCGCTGTTGCTGATCGAGGACATCGACAACCCGATCGAGCTGATCTACCCACCACGGCAACGGCGCTGACCCGCGCGCCTGCCTGGAGGGGCCGTTGGCCGGGTGACACGAACGGCGCGTTGCGGTCTTTGTTGTGTTGGCTTGAGCAGACCTTCGTAGGTCTTGAGTCGTGCGCTTGGCCGAGGCCACCGGGTAACCGGCTGCCTCCATGTCCTCCGGCTTCAGCCGGGGCGGCTGAAGCCTCCCCCTTTACTTACGGCATCCGG
>Ga0208398_100981_pt1 | contig 13072 bp, 10 predicted proteins | sample LakWasMe79_HOW10_2_FD_183905 | JGI IMG/M metagenome (GOLD analysis project Ga0208398, IMG submission 183905) | Freshwater sediment methanotrophic microbial communities from Lake Washington under simulated oxygen tension - Sediment Metagenome... | ecosystem: Environmental > Aquatic > Freshwater >... | reverse complement strand
TGGTCAAGCAGCCCTCCGAACGGGAAGTGGCCTTGCTGCGTGAAGTCGTTCTGGACGACTACTACTGTGGTCGTGACCTGGTCAACTGACCAGGGCCTTGTGGGCACTGAAAACAAAGAACGGAAAGCCGATGTGCCCCGCCCAGGGCCCCCAATACATATGCGCCTGGGGCTGGACAAGCCCTGCAACTCTCAGCGCGTCCAATAGATCCCAGCCAAAATTCTGAAAGCACAGCGATCCTTCGTTGGAGACCGGGTTGCCATGGAATTCCGGCGGCAGGATATGCTGAACAGTACCTTGTGCATCCACCGTTGCGCGGATGCAGGTGGTAGCCTGATCGTAGAAGAACGGGATCGTGAAGACCAGCGAGCCCCCCGCCTTCAATACGCGTGCGGATTCCGAGAATGTCTTTTGGTAGTCCGGAATGTGTTCGAAGACGTCCTGGGTCACAACCAGATCAAAAGTCCCATCTGGAAAAGACAGGTTGTTGAGGTCTTCGTGTCGAACGTGGGCGTGGCCTTTGAACTCCGCGGCAGTTTCACCAGGCCTGTAGTCTGGCCCGAGGTATTCGCTGCCGGTTACATCGGCAAACAACTTCTTCATGGTCGTGAACGACGTCGTGATCTGCTCAGCCATGTAGACATGCGACGCCGGGTTGGCCTTGAGCTTGCTGAACAGGAAGTCAACCAGGGCCCGCATACGGCTGTTCAACCCACAGGTATTGCAGGCACAGGTTTCAGTCCAGGCGGGATGCACTGAACCCTGCCCATTCGTCCCGCAGTAGTGCCAGCTCACACGCATCGTCGTTACCGCGTGGCATGCCGCGCACCAGGCCTTGATGTCAAACGGATGTCGGGATTGCAGCATCCGGTCATCGATCGCAGCCATGACCTCCAGTTGTGCGCCCAGCGCCGAAGCCCGGGCATCGAACTGCGCCTTGCTGCAAAAGTCCGCTAGCCAAATGGAAGGAAGATAAGAGTTTCCGCCGGTCATCAAAGCACTCCTGTGGTGTATGCCATCCAAACCTCGGCCTTAGGATTGCCCGTTGAGTCGGTGTAAAGTTTTGTCGTCTGTGGGGAGTATGACCCAGAAAACCTGCCGCGCAGCCATGCGCCGGCAATCCTCCCTCAAGCCAGCGCGTCCTGACCCGCCGCTGACTTCTCCGCCACCCCCGCCGACTCAAAACTCGCCATCTCCCGCAGAATGGCGCAGGCGGACTGCAGCAGCGGCCAGGCCAGTGCGGCGCCCGAGCCCTCACCCAGGCGCAGGCCCAAATCGAGCAGCGCCTGCACGCCCAGGTGTTGCAGCATGAATTCGTGACCGCGCTCGCCGGAGCGGTGGGCAAATACACAGCGTTGCAGCACCAGCGGCTGCAGGGCGTGGGCCACCAGCACGGCGCTGGTGGCTATGAAGCCATCGACCACCACCACGCGGCGCTCGTGCGCGGCCTGTAGCACCGCGCCCACCATGGTCGCAATCTCCAGCCCCCCCATGGCGGCCAGCACGTCCAGCGGTGCGTGGACATCGGCGTGGCGCGCCAGCACTTCGCGCAGGATGTCAGTCTTGCGCTGCACCGCAGGTGCATCCAGGCCGGTGCCGGCACCGGTGCACTGGGCAATATCAAGCCCGGCCAGGCGCGACAGCAGCAGGGACGCGGCCGAGGTATTGCCAATGCCCATCTCGCCCAGCAGCAAAGCGTTGCCTGGCAGGCCCACTACAAGGTCACGACCGTGCGCGATGGCCTGCTGGCACTGCGCGGGCGTCATGGCGGCTTGCGCCGACGCATCCGCCGTACCCAGCGCGGCCTTGCGTACCTGCAGGCCCGCTCGGGTGGCCCCGCTTGGCAGCCCGGCCAAAAAGTCGTGCTTGACGCCGCAGTCCACCACCGTCAGGGCCAGCCCATGCTGGCGCGCCAGCACGCTGACCGCTGCCCCTCCGGCCAGAAAGTTTTCCACCATCTGCCAGGTCACATCACTGGGAAAGGCTGAGACGCCACGCGCCGCCAGCCCGTGGTCGGCGGCAAACACCACCATCTGCGGCCGGTCCAGCACCGGGGTCTCGGTGCCCAGAATCTGCCCCAGCTGCAACGCCAGCGCTTCGATGCGGCCCAGCGAGCCCATCGGCTTGGTCTTGTTGTCGAGTTTGTATTGCAATGCCTGGGTGAAGGCGGCGTCGCAGATGTCGGTGAGTTGGAGAGTGCTGGTGTTCATGGTGCGTTCAACGCAAACAGTGGAAGTTAAAAGGTGTTGCCGCAGGCCTGAGCTGCGGTAGCCGGGTACGCGGCGGGGTCCATCAGCGGCATCAGGGACGGCGACAGGACCTTGAGCAACTGCACCGGCAAGGCACTGGTGAAGTCGTAGTCTGCCGCTTGCGGGCCATACACATAGGCGGTGATGCTGCCGAAATACTGCTCGGCGATATTGAAGACAAAGGTCGCTGAGCGGCTCACCACGCGCGAATCAACCAACTGGCCCTGCGCGCCATAGACCTCAAAGCGGTGGTCCCCGGTGCCGGTCTTGCCACCGACGGGCAAGACACTGCCATCGGCACGTTGGAACGCGCCCTTGACACGCCGCGCGGTGCCCTCGTCCACCACGTCGCGAACAGCACCCAGCACAGCCTGCGCAACCTCGGGCGCCAGCACCTGTTCGCTGGGGCCGTTCTGGTGTTGCAGCACGGTCTCATACGGTGTGGCAGACGCAAAATGCAGCGCGGCAATGCGCTCCGTGGGCTTGCGCCGGCCGCCATTGACGACGATGCCCATCAATTCCGCCAGGGCCGCCGGGCGATCCGCCGACGCACCGAGCGCGGTGGCATACGACGGCACCAGGGAGCCAAACGGGTAACCCATGCGCTTCCACTGGCGGTGGATCTCCAGAAAACCTTCCACTTCGAGCAGGCTCAGGATGCGCTTGTCCTGCGCGTGCTTCAGGTCGGTGCCCAACAGCCATTGGTAAACGGCCTGGCGCTCCGCGGCGCTGTCGGCCACCACCTGGGACAGGCTGGCACCGGGATGGCTGCGCAAATAGCCCACGACCCACAGCTCCAGCGGATGCACGCGGGCAATGTAGCCGCGGTCAGCCAGCGACATCTTCTCGGGTCCGTACTGCGTGTACAACGACGCCACGCGTTCCGGGGGCGACTCGCGGGCGTCGGGCAAATTTTCCTTGAGGAAACTGCCCCACTGCTGCAACGACGCATCCGGCGCAATGGTGCGGAAGATGCTGGCCAGGCGGGCCGGCGTGGGTCGCAGATTCTGCAGCAGCAGCTCCTGCGCCTGCTCTGGCGTCTTGCCCTGGTATTTGGTCACGAAGCGGTTGATGAATTCACGCCCCTCGCGGTCGGCAAAACGGCTCAGATACTCGGCACGGCGCGGATCGCTGGCATCCTGCAACAGGGTGGCCGAAGACCCTGGCACCTGGAACATGTAGTGGTGCACCACATCGCGCAGCAGGCGCACAAACACCAGGTTCACCGAGTGGCGCAAGCCTTCGCGCACGCTCAGGGTCCGGCCGTTGTCCTCGCGCTTGAAGTTGCTGAAGGTGTGCATGCCACCACCGGTGTAGAAACTCTCCTCGGGGCTGGCAGAGTATTTGCGGTCCAGCGCGGCCTGCAACAGCGTCGGCAGATCGGCGGACGGGTTGCTCCCCAGATAGTCCAGCACCCAGCGCGAGAGCTTGTCTTTGGGGTCCAGCACCACCTGGTGGCGCTCGGCCGCGTCCATGGCGCCATAGCGCTGGTGCAGGCCGGCCATGATGTCCAGATACGTCACCAGCGTGCGCAGCTTGGCCGTGGAGCCCAGGTCCAGCTTGGCGCCGGCATTGATGTCCATGGGTTGGTCAAAGTTGTCGGTCTGCACCCGCAGGTAGTTGGTGTGCTCGCCGCGCTCCAGCAGGGTGAAGCTGTAGACCACCTGGGCCGGGTCCCCATTGCCCAGCATGCCCTTGCCCTGCAAGCCAGCGGCCTCGGCCACGTCAGCCTCGCGCAGTTGTCGCAGGACCGCGGTCACCGCCTCCTGGGTCTGCCCATCCAGCGTGCTGGCCACGCGCAGGTCCAGTCGGTCCAGGCTATAGAAAGTGGGCACACCAAGCAGCCCCAACAACTGGCTGCGCATCGCCGTCGACGCCTTGCGCGTGACGAACGACGGCGCCGGTGGTGTGGGCGCGCGGCTGCCGTCGGTGAGCCTGACCGCCAACGCCGCGTCGCGCAAGGCATCCGAAATCACATCCTGACTGGCCAGCACCCGCAGGTGGCTGTCGGTCAGGGCCTCCAGATCGCTGTCAGCGTCGGCCAGGTAGTACGACGGTCGCCGTTGTGCAATCACCAGGCTCAGCGCCTGCTTGTAGGCCAGGGCCTGTTCGGCCGTGGGCTGCGCTGCGCTCGCCGCTGCCTGCAGCAAGGCATTGACCTGCGCGAAATCCTGCCCGTACCAGACCCACAGCCCATCGCCCATGCCGTTGACCTCGCCAAAGCCGGGACGCGCCGCCAGTGGCACGGTATTCAGGTAGTCGACGACGAGCTGGTGGCGCACTGCAGTCGTGTCCTGGCCCGGCTGGTAGGCGCGCGCAGCTGCCGAGGCCATCTGGCGCAACTTGTCCTCCATTGTGGCGGTGCGTCCGTCGGGCGAATGCCGGTATTTTTCGATCTGCGTGGCCAGGGTGCTGCCGCCCGGCGTGCGCCCATCCGAGCCAAACATTTGGTACACATGTTCGCGCAAGGCCTTGCCCAGGCGCGTCCACTCCACCGCCGGGTTGCGCAGCGGATAGCGCGGATCCAGCAGTTCCCGGTTCTCGACAAACAGCAGACTGTTGACCAGCAGCGACGGCACCTGTGCAAAGCCGGGGTAGATGCGTTCCGGGAAGCGCGCCGCAAACAACGGCTGCTTGCGGCAGTCCAGCACCGATAAACCCATCTGCGTTTTTTCGCGGTAGGGGGCGAACAGCCCCTGGTCAATGCCTTCCACCATGGCCGGTGTCATGCGGGCCTGGCTGGTGATCTCGAATTCTTTGGATTGCAGCCGACCCAAGAAGTCTGGCAACCGGGAATAGCCCAGGCGCTGGTCATAGGGGCTGTCCACGGGATAGCGCATGGCCGTTTCGGGCGCGGCGCCGGGCTGCATCGTGAACCCCATGCGACCCGCCCACTCCGAAAAATACTTGGCTTGCCACTGCGACGTCCGCATTTCGTGCCACGCGAGCTGCGCAGCCACCACCACCAGGGCCAGCAGCACCAGCAGCACAAAGGTGACGATGGCCCGCCGCACGGTAAATGGCGCCTTGGTCAGCGCAGGGCCGACGCTGGCCCCACTGGCCCGGGGCGGCACTACAGGGGCCGATGCCTGCGACGGCAGGTGCTGCGGGGTCCGCGGGTGCTTCTTGTTGTCACCATAGCCCGCCGCTGCCGCCGCCCTGCGGCCCAGCGCGCGCACCGCGTGCAGATAGGTGTGGGGGTGGCGCCAATGCGTTTTTCTACTCATAACGGGGCAATGAGGCGCTCCAGCACCTGGGGTGCAAAGTGTTGTTCGATGTAATCCGCCAGACCATCAAAAACGGTGTCCAGGGTGGGCACCGGTCCATTGAGCTTAGCCCCAAACAGCGCCTGCAACACCTGCGCATCCTCAAACAAGCCATGCAAATACACGCCCATGACATTGCCCGTTGCGTTTTGCCAACCCAGGCCGTCTGGCAACACGGCCAGTGCCACGTCACCGGCGGCGGCCATGGCCACATGCTGTTGGGTTTGACCGTGGTGGATTTCGTAACCGCTGACCGCAACACCCGCCAGAGTTGCCCATGGGCTTGCAGTTTCACTCCCAAATATGTCAGAAACAAAACGTGTCTGGGTATGCCGCACCGTCTTGTCCTGTGCAAACACCGTCACCAGCGGCAACAAACCCAATCCGGGTGCATTGCCATCAATGCCATGCGTATCGATCAGCGCCTCGCCCAGCATCTGCAGGCCGCCACAAACCCCCAGCACCGCCCCACCCCGCCCCGCATGCTGCGCAATGGCAGCATCCAGCCCCTGCGTGCGCAGCCAGGCCAGGTCGCCCGTGGTGTGCTTGGAACCCGGCAGAATGATCCAGTCCGTGGGCTGTAGCCCAGCCAACTCCGAAGGGCTGCGCACCCACTGCAGCCGCAGCCCGGGAATATTTTTCAACGGCTGGAATTCATCCAGGTTGCTGATGCGCGGGTATGCGATCACGGCCACCGTCATGCTCACGGCGCCCTTGGCGACGCTGCGGTCATCGAAGACGCCATCTTCCTCGGGCAACCCGTGGTGCCACCACATCGGCAAGGTCGCCACGGTGGGCACACCCGTCAAATCCTGCAGCATCTGCGGCGCCGGTGCCAGCAGCGTGGCGTCACCGCGAAACTTGTTCAGTACATAACCCTTGATAAGCGCCCGCTCGTTCTCGGGCAGCAGCGCCCAGGTACCGTACAGATGCGCAAACGCGCCACCACGGTCAATGTCGGTCACCAGCAGACACGCCGCGTTGCAGTGCAAGGCCACGCGCATGTTGACGATGTCGCTGCTGGAGAGGTTGATCTCGGCCGGTGAGCCCGCGCCTTCAATCACCACCACGTCGTTTTCCGCGCGCAAGGCGTCCAGCGCCGCGGCAATCTGCGGCCAGACCCTGAGGCTGCGGCCACGCCACGGCAAATCGGTGAGCTCGGCACTCACCTGCCCCATCAGCACCACCTGGCTGTGCGTGTCGCGCTCGGGCTTGAGCAGCAGGGGGTTCATGCGCACATCGGGGATCGCGTTGGCTGCCAGCGCCTGAAAGTATTGGGCGCTGCCGATCTCGCCCTGCCCGTTGCTGGATGCCACCACCCTTGCGTTGTTGCTCATGTTCTGCGCCTTGAACGGGGCGACTTTGAGGCCCTGGCGGGCGTAGTAGCGGCACAGGGCCGTGGTCAGCCAGCTTTTGCCGGCACCGCTGGTGGTGCCCAGCACCATCACACATTGGGCCGTCATGTCTGGACCTCCATGGAACTGTAATCAGGGGTTGCGCCGGCCAGCCGCAAGGCCGCCCGCAACGCATCTTGCGCCACCGGCGGCTGTACGCTCAGGCGGGCATGGCCCGGCAGGCCAAAGGACGCCGTGTCGCGCAGCTTGATGCCCGCCGCGCGCAAACGGTTCAGCTCTGCGACCCACAGGGCGTCACCCATGCCCTGGCTGTTTGGCCGCTGCGCGGGTTGGGCACAGAAGAAGTTGGCTTCACTGGGCAGGCAGGTCCAGCCGATGTCTTGCAGCATGGCGATTTGCATGGCTTTCCAGCGGCGCAGCGTGTGCAGGCTTTCGGCCAGCCAGGCCTGCGCGTCCGCCTGCACCCAAGCCTGCAGCAGCGCCACCCCATGCGCGCCCAGCGGCCACGAGGGGGCCAGCGCGTCCAGCGCCGCAACAACGGCCTCGGCGCCAACCGGGGCAATGGCGTAGGCCGCGCGCACGCCAGTCAGGCCCAGGGCCTTGTTGGGTGAAAACAGTTGCCAGACCTGGGCGCGCTGGTCGTCGTTGAACGACGGCGCACCGCTCAAGCGCAGGGGCTCGTAGGCGCTGTCCAGCACCACCACGGCGTGCGCTGGCAGCTCTGGCAAGGGTGCGGCACCGCCCAGCGGGCTGGACGGCTCGCAGCACCACACCAGCTTGGCCTGCGAGGCTTGCGTGATGATTCCCAGACCCCAGGCCCGCGCGGCCTGCACATAGTCGCCAAAGGCGTGGGGCGGGATATACACGGTGTGATCGGACTTGCGCCGCCCCTGCAGGCCCACCCACGCCGTGATGCGAAAAATGAACTCACTGGCACTGCCGGCCAGCACGATGCGCGCGACGTCCACGCCATGGAAGTCGGCCAGGCCGGCACGCAGGTCCGTGTAGCCGGGATCGGGGTAGCGCGTGGCGTCAGCCCGTTGCACGGCCGCCAGCGCCGGGGGGCACGGGCCGCAGGCGTTGCTGTTGGTCGAAAAGTCGAAGCGCGGCGCGCCCTGGGCGTCAACACCGCCGTGGATGCGAACAGAACTACTGGACATGGTGAATCAGGAAAACTATCAAAATAGTAGCAATAGGTGCAATAAACACGAGGGCTAGAAGCCTATTTTGTGCAAGCCTTATGGCGGCAGCGGTGTCCGGCGGCTGCGGCTGGGCGCCGCTGGCGTTGAGCGCATAGACGCCGGGCTTGTGCAAGGCCAACCCCAAAGCCAGCGCCATGGCCGCCATGGGCCAGCCGCTGTTGGGTGATGGGGTGCGTGCGGCCTCGCGGCGCAACTGGCGCCAGCGCTGCGGTGCCGCCGCCAGCAACACCACGCCGGTGATGCGGGCCGGAAGCCAGCACAGCACGTCGTCCGCACGCGCCGCCCACTTTCCCGCCCACTCCCAGTTCTGCCCCTGGTACACACCGCGGTAGCCCCACATGGCGTCCGCGGTATTGGCAAAGCGAAACAGCGCCGCGCCGGGCAGACCCAGCAGCACAAACCAGAACAGCGGCGCGACCACCGAGTCGCTGAAGTTCTCGGCCAGGGTCTCGATGGCGCTCTCGCGCACCTGGGTTTCGGTCAGGGCGGCCACGTCGCGGCTGACCAGCCAGCGCAGGCGCTCGCGCCCGGCTGCCAGGGACTGCGCCAGCGCGCCCTCCACCGCCCGCACCTCGCTGGCCAGCAGCGACCAGGCCAGCATGGGCTTGAGCAACAGGCCCAGGCCCAACGCCGCGGCCCACCAGGGCCAGGCCAGCACAACGTCCTGCAGCAACCAGCTTGCTATCAAAACAAGAGCTGCACCCCCAATCCATACGAGGGCTCCCAGCCATAATGCCTTGTAGTCCGCAGCGCCGTCCGGCACCTGCCGCGCGCGCGCCTGCACCCAGCGCCCGCCCCAGCCCAGGTAGTGGCCCATCCACACCACGGGGTGCCAGCGCACGGGCGGCTCGCCCAGCCAGCGGTCCACCGCCAGCGCTACCAGCACGGCCAAGGCCAGCACCATGGGCATCAGTCCCGGGCGACCGGGTGCCCGGTCTTCAGACCCAGGCGCGCCAGCAACTCCATGTCGGTATTGCCCTGGGGGTTGGGCGTGGTCAGCAGCTTGTCGCCATAGAAGATGGAATTGGCGCCGGCCACAAAGCACAGGGCCTGCACCGCGTCGCTCATGCTCTGGCGCCCGGCCGACAGGCGCACCCGCGCCTTGGGCATGGTGATGCGGGCCACGGCGATGGTGCGCACAAATTCCAGTGGGTCCAGGTCGGGCTGGTCGGCCAGCGGCGTGCCGGCGACCTTGACCAGGTGGTTGATGGGAACGGATTCAGGGTACGGAGCCAGGTTGGCCAGCTCGGCAATCAGGCCGGCGCGCTGCAGGCGCGACTCGCCCATACCGACGATGCCACCGCAGCACACGCTGACACCCGCATTGCGCACGCGGGCCAACGTGTCCAGCCGGTCCTGGTAGTCGCGGGTGGTGGTGATGTCGCCGTAAAAATCGGGCGCGCTGTCCAGGTTGTGGTTGTAGTAGTCCAGGCCGGCATCGCGCAGGGTCTCGGCATGGCCTTCGCCCAGCATGCCCAGCGTGGCGCAGGATTCCAGCCCGGTGGCCTTGACCGCCTTCACCAATTCGGCCACGGCTTCCACATCGCGGTCCTTGGGCGCGCGCCAGGCCGCGCCCATGCAAAAGCGGGTGGCGCCGGCAGCCTTGGCGGCCAGCGCGGCGTCGCGCACTGCGTCCACACCCATCAGCTTGCCGGCCTCGACGCCGGTGTCAAAGTGCACCGACTGGGGGCAGTAGCCGCAGTCCTCCGGACAGCCACCGGTCTTCACCGACAGCAGCGTGGCAAGCTCGACCAGATTGGGGTCGAAGTGGGCGCGGTGCACGGTCTGGGCCTGGAACATCAGGTCGTTGAATGGCAGTTCCAGCAGGGCCTGGATCTCGGCCACGGTCCAGACGCGCTGGTCCACGTTGGGACGGGCCGTCGGCGTTTTGTGCGGGGCGTGGAAAGTCACGGGATGGGTAGTGGTGTGTGCGGTCATGGTTCTTGCTCCAACGAAAGTTCTTGTTCGATTCAGTCTTCAATACCGCGCTGCGCCGGTATGCCCGCCTTGAATGCGTGTTTGACCATTTGCATCTCGGTCACGGTGTCGGCCAGCGCGATGATCTCGGGCGGGCAGCGCCGGCCGGTCAGCACCACGTGCACATGGCTGGGGCGGGTTTTCAGCGTCTCCAGCACGTCGTCCAAAGGGAGCCAGCCGTAGATCAGCGGGTAAGTTATCTCGTCCAGCGTGACCATGAAGAAGTCACCGCTGAGGATAGCGGCCTTGGCCTTTTGCCAGCCGTCGCGCGCCAGTTGGGCACTGTGTTCGAGGTCCTGGCTTTTCCAGCTGAAGCCGTCACCCAAACCCAGAATGGGTATGCCCATTTGTTCGAACATGCGGTGCTCGCCAAAGCGGGCTGATGGCACTTTCATGAACTGAAAAATCTTGACCGTCTTGCCACGGCCGTGTGCACGCAGCGCCAGGCCAAAGGCGGCGGTGCTTTTGCCCTTGCCGTCGCCGGTGTTGACGATGACGATGCCGCGGCGCTCGCCTTCGGCTTTGTCGTAGGGCTTCTCGGTCGGTGGGGTTTCTATTTGCATGGGTTCTCTTCAGACGAAGTGGATGCAGAAGTGGGTTTTGGGCGCGCTCCGAGGAGACCGGTGCGGGTGCTCTGCTCCGTGTCCCCCGCGACGGCCTAGGGCCGTCTGCTCCTCCTTGACCTGCGCAGAACACCCACACCGGCCTCCTCTGCGAGTAACGGGCACGCGCAACGGACGCACGGACACACAGCACAACGGTTGGCTGACTACACCGCGGATCAGAGCGGGATGGCATGGCACTCGGCTACGCGGCATCAAGGAGGAGCAGACGGCCCTAGGCCGTCGCGGGGGACAGCCGCGTAGCCGAGTGCCATGCCAGCCCGCCCCCGCCACACAAGTAGACGCCAACGGTATTGCGTTTGCCATCCCCATGGAACCAATCATCGAGAACCGCCCGAGGTGCAAGGCAACGCCACCCACTGCCCATCGATGGTGTGGATGGCAATGCGCTGATCGAACACATCCACCAGCGCCTGGTGCGTGGCCAGGTCCGCACTGGCGCCGTGGTGGGTGACCTGGCCCTTCGCCATCACCACCACCCGGTCGGCATGCAGCGCCATGCTGATTTCGTGCAGCACACTGACCACCGTGGTACCGCGTGCCACCAGCGCCTGCACCACGGCCAGCCAGTCGGACTGGTGCGGCGGGTCCAGGTTGGCCAGCGGTTCGTCCATCAGCAGCACCTGGGCCTGCACGGCCAGTGCGCGGGCAAGCAGCACGCGCTGGCGCTCGCCGCCGGACAGCTGGCCCAGCGAACGGCAGCGCCAGTCCCAGGCCTGGGTAGCGCGCAACGCGGTTTCGACTGCGGCGTGGTCGGCGGCACTGGGCGGGGCCAGCCAGGCCTGGTGCGGCAGGCGGCCCAGCATGGCCACGTCCCACACGGTCAGGTCATCGGCTGAGGTTTCGTTCTGACCCAGCCATGCCAGTTGGCGCGCCCGCACGCGGTGTGGCAGGTCATGGATGGGATGGCCCAGCAGCGATACCGTACCGGTGTGCGGCAGCACGCCGGCCAGCACCTTGAGCAGCGTCGACTTGCCGGCCCCATTGGGCCCGACGATGCTGGTCCACTGGCCGGCAACCAGACCCAGCGAGACACCGTGCAGCACGGCGGTCTTGCCCGCGCCGCTGCCCAGGGATGCGCGCACGGCGTCGGCCTGCAGGGCGATACCCGATTGTGCGGCCATCGTCATGTGGCAGCCCCCGCTCTAGCCGGGCCACGGTGCATCAGCCACAGCAGGTAGCCGCCGCCCAGCACAGCGGTCAGCACACCCACGGGCAACTCCTGCGGTGCAATCAGTCCGCGCGCCAGGATGTCGGCGGCCAGCAACAGCACGCCACCCACCAGGCTGGCCAGCAGCATCAGGGGGCCGTGCGTGGTCTTGACGACCGAGCGCACCAGGTGTGGCGCGGCCAGGCCGACAAAGGCAATCAGTCCGGTCTGCGCCACCGCCGTGCCGGTGGCCAGCGCCAGCACCGCGATCAGCGCCGCGCGCATGGGCGCCACCGGCAAGCCCAGGCTCAGGGCCGTGGCATCGCCCAGGCTCAGGCCGTCCAGCACCCGCGCCAGCAGCCAGGCCGCCACCGCGCACACGAGCCAGGCCAGCACCATCAGGCCCACGGCGGTCCAGCCAACAAAGGCCGTCGAGCCCAGCATGAAGGCCTGCATGGCCTGCAGCGAGTCGGGTGACAGCAACAGCACCATGTGCGTCATGGCGCCCAGCACCACGCCCACCACCACACCGGCCAACAACAGCCGCAACGTGTGACCCACGCCGCGCGAGAGCACCAGCGTCAGCAGCACGGCCAGCACGGCGCCGACAAACGCGGCCCCGGTCAGGCCCAGCCGCACCATCAGGTTGCTGGAGAACACGCTGACCGCCACACCGCTTTGGATCATGCTGCCACCCAGCATGCCGGCGCTACCACCCAGCACCGCCAGCGCCAGCGCCACGCCCAGCGAGGCACCGGCCGCGCTGCCCAGCAAATAGGGATCGGCCAGCGGGTTGCGAAACACACCCTGCGCCACGGCACCCGCCAGGCCCAGCAGGGCACCGGCGGCCCAGGCGCCCAGCGTGCGCGGCAGGCGGATCTCCCAGACGATTTGCCGTGCCAGGGCCGTGCCCTGCGGGTCCAGCTCGGGGCTCAGCAACGGCCGCATCACGTTCTCAAAGCCCACGCTGCCCACGCAGATGCCCAGCACGGCCAGGCCCAGCGCACCCAGCACGCAGGCCAACACCATCCAGGCGACGCGGCCTTGCATCATGGCTTGGCCTTGGCACGCGTAGCGGCAAGCGTGGGGGCCATCTTCTCCAGGCAGCGGGCCATCAGACGCGCCGCTTCGGCCATGCGCGGCCCGGGGCGCACCAGCATGTCGGCCTCATCCGCCGGAAACAGGCACACGCGCTGCTCGCGCAGAGCCCGCATGCTCTGCCAGCCGGGGCGGGTCTGCAAGCCCGCGGC
>Ga0208398_100978_pt1 | contig 13113 bp, 14 predicted proteins | sample LakWasMe79_HOW10_2_FD_183905 | JGI IMG/M metagenome (GOLD analysis project Ga0208398, IMG submission 183905) | Freshwater sediment methanotrophic microbial communities from Lake Washington under simulated oxygen tension - Sediment Metagenome... | ecosystem: Environmental > Aquatic > Freshwater >... | reverse complement strand
ACCCTCAACTCTTAAAGGCAAATGATGAAGAAGATTGCTCTCGTCGCTGCACTCGCAGCCATCGCCGCACCCGCATTCGCACAAAGCTCGGTCACCCTGTATGGCCGCGTCAACACCACCGTTGAAAGCCAGAAGATCGACAACCTGGGCCGCAAGGTCGTGGTTGCCAACAACTCCTCGCGCATCGGCTTCAAGGGCGTGGAAGATCTGGGCGGCGGCCTGAAGGCTTCGTTCGATCTGGAGCACGGCTTCAACTCCGACAACGGCGCTGCCACCGGCGGCACCGCTGCTTTCTGGGGCCGTGAGGCTTCGGTGCAGATCGCTGGTGCCTTCGGCGCCGTGCGTCTGGGCCGTTGGACCCCGGGTTCGTACTACGCGACTGCTGACTATGTCAGCATGCACAACCACGACACCGGTTCGTCCAGCGACGCGCTGTACGGCGGCCCCTTCCCGACCGCCAACAAGGTGGGCTACTTCTACAGCGCCGGTGGTTTCTCGACCGAGCTGGCCGTGGCTGCTGGCGAAGGCGCCGTGAAGCGTGCTTTCGACGCTTCGGCCAACTACGACATGGGCCCTCTGCACCTGGGCGCTGGCTACACCAAGCAAGACAAGCAGAGCCAGTACGCTGCTCGCGCTCTGTATGAGCTGGGTGCCTTCACCCTGGGCGGCTACGTCCAGCGCGAAACCAACGACGCTGCTGCCAAGAAGTCGCGCAACATCTGGCGTCTGGCCGGTATGTACACCCTGGGTGCTTCGGAGTTCCACCTGAACTTCGGCGGTACGCAAGCCGGTGCCAACCAAGCCAACAAGGCCAACCAGTGGACCCTGGGCTACAACTACAACCTGAGCAAGCGCACCAAGGTGTATGGCTACTACACGGCCATCGACACCAAGAACACGCTGAACAACGCTGGCGATTTCAGCTCCTTCGCTGCTGGTATCCGCCACAACTTCTGATCTCCGGATCGGATGTGAGAAAGGCGCCCCTCGGGGCGCCTTTTTTTATGGCCGCAGCGGTTGCGGGTTACTCGAACAGATCGCCCATGGACTTGGGCGGCGCCACCCCCAGGTGGCGGAAGGCCGCCAGCGTGGCGATGCGCCCGCGCGGCGTGCGCTGCAGGAAGCCCTGCTGTATCAGATAGGGCTCGATCACATCCTCGATGGTGTCGCGCTCTTCGCCGATGGCCGCGGCCACATTGTCCAGGCCGACCGGCCCGCCATCGAAGCGGTGCACCACCGCCTCCAGCAGCTTGCGGTCCATCAGATCGAAGCCCTGCGGGTCCACGTCCAGCATGGCAAGGGCCCGGTCGGCAATGCCCTTGCTGATCTGGCCATTGCCCTTCACGTCCGCATAGTCACGCACGCGGCGCAGCAGCCGGTTCGCGATGCGCGGTGTGCCGCGTGAGCGGCGCGCGATTTCCAGCGCGCCATCCGGATCCATGGGCGCGTTCAACAACGTGGCCGAGCGCGTCACGATGCGCTGCAGCTCGGCAGGGGTGTAGAACTCCAGCCGCGCCACGATGCCGAAGCGGTCGCGCAGGGGGTTGGTGAGCATGCCGGCGCGCGTGGTGGCGCCCACCAGCGTGAAGGGCTGCAGATCCAGCTTGATCGAGCGTGCCGCCGGACCTTCGCCGATCATGATGTCGATCTGGTAGTCCTCCAGCGCGGGATACAGGATCTCCTCCACCACCGGTGAAAGCCGGTGGATCTCGTCGATGAAGAGCACATCGTTCTTCTCGAGATTGGTGAGGATGGCGGCCAGGTCCTTGGGCTTTTCGAGCACCGGGCCCGAGGTCTGGCGAAGGTTCACGCCCAGCTCGGCGGCAATGATGTGGCTCAGCGTGGTCTTGCCCAGGCCGGGCGGCCCGAACAGCAGCACATGGTCGAGCGCCTCGCTGCGCTTCTTGGCCGCGCTGATGAAGATTTCCAGCTGCTCGCGCGCCTTGCTCTGGCCCACATACTCGTCCAGCCATTTGGGGCGCAGCGCGCGTTCGATGGCTTCCTCGTTGGGGGAGGTCGGCGCGGCGCTCACCACGCGCTGTACCGGGATGTTGCCGAAATCGTCGGTCTGGATGCTCATGGGACTGGATGGAATTAGCGCGACAGTGATTTCAATGCGAGCTTGATGCCCTCGCTCACGCCCACGTCCTTGGGCAGGGATTTGAGGGCGCTGCCGGCTTCCTTCTCGCTATAACCCAGGGCCACCAGGGCCTGCAGGATGTCGGCCTGGTTGTCGTTCTCGGCGTGCACGGCGCTGCCGCCACTGAGGTCCGGCGCCAGCTTGCCCTTGAGTTCCAACAGCAGGCGTTCGGCCGTCTTCTTGCCGATGCCGGGCACCTTCACCAGTCGACCAGCCTCCTGCTGCGCGACGGCCTGGGCCAGTTCGGCCACGCTCAGACCCGACAGCAGCGAGAGCGCCATGCGCGGCCCGATGCCGCTGATCTTGATGAGCTGGCGGAAGGTGGCGCGCTCCTCGCTGCTGGCAAAGCCGAACAGCACCTGCGCGTCCTCGCGCACCACGAAATGAGTCAGCAAGGTGGTGCGCTCGCCGATGCCTGGCAGGTTGTAGTAGGTGCTCATGGGCACGTCGACCTCGTAGCCGACGCCTTGCACATCCACGAGTACGAGCGGGGGCGATTTTTCCGCGATGACGCCGCTGAGTCTGCCAATCATGGGCCCATTATCAGCGGCCGCGTCCGCCCACCCGGCAGAGCCCGGGGATCCGGCTCCGCCGGTCCCTCGGGCTCGCCCCCTTGAGGGGGCCGCCGCAGGCGGTAGGGGGTGGGCTAATTCCTGCCGAACAGGCCCAGGCGCTGCGCCTCCAGTGCGGCCTCGGCGCGCGACGAGACGTTCAGCTTGCGGTAGATCTGCTTCACGTAGTCGGCAATGGTGTGGCGCGACAGGCCCAGCTGTACGCCGATCTCCGGCAGTGTGTAACCTTTGGCGACACGCAGCAGCACCTCGGTCTCGCGGTCGGTGAGCGAGACCTCGTGCAATAGCGCGGCCGCCTGCGGCCGGCGCTGGGCCGCGAAATAGGCGATCACCTTGCGCGCGATCGAGGGCGACAGCGGCGGCTCGCCCTGGCTGATGCGCTGCAGCTGCTCGACCAGCAACTCGCGCGATTGCTCCTTCAGCAGATAGCCGAAGGCGCCCGCCTGCAGGGCCGGGAACAGATGCTCGTCGTCGTCATGGATGGTGACGATCACCGACTGCACCTCGGGCTGCTTCTCGCGCAGCGCCGCGATCACGTCCACGCCCGAGCCATCCGGCAGACCCAGATCCAGCAGCGCCAGGGTGAAACGCTGGCTGTTGACCTGCGCCAGCGCATCCTGCACGCGCGAGCACTCCGTGATCACGGCATTGGCGAACACCTGTTTGACCAGGGCCTTCAGCCAGGCGCGGATTTCCGGGATGTCTTCGAGCAGGAGGATGTGGTTCATGGCGTTCTTCTCAGGCGGGAGGCCTACAGTAGTCGTTTATCGGCGCGAGGCCCAGGCGTTGTAGCTTACGCCTGCGCTGATCAGAGGGGAATCGTGAGGCGGATCACGGTTCCCCAGCCCGGGCCGGACTCCACCAGGCATTGCCCATGCATCTGCTTGGCGCGCGCCTTCATGCTGGCCATGCCGTGGCCGCGGTCCAGGCGGCCGTCCAGCTCCATCGGGATGCCCTGGCCGTTGTCCTGGATGACAACGATGAAATAGCCGTCCTCAACGCTGCAGCTGACCACGCAATGCGTGCCACCGCTGTGCTTGATGATGTTGCTGACGGCCTCGCGGAAGATGCGCGTGGTCTGCACATAGGCACGCGCCGGCAGGGTGTGGACGATGTCTTCGGCCGGGGCCTTCCACTCCGCCAGGATATTGGCTTGCGCCAGTCGCGACACCACCTCGGCGCGCCAGTCGCCCAGCGCATCCAGCAGTTGCACGGGCTTGCCGGTGAGGCCGCGCACCGACAGGCGCATCTCTTCCAGCGCCTCGCGTGCCAGCGTGGAGATGCGATCCGACTCGCTGGTATGCACGATGGTCAGCAGCTTGGCGCCGAGGTCGTCGTGCAGGTCGGCGGCGATGCGCTTGCGCTCGCGTTCGGTGACCTGCTCCAGCTTGAGCTCGGCCATCTGGTTGTAGTGCCGCTCGATATCGGCCACGCGCTCCTGGACATGTTGCTCCAGCTGGTGCTGCATGTCCTCGGCCTCCTGGCGCGCGCGCGCCAGTGCCAGCACGGCCTGCAAACCCATGCCTAGCATCACCAGCGGCACCACCACGGCCGTCAGGCTGGCGCCGGTGGGAGCGCGGAATTGCTGGGCGGCCAGTTCCAGCAGCACGCTGAGCGCCGCCAATCCCAGCAGGCCCATGGTGATCCACCATTGCCGGCGCTGCTGCTTGCCCTGCCTGGGCAGGCTGTGTGGCCCTTGCGCGCGCTGCCACTGCTGATGCAGATGCCAGCCCAGCGCAGCCAGGATCTGGGCCGCGAGTACCAGGCTCCAGAGGCTCACCGCCACGAACTGGAACTTCAGTGGGGTGAGCGCCAGGCTGGTCGGTGCGATGAGGGCCTGCAGCAGCAGGGCCTGGTCGATGCGCTTGTCCTGGCGCCCCATGGCGCGCAGCAGGTATTGCACGGCGCACAGGGTCAGCAGCGGCAGCAGCGAGGCGATCAGCACCTCGACCAGGGCGCGCGGCCAGGGGATGTCGCCGATCCACAGGCGGTTGGAGAAGAGCACCCAGCTGGCCATCAACCCGGCCAGGAACAGCAGGTGCTGATCGCGCGCATGGCGCATGGCCAGCAGGGCCAGCGTCAGCGCCATCAGCACCAGCATGGCCGACAACTGCATCGGCAGCTTCTGTTGCCAGAACCAGGCGCGCGCCTGACGCTTGGCCAGCGTTTCCAGCTCGCCGAGTTCGACCGCCGAGAGGCTGGCGGCCCGATTGCTGCTGCCCAGCACCTGCTTGGCGTAACCCGCGACCTTGATGTCGATGACGTTGCCCGTGGGCCGCAGCAGACCCGGCGGCAGCTCGATCAGCTGAGGTTCGAAGCAGCGCTCGGAAATCGGGTCGAGCATGCGCCCGCGGGCCACCAGGCTGACGCCATTGACCCAGAGCTGGTAGTTGCTGCAGACCTGCTCGATATAGAGCGCCTGGCGCAACAGCTGGCTGCCCGCGCCCTCGAGCTTGAATCGATACCAGACCGCACCGCTGAAACCGGGCCGGCTGCTGGCCCAATGGTCGGGCAATTGCACCTCGGCGGTGTCGGCATGGGTGGGGAATTCAGCGGCATCGCTGGCCACGGCCTGGGCCTGCTTGAGCACCAGTTCCTGCGCATGTGCCGGCCGCAGGCCCAGCAGGAGCATTAGCAGCAGCGCGCTGATGAGCAGGCGCCAGCCGCCCTGGCTGGCGGCAAATCGTCGAATTCTCTGACTGTGCATGGGCGGCGATTGTGCAGGAGGGAGCGCGTCGGGAGGAGCGGGCGGGCTCGGGCGACAATAAGCGCTTGCACCGAGCAGACCCACCCAGAAAGTGCCGCCTTGATTCTCCGTCACGTTTTTACTCCGATAGACAACCGCCGTCTGTCCCATCTATGCGGCATGCTCGACGAGCACCTGCGCCAGATCGAGCAGGCCATGGACGTGCGCATCAGCCGGCGTGGCGAGGCCTTCCGCATCGAAGGCCCCAAGGCCGCGGCGGAGCGCAGCCTGGTCTTGCTGGAGGCGCTTTACGAGCGTGCCCGCAAGGCCATCCCGGCCGAGCACCTGCAACTCGCCATCGTCGAGGCCGCGGGCGAACTGGGTGAGAAGCTGCGCGGCAAGCGCGTGCCGGAAGCCAAGTCGGCCGGCGAGGCCGTCGTGCTGCGCACGCGGCGCGCCGACCTGGCGGGCCGCACGCCCAACCAGCACCAGTACCTGCGCCACATCATGGCGCACGACATCAGCTTCGGCATCGGCCCGGCCGGCACCGGCAAGACCTTTCTGGCAGTGGCCTGCGCCGTCGACGCGCTGGAGCGCTCCTCGGTGCAGCGCATCATCCTCACGCGGCCGGCGGTGGAGGCGGGCGAGCGCCTGGGCTTCCTGCCCGGCGACCTGACGCAGAAGGTTGATCCCTATCTGCGCCCGCTGTACGACGCCCTCTACGACCTGATGGGTTTCGACCGCGTCACCAAGGCCTTCGAGAAGGGCCAGCTGGAGATCGCGCCGCTGGCCTTCATGCGCGGCCGCACGCTCAACCATGCCTTCGTGATCCTGGACGAGGCGCAGAACACCACGCCCGAGCAGATGAAGATGTTCCTCACCCGCATCGGCTTCGGCAGCAAATGCGTGGTCACCGGCGATACCAGCCAGGTCGACCTGCCCAAGGGCATGCAGAGCGGGCTGATCGATGCCGAGCGCGTGCTGGCGGGCGTGAAGGGCATTGCGATGACACGCTTCACCTCGGCCGATGTGGTGCGCCATCCGCTGGTGGCGCGCATCGTCGAAGCCTATGAGGCGGCACAAGGGGGGCAGCGATGAGCCGGCCGGAATTGAGCCTGTCGCTGCAGTTCGCCGATCCGCGCCACCGCGCCCTGCTGCCACGCCACAAGGTGATGCGCTGGATACGCGCGGCGCTGGAACTGCCGGGCGAGATCGCGGTGCGCGTCGTCGACGCCGAGGAGGGCCGCGCCCTCAACCATGATTACCGCGCCAAGGACTACGCCACCAATGTGCTGACCTTCGACTACAGCCATGAGCCGGTGGTGGGCGCCGACCTGGTGATCTGTGCCGAGGTGGTGGAGCGCGAGGCGCGCGAGCTGGGCATAGAACTGCTCGCCCACTACGCCCATATGCTGGTGCACGGCACCCTGCATGCGCAGGGTTACGACCATGAAGAGGACGACGAGGCCGAGGCCATGGAGGCGCGCGAAACCGAGATCATGCTGGCGCTGGGCTTTGCCGACCCCTACCAGGCGCGCTGATCAGCGCTGCGTGCCCAGGTAGCGCTTGCGCCAGAAGAAGGCGCCCAGGCCCAGGCCCAGCGCCGCCATCAGCGCCACCGCGATCCAGAAGCCGGTGGCCTTGTGGATCAGCGGCAGGGTGTCGAAGTTCATGCCGAAGATGCCGGTGATCAGGTTCAGCGGCAGGAAGATCGCAGTCAGCACGGTGAGCGTGCGCATGATGCTGTTGGTGCGGTGGCCCAGCGCCGAGAAATGCATCTGCACCGCGCTCTCCGCCGAACTCTCCAGCCGCCGCACGTGGCTGAGCACGCGCTCCACGTGCTCCAGCACATCGCGCGAGCGCACGCGCAAGAGCTCGCGTTCGCGCTCGGCCAGCAGGCTGCCGCTGACCGGCCAGTCGGCCAGCGAGTCGATCCACTCCTGCACCGCGCTGCGCTGGTCCTCGCAGGTGTCTTCCAGCAGATGCAGGGCATCGCGCGAGGCCAGCAGGGTGGGCCAGTCGTCAAAGTGGCCGTGCGTGTCCATCAGCGAACGCTGCAGCGCGCCGAGCTGGCGCGTCAGCAGGCGGCGTAGCTCCAGATAGCTGTCCACCATGTGGTTGACCATGCGCAGCATCAACTCGGCCGGGCTGGTGGGCAGGCGAGAGCTGCCGCGGAAGTCACGCCCCTCCTGCAGCTTGCCCAGGCGCTCGGCGAAGAAGTCGCGCACCTGGCAATCGTCCGGGTGCACGGTCAGCAGCACGCGGTCAAACACCGCGAAGCCGACCGGGCTGGTGTCGATGGCTTGCAGCGCTTCCTCGCTGCCCGCCACCGCCGCGAGGCGCCGGAACACCATCAGGTCGTACCAGGAGGTGTAGTCGAAATGCGAGGGCAACTGGTCGTTGAGCAGGTCGGAGACATGCAGGTCCACCAGCTGAGCACCGGTCCAGTGCTGCAACTGCTGTTGCAGCGCGCCCACCTCGCGCTCGAAATCGGCGCGCGCCATGCCTATCCACACAAAGCCCTCGGCGGGCAGATCGGCAGGCAGCTCGGCGAGCTCGGAGAAATGCTCGCCGCTGAGGTGGAAGCGCCGCAAGGCCTTCAGGCTCCGGCCTTCAGCAGGCGTGCGGCCTCGAGGGCGAAGTAGCTCAGGATGCCGTCGGCGCCAGCGCGCTTGAAGGCCAGCAGCGCCTCCATCATCACCGCATCGTGGTCCAGCCAGCCATTCGCCGCGGCGGCCTTGATCATGGCGTACTCGCCGCTCACCTGGTAGGCAAAGGTGGGCACCGCGAACTCATCCTTGACGCGGCGCACGATGTCCAGATAGGGCATGCCGGGCTTCACCATCACCATGTCGGCGCCCTCGGCCAGGTCCAGCGCGACCTCGCGCAGTGCCTCGTTGCTGTTGCCCGGGTCCATCTGGTAGGTCTTCTTGTCGGCCTTGCCCAGATTGCCCTTCGAGCCCACGGCATCGCGGAAGGGGCCATAGAAGGCGCTCGCGTACTTGGCGCTGTAGGCCATGATGCGCGTGTGGATGTGGCCCTGCGCTTCCAGCGCCTGGCGGATCGCGCCGATGCGGCCGTCCATCATGTCGCTCGGCGCCACGATGTCCACGCCGGCGGCGGCCTGCACCAGCGCCTGCCGGGTCAGGATCTCGACGGTACGGTCGTTGATGATGTAGCCCCGCTCGTCCAGCACGCCGTCCTGGCCGTGGCTGGTGAAGGGGTCCAGCGCCACATCGGTGAGGATGCCCAGGCCCGGCACCTTGTCCTTCAGGGCGCGCACCACGCGCGGTACCAGGCCGTCGGGGTTGGTGGCCTCCAGGCCTTCCGGATCCTTCAGCTTGGCATCGATCACCGGGAACAGCGCCAGCACCGGGATGCCCAGGCTTACGCATTCCTCGGCCACGACCAGCAGCTTGTCCAATGTCAAGCGCGACACGCCCGGCATCGAGGCCACCGGCTCGGCGTGGTTCACGCCCTCATGGACGAACACCGGCAGGATCAGGTCGCTGGCCGTCAGGGCATGCTCGCGCACCAGGGCGCGGGTGTAGGCGTCGCGGCGCAGGCGGCGCGGGCGGCTGGCGGGGTAGGGGGCAGGGAGTTGGCTTGGCAGGCGGCGGGACAAAGGAGTCTCCAGACGGGGCCAGCGGGCTGACCCCTCAAAAGCGGGGGCTGGGAAGGGCAAGCGTGCAATCCTGCGCTGATCTACGCGACATCCCGTAGAGACTGGATTGCGACAGCTCTGTTAAACTTGCCAGCGAATGATAGCCGCAAGGCGTCGTTCCCTGCTTTTCCTCCCTGAGCAGGAGCCTTAGCGTGATGACAGCGATAAGGCTTTGCCGCCCCGGCTTCATAGCCGGGGCTTTTTTTCGCCCGTACGGATCAAGGCGGCGGGCGCAGCAGCAGCCCATAATGGCCCCCATGCTCTGGATCAAAGCCTTCCACATCGTCTTCGTGGCGTCCTGGTTTGCCGGCCTGTTCTACATGCCGCGCATTTTTGTGAATCTGGCCATGGTGCCCGCCGACAGTCATGCCGAGCGCGAACGCCTGCTGCTGATGGGGCGCAAGCTCTACAGCTTCATGACGCTGTTGATGGTGCCGGCGCTGGCCCTGGGTCTGGTGCTGTGGCTGTACTACGGCATCGGCCGCGGTGCCGATGCCTACTGGATGCATGCCAAGCTCGCCTGCGTGATCGCCGCGGTGGGCTACCACCACTGGTGCCGGCGCATCCTGCGACAGTTCGAGCAGATGGCGAATCGCCGCAGCCATCGCTGGTTTCGCGTCTTCAATGAAATCACCGTGCTGATGTTCATGGCGATGGTGATTCTGGTGGTGGTGAAGCCGTCCTGAGATGGGTAGACGCAGCTCGGCCAGCTGGCTGGCGCTGATCTATGCCCTGCTGGTCGTCTATGCCAGCCTCTACCCCTTCTGGCCTTGGCGATGGGCGCCGAGCCTGCTGAACGGCCTGCCCTGGCCGCGCTACTGGAGCGGCTTCGACAACTGGGTCAATGTGATGGGCTACCTGCCGCTGGGTCTGCTCGGCTTTGCTGCGGTGGTGCGCAGCGGTGGACGGCAGCGCGCGGGCTTGCTGCTGGCGGTGCTGGGCCTGTCGGCGCTGTCCTACTTGATGGAAAGCCTGCAATTCTTCCTGCCGGGCCGTGCGCCCTCGCGGGCGGACTGGCTGCTCAACAGCCTGGGCGGTGCCATTGGCGGCCTGGGCGGCTGGTTGTTGCACCGGCACGGCGGCCTGCAGCGCTGGCATGGTTGGCGCGAGCGCTGGTTCGTGCCGCACAGCGCCGGCGCGTTGGCCTTGCTGGCGCTGTGGCCCGTGGGCCTGCTGTTTCCTGCCCCGGTGCCGCTGGGCTTGGGGCAATGGCTGCCGCGCTTGCGTGAATTGAGCGAGAGCGCGCTGGACGGCACGCCCTGGGCCATCACGCTGGAGCAGGCCGCGCAGCCGCTGCCCCTGCCGCCGGGGCTCGAGGCGATCGCCATCGCCCTGGGCCTGCTGGGCCCCTGCCTGCTGGCGCTCTCGGTGGCGCGGCCGGGCAGGCGCCGTGCTCTGCTGGTGCTGGGCGCGCTGGCGCTGGGGGTGCTGGTGACGGCCTGGTCCACCGCGCTGAACTTCGGCCCCCAGCATGCCTGGGCCTGGCTGACCGCGCCTACCGTGCCAGGTCTTGCCACCGGCCTGCTGCTGAGCCTGCTGGCCTGTCTGGCGCCGCGCCGCGCCAATGCGGCCTTCGCCCTGGTGGTGCTGACGGCGCTGATCGCCCTCATCAGCGAGGCGCCCTCCGACCCCTATCTGCTGCAAAGCCTGCAGACCTGGGAGCAGGGCCGCTTCATCAACCTCTACGGCCTGGCGCAATGGATAGGCTGGGTCTGGCCCTTCGCGGCGCTGGCCTGGCTGCTGTGGTGCGTGGTGCAGCGCGAGCCCGGAAGCCCCGCCAACCAGGGTTGACCCCAGGCTCTGCCTACAATCGGCGCATGAGCTATTTCCAGCGCCACATCTTCTTCTGCCTCAACCAGCGCGACAACGGCGAGAACGCCTGCGCCCAGCATGGCGCGCAGGCCGGTTTCGACCATTGCAAGGCTCGCGTCAAGGCGGCCGGGCTGGCGGGCCCTGGCGGGGTGCGCGTCAACAAGGCGGGCTGCATGGACCGCTGTGCGGGCGGTCCGGTGGCGGTGGTCTACCCCGAGGCGGTTTGGTACACCTACGTGGACCAGAGCGATATCGACGAGATTGTCGACAGCCATCTGAAGGACGGCAAGGTGGTGGAACGCCTGCTGCTGCCCGAGCACGTCGGACGCTGAGGCCGCCGTGAATCTGCATACCCAACGCCGGCAGATCGTCGGCCCCGCGGGCGAGCTGGAGTGCGCCATCGACGCGCCGGCCGAGGGTCAGGTCTTGCGGGGTACGGCGGTGATCTGCCATCCCAACCCGACGCAGGGCGGCACGCTGGACAACAAGGTGGTGCAGACGCTGGCGCGCGCCTTTGTGCAACTGGGCTATCGCGCGGTGCGCTTCAATTTCCGCGGCATCGGCCGCTCGCAAGGCGCCTGGGACGAAGGACGTGGCGAGGTCGATGATGCGTTGGCGGTGATCGCCGCGCTGCGCGAACCCGGTTTGCCGCTGGCCCTGGCCGGTTTCTCCTTCGGCGGCTATGTGGCCTCGCAGGCGACCCTGCGCCTGCCCGCCGACGCGCCCGCGGAGCGCCTGGCCCTGGTCGGCCCCGCGACCTCACGTTTTGATACCGCGAGCGTGCCCGCCGACACCCTGGTGATCCACGGCGAGGTGGATGATGTGGTGCCGCTGCAGGCGGTGCTGGACTGGGCGCGGCCGCAAAGCCTGCCCGTCACCGTGGTGCCTGGCGTGGGGCATTTTTTCCACGGGCAGCTGCCGCTGCTCAAGAACATCGTGCTGCGCAGCTGGCATCCCGCCTGAGCGCCGCGTCCATCCCTGCTTTTCCCGTAGTTCCGAGACCGAATGAAATCCCTGATCGCCTTTGCGCTGGCCGCGGCCGGCAGCCTTGCTGTTCATGCACAAGCACCGCAGCCGCCCGAGATCGCCGCGCGCAACTATGTGCTGGTGGACCTGAGCGCCAACCACAAGGTGCTGGCCGAGCGCGATGCCGACACGCCCAATGACCCGGCCTCGCTGACCAAGCTGATGACGGCCTACATCGTCTTCAACGCGCTGAAGGAGAAGCGCCTCACGCTGGAGCAGGAGCTGAGCATCTCCAAGCGCGCCTGGGACGAGCGCAAGGGCGACCCCTCGCTGATGTTCATCGACACCACCATGCGCCCCAAGGTCGATGAGCTGTTGCGCGGCATGATCATCCAGTCGGGCAATGACGCCTCGGTGGCGCTGGCCGAGGGTGTGGGTGGCACGGTGGAGCAGTTCGTCGCGATGATGAATCGCCAGGCCCAGGCCTGGGGCCTGAAGAACACCAGCTTCACCAATGTGACCGGCCTGACCGAGCCCGGCCACAAGAGCAGCGCGCGTGACCTGGCGGTGATTGCCGGCCACATCATCAAGGACTTCCCCGAGTACTACCCCTATTACTCGCAGCGCGAGTACACGTTCAACAAGATCCGCCAGCACAACCGCAATCTGCTGCTGACGCGCGACGCGAGCGTCGACGGCATGAAGACCGGCTATACCGAGGCTGCCGGCTACTGCCTGGTGTCGAGCGCCCAGCGCGACTTCCCGAACGGCAAGCGCCGCCTGCTCAGCGTGGTGATGGGCACGGCCTCCAAGGAGGCGCGTGCCAATGAAAGCCAGAAGCTGCTGAACTGGGGCTACTCCGCCTTTGACGCGGTGCGCCTGTTCGACAAGGATCAGGCCGTCGCCACCGCCAAGGTCTGGAAGGGCGCCGTGCCCGAGGCCAAGCTGGGCGCCGAAGGTCCGGTGTTCGTGGCGGTGCCGCGCGGCGAGGGCGGCAAGCTGCAGACCCAGGTCGAGCGCACCGACCCGCTGGTGGCGCCGCTGGTCAAGGGTCAGCGCGTCGGTACCCTGAAGGTCAGCACCACCGCCGGCGTGGCGGTGGCCGAGGTGCCCCTGGTGGTGCAGGAAGCCGTGCCGCTGGCCGGCATCTTCGGCCGTGCCTGGGATGCGATCAGGCTCTGGATCAAGTAATGCCGCATTTGGCGTGCGTGGCCGCGGGTGCCGGGCGTAAGCTAGGCGCATCGAAGAGGAGTGGTTCATGAGTGCATTGCCC
>Ga0208398_100975_pt1 | contig 13145 bp, 8 predicted proteins | sample LakWasMe79_HOW10_2_FD_183905 | JGI IMG/M metagenome (GOLD analysis project Ga0208398, IMG submission 183905) | Freshwater sediment methanotrophic microbial communities from Lake Washington under simulated oxygen tension - Sediment Metagenome... | ecosystem: Environmental > Aquatic > Freshwater >... | reverse complement strand
CCTTGCCATCCCACAAGGCCACCTTGAGCGCGAACACGACGGGACCCTCACGCGCCTCGAAGGGTTTCACGGCGCCGACCTTGAGGGCGATCTGCTTCCTGACTTCCAGGTCCAGCAATTGATCGAAATCGATCCAGACCCTGGATTGCAGGCCGGGCCGAACCGCCAGCACGATGAAGCCGCCCACCGACTGCCTTGTCCTTTCCTGAGCCTCGCTGCCCGCCACCGCCTCGCGCAAGGCGCCCTGCACCGCCTTGATGTACTCCGCGAGCGCATCGACGCTTGCCACACGGGCTTCCAGAACCGCGCTCGGCTGCAGCAGCACGACATTGAAGTTGGTGACGGGCTCGGACGCGTGGGCACCTCCGGCGGCGGCCAGCACCCAGCTGAGCAGCAGCAGCATCGCAATCCATCGCATCAGTTGCATCGCTTCAATCCATCATTCACTCGGACATCAGGTCCAGCTTCGGCGCAAGCGGCTGACCGCAGGACCGCACGCCTCAACGTTCCAGTAGGCGTCACGTAGCCCATGCGAAGCGGACGGCGGCAAAGCATAGAGCGAAAAGGTAGCCGTACGAGAAGCGGTCGATACGGAAAACCGTTTGCCCCCGCCGACTACGCCAGGCCCCCAGCCATGACATGCACAGGCCCACCAGCACCGGCGTGGCGAGCAGATTGACCCAGCGCCACAGCGGCGCCGCCACCATGTGTTGCGGAAACGGCCATAGCGAGAGGCCGCCGACGATGAGCCCAAAGATCGCGTAGCCAAGCGCGGCCAGCCAGGGATTGGGCGGCCGCCGAAACGGCTCGGCCATCGAGTGCAGGCCCAATTCAAACAGCGATTCTCCGACGACCTGGATCAGGAACTCGAGCAGCAGTTCGACGATGAACTCCATCAGCGGTTTGGCCTCGATGAACGGTCAACTGGCATCAGCGCAGCGTCGGCTCGGCGCTCGAAATGCGCTGCAGCGACGCCCAGGGAAGCATCTGCGCGAGGGCTTTGGATACCACCCGGGTGACCGCGAGTTCATCCTGTGGACCGGGCCCGCTGTTGAACTTGAGCTCGACGACGCTAAGCCCTTCTTGCGAAACGGACGCCAACGACGCCAGACCTGGCACAGCCTGCAGCGCCCGCTCCATGGGCATGGTGAGGTCGCGCTCCACCCGTTCAGCGCTGGCACCCGCCGCGGAGACTTCGACGCGAATGACCCGCGGGATTCCGTCAGCCATCACGGAGCCGGCCGAGGCGAAGAGAGAGAGGGCACACAAGAGGTGGGTGATGCGCATGTCGTGGAGTGACGATTGGCGTTGAAGCTGAGCCGCGAGCGGCGGATTGCCGACGCGAGTCGGCTCGAGCGCATCATTAGGCGTCGGCCTCACCTTGCGGAACCTCCGGTGGGTTCTCGATCAGGTTAGCGCGATTGAGATGCTCAAACGGCTTAGCCTCTGGCTCACTCAAGATGACTTCCCAATTGCCCTTATTGATGCTCTGCACGTTAAGCCATAACAAGACGAGTTCGTACTGAGATAGCTGAGACTTGATGAGGTCGTAGTAGCGCTTCCGCTGTACCTCTGTTGCGTCGACGTGTGCATGCCCATCTTTGACATGCTTGAACAGGTGATAGACCGTTCGGAAGTAGTGCTCAATTTCCCAACCGTCCGTCTCCAGGAACCGCTGGTACGCAGTAGCCATGGGGACTCTATCTCGCTGAGAGATCGCAACGATCTTTCGATAGAAGTGACGAAAGCAATCGCGCCCGTGCATGATCGTCTTGTCCTTCATCTTGCGATCGATGCTCTGCACGACTGATCCGTGAAGGGCCAGCAAAGTAAAGAACTGGTTCTCGAACGCTTGCAGCTTGGCCGCCTGGGTCTGGCTTCGCAACGTTGCGGCGACCAGAACGACTGAAATAAGACCAAAGAGAGGATTGAGTAAACCTCCCATGTAGTCACCAAATTGCCCCCACTCAGCAACGCTGGTTGAGATGTCTGCCTTGCGAAAATTCAGGGCAAACACCGCCAGGAGAATTGCTATCCCGGAAACGCCGTAGCGAAACGGGTGCTTAAGCAATGATTCAGCAAGCTTCATGTGTGTGGATGGTTCTGGTTTCGTTCAGACGACCAACATTTACGTTAGGCAACACGGATTGACCCTCAACAAGAAACATTGAGCAGCCTTTTAGAAGCCACACAATTCATCGCCAACTCAATGGTCTTGCCTTCCTTGGCGTTAAAAACCGTGAACACCAGGTAGTCAACGTTGTCGCAAGTCGCGCGAATGGATCCGTCAGCGCTTCGTTTGGCGCTCTTCACGTTCTTGCAGTTCGGGAAGTTCGTTTTGATGACTCGAGACGCCACGGCGAGGGCATCGCCTTTCGGCGCTGCTCCAACCGCAGGAGCGGCATTTCCGATAGAGCCGGCAAAGGCCAGCATTGCAAGCACCGCAGAGGCAACCAACATCGATCTCATTCTTTTCCCCTTGGATAAACGCAAGCCCGTTGATAACGCCTTACGTGACCTAGATATCGCCTCAACTGGGCAACCACATCCATCCACCGCCACATCCGTCCATTTCTTGCCAGATATGGATGCGCTCAGATGTATCCACCGCACCGCAGTCGTTCGCGCCCTAGCATCTCCACGTTAGGCGGCCAGTCTAGCGGCGATAAAAATCCACGGCTTGAGTGGAATCCCGCCGCCACCTGCCGCCGCCATAGTCCAGCCCGCCCGCTTCAATCCAGCGCCAACACCGCATCCGCCCCCCGCATCGGCATCGCCGCATGCAGCGCTTTCTCCCCCGCCTTGTCATAGCGCAGCTCCAACCGCGTGCCGCCTTCGGTCACGCGCAGCCAGGCAAAACCATCGCCGGGATGGTCCTGCCACTCGCCCACCTCGCAGCACAGCAGCTCGGAGGATGGCGTCTGCTGAGGCGTGGCGCCGGTCGCGGCGTCGATGCCGAATACCTCCGGCGCGGCGAATTCCTCGGGGTCGGTGATGGCAAAGGGCCAGGGCGCATAGAGCGCCGAGCTGTGGATGGAATGCAGGCGCAGCACCGGGCCCTGGCCATCGGCACGGCGCAGCTCGGCGCTGACATGGCCGGAGCGGTGCTCGTCGCCGGAGAGGAAGACCACGCCGCTGGCGCGCTGGCGCCAGAGTTCGGCCAGCAGCCATTGCTGGCTGGCCGGAAAGCCGCACCAGGCATCGGAGCGCAACGAGCCCGAGACATGGGCGGCGCTGCTGCGCCGGCGCGGCAGCAGCAGGGCGCCGCTGAGCACGAAGCGCGGGCGGCCGGCGCTGGCTGTCAGCCAGGCGCTGAAGGCCTGGCGCTGGGCCACGCCGATCATCTGCGCCTCGGCCACGCGCGCCACCGTGCGGGGCTCGCGCTCGAGCCGGCTGTCGGCGATGAAAAAAGCGGCCCCGCGCCAATCGAAGCTGTGCCAGAAGCGCTCCGCCGAGCCCTGTCGCTCGCGCTGGCCATCGGGCTCCCAGCGGTATTGCCAGGCCGCGGCGCGCGCGCTGGCGGTGTATTCGCCGGGGTCGTGGCTGCCATCGGGCAGCAGGCAGGGCTCGCAGTTGTCCTGCACCTCGTGGTCGTCGGGCGCGTGCACGATGCGGGCCAGCGTGGGCGGCAGGTAGCGGGCCAGGCCGGCCTTGAAATGCTGGTAGGGCCGCGCATAGCGCTCGGCGCTGGTGCTGGGGTCGGCCAGGCCGCCGCTGGCATCGGCATAGATCTCGTCGCCGGCGATCAATAACAGCGAGACCTTGCGGCCGTCCGGATGCTGGCGGCAGAAGGCCACCAGCCGCGCCATCGCCGCGTCGGCGGGGCTGGCCAGCGCGGGGTCGCGCTCGGCGCCACGGCTCACGTCCAGCATGCCGGGCGGGTACTGGCAGGCGGCGAGCAGCAAGCTCAGCGCGCCGCCCTCGGCCTCGGCGGACGGGCTGGGCACAAAGGCATGGGCCCAGTCGGGCAGGGCCGGCTGGCGTAGCAGCAGTTCGTCGATCGCGAGGTTCAGGTCCTCCACCCGCAGATCGGCCAGCGCGGCGCCGTTGCCGCCCTCCTCGGCATCGGCGCGCGGGTCCAGATAGATGAACAGGCACAGCAGGCCGGTGTCGGGCCCGGCCGGAAAGTGGCGCCGCGCGAGCGCATGGCGCAGCGGCTCGCCGGGGCTGCTGCCGGGCTCGGCATGGAAGGTCTCGGTATGCGGCGGCGCGCTCGTCAGGCGCTCGAAGCGCTCGCCACCGCGCCAGCGCACCGGCACCCAGGCCCACAGGCGCGGCCAGCCCTGCTCGGGCTTGAGCGCGGTGAGCAGCTGCATGTGGATGCCATCGGGGTCGGGCGCACGCTCCACCCGGTGCCAGGGTGCATGGGCGCACAGCACCGATTTGCTTTCACGCATCCGCCGCGCCCTCCCGCAGGAATTCGATGATGACGGGGAAGACCTTGGTGGCGGCATGCCGGCCGATCAGGCAGTCCTGGTGGCCATGCTCGCTCACCACGTGGTAGCGGTAGCGGCCCGGGGCCACATGGGCATAGTGATCGGCGGTGAGCTCGGCGCTTTCGGCCTGGCACAGGCCGTTGTCCTGCCCGTGCACCGAGAGCACCGGAAAGGCCTGCAGCAGCGCCAGGCTCTTGGAGAGATCGTCGAGGTAGACGCTGGCGCCCTGCCAGTCGGTGATCTCGTTGGCACGCGCGAAGTTGATCGCCTGCGCCACCGTGTCCAGGCTCAGCGGGCCGAAATGGTCGTCGATGTGGTCGAACACCGGCTGGTCGACATTGCCGATCGCGAAGTCGCGGCCGTACAGCATGTCCATGCGGTGGCGCGTGCGCACCCAGGGCGTGCGCGCGATGCTGGGCGGCGGCGGGTTCTCGATGTCGTACTCGTTGTCCGGGTAGGGCAAGGTGGCGAGCAGGCGGTCGATCAGCTGGTCCAGCAGCTTGTCGCCCGCCGGCCGGAAGGCATAGTCCTGCAGCGGCAGATAGGGCCGCAGGTATTGCATCAGGTGCGCGCGCAAGGTGTTGGTGGGCGAGAAGATCAGCATCGGCGTGACCTGCGAGATCACCAGCTTGCTGATCTGCCGCCGCTCCATCAGCGCGCGCCGCAGCGGATAGAAATGCTCGATGTCCGGCTGCTCGCGCGGCTCCAGCAGCGCCATGTGCAGCATCACCGAACCCATGCAATGCGCCAGCACCTGCAGCTGTGCCTGGCCGGTGGCCTGCAGGATGTGGTTGATCGCCACCGGGATGTCGTTGAAGGCGGCCTCCTCGAAGGTCCAGGGCAGGCGCGCGGTGGGCATGCCGGCGCTGGTGCGCATGTCGACGATCCAGATGTCGTAGCCCTCGTCCCATAGCAGCTTGGCCGGGCCGGGCTGCACCGAGTGATGGGCGAAGGTGGTGCCGCTGGCGCTGTAGCCATGGATCATCAGGAGCGGCGTGGCGCCCGCTCCCTTGGCGCGGTAGCGCGTCAACCGGCAATAGACGGTGCGCTGATCGTCGGCACTGGGCACGCGGCCCACCGGGCGGCGCTGCGCCCCGGCCTCGCCCCAGCGCCCGGTGGGCAGCTCGACGATCTCGGGCGCGGGCAGGTCCGGCACCGCGTGCGGCAGGCGGCGGATCTCGCGCTCGGGCGCGGGGTCGGGCTTGCGCATGCTCCAGACATGCAGGCCGATCAGCATGCGCGCGGCGTAGGCCATCAGCGCGCCCACGTCGCGGATCGCGCTGGGCAGGTCCTGCGCCTGGGTCAGGCGCAGCAGCGGCACGCGCTGGCGCGCCAGGTAGTAGAGGTCCAGCTCCAGCATGGCCTCGCGCTGCCCGGCCAGCGGCTCGAAGGGCGACCCCGGTTCCAGATAGAGCCGGCTCAGCTGCATCCAGGGGTTGCCGCGCCGGCTGTAGCCGATGCGCTTGCTGCCGCGCAGCTCCAGCCCCACCAGGCCGATGGCCCAGATCGGCAGGCGGCCGGCCTCGGGCGCGGGGTGGCCCACGGTGAGGCGGTAGTCCATCAGGCGGCGCTCGCCCGCGTGGCTGGCCAGGTGCCAGGCGTTGCGGGCCTGCGCCAGCAGCCTGGCCAAGAATCCATCGCTTCGGCCCTGGCCCGGCTGGGCTGGAACGCGGCCGGCGAGCTGGTCCTGCAGCGCGAACACCATGTCGCGCCAGCCGCGGTTCATGAACCAGGCGGCCAGGCCGCGTAGGCGCCGCCGCAGCGGCCCGCTGGGCGCGCGATGGAACATCGCCAGCTCGGCGCTGGCGAGCGGCGCGCACCAGCGCGCGTCCTCGTCGCGGCGCTCGGCATGCATCCAGAGCTTGCCCTCGCCGGGGCGACGCTCGCGCGCCACCACCATGTAGCGGCCGGGCGCATCGGGGTCGGGCTCGGTATCGAACAGGCGCAGCATGCCGCGGCCCTGCTCGGCGCCGATGCGCAAGGCGCGCTCGGGGCCCGGCTGCAGCAGCTGGCGCAGTGGCAGCTCGCCATACACAAAGCTCAGCTCCAGGTACTTGACCTCGCCGCCCGGTGCGCCGGGCAGGCGCACAAAGCCGGCCATGCGCTCGCGGAACTCGGCCAGCGTGGGCAGGCCGGGCTGGTGCGCGGGCGCACGGTAACGCGGCCGCGGCCCCCGTACCGGCAATGGCGCGGCCGGCGCCTGCAGCCCCCATTGATGCCTGAGCCCCGCCGGCGCGGCCACGGCGCGCAGCGCCAGCGCGGTGATGGTGAGCGCCGGGTTGATGCCCAGGGCGGTGGGCATGATGGCGCCGTCCAGCACCGCCAGGTCGGCGTAGACCTCGCTGCTGGCGTGACCGTTCTTGCCGGTAAAGACCTGACCCCATTGGTTGACCACGCCGCCATCCGCCGCGTCGGCCATGCCGCAGCCGCCCAGCGGATGCACCGTGAGCATGGGCCCGCGCGTGCTGCCGAGCATGAACTCCAGCTCGGCCGGCAGCAGCCGCCAGGCCGGGTTGGCGAGCAGGCGCGCGCCCTGCGTGGCCAGGCGCTCGGCCAGCCAGCGGTGGCGCGCATCCACCTGGCCATCGTCCTTGAGCGTCGGCCAATGCACGCTCAGCACGCCGCTCTCCTGGGCCGCGCCGACCTTGGATGGCGGCAGGCGCAGCTCGCCGGCGGCCACGTCCAGGCCCATGATGGCCAGCGCCACGCTGCGCAGGCTGCGCGCGGGGCCGATGGCGAAGGGGTCGTCGAAGGGCTCGCGCCCGCCGGCATGCCGGCCCTCGTCGCCGCGCGCCAGGTCGTCGAGCGTGCGCGCGAGCGCAAAGCTTTCCTCCCAGACCCAGCGCAGGGCGCCGGGGATGGCCAGGTCCTCGACCACGAAGCCCTCGCCGCTGTCGAGCAGGCCGGTGATGGTGGGGCCGACGCCGCGTTCGGCCGGTGCCAGGTCTTCGTCGGCGATGCCGTTCAGCTCCTGCGCCGCATCCACCGCCGCCGCCAGCACATCGCCATTGCCCGAGAAGCGCTGACCCAGGCAGGCCGACAACGCCAGGCCGGCGGCGCGCGAGCGCATGAGGATCTCGGTGGAACCGAGGCTGCCTGCGGCGAGGATGACGCGGTGCGCGCGCAGGCGCAGCGGCGCCGGCTCGCGCGCGCGCAGCAGCTCGTCGGTGTGCTGCAGTTGCAGCTCCCAGCCGCCGCCCGCCGCGGGCAGCAGCAGCTCCACGGTGGCGCCGGTATAGATCTGCACGCCCGCTTGCGCGGCCTGTACCAGCAGATTGGTGTCGAGCGATTCCTTGGCGCCGGCGTTGCAGCCGGTGGCGCAGTCGCCGCAGGCGATGCAGCGTTCCAGCGCCAGGCCGGCGGCGCTCTTGGGATGCTCGGCCAGGGCCACGGTGATGCGCGCCGCGCGCGCCTGGGCGTTCGGCACATCCGCGCGCGCCAGGCCCTGCAACCACTGCAGGCGGCGCGGCTGGTGGCCCTGCAAGCGCGCAATGGTGTTGGCCAGGCTGCCCAGGCGTTCATGCGCGCGCTCGTACCAGACCTGCAGCGGCGCCGGCTCCTCGCGCAGCGCGGCGGGCCAGGGCGCTTGCGCGAACACCGCCGGCGCGGCCGGCTCCATCACGCCGGCATTGATGAGCGAGCCGCCGCCCAGGCCGTTGGCCAGCACCACTGTCATGTCGGGGCCGAGGCGGATGTCGAACAGCCCCTCGCGCCGGCCCTTGGGCGCCTGGGCCTCGGCGCTGGCGAAGCGCACCGCCCCGGGCAGATCGGCCAGGCGCGCCGGGAAGGCGCCGGGCAGGTATTCGCGCCCGCGCTCCAGCAGGGCGATGCGCAGCGGCCGGCCCTCGGCATCCACGCTGCCGGCCAGCTCGGCCGCGGCCACCGCCGCACCATAGCCGCTGCCGACGATCAGCAGGTCGAAGTCGAACGCCGGCCGCACCCCCGCGCGCTCGGCCTGCACGAGCTCCCACCACAGGCGCTCCAGGCCCTGCGAGAGCCAGCGTTGCGCTTGGTGGGCCTCAGATGCCGGGGCCGTCATGCGGGTAGGCGGCCGTCAGCGCCGCATGCATGGCCGCAACCAGCTGCTCCTGCGAGACCGGCTTGTGCAGCAGGATCAGGCCGGCCGCATGGGCCTCGCGCAGGCGCTCGGGCGCGGTGTCGCCGCTGATCAGCACCGCCGGCAGCTCGGGCACGGCGCTGCGCAGCGAGCGCACCGCGGCGATGCCATCCTCGCCGGCGCGCAGGCGGTAGTCCACCAGGGCGATGTCGGGGCGCGCCGCCATGCTCTTGAGCAGGCCCTCGCGCGTGCCGCTGGCACCCACCACCTCGCAGCCATGCGCGCTCAGCAGCGCCTGCATGGCCAGGCGCACCGGCTCCTCGTCGTCGATCACCAGCACGCGCAGCGGCGGCAGGCTCAGCTCGGGCATGCCGCTGCTCGGCGCGCTGACGGCGCTGCCGGCCTCGGTGGCGGCGATGCTGAGCTTGAAGGAGCTGCCCAGGCCCTGCACCGAGCGCAGCTCCAGGTGCAGGTCCAGCAGATCGACCAGGCGGCTGACGATGGACAGGCCCAGGCCCAGGCCCTTGTTGCGGTCGCGCTCGGGGTTGCCGATCTGGTAGAACTCCTCGAACACGCGCGCCTGCTCATGCTCGGCAATGCCGGCGCCGGTGTCGCGCACCTCGATGATCCAGACCTCGTCGCCCTCGGTGACCTCGATCACGACCTCGCCGGCCTGGGTGTACTTGATGGCGTTGTCGAGCAGGTTGCGCACCACGCGCTCGAGCAGCACCGGGTCGCTCTCCACCCAGGCGGCGGGCTGGCACAGCAGGGTCAGGCGCAGATGCTTGCGCTGCGCCATCGGCAGGAACTCCTGGTAGAGCCGGGTCAGCCAGGGGCTGAGCGCAATCGCCTGGTTGTGCACCGGCACCACCTGAGCGTCGAGCTTGGAGATGTCCAGCAGCGCATCCATCTGGCTGGAGAGCGAGCGCAGCGCCAGGTTCATGTTGACGGCGATCTCGGCGGTGGGCTTGTCGAGCTGGCGCATCTCCAGCGCCGCGCCGAACAGCGAGAGCGTGTGCATGGGCTGGCGCAGATCGTGGCTGGCCGAGGCCAGGAAGCGCGTCTTCGCCAGCATGGCCTGCTCCGCCTGCGAGAGCGCCAGGCGCAGCTGCTGGTTGCTCTTGACCTGCTGCTGGCGTATCAGCACCGATTCGACGAAGACGCGGTAGGTGTCGCGCGCCAGCCCCGCCAGGATCAGGCCGAAGCCCAGGATCAGCAGGCTCAGCGCCCAGTCCTCCCAGCCCAGGCCATGCGCGCCGCCCACCAGCCAGGCCAGGCTGTTGGCCAGGGTGAGCGGCACCAGGAAGGCACGGAACACCGGCGCATTGCCCGCCGTGGAGGCCACCGCGCCGGCGCACAGGCCCAGCAGCAGCAGGGTCTGCACCATGCGCTGGTAATCGCTCATATAGGGCGCGAAGGCGAGCGAGAGCGTGAACACCAGGCCGTTCAGCAAGCTCAGACCCACCGCCCATTGCAGGCGCTTGTCCACCGCCACCTGCTGCATGGCGGGCAGGCGCCCCAGCAGCACCCAGCGCAGCGCCAGCACCGCAAACACCAGGGCCACCCAGCCCACCGTCACCCACAGCGGCAGGCGCGGCGCGGCCATGGCCGCGATCACCACCGCGCTGAGGCCCACCGGGTAGGGCATGCGCCGCCCCTGCCGGGCCAGCAATTGCAGGAGTTCGAGCTTGACGCTGTGGTCTTCGGGGGTCAGTTCGCGCGCCATAGAGTGATTGGTCGAAGCAGGGGGCAATATAGCCCGGCAGAGCCCAACAAAGCCCGCTTCAATCTCAATGCGCGCGCAACAAACGCAGCAGTTCCTCGGCCGGCATGGCGCGGTGGTAGAGCCAGCCCTGGGCCTCGACGGCGCCCAGCGCGAGCAGCACGTCATGCTGCTCCAGCGTCTCCACCCCCTCCACCGTGATCTCCATCCCCAGCGTCTGGGCCAGCATGATGATGGACTTGACGACGGCGCGGCTGTGGTGCGAGTCCACCAGCTCGATGACGAAGCTGCGGTCGATCTTGATGCGGTCGATCGGCAGGCTGACGATCTGGCCCAGCGAGGAGAAGCCGGTGCCGAAATCGTCCAGCGCCAGCCGCACGCCCAGATCGCGCAGCGCCTGCAGGCTGCCACGCAGGGTGGCGGACTGGGCAAACAGCGATTCGGTCAGCTCCAGCTCCAGGCATTGCGCCGGCAGCGCATGGCGCTGCAGGCAATGGCGCACCAGGCCCAGCACATCGTCCTGCTCGAACTGGCGCACCGAAACGTTCACCGCCACGCGCACCAGGCCCAGGCCCTGGGCACGCCAGGCCGCGGCCTGGGCGCAGGCCTGCTCCATCACCCAGGCACCGATGGTGCAGATCATGCCGTTGGCCTCGGCCACCGGAATGAAGCGCTGCGGCGCCACCTGGCCCAGCTGCGGATGCTGCCAGCGCAGCAAGGCCTCAGCGCCGAGGATGCGGCCGCTGCCCATCTCCAGCATGGGCTGCCAATGCAAGCTCAGCTGGCCGGCCTGCATGGCCAGGCGCAGGCCCTGCTCGATGCGCAGCTGTTCGCTCGCGCCATCGGCATGGGCCTGGGCATACAGGGCCACGCGGTTGCGGCCGCGCGCCTTGGCCTCGTACATGGCGGCGTCGGCGGCGCGCAGCAGGCTATGCGGGCTGTCCACCTGCTCGGGGAAGAGCGCCACGCCGATGCTGGCGGTCACCGCCACCGGCTGCACCGCCAGCGGCACCGGCTGCGCCAGCGCCTGCAGCAGCTTCTCGGCCAGCTGCAGCGCATCGTGGGCGCTGCGCGGGTGGCGCATCAGCACCACGAATTCATCGCCGCCCAGGCGCACCGCCACATCGTCGCTGCGCAGGATCGAGATCAAGCGCACCGCCAGCACCTTGAGCAGCTCGTCGCCGCAGTCGTGGCCAAGGCTGTCGTTGATGAACTTGAAGCCGTCCAGATCGATGAACAGCAGGCCCAGGCTGCGCAGGCCCGGGGCATCCAGCACGTCCTGCATGGCGACGCGGTTGCCCAGGCCGGTGAGCGTGTCGTGCAGGGCCAGGTGCTGCAGCTTGTGCTGGGCGTTGCGGATCTCGGAGATGTCCGAGAAGCTCAGCACATGGTGGCCCGGCAACCCCTGCTCGTCGAGCACGGCGCTGAGATGCTCGAGCGCCGGGAAGGTGCTGCCATCGCGGCGCATGCAGCTGACCTCGCCATGGCGCGGCGCCTCTTCCTTGCGATCGGGATGGTCGCCATGGCGGCGCGCGTAGAGGAACTCGGCCGGCCGCAGCCCCAGCACCTGACTCTCGGGCCAGCCGGTCAGCGCGGTGAAGGCGGGGTTGCAGCTCAGCACGCGGTGCTGGGCATCGAGGAACATGATGGCCTCGTCGGTGGCGTCGAAGGCCGCCACCGCCTGGCGCAGGCGCGTCTCGCCCTCGACGCGCGCGGTGACGTCGCGCACCATGCCCATCACCAGCTGCTCATGCTCGAAGCGCCGCGCATGGATCTCCAGCCAGCGCGCCGCGCCGCCGGGGGCCAGCCAGCGGCAGGTCAGGTCGAGCGGGATGCCATGCTCCAGCAGGGCCTGCAGCGCGCGCTGCGCCGGCGGCTCCAGATGCTGCTGCAGCTCCACCATGCTGGCGGCCTGGGTGAGCGCACGGAATTCCTGGCCCAGCTGGTGGCCGCCCCAGCGCAGCTGGCCGCCCTGCGACTCCAGCACCGCCAGCTGGGCGGACTCCAGCGCCAGCAGCAGGCGGCGCTCGGCCGCCTCGGTCTTGCGCTCCTCGCTGCGCCGCGCCATCGCCATGTGCAGGGTGGCGTTGAGCTCGCGCAGCTCAAAGGGCTTGAGCAGATAGCCGTAGGGCGCGGCCTGCGCCGCGCGCCGCAGCGTCTCGGTCTCGCCATAGGCGGTGAGAAAGATCACCGGGATGGCGAGCTGCTCGCGCAGCTCGCAGGCGGCGGCCACGCCGTCGCTGCCCTGGTCGAGGTGGATGTCCATCAGCACCAGGTCGGGGGTCTCGCGCAGCGCCAGGCGCAGCGCCTCCTGCTCGCTGGAGGCAATGCCCACCACCTCGTGCCCGAGTTGCTCGAGGCCGCTGCGCAGGTCGAAGGCGACGATGCGCTCGTCCTCGACGATCTGCACGCGCAAGGGTCGATCCAGCGAGGCCATCATGGCGCGGTTCCTTCCATGTCGACGAACAGCCGGGCCCGCGTGCCGGCGGCCCGTTCGATTTCCAGCGTGGCACGGCATTGCTCGGCCAACAAGGGCAGCAGCTGCAGGCCCAGGCTGCGACCCTGGCCGGGCGTCTGCTCGGGCGGCAGGCCGATGCCGTCATCATGCACCTCCAGCAGGGCACGTTCGCCGGCCAGGCGCTGCAGGCTGACGTGCACCCGTCCGGTCCGCCCGCCCGGGAAGGCATGCTTGAAGGCATTGGTGACCAGCTCGGTGACCAGCAGGCCGCAGGGAATGGCGCGCTGCGGGTCGATGCGCAGACCCTGCTCGGGCACGTCCACCAGCAGCGCGATGCTGCTGCTCTCGCCCAGATAGGTGGAGCGCAGCAGCCCGCACAGGCGCTGCAGATAGGGGCCCAGCTCGAGCGCGCTGAGGTCGCCGCGCTCGAACAGCATCTGGTGCATCAGCGCCATCGAGCGCACGCGGCTC
>Ga0208398_100972_pt1 | contig 13184 bp, 11 predicted proteins | sample LakWasMe79_HOW10_2_FD_183905 | JGI IMG/M metagenome (GOLD analysis project Ga0208398, IMG submission 183905) | Freshwater sediment methanotrophic microbial communities from Lake Washington under simulated oxygen tension - Sediment Metagenome... | ecosystem: Environmental > Aquatic > Freshwater >... | reverse complement strand
CCGGCGGCAAGGCGCCCACCAAGCTGGCGATGAGCTGGCGCGACCGCGTCTCCTTCATGCTCACCGACACCTTGCAGATCAAGAAGATCGCCTTCCTGGATCTGGTCTTCGAGGGTCGCGACAAGCCCGCCAAGGACGAGGCCTTCGACGCAGACGCGGCGCTGGCCACGCTGGAGCTGGGCCAGCTGATCCCCGAACTGATCGAGGGCCTGGGCGGCGAGCATGACTTCGCCGCCGCCGGCGGCAGCCTGCCCGCGGCCCTGCCGCAAGACCTGGCACCGGCCGGCGCGCAGGCGCTCGAAACCGCGCCCTGGGATTGATCTGATGCCTTGCGCGCCGGCGCGGCGCGGGCGCATGATGGGGGCGAACAGCATCCCGCCCACACCATGCTCCTAGGCCCTGATTACATCCACCCCAGCCAGCTCTGCATCGGTCTGCATGTGGTGCTCGAACTGCCCTGGACCGAGCACCCCTTCACCTTCTCCAGCTTCAAGATCAAGGATCTGAACCAGATCCTGACCCTGCAGTCGCTGGGGCTCAAACGCATCCGCTACCTGCCGGGCAAGAGCGATGGTGAGCCGCTGGCCCTGCCGGCGGTGGATGCCGGCCGCGAGGCGCCGCCCGCGGCCAGCAGCGATCTCGACAGCGAGGCCTACCGCGCCAAGCGAGAGCGCGTCGCGCGGCTGGCGGCGCAGCGTGCCCGCGTGGAGGCCTGCGAGCGCGAATTCCTCTCCGCCGCCAAGGCGCTCAAGACCGTCAACCAGAACCTGTTCTCCCAGCCCGAGCAGGCCCGCGAGGAGGCGCTCAAGCTGGTGGCCACCATGGCCGAGTCCATGCTCACCGATGCCGAGGTCGCCATCAATCTGATGAAGGACAAGATCGGTGCCGACGAGACCTACCACCACGCCCTCAATGTGACGGTGCTGGCGATGATGCTGGCCAAGGAGCTGAAGGCGCCGCCCGAGGCCATCAAGCTGCTGGGCCTGGCCGCGGTGCTGCATGACATCGGCAAGTTCGACGTGCCCGAGCGCATCGTCCGCAAGCAGGAGCCGCTCACCAAGCCCGAGGCCGAGCTGCTGCGCCAGCATTGCCAATACGGCCTGGTAACGGGGCGCAAGCTGGGCCTCTCGCCCGAGGTGCTGAACGTGATCGGCCAGCACCATGAGCGCGTCGACGGCGGCGGTTATCCGGAGGGGCTGAAGGGGCCGCAGATCTCGATGCTGGCGCGCATCGTGGCGGTGGCCAACAGCTTCGACAATCTCTGCAACCCAGCCAACCCGGCACGCGCGATGACGCCGCACGAGGCGCTGTCGGTGATGTATGGCCAGCAGCGCGGGCAGTTCGAGGCCCTGCCGCTCAGCACCTTCATACGCTGCATGGGCATCTACCCACCCGGCACCATCGTGGTCTTGTCCAACGACAGCATGGCCATGGTGGTGTCGGTCAACAGCGCCCGGCCGCTCAAGCCCATGGTGCTGGTCTACGACGCTGGCGTGCCGCGGGACCAGGCGATTCTGGTGGACCTGGAGCAGGAGGCCGATGTGAGCATCGTGCGCACCCTCAAGCCCCAGCAACTGCCCGAGGCGGTGTTCGACTACCTCTCGCCGCGCAAGCGCCTGGCCTATTACTTCGACGCCAACAAGGCCTGAGCCTCGCGCAGCTTGTCCTTCTTGCTCTTGCGCTTACCCTTGATGCCGCCGGGGCCGGGCTCGGCGCTGAGCGCGGCGGCCGGCTCGAAGCCGGCGATCTGCTCGCGCGCCACGCGCTGACCCTGGCGTTTCTCGATCAGGCGGAAATGCTGTTCGGAGTTCGTCACGGTCTCGCCGCTGATGAAGCTCAGCGCCATGCCGCTGGCGCCGGCGCGGCCGGTGCGGCCGATGCGGTGCAGATAGTCGGCCGCCGAGCGCGGCAGGTCGTAGTTGAGCACCACCGGCAGCTCCGGGATGTCCAGGCCGCGTGCCGCCACATCGGTGGCCACCAGCACCTGCAACTCGCCGTCCTTTAGCGACTGCAGCACGCGCGTGCGCGCGCCCTGGCTCAGCTCGCCATGCAGGGCGGCGGCCTTGATGCCATGGGCCCAGAGCTTGTCGGAGACATGCTCGGTGGCGTATTTGGTGGCCACGAACACCAGCGCGCGCGGCCAGGCCTCCTGCTGCAGCAGATGGCGCAGCAGGGGCGTGCGCTTGGCGGCATCGACCACGATGGCACGCTGCTGGATCGCCTCGGTGCGCAGCGGCTCGGGCGCGATGGCGATGCGCGCCGGCGCCTGCAGCAAGCCATTCGCCAGGGCCTCGACGGCGGGTGCGAAGGTGGCCGAGAAGAACAGGTTCTGGCGCCGCTGCGGCAGCAGCGCCAGCAGGCGGTTCAGCTCATCGGCAAAGCCCAGATCCAGCAGGCGATCGGCCTCGTCCAGCACCAGGGTGTGCACGGCTGAAAGGCGCAGGGCATTGTGTTCGATCAGGTCCAGCAGGCGGCCGGGCGTGGCCACCATCACGTCGCAGCCGCCGCGCAAGCCCATCAGCTGCGGGTTGATCGAGACGCCGCCAAAGGCCAGCGCGATCCGCAGCCTGGCCGGCAGCGCCTGCGCGAACTCGCGCAGCGCCTCGCCCACCTGGCTCACCAGCTCGCGCGTGGGCACCAGCACCAGGGCGCGGGGCTGGCGCGCCGCATCGGCGCCCTGCTCCCAGACGCGCTGCAACAGCGGCAGCGCATAGGCGGCGGTCTTGCCCGAGCCGGTCTGGGCCAGGCCCAGCACATCGCCGCCGCCGAGGATGGCGGGAATGGCGGCCGTCTGTATCGCCGTGGGCGCGTGGTAGCCCTGCTCGCGCACCGCGTGCACGAGGGCGGGCATCAGGCCCAGGGAGGCGAAGGACATGGGCGGGCCCCGGTGATCGGGAAGGCTGGCAGGGGTGGCAATTGTATGAGTCAGTCGAACAAGCCCGTCTGCTCGCCGGCCAACTGCCCGGTGGCGCGCGCCTCGATGGCCAGCAGGCGCAGCTTGGTGGCCACGCCGCCATGGGCCGAAAAGCCCGTGCCCACGCCACCCGCCCCCATCACGCGGTGGCAGGGCACGATGGGGGCGAAGGGGTTGTGGCCCTCGGCCTGGCCCACCGCGCGCGCCGCGCCGGGCAGGCCCAGGGCCTGGGCCAGCTCGCCATAGGTGCGCGTCTGGCCCACCGGGATGCGGCGCGTCAGCGCATGCACGCGCTGGTTGAACTCGGGAATGCCGGTCTCGTCGAGCCGGCACTCCAGCAGGTCGCGCGACTCACCGCGCAGCAGCGCACGCACGCCGTCGATGGCCGCCAATATCTCGGCCGGCGGCGCGGCGCTTTCGCGCGCCGCCGGGAAGCGCACGCGCATGCGGTCGCGCGTGGCCGCCGCGCTTTCCTCGGGCAGCTGCGAACCGACGATGCCGTGCTCGCCCCAGGCAATGCCGCAGCGGCCAAGGGCGGTGTCGTAGCAGTGGAAGAACAGCGGCAGGAGCGGGTCGTTCATGGCGGGGCGCTGCAGAAGCGGTCGCCTGTACTGGCGCGCAGATGCTGCTGGAAATAGTAGCCCAGCATGGCGCGGGCGCGCGGCTGTTCGGCGGGCGCGATCCAGGCCGCGGCATCCCGCAGCCATTGATCGGCGCAGGCCCCCGGCCCCTGCTCGGAGGCGGCGCATTGCAGCAGGCGCCCATAGGATTCGCGATAACGCTGGAACTCCTGCCGGCTCAGCACCGGCCCATGGCCGGGCACCAGGCGGGTGAAGGGCTGTGCCGCCAGCGTCTCCAGCGCGGCCTGCCAGCCGCTCGCGCAGGCGGTGTCCAGAAAGGGCACGGGCAGGGTCACCAGATCGCCCGCCGCCAGGGTCTGGCTGGTCAGGTCCAGCACCCAGACATCGCCACCGCTCACCGCCCCCTTGATGACACCCAGGCGCAGCTTGCGCCCGGCCAGGGTCAGGTCTTGCTGGGGGGCGCTGAGCAGTTCGTCGGGGCGCAGACGCTCGGCCTGCTGCAGCAGGGCCAGGTCGATGCGCACCGAGCGCAGGCTTGTTTCATCGAGGTCTTGCGGCTTCTCGATCAAGCCCTCGAGCTGGCGGCGGTAGCCGGTGAGCCAGCCCTGCAGCGCGCCGTCGACGGCGGCGCTGGCGTAGACGCGCAGGCCCGGCCATTGCTGCCGGATCAGCGCATTGCCGCCCAGATGATCGAGATGCCAATGGCTGTTGATGAGGGCCAGCGCAGCGCCGCCCTGCCCCTCGGCACGCATGAAATCCAGCAGCGCCTGGGTGTGCGCGGCGTGGCGGCCGCTGTCCACCAGCACCCAGCCCTTGCTGCCGCGCAGCAGCACGCTGTTGCCATCGGGCTGGGCGCCCGGGGCATGGCTGCCGGGCAGCCAGAAGAGGCCCTCATCCAGCGCCAGCGGGGTGGCGGCGCGGGCAGCGGTGCACAGCATGAGGCTCAACACAAGCAGGTGGCGCAACATGGGGTCTCCTTGATGCTGTCAGCATGCCAGGCTTGTGGGCCTGGGCGCCCGTGCCAGGCGTCAGGCCGCGCGTGCGCCCTGCTCTACAAGCGCCGCCACGCCCAGGCGCGCCGCGCTCGCCTGGCCCTGCACCACCGCCGGCGGCAGACCCTTCAGATGATGGTCGGACCAGACCTGGCGCCAGCGCCGCGCACCGGCGGCGCCATTCCACAAGCCCAGGGCGTGGCGCATGGACTGCGACCAGGGTCGGCCCTGCTGCACCTGCTGCTGCAGATACGCGATCCAGGCGTCTTCCACCTGCTCACGATGGTCGGCAGGTCCGGCAGTAGCGAAGAAGCGCTCGTCCCAGGCCGCCATCTGCCAGGGCTCGTGATAGGCCTGGCGGCCCACCATCACGCCATCCACATATTGCAGCTGCTCGGCGATCTCGGCATCGGTCTTGATGCCGCCGTTGAGCACGATGGTGAGGGCCGGGAACTCGCGCTTGAGCCGGTGCACCAGCTCGTAGCGCAGCGGCGGCAGCTCGCGGTTTTCCTTGGGCGAGAGGCCTTGCAGCCAGGCATTGCGCGCATGCACGATGAAGACCTCGCAGCCGGCCTCGGCGATGCGGCCGACGAAGTCGCGCACGAAGTCGTAGCTCTCGATGCGGTCGATGCCGATGCGGTGCTTGACCGTGACGGGAATGCGTGAGACCGCATCGCGCATCGCCTTCACGCCATCGGCCACCAGGCCGGGCTCGGCCATCAGGCAGGCACCGAAGGCACCGCGCTGCACCCGCTCGCTGGGGCAGCCGCAGTTCAGGTTCACCTCGTCATAGCCCCAGCGCTCGGCCAGCCTGGCGCAGGCGGCCAGGTCCGCGGGCTCGGAGCCGCCCAGCTGCAGGGCCACCGGATGCTCCTCCGGATTGAAGTCCAGATGCCGTGGCTGGTCGCCATGCAGCAGCGCACCGGTGGTGACCATCTCGGTGTAGAGCCGGGTCTGCTTGGTGAGCAGGCGGTGGAAGAAGCGGCAGTGGCGGTCGGTCCAGTCCAGCATGGGCGCGACCGAGAGGCGCCAGGGGCTGGGCGATGAGTTCGGGGTGGGGTCTTGCACCCCGGCATTATCCCTTAGGGTGTTTGCGGAGCCGCCGGCGCGGCCGGCACAAACTCACAAGCCTGCGGCTGGCCCATGCCCTTGAGATAGGAGCGCCGCGCCATGCCGGCCGCCACGGCCGCCGCCACCTGGCGCGAGTAGCGCTCGGCCCCGGTGAGCTTGCGCACCCAGCCGCGGAAGGGCAGGAGCCCCTCGGTGGCCCCGCGCAGGCCGCCGATGGCGGCGTCGCCCAGGGCCTCGCCGCCCTTTTCGCTGCCGCTGCTCTGCTTGTTGCGCGGCGCATCCACATCGGGACCCAGCGCCTCGTCCAGCGCCCTCACCTCGGCCTGCAAGGCGGCGCAGCTGCGCTCGGCTGGGGCCTGGTAGGGCTGCTCCTGGGCGCGCAACAGCAGCTCGGGAATCTTGGCCTTCACCAGGTTCAGGTCGGCCAGCGGTGCGGTGGCGGCATCGGCGATGCGCTCCTCGGTGGGTGGCTTGCCGGCGGGCTTGTGCGTGCCGGAGGCGCAGGCCGCCAGGCTCAGCAACAGACACAGGGAGACGTAGCGATTGGTCTTGCTCATGAGGCCCTCAAGGTGTTGAAGAAACGGGTACACGGAACAGCTCGGGGTGCTGGCGCGCGTACCAGTCGCGCACCTGCTCATGTTCGAGGCTCAGCATCTCGCGCAGGCCGGGCACGAGCAGAAAGCCCAGCGCCGACAGTGCGCCGAGCGCACCCATGGCTACGTAGACGGTGCTCACCTCGGCATGCAGCAGGGCCCAGCCGACCAGCGCCGGCCCCAGCGCGGCCGACACCTGCAACTGCATCATGCTGACAGCATTGAGGCGGGCGCGGAAATGCGCGGGAATCGCCAGCATGCGATGCGTCTGGCCGGCGAGCACGCCACAGGAATTGGCAAAGCCGACGCCGAACAGGGCCAGCACCAGCACCAGGCCCTGCGAGGTGGCACCCGCCAGGCACAGCCCCAGACCCTGCAGCAAGGTGCCGCCGACGCGGGTGTGGAAGCGGCCCAGCCTGGCAGCCACCCAGTTGGAGCCGCCCAGCGCGCCACCCAACATGCCCAGCGACAGGCCCGCCTCGGCCGCACCCAGCCAGCCACCCGAGAGCCCCAGCGATTGCAACTTCAGCGGCACCAGCAGGCCGAAGCCCGGCAACAGGCAGGTGGTGCTGACAAAGCTCACCAGGGTCCAGCCGCGCTCGATCTTGACCGACCAGCTGGCCTTCAGGCCCTGGCGCAATTCGTCGCGCCAGGCGCCGCGCGGAGCGGCCGCCGCGGCGGCATGACGCGGGATCGCGCGCACCGCCAGCGCCGCGGCGAGCAGCAAGCCGCATTGCGCCCACACGGCCACGCCGGTGGACGCACTCACCAGCACACCGCCCACCGCCGGCCCCAGCACGCGCCCGAGCGACTGCGCGCTGCGCTGCAGGCGCAGCGCTTCGGGCAGCTGGGCCGACGACACCAGCTCGGCCGCGATCGACAGCGAGGCCGGCGCCATCAGGCCCCAGGCCAGTGCACCGAGGGCGCCGATCGCCAGCACCCAGCCCAGGCTGTAGGCCTGCCCGCTGATCATGCCGGCCATGCCCGCCGCGCCCAAGGCGCTCAGCAGCAGCCCGGCCATCATCAGGCGCTGCTTGGGCCAGGCATCGCCCAGGGGCGCCAGCAGGGGCATGAAGAGGAAGGCGGCCACCGAGGTCAGCGTGCCGTTCAGCGCCAGCGCCTGCGCCCCGCCCTGCTGTGCCACCCACCAGGGCGTGGCCACGCCGCCCACCATCAGGGCCAGCACGGTCAGCACCTCGCTGTACAGAAAACCCTGCATGGGGCGGCCCAGGGCCGCGGTGCGCTGCTGCAGCATGCGTCTTGTTCCTCCTACCTTCTGAATGCGATGGCTCGGCAGCCAGCCTAGCACGGCTTCACTGGATCAGATGCCAGGCTTCCATCCAGCGCTCGAGCTCGCTGCTTTGCGCCTGCTTGCCGGCGAAGGCGATCACGCGGGCGCGGCCGCGCTCCACCTTCAAGGCCTCGGCGCTGGCCCCCGAGAGCAGGTACACGAGCGGATAGCTGCGCGCCTCCTCGAAGCGCTTGTAGTTGAGCAGCACATAGACGCGCTCGGCCAGCCCGGCCTCGTTCTGGCTGTTCACCACCCAGCGGCCGTTGTCGGCCACGCCGCGCACCATCACCTCGTAGCGCCGGCCGCTGCGGCTCTTCACCAGCAACTCCACCTCGCCCATGCCGCCCAGGGTGGGCACCACCTCATGGCCCTGGCGCAACAGCTGGCTCATCACAAAAAACTCCGCCGCCCGGGCGGCGGCGGCAGAACGCTGTTTGGCACTCGCAATCATTCACGCACTCGAAGAGGAAAAAAGGGCGCGAACTTTACCCCATCAGAACAGGCCGCTGATGCGGCCCGCATCGTCGACGCTGATGCGCTCGGCGGCCGGTGCCTTGGGCAGGCCCGGCATGGTCATGATGTCGCCGCAGATGGCGGTGACGAACTCGGCGCCGGCATTCAGGCGCAGCTCGCGCACCGGCAAGACAAACCCCTCGGGCGCGCCGAGGCGGCCGGGGTCGGTGCTGAAGGAATACTGGGTCTTGGCAATGCACACCGGCAGCCCGCCCCAGCCCTGCGCCTGCAGCTCGGCCAGTTGCTGGCGCGCCTTGGGCTCGAAGCGCACGCCATCGGCGCGGTAGATCTTGCGGGCCACCACCTCGATCTTCTGGTCCAGCGTCAGCGCGTCGGCATAGACCTCGGCGCGGCGCGGCTGCGCGGTTTCGCACAGCTGCACCACCGCATGGGCCAGCTCGGTGGCGCCGGCACCGCCATGGGCCCAGTGGTTGGCGAGCACGCAGCGCACGCCCAGCGAGGCACAGGCGCGTGCGATCGCATCCAGCTCCTGCGGTGTGTCCTGCGTGAACTGGTTGATCGCCACCACGGTGGGCAGGCCCAGATGCTGCTGCACGTTCTCCACATGGCGGCGCAGATTGGCCATGCCGGCCTCCAGCGCGGCCACGCCCTCGAGGCCGCTGCCGCCGTGGTGCTTGATGGCGCGCACGGTGGCCACCAGCACCGCACAGGCCGGCTTGAGCCCGCCCTTGCGGCACTTGATATCGATGAATTTCTCAGCCCCCAGGTCGGCGCCGAAGCCCGCCTCCGTGACCACATAGTCGGCCAGCTTGAGCGCCGTGCGGGTGGCGATCAGCGAGTTGCAGCCATGCGCGATATTGGCGAAGGGGCCACCATGCACGAAGGCCGGCGTGCCCTCCATGGTCTGCACCAGATTCGGCGCCAGCGCATCCTTGAGCAGGGCCGCCATCGCGCCGTCGGCCTTCAGATCGCGCGCGCGCACCGGCTGTTTCGCGGCCGTATAGCCCACCACGATATTGCCCAGGCGACGCTTCAGATCGGCCAGCGAGGTGGCGAGGCACAGGATCGCCATCACCTCCGAGGCCACCACGATGTCGTAGCCGTCCTCGCGCGGATAGCCGTTGCCCGGCCCACCGAGGGCCACGGTGATCTGGCGCAGCGCGCGGTCGTTCATGTCGACGACGCGCCGCCAGGTGATGCGGCGCACGTCCAGCCCCAGCGCATTGCCATGGTGGACATGGTTGTCGATCAGGGCCGAGAGCAGGTTGTGCGCCAGGCCGATGGCATGGAAGTCGCCGGTGAAGTGGAGGTTGATGTCCTCCATCGGCACCACCTGGGCATGGCCGCCGCCCGCGGCGCCGCCCTTCATGCCGAAGCAGGGGCCCAGCGAGGGCTCGCGCAGGCACACCATGGCGTGCTTGCCGATCTGGCCGAGCGCGTCGCCCAGGCCCACCGTGGTGGTGGTCTTGCCCTCGCCGGGCGGCGTGGGCGTGATGGCGGTGACCAGCACCAGATGGCCGTCGGGCCGGTCCTGCAGGGATTCGATATGCGCCAGGCTCAGCTTGGCCTTGTAATGGCCATAGGGGACCAGGCTGTCCTCGGGCAGTCCCAGGCGCTCGTGGGCCAGGGGCAGGATCTTGCGCAGCGTCGCCGCTTGGGCGATCTCGATATCGGAGGGCATCAAAGCTCCTTGTGGGAGAGTGATGCGATTATGGTCCGCCGCGGGGGTCAGGTCATGCCAGTTGGCGCAAGGGATGTTGATCCGCCGCCCAGGGGCTCTCGAAGAAGGCCTGCACCATGGCCGGCGTGACCTCGGCAATGCTGGCCGGGTTCCAGCGCGGTGCGTGGTCCTTGTCCACCGCCAGGGCGCGCACGCCCTCCACCGTCTCGCTGGCCGCGCCGGGGCGCAGGTGGAAACAGCGGTGCACCAGATCGCGCTCCATGCGCAGGTCCTCGGCCAGGCTATTCATGCGGCGCGCGCGGCGCAGCTGCTCCAGCGTCACCGCCAGCATCAGCGGCGAGCGCTTCAGCAGGGTGGCATGGGTGTGCTGGGCCCAGGCATCGTCCGCGGCGGCCAGCGAGGCCATGATCTCGACCACCGTGGGCTTGGAGAAATGTTCATCGATGCGCGGGCGCAGTTCCAGATGGTCGGGCGCGGGCGCGAGGTCGGCGCGCTCCATCACCGTGGCCACCACATGCTCGGCACTGTGCTGTTCACCCTGGCGATAGGCCTGGATGATGGCGGGCAGATCGCTGCTCTGCACGAACACGTCGCCCAGGCCCAGTTCGATGGCGTCGCCGGCGGCGATGGGCTGGCCGGTCAGGGCCAGCCATTCGCCCACATGGCCGGGGCATTGCGAGAGGAACCAGCCACCGCCGACGTCAGGGAACAGACCGATATTGGTCTCGGGCATGGCCAGCTTGGAATGCTCGGTCAGCACACGCAGCTTGGCGCCCTGGCTGATGCCCATGCCGCCGCCCATCACCACCCCGTCCATCAGGGCGATATAGGGCTTGGGGTAATGGTGGATCAGATGGTTGAGCGCGTACTCCTCAGTGAAGAAGTCTTCCAGCGCGCTGTCGCCCGCCAGGGCAGCCTGGTGGAAGAAACGGATGTCGCCGCCGGCGCAGAAGGCCGCGGGCTTGCCCTCGCGCCCCGCACCCAGCACCACCACCGCCTGGATCGCCGGCGTGGCCGCCCAGGCCTTCAGCAAGGCGGTGATGTCGCGGATCATCGCCAGCGACAGCGCATTCAGCGCCGGCGCGCGATTCAGCGTGATGAGACCCAGGCAACCGTTCACTTCGGCCAGGATCTGGCCATCGGATTGCAGTGGGGGAAGAGCAGCGGCGGCGGGCATGCGGGACAACTCCAACAACGGAAAGCTTGTTTGTTAACGGGTTAGCGGCGTGGCCGATCAGCGCCCACGCCAGCCCAGCAGTTCATTGCCTGCCAAGGCTGCCAGCACCATAGCACCGCCCACCAGGGCGGCGGAAGACGGGGCTTCCCCAGCACCCAGCCAGGCCCACAGCACGCCGAAGATCACTTCCAGCAGGCCCAGCAGGGCCAGCTCGGGGCCCGAGAGCACGCGCGCGAGGCGCACCACCAAGAGGCAAGGCAGGGCCAGTTGGAACACGCCGAGGCCGGCCAAGAGGGTCAGGTCATGCGGGGAGGCCACCAAGGGCCAGGCCAAGGGCAAGGTGCAGGCGGCCGAAATCAGCGCGCCCAGCAGCACCGCCAGCAGCATGTCGCTGCGCTCGTCACCGGCCTGCTTGCTGTCGTGCTGCAACAGGGTCCAGTTGGTCGCCGCGGCCAGCGGCACGCCCAGCGCCACGCCCATGCCGGCGAGGCTGGCAAGGCCGCCCTGCAGCCCGTGGCCGAACATCCAGGCGATGCCGGCACTGCCCAGCCCGATGGCGGCCCAGGTGCGCGCCGGCAGGCGGTGGTGCAGGAACAGGCGCGCAAACAGCGCCGTCAGCAGCGGGCCCAACGACATGGTGACCAGCACGTTGGCCACGCTGGTCATGGTGAGCGCCAGCATGAAGGCCGTGTACATCACCGCCCAGCACAGCGCCGAGGCCCAGACCTTGCGCGGTGCGCGCAAGACCTGACCCCAGAGCGCCTGGCCGCGCATCAGCCCCATGGCCACGAGCAGCGCCAGCGCATTGAAGCCGCTGCGCCAGAAGGTGACCTCGAAGCTGCGCGCCGCTTCCAGATGGCGGGAGACCACCCCTGCCGTGCTCCACAGCAGGGTGATCAACAGCATCAGGAGAACGGCGCGCCGGTGGCTCATCAAGCCCCGGAGTTTTCGCGCGCGAACTTCTTGCGCTCGTGCTCGATCAGGTGGCGCTTGCGCAGGCGGATGCTCTTGGGCGTGATCTCGACCAGCTCGTCGTCCTCGATGAACTCCACCGCGTACTCGAGCGAGAGCTCGATCGGCGGGGTGATCTTGATCGCGTCTTCCTTGCCCGAGACACGGAAGTTGGTGAGCTGCTTGGCACGCACCGCGTTCACGATCAGGTCGTTGTCGCGGTTGTGCATGCCGACGATCATGCCTTCGTAGACCGGGTCGCCGGCCTTCACGAACATGCGGCCGCGATCGTCCAGCTTGCCGAGCGCGTAGGTGACGATTTCGCCATTGTCCTGGCTGATCAGCACGCCGTTCTTGCGGCTTTCGATCTCACCCTTGTGGGCTTCGTAGCCGTCGAAGATGTTGGAGATCAGGCCGGTGCCGCGCGTCAGGTTCAGGAACTCGTTCTGGAAACCGATCAGGCCACGCGCCGGGATGCGGTACTCGAGGCGCACGCGGCCACGGCCGTCCGGCTCCATGTTCACCAGTTCGCCCTTGCGCAGACCCAGGGCCTGCATCACGCCGCCCTGGTGGGCTTCCTCGACGTCGGCGGTGACCATTTCGATCGGTTCGTGACGCTCGCCACCGACATCGTGGAACACCACGCGCGGCTTGGAGACGGCCAGCTCGTAGCCCTCACGGCGCATGTTTTCCAGCAGGATGGTGAGGTGCAATTCGCCGCGGCCCGAGACCTCGAAGATGCCGTCTTCGTCGGTTTCCTTGACGCGCAGCGCCACATTGGCCTGCAATTCCTTCTGTAGACGGTCCCAGAGCTGGCGGCTGGTGACGAACTTGCCTTCGCGGCCGGCCAGCGGGCTGTTGTTGACGCAGAAGTTCATGGTCAGGGTCGGCTCGTCGACCTTGAGCATGGGCAGCGGCACGGGGTTGTCCGGCGAGGTTAGGGTCACGCCGATGCCGATCTCCTCGATGCCGTTCACCAGCACGATGTCGCCGGCCAGCGCCAGCTCGGCCTGGCGGCGCTCCAGGCCTTCGAACTTCAGGACCTGGTTGACGCGGCACTTCTTGGGCGTGCTGTCGGGGCCGGCGTACATCAGCACGTCCTGCATGGGCTTGAGGCTGCCGCTGGTGATGCGGCCGATGCCGATACGGCCCACGAAGGTGGAGTAGTCCAGCGAGCAGATCTGCAGCTGCAGCGGGCCGCCGATATCGCCCTCGTGCGGCGGCACATGGCGCAGCACGGTGTCGAACAGCGGCGCCATGTCGGTGCCGGTCTCACCCTCGGTCAGCGTGGCCCAGCCGTTCAGGCCGGAAGCGTAGACGACCGGGAAGTCCAGCTGCTCTTCGGTGGCGCCGAGCTTGTCGAACAGGTCGAAGGTGGCGTTGATGACGTAGTCGGGGCGCGCGCCGGGGCGGTCCACCTTGTTCACCACCACGATGGGCTTCAGGCCCAGGGCCAGCG
>Ga0208398_100971_pt1 | contig 13185 bp, 12 predicted proteins | sample LakWasMe79_HOW10_2_FD_183905 | JGI IMG/M metagenome (GOLD analysis project Ga0208398, IMG submission 183905) | Freshwater sediment methanotrophic microbial communities from Lake Washington under simulated oxygen tension - Sediment Metagenome... | ecosystem: Environmental > Aquatic > Freshwater >... | reverse complement strand
TGCCCGCGGCATCGAACACCGGGCCTTCGAGAAAGCTGTCGGTGGGCTGGCCGCCGCGGTTGGCGTCGGCCCAGTCGCTGCGCACGCCGGTGCGGCGGAAGGCGGCGGGCATCTGCGTGAAGAGTTCGGCTTCACGCACTTGGGGAGGGTCAAGCAGCCACATGGCCGACCTACTGGCGTTCGAACGCGGTGTTGGCCGCCACCTTGCCCCAGAAGGCGGTGCGCTCGGCCAGGTCCTTGGCGAAGGTGGCCGCATCCCAGTAGCCCGGCTCGGACGCGATGCTGTCGGCAAAGGCCTTCATGTCGGCCGTCTGCATCGCGCTGGCGATCTCCTTCTGCAGCCGGTTGATCACGGCCTGCGGCGTGCCCTTGGGCGCCCACAGGCCGGTGAAGTTGACCACGCCGAAGTTCTTCAGCCCAGCCTCGGTGAAGGTGGGCACGTCGGGCAGTGCCGGCAGGCGCTTGCTGCCGCTGACGGCCAGCAGCCGCGCCTTGCCGCCCTTCACCTGGCCCATCACGCCGGGTGTGGACGCGATCTGGAAATCGATCGTGCCCGACAAGGTGGCCATGGTGGCCTCGCCTGCGCCCTTGAACGGGATGTGCATGAAGTTCACGCTGGCGGCAATGCCCAGGGCCTCGCTGGCGAAGTGCGGCGTGGTGCCGGCGCCACCCGTGCCATAGGTGACCTTGTTCGGCTCCAGCCTGGCCGCGGCCACCAGGTCGCCCAGGGTCTTGAACTTCGAATCGGCCTTGACCACCACGGCCATCGGCGCGAACACGAAGGCGCCGACCGGCAGCAGGTCGTGGGCATGGTCGAACGGCAGCTTCTTGAAGATGTGGGGCAGCAGCGCGTAGGTGGTGTCGTTGGCCACCAGCGTGTAGCCGTCCGGCGCGCTCTGCACCGTCTGCGACAGGCCGATGGTGCCGGTGGCGCCGGCCTTGTTCTCGACGAAGAAGGTCTGGCCGGTCTGCTCCTGCAGCTTGGCCGCCATCTTGCGCGTGACCACGTCGACCGCGCCACCGGGGCCGTAGGGCACGATGATCTTGACGGGCTTGGTGGGCCAGGCCTGGGCCTGGGAAAGGGCGGGGGCGGCCATGGCCACGGCCAGCAGTGTGGCGGCCAGCGTCCAACGGGTCTGGATCATGTCGTGTCTCCTGTGGAATTCAATCGATCTGGATGCGGAAGGCCTGGATCACACCGGCCCACGGGTGGGTCTCAGCGTGAACGACGGCACCGATGGCGGCGGCACCGAGCCGTGCGTTGATCCATCGGTTCATCCGTGTCTGCCCGGTCGGGTGATGGGGGTTCAAACCGTGGCAATGGGTGTGGCCGGTGAGCCCACCGCGCCAGGCAGGCGCAGCGGTGGCGCCGTGAGCAAGAAGCGCGAACGCCCGTTGCTGCGCAACCACTGCGCCAGCGCGGTCAGGTACCAGAGCTCGCCGAGGTGGATGCCGTTCTTGAACAGGCAGTGCTCGTGCAGCGGTAGCCGTGGCCGGCGCAGCGGTGTCGGCGTGCCCAGCTTGGGCACCACCAACTCGACGGCCGGGTTGTCGGCGATCAGGCAGGCCAGCCGGCTGTCCACGATCCAGTTCAGCAGGCGCGCATCGTGGCCGTCCAGCCCGGACCCGGTCTGGTGCAGCCGTTCAACCTCCGGCTGGCGGTTCATCGCCAGCAGGGTGTCGGCAAAGCCGGTGTGCAGGCACACCATGTCACCACACTCGATCTGCACCTGGTCGGCGTCGAGGATGCGCATCAAGGTGTCGTAGCCGACCGCCTGCCGCACCCGGCCCAGGTGGTGCGCCAGGTCGATCATCACGCCGCGGCCCTGCGCGCCGTGGGTTGCCAGGTGCTCGATGCCCAGGGCGTCGGCGCTTGGGTCCGGGTACCGCGCGAACGGCGCACCCGCCTGCGGGTCTTCGGTACCGGGCCGGATGTGCTGGCCGGCCCGGTAGCCGTTGTAGAACACGGCTTCGGCGACGCCGTCACCGTCGGCATCGAAGTGGCTGCCGACATGGGCCAGGCTGTCCCACTGGGTCGAATACTGCAGGCTCATCAGCACCACGTCGTCGTTGACGACATCGCTGAGCTCGGGGTCTTCACTGGCGTAGGACCAGCAGAAGCCTTGCTGTCCCTCGCTCTTGCCGTCGCGCAACACGGCATAGCGCCGGGGTGGCTGGCGCCGCGGGTTCATCGCTCGGCCACCGGGCAGATCCAGGGGCAGCGACAGGCAGAACGTGCGGCCCTGGGTCACTTCCGCCAGGCCCTGCAGCACCTTGGCGGGTGTGACCAGGTTCATGCGGCCGAGCTGGTCGTCGGGGCCGAACTCGCCCCAGTGCGCACCGGTGGGGGCGTGCTGCCAGCGCCGGTTCGATGGGTTTGACGGGGCCATGGCCAGGCCTCAGCCGCGCAGCACGGCCAGCGCATTGCGCGCCGCCACCACGCCCATCTTGACGTAGGCGTCGGCGGTCACGCCACCGATGTGCGGGCTGAGCACGATGCGCGACTCACCGTGGAACGGGTGAGGTGCCAGCATCGGCTCGACGGCAAAGCTGTCCAGGCCGGCGCTTGCCACCTGGCCGGACTGCACCGCGGCCAGCAGCGCCGGCTCGTCGATCAGGCCACCGCGCGCGGTGTTGACCACGATCACCCCGGGCTTGCAGGCAGCCAGCGTCTGGGCGTTCAGCAGCCCGGCGTTGTCGGTGGTCAGCGGGCAGTGCAGCGAGATGGCGTCCGATTCGCGCCAGATCGTCGCCAGGTCGGCCGCCGTGATGTAGCCCGGCAGGTCCTTGGCAAACGGATCGAAGCCCAGCACCCGCATGCCCATCGCGCCGGCGGCTCTGGCAAAGCGCTGACCGATGGCACCCAGGCCGATCACACCGACGGTACGGCCTTCCAGTTCCACGCTCTTGTGGGTGGCCTTGTCCCAGTGGCCGGCGTGCATGCGGGCATTGAGCGGCACCACCGATTTGGCACAGGCCAGCAGCAAGGCCAGGGCCTGTTCGGCCACGGCGGCCGCATTGGCGCCCACCGCGGCAACCACCTGGATGCCGCGTGCACTGGCCGCCACCTTGTCGATGGTGTCGGTGCCGCTGCCATGCTTGGAGATGACCTTGAGGCTGGGCGCCGCATCCATCGCCCGCGGGCCTACCTTGCTGTAGCGCACGATGATGGCCACCGGGTCGCACTGCCTGCACAGCGCGACGATGTCGGCCTCGGTGGGCGTCTTGCCCGCGTAGACCACCTCGAAGTCGGTCAGCAAGGCCAGGGCCTGGGGCGCCAGGTCGTTGCCGGTGACCAGGAAGACGGGTTTGGCGGTCACAGCGTCTCGCCGTCCTGGATCACGCCGGCGGCACGCAACGCGCCGTCCAGCCAGGCCGGGCGCAGTGCCTTGCGGCTGCGGATGTCGGCGATGCGCTTGGTTTCGGCGGCCACCTTGTCCACGGCCAGCGGCAGCATCGCCGCCGCCTTGTCACGCTCGATCACCGTCACACCATCGGCGTCGCCCACCACCAGGTCACCGGGGTTCACCGTGACGCCACCGATCGAGATGGGGTGGTTCAGGCGACCGGACACCGCCTTGGTCGGACCGTTGGGGTTGAGGCCTGCCGCAAACATGGGAAAGCCGAGCTCGCGGATGGCCTCGCTGTCGCGCACCGCGCCGTCGATCACCACGGCCGCCACGCCCAGCGCAACGCACTGCTGCGACATGATCTCGCCCATCAGCGCGCTGCTGAGGTCGCCCTTGCCGTCGACCAGGATCACGTCACCCGGCCGGGCGATCGCCATCGCGGCGTGGATCATCAGGTTGTCGCCGGGGCGCACTTCGACCGTGATCGCCGGGCCGGCGAAGCGCATCGACGGCGCCAGCGGTGCGATGCGGCCACTCAGGGCGCCGCGGCGGCCGGCCACATCGGCCAGGATGGACGACGGAAACTGCGCGGCCTGGGCCACGGTGTCGGCGCTGACGCGCTCGATGTCCCGAACCACGTCGGGCAATGCAGCGGCTTGACTCATGAGAATCTCCAGTGGGTTCTTGGAACGGCCACGCGTGCTGCGCGCAGCCGGTGGCGCCCGCAGGCGCCGACGGATCAGTCGAGGCGAACGCCGGACTCTTTGACGGTCTTGGCCCAGCGCACGATGTCGGTCCGGATCAGGTCGCCGAACTGCTCGGGCGTGCCGCCCAGCGGGTCGGCGCCTTCTTCGCCCAGGCGTTTGCGCAGGTCGGGTTGCTGCAAGGCCTTGTTGAACTCGGCATTGAGTCGGGCCACGATGTCCTTGGGCGTGCCGGCAGGGGCCAGGAAGCCGAACCAGGTCACCGCATCAAATCCTTTGTAGCCACTCTCGCCCACCGTGGGGGTCTGCGGCAGATCGTCCACGCGCTTGGCCGACGTCACGGCGACCGGACGCAGCTTGCCCGTGCGGATCTGCTGCAGCACCGAGGGCACCGACGAGACGTAGAGCTGCACCTGCCCGCTAATGACGTCGGTCAGGGCCTGGTTGGCGCCCTTGTAGGGAACATGCTGGAAGGTGATGCCGGCAGTCTTCTGGAACTGCTCGCCCGTCAAGTGGGCGACCGTGCCGTTGCCGGGTGACGCGAAGTTGACCGCGCCGGGCTTGGCCTTGGCCGCGGCGACCAGATCCCCCAGCGTCTTGAACGCCGATTGGACGGGAACGACGATGACGAGCGGCGCGCTGGCCACCAGGCCGACGGGCGTCAGATCCTTCTGCGGGTGGTAGGGCAGCTTGGCATACAGGCTCGGGTTGATTGCCAGGTTGCTGGTCTGGCCGAGCACGATGGTGTAGCCGTCGGCCGGCGACTTGGCGACCGCATCGACACCGAGGTTGCCACCCGCACCGGGCTTGTTGTCGATGACAAAGGACCAACCCGTCGCACTGGCCACCTTCTGCGTCACCTCGCGGGCAATGATGTCGGTGCCGCCGCCGGGCGGGAACGGGACCACGACGCGGATGGCCTTGCTGGGGTAGACCTGTGCCAGCGCGCTCGCACTGAGTGAGATGGCGGTCAGCGCGAGCAGGGCGCGTCGGATCGGCTGCATGTTTGTCTCCATCGGAACGGGTTCGCCGCAGGTTGCCGCCGTCCCGTTGAACTGTGGCTGAAGTATTGGCGCCACAACAGATACAGTCCAATCGATAGTTTCTTAAGATTCATTCACAGGAGTTTTGAAATGGATCTCCGGGATCTGCGCTACTTCGAAGCCATCGCCGAGCTGGAACACATCGGGCGTGCCACCGAGCGCCTGCACCGTACCCAACCCGCGCTGACGAGTTGTGTGCGGCGTCTTGAACAGGCGTGCGGAACCCCCCTGCTGGAGAAGGCCGGGCGTGGTGTGCGGCTGACGGCGGCGGGCAAGGTGCTGCACCGATGGGCGCAGCGCCTGCGCTTCGATCTGGAGGACGCACAACGCGAGATCGGCGATATCGGTCGTGGTCTGTCGGGCCACATCCGCATCGGTATCGTGCCCACGGCGGCGCAGTTCCTGTTGCCGCCCGCGGCCCGGCAGCTGATGAAACAGGCACCCGAGGTGACACTGCGCACGGTGGTCGGCCTGATCGACACGCTCAAGCCCATGTTGCGCGCGGGCGAGCTCGATCTGATGGTTGGCACCGAGGGCCCCGCAGAGCACGGCTTTGCCTCGCAGCGGCTCACCGAAGACCACATCGTGGTGGCGGCCAGTGCAACGCACGAGATCTTTCGTGGCAAGCCCAGCTTGCAGGGGTTGGCGGCCTACCGCTGGGTTCTACAGCCTTCCGGCGCACCGACACGGGACTGGTTGGACCACACCTTCGACCGCAAGCGACTGCCTCGTCCACGCGTCCAGGTCGAAAGCACGATGCTGCTGACGCTGCCCGCATTGATTGCCGAGACCGGGCTGCTGAGCTTCATCTCTCGCCATCACCTGGGCGCGACCGATAGCCGTTCGCCCCTTCGGGAGGTGCCGCTGAAAGAGACCACCATGCGGCGGCGCCTGGTGGTCACCTTCCGCGAAAGCAGCTACCTGTTGCCAGCGACCGAGTTGTTGATCCGCTTGCTCGGCGAAGCCGGGCGCAGTGCCCAGGCGACCCGGGCGCTGGTCTCGCCGGACTGACGGTACGGCGCTGAACGACAAAGCCCCGGCATCCGCAGACAACCGGGGCTGTTTCCGTGCCGCAACCCACTGCGGCGCGGCGGGCGATCAATCCGCCTGCTTGCGCAGGAAGGCCGGGATCTCGATCTCGTCCATGCCGTTGGACGACAGCGCCTCGACCTTGGCCGCGGCCTGGGTGCGTGCGCTGCGCCAGACGCTGGGCGTGCTGAGGTTGCTGTAGTCGTGCTGGGCCGGGCTGGCCTGCTGGCCCTGGCCAACCACATTGTTCAGGATCGGCAGGTTGTCGGTGCCGGTGCGCAGGCCCATCAGCTGCGAGGTCGTGGGCTGCACCACCGTCAGCGGCGCGGCCTGCGGGCGGGCGCGCGACAGGCCGGTGGCGATCACCGTGACACGCAGCTGGTCGCCCAGGCTCTCGTCGTAGGCGGCGCCGTAGATGATGTGCGCGTCCTCGGCGGCGTAGCGGCGGATGGTGTTCATCGCCGCCTTGCTCTCGTTGAGCTTGAAGTTGCTCTTGTTGGCCGCGATCAGCACCAGCACGCCGCGCGCGCCGGACAGGTCGATGCCCTCCAGCAGCGGGCAGGCCACGGCCGCCTCGGCGGCCTTGGTCGCGCGGTCCGGGCCACCAGCGGTGGCCGTGCCCATCATCGCCTTGCCGGGCTCGCTCATCACGGTCTTGACGTCTTCGAAGTCGACGTTGACCAGGCCGTGCATGTGGATGATGTCGCTGATGCCGCCCACGGCGTTCTTCAGCACGTCGTTGGCATGGGCGAAGGCCTGGTCCTGGGTCACGTCGTCACCCAGCACGTCCAGAAGCTTCTCGTTGAGCACCACGATCAGGCTGTCAACATTGGCTTCCAGCTCGGTGGTGCCCGTGTCGGCCTGCTTCATGCGGCGCGGGCCTTCGAACTCGAAGGGCTTGGTGACCACACCCACGGTCAGGATGCCCATCTCCTTGGCCACCTTGGCCACGATCGGGGCCGCACCGGTGCCGGTACCGCCGCCCATGCCGGCGGTGATGAAGACCATATGGGCGCCGTCCAGGCTGGCACGCACGCGGGCCTCGGCCTCTTCAGCCGCGGCCTTGCCCTTCTCGGGCTTGCCACCGGCACCCAGGCCGTTGTCGCCCAGCTGGATCAGCTGGTTCGCGCTGCTGCGGTTGAGCGCCTGGGCGTCGGTGTTGGCGCAGACGAACTCCACGCCCTGCACGCCCTGGCTGATCATGTGCTCGACGGCATTGCTGCCGCCGCCACCCACGCCCACCACCTTGATGCGCGTCCCCTGGTCGAATTGTTCGATCATCTCGATAGGCATGTGAACCTCCTGTGTCTTTGTCAAGCAGTTGCCAATGAATACGGTGTGAACCAAAGAGCTCGGGGTCTTGAAACCCCTGTTGTGTGCGGCAACTAGAAGTTGCCCAGAAACCAATCCTTCGCGCGGCCGACCAGGGTCTTGACCGACCCCGCCTGCTGCGCCACCTTGTGGCCGCGTGCACGGGCCACGCGGGCTTCTTCGAGCAGACCCATCACGGTGGCCGACCGCGGGTTGGCCACCATGTCGAACAGCGGGCCGTTGTACAGCGGCAGGCCCTTGCGCACGGGCTTGAGGAAGATGTCCTCGCCCAGTTCCACCATGCCCGGCATCACCGCCGAACCGCCGGTGATGACGATGCCGGAAGACAGCAGCTCCTCGTAACCCGACTCGCGGATGACCTGGTGCACCAGCGAATAGATCTCCTCGACGCGCGGCTCGATCACGCCGGCCAGCGCCTGGCGGCTGAGCATGCGCGGCGCGCGGTCACCCAGGCCGGGCACCTCCAGGTTTTCGCTCGGATCGGCCAGCAGCTGCTTGGCCACGCCGTACTCGACCTTGATCTCCTCGGCGTCCTTGGTGGGCGTGCGCAGCGCCATCGCGATGTCGCTGGTGATCAGGTCGCCGGCGATCGGGATCACCGCGGTGTGGCGGATCGAGCCTTCGGTGAAGATGCTCACGTCGGTCGTTCCGGCGCCGATATCGACGAGCACCACACCCAGGCTCTTTTCGTCCTCGGTCAGCACGGCAGCGGCGCTGGCGCTGGGGTTGAGCACCAGGCGCTCGACCTCCAGGCCGCAGCGGCGCACGCACTTCAGGATGTTCTCGGCCGCGCTCTGCGCGCCGGTGACGATGTGCACCTTGACCTCGAGCCGGCTGCCGCTCATGCCGATCGGCTCCTTGACCTCGTGGCCGTCGATCACGAACTCCTGCGGCTCGACCAGCAACAGCCGCTGGTCGTTCGGGATGTTGATGGCCTTGGCGGTCTCGACCACGCGGTGCACGTCGACCGGCGTCACCTCGCGGTTGTCGCGCACGATCACCATGCCGGTGGAGTTCTGGCCGCGGATGTGGCTGCCGGTGATGCCGGTGTAGACGCGCTCGATCTTGCAGGCGGCCATCATCTCGGCCTCCTTCAGCGCCTGCTGGATGCTCTGCACCGTGGCGTCGATGTTGACCACCACGCCGCGCTTCAGGCCGTGCGACGAGGCCACGCCCAGCCCGGCCAGCCGCAGCTCGCCGCCGGGCAGCACCTCGGCCGCCACCGCCATCACTTTCGCGGTGCCGATGTCGAGTCCGACGATGAGGTCCTTGTATTCCTTGGCCATGGTTGCCTTGTTGCTCGTGTTCTCTATCGCTTGCGCGCCGGCGTGGCCGGCGCGTTGGTGGTGACGCCCTTCAGGCGCACCGCAAAACCGTCGCTGTGGCGCAGGTCGGCCGACTCCAGCGGCCGCTGGTACTGCGCCGCCACCCGCGGCATGGTGTGCACGAAGTGGTCGGTGCGGGCCAGCACCTCGTCCTCGCTGCCCCGGCCGAGTTCGATGACCGCACCGTTGTCCAGTTCGGCGCGCCAGGAGCCGCGTGCCGACAGGGTCAGCTGCGCCAGGTCACCGGCGTTCAGCGGCTCCAGCACCGGGGCCAGCCGTCGCAGCATGGCCAGCATCTGCGGCGCGCTGCCCTCGGGGCCTTGCAGGCGCGGCAGCTCGTCGTCCTCGACATCGCCGACATTGGCCTCGAAGACCTCGCCGAAGCTGTTGACCAGACGGTCGTTGCCATCGTCGGCCACCCACAGCGCGGTCGGTCGGTGTTCTTCCAGCTGCACCGCCAGGCGGTTCGGCCAGACCCGGCGCACCACCGCATGGCGCACCCAGGGCACGGCCTCGAAGGCGGCACGGCTCTTCTGCAGGTCCAGCGTCAGGAAGCTACCGGCCAGCCGGTGTGCGGCATTGGCGCGGATGGTGCTCTCGCTGTTGCGCGCCACCTCGCCCTCGATGCGGATGCCCTTGATCGCAAACACCGGCAGGCGCGCCGCCCAGGCCAGACCGGCCGTGGCCAGGCCGATGGCGGCCACCACGAACACGGCGTTGGCGGTGGCCTGCATCAGGCGCACGTCGGCCGGCAGGCCGATGGCGGGGCTGAGGGTGTGGGCGCGGGCCATGCGGATCAGGCCGGGGTGGCCCCGGTAGGCGCCGCGGGGGCGGCCATGCCGTCCAGGGCCGCGGTGGCCAGCAACTGCAGGCACAGCTGCTCGTAGGACAGGCCGGCCGCGCGTGCCGACATGGGCACCAGCGAGTGGCTGGTCATGCCGGGCGAGGTGTTCATCTCCAGCAGGAAGGGCTGGCGGTCGGCGGCGCGGATCATCAGGTCGGCGCGGCCCCATCCGCGGCAACCCAGTGCCCGGTAAGCGGCGACGACGAGACGCTGGATCTCACGTTCTTCGTCGGGGGGCAGACCACTGGGACACAGGTACGAAGTATCGTCGGTGAAATACTTGTTCTGGTAGTCGTACTTGCCCTCAGGGGCGACGATGCGCACCACCGGCAGGGCCCGTGCATCGGCCCCGCTGCCCAGCACCGGGCAGGTCACTTCCTCGCCGGCGATGAACTCCTCGCACAGCACATCGGGGTCGTAGCGGGCAGCCAGCGTCACCGCGTCGGCCATGTCCGAATAGCCGGCCACCTTGCTGATGCCGATGGACGAACCTTCACGCGGCGGCTTGACGATCAGCGGCAGGCCCAGCTCGTCGGGCACGGTGCGCACTCGCTCGCGGGCCTGGTTGTCGGGCGCCAGCCAGACGAAGCGCGGCGTGGCCAGGCCTTCGGCCAGCCAGACACGCTTGGTCATGGTCTTGTCCATCGCGATGGCCGAGGCCATCACGCCGGAGCCGGTGTAGGGGATGCCCAGCAGCTCCAGCGCGCCCTGTACCGTGCCATCCTCGCCATGGCGGCCATGCAGCGCGATGAACACGCGCTGGAAGCCTTCGCGTTTCAGATCGCCCAGGTCGCGCTGCGCCGGATCGAAGGCATGGGCATCCACACCCTGACCCTGCAGCGCGGCCAGCACGCCTCCGCCGGACATCAGCGAGATCTCGCGCTCGGCGCTGCTGCCGCCCATCAGGACGGCCACGCGGCCGAGGGCTCGCACGTCGACCGCACGCGGGTTGAACGACACGCTCATGCCATGTCCCCCAGGAACTGCTCGACCACCTTGCCCGGCACCGCGCCGATCGAGCCGGCGCCCATCGCGATCACCACGTCACCGGCCCGCGCCTGCGCCACGATCGCCTCGGGCAGCGCGGCCACGTCGTCGACGAACACCGGGTCGACCTTGCCGGCCACGCGCAGGGCGCGCGCCAAGGCCCTGCCGTCGGCGGCCACGATGGGCGATTCGCCGGCGGCATAGACCTCGGTCAGCAGCACCGCATCGGCCCGGCCCATGACCTTGACGAAGTCCTCGAAGCAATCACGCGTGCGGGTGTAGCGGTGCGGCTGGAAGGCCAGCACCAGGCGCCGGCCGGGGAAGGCGCCGCGCGCGGCGGCGATCACCGCGGCCATCTCCACCGGGTGGTGGCCATAGTCGTCGATCAGCGTGAAGGTGCCGCCACCGTGGAGCTCGGACACCGGCAGGTCGCCATAACGCTGGAAGCGCCGGCCCACGCCGTCGAACTCGGCCAGCGCCTTGACGATCGGCGCGTCGGGCAGTTCCAGCTCGGTGGCCACCGCGATGGCGGCCAGCGCGTTGCGCACATTGTGTTCGCCGGGCAGGTTCAGCGTGACGCTGAAGTCCGGCAGGCCACCGCCGTCGGGACCCAGGTGGCGGCGCCGGCAGACGAACTGCATCTGGCCACCGGGCAGGGCCACCACGTCAACCGCGCGCACCTGCGCGTCCTCGCCCAGGCCGTAGGTGATGATGGGCCGCGACACCATCGGCATGACGGAGCGCACGCCCGGGTCGTCACCGCAGACGATGGCCGCGCCATAGAACGGCATGCGGTGCAGGAAGTCGACAAACGCCTGCTTGAGCCGCGCGAAGTCATGGCCGTAGGTGTCCATGTGGTCTTCGTCCACATTGGTCACCACGCTCATGATGGGCATCAGGTTCAGGAAGGATGCGTCGCTCTCGTCGGCCTCCACCACGATGTAGTCACCCGAGCCCAGCCGCGAGTTGGCGCCGGCCGAGTTGAGCTTGCCGCCGATGACGAAGGTGGGGTCCAGCCCGGCCTCGGCCAGCACGCTGGTGACCAGCGAGGTGGTGGTGGTCTTGCCATGCGTGCCGGCGATGGCGATGCCCTGCTTCAGCCGCATCAGCTCGGCCAGCATCACCGCCCGGGGCACCACCGGGATGCGCTTGGCACGGGCGGCCACCACCTCGGGGTTGTCGCCCTTGACGGCCGTGGAGGTGACCACCGCATGGGCGCCGGCGATGTGCGCGGCGTCGTGGCCGATGAAGACCCGGATGCCCAGGCCGGACAGGCGGCGCGCGGTGGCGCTGTCGGCCTGGTCGGAGCCCGACACGGCATAACCCAGGTTGTGCAGGATCTCGGCGATGCCACTCATGCCGGCGCCGCCGACGCCGACGAAGTGGATGTGCTTGACGGCGTGTTTCATGGCTTCACCAGCTTGTCGAGTTCGTCGGCGACGCGTGCGGCGGCCTGGGGTTTGGCCAAGGCCCTTGCCCGCTCAGCCATGGCCAGCAGCGTGGTACGGTCGAGCTGCTGCAGCCGCTTGGCCAGGGACTCGGGCGTCAGCTCGGTCTGCGGCAGGTGCAGCGCCGCGCCGTGGCCGGCCAGGTGCTCGGCGTTGTCGCGTTGGTGGGCGGTGGTGCTGACCACCAGCGGCACCAGCAGGCTGGGCACACCGGCGGCGCACAGTTCGCTGACCGTCACCGCGCCGGCGCGGCAGACGATCAGGTCGCAGGCCGCCAGGCGCTCGGCCATGTTGTCGATGAAGGGCAGCACCTCGGCCGAGATGCCGGCAGCGGCATAGGCCGCGCGCACGGCGTCGAATTGCGCCACACCGGTCTGGTGCACCACCTGCGGGCGGGTGTCTGCCGGCAGCCGCGCCAGCGCGGCGGGCAAGGTGGTGTTGAGCACCTGCGCGCCCAGGCTGCCTCCCACCACCAGCAGGCGCAGCGGGCCGCTGCGGCCGGCGTAGCGCACGGCCGGTGCCGGCAGGGCCTCGATCTCGGCACGCACCGGATTGCCGGTGACCAGGCCCTGGCGGATCGCCGCGGCCGGGCCGTCGAAGCCGAAGGCCACCCGGTCGGCCACCGACAGCAGCGACTTGTTGGACAGCAGCAGCGCCGCATCGGCGTTGACCAGCACCAGTGGCTTGCGCAGCAGCCCGGCCATCAGCCCGCCGGGGAAGCAGACATAACCGCCCATGCCCAGCACCACGTCGGCACCACGCCGGCGCAAGATGGCGGCCGAATCCCAACAGGCCTTGAGCAGGCGCAGCCCGCCCGTCAGCGCATGCAGCAGGCCCTTGCCACGCAGGCCGCTGAAGGCCAGCCGGTCCAGCGGGATGGCCGTCGGCGGCACCAGCTTGTTTTCCATGCCGGTGGTGGTGCCCAGCCAGCTCACCGTCCAGCCGCGGCGCTGCACCTCACGTGCCACCGCGATGCCGGGGATGATGTGGCCACCGGTGCCGGCCGCCATGATGACCAGGTGCGGCATCACGTCCTGCCCCCACGCATCAGGCTGCGGTTCTCGATGTCCACCCGCACCACGATGGCCAGCGCGATCATGTTCATCAGGATGGCCGAGCCGCC
>Ga0208398_100970_pt1 | contig 13196 bp, 11 predicted proteins | sample LakWasMe79_HOW10_2_FD_183905 | JGI IMG/M metagenome (GOLD analysis project Ga0208398, IMG submission 183905) | Freshwater sediment methanotrophic microbial communities from Lake Washington under simulated oxygen tension - Sediment Metagenome... | ecosystem: Environmental > Aquatic > Freshwater >... | reverse complement strand
TGCTCAAGGCTGGGATGTCTGGGTGGCCAGTTTTCTGATCGGCGCTCCAATGGCTGATGAGTTCCGGCGATCAGGTTTTCGGGTACTGGATCTGATGCTTGATGCAGAAACACTTCAAGTTGCCAAATTCGATTTGGTCTGGATACACCATGGCCCAGTTCTTCTCCAGCTTTTCGGAAATATTGGTATCCATACGAAACGTGCTGTGTACTGTAGCCACTCACATTTCGAACCTCTCGAAGCCGTTCTCAGTGGGCTGCCGTCTTGTATTGAAGTATTTGCACACTCTGATGAAAATCGCCAAGAAATCGCTAGGCAGTTGGATTGCGACACAAAAAGAATTGAACTGTTCCCTAATTCCGCTGCCCGCCCTTATTGGCTTGGACGCTCTTCATCAACGGCTCGGGCCGTTCTGCAGCGATTGATACTGGTCAGCAACCATCCGCCAGAAGAAGTGCTAGCCGCCTTGTCAATGCTGCAAAAGCAAGGCATTTCAATGGATTTCGTAGGGGCGGGAGGGCATGAAGTATTGGTCTCAGCGGATGTATTGGAACGATACGATGCCATCGTCACCATTGGAAAGACGGCCATAAGTGGTATCGCTCTTCAGCTTCCAGTGTATTGCTACGATCACTTTGGTGGTCCCGGTTGGATAGCGTTTGACAATATTGAGAGGGTTGCCTGGCACAATTTTTCAGGTCGGGGATTTAGACTGAGAAGCGCTTCTGAAATTGCTTCCGAAATCGTGACCGGATTTAGTTCCGCTCATCAGGCGGGATCCGCGCTCTCCGCTCACATCCGCCATCAACGATCGCTACCGGACAATGTGACACGTATTTTATCCGGTTGCCGTTCTGACGCATCAGATACTTGTTCTTGGCATCCCTCGCGCAATGAACTCGTTCAACACGAACAATATTTACAGCTTCTCGCCCCAACTGTTAAATTACACACGGATCTGCAAAGAGAAATTGATCGGATCAAGTCCACTTTCTCCTGGCAAGTCACCAAGCCACTGCGTTTGCTGGCCTTTCTGTGGCGTAAACTCGCCAACTTGAGCAGCCAGTAAGTTTTCAGGACGTGCCGAATTTCTCGGCAACAATGCGCACTATCCTCGCCGCCGCCTGCCCATCGCCATAAGGCGAAGCGCCAAGCGACATGTGCCGATAGGCGACCTCATCCCTCAGCAAGGTTTCGACTGCCGCGACGATGCTGCTTTGGTCATGGCCCACCAGTTGGGCGACGCCCGCCTCCATCGCCTCCGGCCGCTCTGTTTCCTCCCGCAGCACCAGCACGGGCTTGGCCAAGGCGGGGGCTTCCTCCTGCAAGCCGCCGGAATCGGTCAAAACTAGCCACGACTGTGCCATGAGTGTCACCAAGCGGCCATAGTCGAGCGGAGGGCACAATGTCACGCCCGCCGTGTTGCCGAGCATCTCTCGGGCCAGTTTCGTCACGCTGGGGTTCGGGTGCACCGGATAGACGAAATGTAGCTCTGGATGACGCTGGACCAACTCACGAACCGCAGAAAAAATCTGGGCCAGGGGTGCCCCGAAATTCTCTCGCCGGTGCGCCGTCAGCAAGACAATACGCTGGTCTGAAGGCAAGTCCAGTTGGTGGGGAATCTTCATCCTCACCACTGACTGCAAAGCGTCGATGACCGTGTTTCCAGTGAGGAATACGCTGGCATCGGAAACACCTTCCTTCAACAAAGCAGTACGCGCCCGTGCGGTGGGTGCGAAATGCATCGCTGCCAATCGACCAGCCACCACGCGGTTCATTTCTTCCGGAAAAGGGTTGCACATGTCACCCGTGCGCAAGCCTGCTTCGACATGGCAGAAAGGAATTCGCCGGTAGAAGGCAACGAGTGAAGCGGCCAGCACGCTGGTCGTATCGCCTTGCGCCAGCACAGCCACGGGTTGCTCGGCCGCAAACACGGTATCGAGTCCGCTGATTAGCCGGCTCGTCAGCTCCGCCAGTTGCTGATCGGGGCGCATGATGCCCATGTCCACATCAGGCACGATAGCAAACAACGCCAGCGCCTCATCGAGCAACTCGCGATGCTGCGCCGTGGCGACGACACAAACCCGCGCCCATGGTTCCTGCCGCAGCGCCAGGATGATCGGCGCCATTTTGATCGCCTCAGGCCGCGTACCGACAATGCAGATGATGGTTTTGTTCATGTTTGCGACGCTTCTGGTTTGCGGGCCGTGATGGGCAGTGACCAGTCATCCGGCCAAACAATGCCAAACTCGGCAAAGGACTCCCCATGCATGTGAATGTCTGTGAAGCCGGCGCGACGCAACTCATCCAGCACACCCTCTTGCGAGAAAACGCGCACTTCCAGCGTCTCGCCCTCGCCACCGTGAAAAACCAGATCACTAAACCACTGGCTGCGCCCGTCTGCTGTGGTGTTGAGTAAAGTGCGCGTGGTGGCAGTGCGCTCAATGCGCCAGTCGTGCAACTCGGGAAAATGCTCCACCGTTTGGCCAGTCTTTGTGTACGGCACGGTCAGCACAAAAACGCCACCGGGCTTGAGCAATCGCAGGGTGTTGTCAAAGGCTCTGTAAACCGGTGGCGCAACATGCTCGAAGACATCGGAAGAGATGACGAAGTCACACCGATTGAGCCACGATGGGTCTGGCACGGTGATATCGAGCTGTGGCGCTTTGTGCAGGTATGTGTTGGTGAAGCTGAGTTTTTGCTGGAGCCGGTTTGCGTAGTTGAGCGCACCGCTCATATCCAGGCCAACGAGGTCAGGCCGCATCGGGAAGTCGGGCAATGCAAGCCCTCTGCCAAACAGCTTGAGCGAGAGGACATACATAAGCGAACGCTGGCGCACTGAGGAGCCACAGAAACTGCAAGACTGCTGCTCACGAGACAATTTGGATATGGAAACAATGCAGCCGCTGCCACAGATGTTACAGCGAAATCGTGTCCTGAGCTGAGCCTCCTCCGCGGCCAGGGTTCGAAGGTTGGCGACGTGGTGCCGACAATGACGCAGAATCAATCTCAGCATGGCCTTCACCTCTGGCGGTGGGGTACCCAGGCCCCCCACTTGGCTTCGTAAATTTTTCGGTTGCGCTCCAGCAACTCCTTGCGACCTTTGCCGAGTTTGTTGAAGCTGGCGGACAGATGGTGGTGGATGAAGACATCCTCCGCGCACTCAAGCCGCCAACCGGCCTGCTCGACGCGCCGACAGTAGTCATCGTCCTCATAAAAGCCAAGGCCATAGGCCTCATCCAGCGGACCGACTTGCTCATAGACCTTGCGCGGCATCATGACGCAAAAGAAGGCCAGCGTACGAATAGAAAAAGTCTCGCCCAGATGCTGCAAGGTGTACGCCTTGGCCTTGCGCCGCATCTCTTCGTTATTGGCGTAGTTGATGCGTATGCGCGCTTCATTGCCGATGTTGTTGGTCACCGGGCCGACCAGACCCAGTGCGGAGTCGGTGCGCAGGTGCGACATCAGCGTGCGCAACCAGCCAGCAGTGACCTCCGTGTCATTGTTCAGCAGCACAATGTACTCACCCCGAGCCATCTGCAGGCCCTGGTTGTTGGCGGCAGCAAAGCCACGGTTCTCGGCGTTGAGGACTACGAATCGCCGATCACCGCCATGCGCCCAGGCCTGTAGGTACTCCGGCGTACCGTCGGTGGAAGCATTGTCAACAACGATGACCTCGAAGTTTGAGTAGCGGGTTTCGTTGTTCAGGCTTTGCAGACAGTCCTGCGTCAGCGCCAGATTGTTGTAGGTTATGACGATGATGCTGATCATCGGCTCGGGCAAGCTGGCCAGCAGCACGTCAAACGCAGTCACCCGTGCCTGCCAGTTGTTATACGCAGCAAACGCGCGACGTGTGGCCACCTGGTGCCCATCTCCAGGCTCTTGGAGGATGGCCGACACGCAGGCCAGAAACTCGTCATACGTGGTGGCCGTGTTCACGCAGCCGTCGAACTGCGCCAGCTCCGGCAGCGCCACCGACACCACCGGCTTGCCTGCCGCAAGGTACTCATAAACCTTCACCGGGTTGGTGGCCAGGGTCAGCGGTGTCACGCGAAATGGCAGCAGGCAGACATCCATGCCGTACAGGTAATGCGGCAGCTCGGCGTACTTCACCTCGCCCGTGAAGTACACGTTCGTCAATGAGGCCAAACGCTGGCGCGCTCCGCACTCATCCGCGCCAACCAACAGCAACAGGCAGTCAGCGAAACGCCGCGCCAGCTTCTCAAGCAGATCGACATCCATCCACTCGGCGATTGCACCGTAGTAGCCAATCACCTTGCACCCTTGCGGATCGACAAACCTGGTCGCTGGCGTGGCAGCAAAAAAGTCAGCATCTGCCGCATTGCGGATCAGGGCAACGTTCGGGTTGTGGGTGGAGGCGGCGTCGTAAAGATGCTGAGAGGTGGTGACAACGGCCTCGGCCTCCTTCAGCAGAACGAGTTCGAGCGCGGCAATGCCCTCACCGGTGTTGCCAAAGCCGCCGTGATGGTCCATGCAGTCGTAAATCAGGCGGCTGTCTGGCAGCTTGCGCGCCAGTGCGTGCCAATAGGGGTGCTGGACGATGGCGATTAGGCCTCGGCTTTCGGTCCACGCCAGAAATTTCGCCAGACTCGCCTTTAGGCGCCGCAAGTCAGCGTCACCGGGTGGCGCGACGTAGACCGCAGGGCGCCCCTTGAGATGGAGGCGAACGTTGTAGAGACGCCCGGTGTCATCCATGCGCTCCAGCTCAAAGCCGGGTCGCCTGTCATTGACAAAGGCAGTGGAGATGTAAAAAACACGATGCCCCGCCGCTGCAAAGCCGCGCGCAAGGTGCTGCGGACGCTGTATGCGAAACCGCCAGTCGATGACGGCCCAGATGATGATGTCGGGCTTGGCCTGCACAGGCAGACCGGGCGGGGCGTCGCCCCCAAAGGGGCGGATGCGCTTGGACTGCCATTCCTTCTCGCGCAGGTACGCAGAATGGACAACGCTGCCCTTGATCAGGGGAAGAATGGGCTCCAGCAACAGTGCGGTGATGCGCCAGCGGGCATGGTCCGACAAGGGCAAGGCTTGCCAGCAACGTTTTATCAACCTCAGCACGTTCATCGGATCTCCGGCAAACCATGCCGCATCAACATACGCAACTTATACGGCGTCCAATCGAAGACTGAGAAAAAGGCCCCCTTTCTTGCCTCCATGCCTCCGCGTGTCGTTCTGATTTCCTGCCTTCGCTGTAGCAATGCTGTGAACACCGGCAAGTAAATTCCAGTCAAATAGCCAACATCCAACTTGAGTAGCGAAAGTAACGTTCCTTCTGCCAGCAACACCAAAAGATGCAACGGCAGCAACATTTGCACAAACGGTGATGGACAGGTCATCACCATCACGAACGTCTTGTTGCGCTCAGACAAAGCACGCCTGCGGAAGGTAGTGCTCAGCTTGCCATCCTGCGATTTGTTGCCGCCAAAACTCGCCCCCTGCCGATGCCGATAGCCCGACACCGGCAACACCCGCACTGCTCGCCCCACCAGCCGTACGCGACAACACAGATACATATCCTCCGCAATCGACTCAAACCACGCCGGAAACCCGTCCAATTCATCCCACAACGACCTTGAAGTCCACAGGCACGCACCAATTACCATGGCCACGTCCTGCCGCTTGGCATCCAGGTTAGGCACCGGGTTGTAGAACGGGTCAAGCAGACAGCCCCTATCCACCAGCGCACCACTGGCCGCGTCGTATTGCGGCAACGACCAGATTCCCACCTGCGGCTCGCTGCGTGCCGCCGCCAGTAGGGACTGCAGCGCATCCGGCCAGAGTGCCGCGTCATTGTTGAGCAGCAGTACAAACTCGCCCCGCGCCTGCGCCACCATGCGGTTGTTGGCCACACAAAAGCCGACATTGGCTTCGCTGACGATGAGCTGCACCTGGGGCCATTGCGTGCACAGGTGCTGCACCGAGCCATCGGTGGAGGCATCGTCGTGGACGATGATTTCGACTGCAATGTCCCTCACCTGCGCGAGCACGGAGGCGATGCACTCATCGATGAGCTCCATGCCATTGTAGTTGGCGATGCAGATCGAAACGAGAGGGGCCGCGTCGCTCATATGCCCCACAGGCTCGACAGCGGTGCAGCCCACAGTCCTATTTCCATGGTCATGGTTTCGGTGCCATCGTAAAGAACGATGCCCATTTTGAACTGCTCTCCAGCCACATCAGCCAGCTTCTTCAGCCCGCGAAAGTCGCTTTCCATGACCGTGGCCGAGGCCTTGACGTCCACGCCAATCACTTGGGCGGCTGCGTTTTCGATCACCACATTCACTGCAAATTTGTCCACATCACGGTAACAGAGCGGGCGATAGTCTGCCTCTGCCATGGGCTGCTCGCTCAGACGGGGGTAAATGGGGACTGTATTCACAATACGATGCTACCGAAAATTACGGAATGAATATCCGTAAATTTAGGAACTAAGACCAATGACTGGTGGACCATGTTCTTTCCACTCCCTGCATCAACTCCACGCTAGGCCGCCAAACTAAGCGCTCGCAAAGCTTCGTAGAGTCCAGCACCACTGCGCGCACATCGGTGACGCGGGCCGGGCGGTGGACGGTCTTGATTGGCAAACCGGTCACTTGCTCCACCAGACGCTTAACCTGATTAACGTTGTGGCCTACCCCGCTACCGAGGTTGTACGTGCCGCACCTTTGTGGCATATCCACCAAACGCAGGGTGGCATCGACCAAGTCGTCAATGTAAATATAGTCGCGCACGTTACCACCACTGCCCCATATTTCCAGGGTGGTCCCCAAACGGGCATGCTCCAGAAGGGTGCGCACTAAGCCGAAACCGCTCTTTATCGTCTGGCCCGGTCCATAGGCGTTAGAGGGGCGCAGGATGGTGACTGCGTGTCCGTGGGCGCGCAGTGCCCGGCAGCTATTTTCTTGCGCCACTTTGGCCACACCATAGGGCGAAAGCGGCGCAAGAGGCGCGTCTTCGCCCACCGGCAATTGTGCAGGATCGCCATACACCGTGCCGCCAGACGAAAAATAGATCAAATGGATGTCTGGCCGTCCCTGCAGACACTGCAGCAGATGGCAGGTAAGATTCAGATTGACTTGCTCCAAAGCAGGTTGGGCCGATGACGTGCCGGGCGTGGTGGCACTGGCCAGGTGAATCACCGTGCTGTTGAGGGGGAGTAACTCGTGCAACTTTGGCACTTCTTTGCGGCTGACCACCTCTACCTCTGTCCCACGCTGGCGCAAACGCGTGACCAGTGCTTGGCCAATGAAGCCGGTGCCGCCCAACAACAGCACGCCATCGCGGCTCATGCGCGCGACTCCAGCAAGCTGCGGTAGGCAGATGCGTAGCGGGTGGCGCAATCGTCCCACGTTCCAACGGTGCCTTTAACCCATTGACGCGCTGAATGACCGATGAACTGGTTGTTAAGCGGGCCTTCGAGCCAATCCAATCCTCTTGCCAACTCATTTCGGGTGGGAGCCAGCCAGCCGGTTTGGCGGTGTTGCAGCATATCGCGATGCGCCGGCAAATCGCTGGCTAGCACGGGCAATCCAGCCGCCATGGCTTCCAGCATCACCTGTGGGCGCCCTTCATCATGACGGCTCAACGTGATCAGGCCCGTTGCGATAGGAAACCACTTCTCCAGCAACTCTGCAGGATGGGTTGGTCCGTGGTAGTGCACCCACGACGGGACCTCCACGGTCTCTTGCATAGGGCCAAATAAGTGCAACTGCCGCGTTGGCCCGAAGAGCCCATCGCCCCAGGTGAACAGGTTGCCGAGCTTGGCGTGCGTAAGGCGGGTAACAGCGATCCAATGGTGCACGTTGTCGGGTGCGGGAACGCGGGGCACGTCAAACCACGCGTCATCCACCCCAAAAGGGACAGTCCGCACTTCGACCAAATCACCAAACATTTGGCGCAACATCGGCGCCATCCACTCAGCATTGGGCGCCAAAATGGCGCGCCTCTGACGCAGCATCGCACGCAGCACAAGACGCATTCCGGGTACGCGCAACAGACCAAAGTCGCTCCCCAGTACGGTGATGAGAGCTGGAGTATGCGTGCCCCATAAAGGTAGCGCGTTTTGTAGCCAGTTGGCATGCACGACATCAATGGGCTTTCGTCGGTAGGCTTTGCGCAAACGCAGCAGAAAAGAAAGCACTGTGCCCAGCGCCAGCACACGGCGCGTACGCAGCAGGTGCGCCATCCCGCCCCTTACGGCCAAGCCTGCAAGCCAATTCGCATCCGAAACCGTACCTGCTTGACTAGCTAGTTTCGGCAGATCCCCCGGTGGAGCCCATACCGACACGCTAAGACCGCTTTGTCGCGCCAAAGCCGCCACCATATTGGCAATGAAGCGGCTGCGCCAGTCCAGTGCGTTCTGCGGGTAGGAGGAACTGCTCAGCAGGACGTTCACGCTACGGGCCTTCGGTGTCACTAGTGTCGATGTCTTTGAAGTGCAACGCCGATACCTGCTCAGATACTATCCCCACCAGGAAGGTGAAAATTGCCGAGATAAAGAGCAAGGCGCTCATGTTGGTGAAACGCCCAGCACTGAGGTAGGTGTACGCGTAGTAGCCAACTCCAGTCAGAAAAAAGCCTGCGCTGACAGGCAAGAACAACCTTTGAGGTGAAAACAGTGTGCCAATCTTGATGATGATCAACAGAAAGCGCACTCCATCTCGCAGCGGGTGAATATGGCTGACGCCGCTGCCTCGACGCGGCGAGTGAATGGGCACATAGGCTACGCTGTAGCCTGCGCGAAAAAAACTCATCGTTATGGTCGTCGGGTATGAGAACCCATTGGGCAACAAGTACAGGAATTGGCGAAATCGCCGGGCACGCACCACACGAAAACCGGACGTCAAATCCGCGATGGGTTGCATCACCATCCAACTGGCGAAGCGGCTAAAAACGTCGTTGGCTACTGCGCGGTGTAAGCCCGCTTGCGAGCCGGACTGCCGAGCGCCAACAACCATGTCGTAGCCTTCGTTGAATGTTTCAAGGAGCGCGGGTATATCTGCAGGCTTGTGCTGCCCGTCAGCGTCCATGAATACGATCACATCACCCTTGGCAGCGCGGGCTCCCGTTTTGATGGCTGCTCCGTTGCCCTTGGGATAGGGATGACGTACAACCCGGACGCCTTTCACGCCGTCACAAACAGATAGGGTCTCGTCGGTGGAGCCATCGTCCACCACAACTATTTCCGCATCGCCAAAATACTCCACAAGTGCAGGCAAGATTGCACGCAGTCCTGTCGCCTCGTTGCGAGCGGGGATAACGACAGTGATGCGTGACACAGGGACCATTTGAGCCGTTGAGTGTGTTATTGATGAGCGATGTTAATCGCTGCCAACAATTCGGTCAGTGTCTCGCGCTCAACGCTGGTGAAATTTTCGCCGGTCAACTCAAGCAGCAGTTTTTTAGCCGGTATCTGTTCGCCGGAAATGTACAGGAGCTGGGCCCACTTGAGGCGATTGCTTTGGATCGTAGAATTCAGTGCAAGCGACTGGCCCAAGGCTCTGCGGGCCGCAGTCAAATCGTGCTGCGTCAACCAAAGATAGTCGGCATGCCAAGAGTGCATGATGGCTCTGACTGCATTAGATGTCCGAGGGTTATCGATGGCAGCCGCAAACAAACCATCAACCTCTGGTCGGGCGAGACACTGTGGGCCTGTAATCGCCATTTCCTTGACGCTATACAGTACGTTTCTATCCCCGGGAGCAAAGAGGGTCTGGCGCAAACGGTTGCTAAGATCAGTGATCCAAACTGACTCCACTGGAATGCCGGCCTGGCAATGCAAATGGATGAGCCCGAGCAGACACATCTTGGCATTCGGGTCTAGCGAACATGCCCTTTGGTAGTGCTCGCGAGAAAGGGTAAAGGTTGATGAACTTGGATCGACCGCGTCAGTCTGTTCAGACAACACTCGGCCGGCCTCATGTTGGGCGCGGCTGGACTTGGGATGGTGTTGAACTTCGTATTGCGTACGCAAGACGCTTTTGCTGAATTGTTGAACCCGAAGAGCTGTGACCAAGACAAGGCATGCAGATAGCCCAACAACCACAGAGATTCCCAATTTTCTATATGATCCGCCGCTCTGCAGGGCGCCGACGAACGACCATCCAGCCACGAGCAAAATACCGAATAGGGGAACATAGTTGCGATGCTCGTGAGCAATCTCTAGAGGTAAAACGGTAGATTCAAGGAGATGTCCGATCAGAAACCAAGATATGCCAAACGAAAGAAGCGGTACGCGAATTCTCGTGCGCCACGAAAGCCACACCAACCCTAGCAAACCTACGATTGCTGGCATAGTCGTCCAAGGATTAAATAAGTCGCTGGCAATCTGAATGTCATCGTGGTACAAGCCAAACGACGCGATGTCCGGCGCAAGAATCATCTCCAAATAAAGCCACATCACTCTTGCTTCAGTAAGCATGCGCTCCGTCATTGAAAACGAACGAAAGCTGTAGCCTGACCAAATCCAATTGGAAAACGGAGAGCTTGCATAGGCCACCCCCAGCAAAGTCAGCATTCCGCAAATAGCAAGAAACCACTGAGCGAAGCGATCCAACCTGCCAAGGGACGTTCGGCGAAGAATTAGCTCCCACGCCAGAACAAACAAGGGGAAGAGCAATCCAGTTTCCTTGCTCAGAACCGCCAACGGCCATGCTGCGCCCCAAGCCAACAGAAGAATGCCAACACCAAGCAGGCCTCCACTTTCCCGACCATAAATGTGAAGTAGTAGAGCCGCGAGCAGAAAAATCGCCGACAAACTTGTCATCCGCTGCACAACATGCAAGATCGGAAGAAGTTGCAAAGGGTGTACCAACCAAAGCGTGGCGACCAAGCCAGAGGCGAAGAGAATATGCTGCGATTTTGCGTTCGTCATCGCTGCAGACAACAATTTTCGAGCCAAACTGAACACCAGGAAACCACAGCTGAGGTGGATGGCGAGGTTAGTTGCCTTAAAAACAAAGGGGTTGAAACCGCTCAAGTAGTAGTTGAGTGCAAAGCTCAACTGAGCGACTGGTCGCCCCCAAGGACTAGCCCCGCCACCGCGTAGTGCCGCGTAAATCGACTCCCACGAAAGAGCCTCTAGACGCACGCCTTCTGTTTGAAGGATGCTGCCCCAGTCGTCAAAAAAGAAACCCCCATGGAGGCCAGGCCAATAAAGTGCAAAAAGAGTCGTACAGACCATCGATACGATGGATGCGATCCAAATCAAGTTTCGCCGCATATATTCAGCCACCAAAGAAAAAGCCCCTTGACAAAGTCAAGGGGCTTTTTTGGTAACCCAGAAAATTAAAAGTCTTTGCAAGAACTAGGCAAATATTTGCGTGGCATGGTGGACGTGCCGCAGGTCCACGCAACAGTGCCAGTCGTGGAAGTTCCACTGCCCTTTAAGACCATGGTAGTGCTGGCGGCAGCAGACAATCCAGTATCGGCAGACGCCGTCACAACAATATTGCCTTCAGTTGCACTAACAGGAAAGTAAGTCACAACACTAACGTATTTTGACGATTGATTCTGCACTCCCATCGACTGCGCGTTCAAATTCATAGACGATTTTTGGGAAAACGTCTCAGCCACAGCAGTACGTCCTGAGGAGGCAGCCAACACAACTTCAGACACTTTGGCACGAACCATATAGTCTTGGTACGCAGGCAAAGCAACCGCAGCCAAAATACCAATGATCGCAACCACGATCATCAATTCAATCAGGGTGAAACCCGTTTGCATGTAACGCTTCATAAAAAGCTCCTAAGTGTAAAAAATAAAACCACGAGACACTCGGTAATCAGAGCAATTTTTGGGCCAGGCGAAAATACTGCTACTTCATTGAATTTCCATCTTCCATGCAAGAGAGACGTGCAAAAAATGTTAGAAAACTGCGCCCCAACGACTGAGTGGTGACAATTTTGTCAAATTCATCTTGGAAGCTTGTCTTGCATACGCTGTGAGTTGCTACTTCAGTTGCAGCATAAGCCAGCTGGTCAGTTTGTCCGCATAGTCAGTCGAGACGCCAGCATCACGCAAAGTCCACTTGAAAGCATTCCCAAGTTGGGCCTTTTTGTAAGTATTCAACTTGTTTGATTGTTTGAACCGCGTTATCTGTCCATCCATCTTGAAGAGGACTTTGTCGGCTTTTAAAGTAAATGCTTTGTCCCCTAGCTGGGCAGCCACAGGAATCCGTTCAAGAAAGAAACGCGCCAACTCTTGACCAAACTTTTTCACTTCTGAAGCATCAAACCAACTTAGCATCATGATAATTCCTATCGCCATTCATCAGGAATGGAAAAAAGCAACAATTGATTATCACTGAAGGAGAGAAGACACTGATGGGGCTGTTTGATCGTTTTCTCAAAGGCGGATTGTTGCAAGGCTCCAAGGCCAGCACCGATATCGCCCAGACGCATGAGAAAGCTACGCAATTGCTTGAGGATGGCCTGTCGCTTGAACAGAGTGAATTGTCTGGCGAAGCTCTGCGTATGTACGACGCAGCCATTGATCTAGTTCCAAACTTTGCGCGTGCTCACTTTCTGCGTGGCAACCTCTTGCTAGGCGGAAGCGACTACACCGGAGCCATTGAGGCATATGCGATAGCAATACGACTCAAACCTGAGTCGGCATCGGCGAACTTCAACATGGGTAATGCCTACGCAGCGATGGGCTTGTATGTGGACGCCTCGACGGCATTCCAACAGGCAATCAGACTGAAACCAGACTTTGCCGATGCTGAACTAGCGTTGGGAAGTGCGCAAGAAGAACTTGGTCAACTGAGCGCGGCGGCAGACTGCTATCGACGCGCGCTGATGATTGATCCCAATTACGCAGAGGTCCATTACAACCTTGGCATAACTTTGAAAGAGCTTGGAGATTTGAGCCAGGCTGTGGAGAGCTTCCAGCGCGCCGTAGACCTAAAGCCGGACTTCTTCAGTGCTCACAACTGCCTATTGTTCATTCACAATTACTTGAATGATCGAGCAACATCACTGATGTTGAACGAAGCCCGCCAGTTTGGTGCTTTGGCTGTACGGCATAGTATCCCTGCTAGCCAATGGAGCAATCCTCCACAAACGCTCCGCACCTTACGCATTGGCCTGGTATCCGGGGATTTTCGCAATCACCCGGTGGGTTACTTTCTTGACAACGTATTGGCGGCATTGTCTGCCAACTCGGCGAAACTTGCC
>Ga0208398_100969_pt1 | contig 13219 bp, 10 predicted proteins | sample LakWasMe79_HOW10_2_FD_183905 | JGI IMG/M metagenome (GOLD analysis project Ga0208398, IMG submission 183905) | Freshwater sediment methanotrophic microbial communities from Lake Washington under simulated oxygen tension - Sediment Metagenome... | ecosystem: Environmental > Aquatic > Freshwater >... | reverse complement strand
CGCGCGGCCGCATCTACCTGATCAAGCAGGTGCTGGAGGGCGCCACGCCGACGCGCAGCACCCAGCTGCACCTGGACCGTTGCCTGACCTGCCGCAACTGCGAGAGCACCTGCCCCTCGGGCGTGCAGTACGGCCAGTTGCTGGAGATCGGCCGCGCCGTGGTGGAGGCCAAGGTGGAGCGCCCCGCCGCCGAGCGCGCGACGCGCTGGGCCCTCAAGGAGGGCCTGACCTCGGCCGCCTTCGGGCCGGCGATGAAGCTGGGCCAATGGTTCCGCCCGCTCGTGCCCAAGGCCTTGCAGGACAAGGTGCCCGGCCCGCAACCCGCGCATGCGCATGACTGGCCCACCCGCACGCACGCACGCAAGGTGCTGATGCTGCTGGGCTGCGTGCAGCCGGCCATGATGCCCAATATCAACAGCGCCACCGCGCGCGTGCTGGACGCTGCCGGCGTGCAGACCGTGGTGGCCGACGGCGCCGGCTGCTGCGGCGCGATCCGCAGCCATCTGGGCGACCACGAGGGCGGCCTGGCCGACATGCGCCGCAATATCGACGCCTGGTGGCCGCTGGTGCAGGGGCTCACCGCCGCCGGCAAGGTCGAGGCCCTGATCATGAACGCCTCGGGCTGCGGCGTGACGGTGAAGGAATATGGCCATGCGCTGGCCCGCGACCCCGCCTATGCCGAGAAGGCCAGGCGCATCAGTGAGCTGTGCGTGGACCTGAGCGAATTCCTGCCCGGCCTGCTGCCCGCCCTGCAGTCCCGGCTCGGCAAGGCCAAGGCCCGCGCCAAGCTGGCCTACCACCCGCCCTGCACGCTGCAGCACGGCCAGCAATTGCGCGGTGGCGTCGAGGGCCTGATGCGCGCGCTGGGCTACACCATCAAGCTGGCGCCCTGCGACAGCCACCTCTGCTGCGGCTCGGCCGGCACCTATTCGGTCCTGCAGCCAGAGCTCTCCAAGCAGCTGCGCGATCGCAAGCTCGAGGCCCTGGCGCCGCTGCAGGCGGAGGCCATCGTCTCGGCCAATATCGGCTGCATCCAGCAGCTGCAGTCCGCCAGCCGCACACCGGTGCGGCATTGGATCGAGGTCTTGGACGCCGATCTGCGTTCTTGAGCGCCGCCCGCGCACCAACACTGCGCCTCTTGTGCGCATAGCGCCAAACCGGGTGGAAACCCGCGCCTGCATAGAAATGGTTCTTTACACAATGGCGCCAACCTTGAGGAGGGGAAGCGGCCAGCCAGCATGGCCAGCTGGGTGAAACAAGAACAGGTTCACCGCATCAAGAAACAGGCCGGGCCTTCTTGCCAACGCAAGGATGTCCGGCCTACTTATTTCTGGCGGCCATGCTGCGCGATACTGCGCGCGCCCTTCACTGTCACACCCTCCGCCATGGCCCGCCAAGTACTGTTCCGCTCGCCCCTCCCACACGGCGCCTCCGCCGCCCTGCTGCTGACCCTGGGCCTGCTGAGCGCCTGCGCCAGCCCGCCCGCCACCCCTGCCAAGCCCAAGCTGCTGGTCTTCATGGTGGTGGACGGCCTGCCGATGCGCCAGGTGCTGGGCTACCGCGACCAGCTCCAGCCCGACGGCTTCCGGCGCTTCCTGGACCAGGGCGCCTGGTTCGCCAACGCGCATTACGGCCATGCCCACACGGTCACGGCCGCCGGACACGCCACCATGCTGACCGGCGCCTACCCGCAGCGCAGCGGCATCATCGGCAATGAATGGGTGGACCCCAAGACCCGCGGCCAGGTCTACAACACCATGGACGCCGACTACCAGTACATCGGCAACCCGACCGCGCCACTGGCCGGCACCAGCCCGCGCATGCTGCTGGCCGAGACGGTGGGCGATGTGCTGCGCGGCGCCGACCCGGCCGCCAAGGTGATCGGCATCTCGGGCAAGGACCGGGGCGCCATCCTGCCGGCCGGCCACAAGGGCACGGCCTATATGTATATGGGCGAGAGCGGCCAGTTCGCCTCCAGCACCTATTACATGCAGAGCCACCCGGCCTGGGTGCAGCGCTTCAACGCCGCCAAACCGGCCGACGCCTTCTTCGGCAAGAGCTGGTCGCCCGTACTGCCCGAAGCGGCCTACGCGCGCTCGGTGCCCGATGGCCAGCCCTGGCAGAGCAATGCCGGCAATGGCAACCGGCTGCCCGCCGTGCTGGGCGCCGGCATGGACGGCCCGGGCCCGCGCTTTTACGGCAACATCCTGCCCTCGCCCTATGGCGACGAGCTGACCCTGGCCTTCGCGCGCGCCGCCATCGAGGGCGAGGCCCTGGGCGCCGACGCCAGCCCCGACATCCTCAGCGTCAGCCTCTCCAGCCACGACTATGTGAACCATGCCTTCGGCCCCGAGTCGCGGCTCTCGCACGACCATGTGCTGCAGCTGGACCGCCATCTGCAGGCCTTCTTTCAGTACCTGGACGCGAAGCTGGGCAAGGGCAACTACATGGCCATGTTGACGGCCGACCATGGCTTTGCCGACACGCCCGAATGGGCCAGGACACAGGGCCGCGACACCGCCCGCCTGCCCGGCGCGCAGCTGCTGGCCTTCGCCAACGCCGGCCTCGGCAAGACCTTCGGCGAAGGCCCCTGGGTGACCCAGCTCTCGGCCATGGGCATGCTGTTCGACGAGGCACTGATCGCCGCGCGCGGCCTGCGCCCGGCCGCCGTCTACGCCGAGGCCAAGCGCGTGATGCTGCAAATGCCCGACGTGGCCGCCGTCTACACGCCCGACGAGCTGGCCGGCCAGGAGCCCGGCACACCGCTGCTGGAGCAGATGCGCAAGTCCTGGCACCCCGAGCGCGCCGCACCGGTGCAGGTGATCATGAAGGAGGGCCGGCTGTTCGGCTCACGCCCGGTGGGCAGCTCGCATGGCACGCCCTACGCCTACGACACCCATGTGCCCATCCTGGCCTGGGGCCCCGCCTGGGTGGGCCGCGGTGAGGTGGCGCAGCGCGTCGAGGTGGCCGACATCGCCCCCACGCTGGCGGGCATCCTGGGCCTGCGCGTGCCGGCCCAGGCGCAAGGCAAGCCCCTGCCCCTGCCGCTCCAGCGTCAACCCTGATCGGAACACCCTTGCTGTTCAGCTGGTTCGAACGCCTCGTCCATCCCTTCCCCGAGGCCGCGCCCGCGCAGCCGCCGGCCGGCTTCTTCCGCTTCGTCTGGGCCGGCACGCAGGGCATGCGGGCGGTGATCCTGGGCGTGACCCTGCTCACCGCCGGCATCGGCGCCTTCGAGGCGCTGCTGTTCGCGATGCTGGGTTCGGTGGTGGACTTCCTCAGCCAGGTGCCGGCCGAGCGGCTGTGGGCCGAACACAAGGACAGGCTCGCCCTGCTGGCCGCCATCCTGCTCGCCAGCCCCTTGTTGATCGCCCTGCAGGCGATGTGCAAGTACCAGGGCCTGTCCAGCAATTTCCCGATGCGGCTGCGCTGGCTGTTCCATCGCCACCTGCTCGGCCAGAGCATGAGCTTCTTCGCCGACGAGTTCGCGGGGCGGGTCTCGGCCAAGCTGATGCAGACCGCGCTGGCGGTGCGCGAATGCGTGCTCATCGTCACCGACATCCTGGTCTTCATCACCATCTATTTCCTCACCATGCTGGGCGTGGTGGGCGGCTTCGATGCGCGCCTGCTGCTGCCCTTCCTGGCCTGGCTGCTCTGCTATGTGCTGGCGCTGTGGTTCTTCGTGCCGCGCCTGGGCAAGGCGGCCGCGGCCCAGGCCGATGTGCGCAGCCTGATGACCGGCCGCATCACCGACGCCTATACCAATATCTCCACCGTCAAGCTGTTCTCGCACAGCCAGCGCGAGGCGCTGTTCGCGCGCGGCGCGATGCAGGAGTTCCTCGGCACGGCCTATCGTCAGATGCGGCTGATCAGCGGCTTCGAGGTCATCAACCATGCGCTCTCGATGGGCCTGATCGCCAGCACCGCCGGCGCCACGCTGTGGCTGTGGTCGCGCGGCGAGGTGGGCGTGGGCGCGGTGGCGGCCGCCACCGCGATGGCGCTGCGCCTGAACGGCATCTCGCACTGGATCATGTGGGAGATGGCCAGCCTGTTCGAGAACATCGGCACGGTGCAGGACGGCATCACCACGCTCTCGCGCAGCGTCGCCATCCAGGATGCGCCGGGTGCCGCCGCGCTGCAGGTCAGCCAGGGCGAGATCCGCTTCGAGCATGTGAGCTTCGCCTATGGCGGCAAGAAGCAGGTGCTGAAGGATCTGCAGCTGCTCATCAAGCCGGGCGAGAAGATCGGCCTGGTGGGGCGCTCGGGGGCCGGCAAGTCGACGCTGGTGAACCTGCTGCTGCGCTTCTACGACATCGAACAGGGCCGCGTGCTGATCGACGGCCAGGACATCGCCAAGGTAACGCAGGACAGCCTGCGCGCCCAGGTGGGCATGGTGACGCAGGACACCTCGCTCTTGCACCGCTCGGTGCGCGACAACCTGCTCTATGGCCGCCCCGACGCCAGCGATGCGCAGATGATGGCGGCCGCCGAGCGCGCCGAGGCGCATGAATTCATCCTCGCGCTCAGCGACCCCAAGGGCCGCAGCGGCTACGAGGCCCATGTGGGCGAGCGCGGCGTCAAGCTCAGCGGCGGCCAGCGCCAGCGCGTCGCGATCGCGCGCGTGATGCTCAAGGACGCCCCCATCCTCCTGCTCGACGAGGCCACCAGCGCGCTCGACTCGGAGGTCGAGGCCGCCATCCAGCGCAGCCTCTACCGCCTGATGGAGGGCAAGACCGTGGTGGCGATCGCGCACCGCCTCTCCACCATCGCGGCGATGGACCGGCTGGTGGTGATGGACCAGGGCGAGATCGTCGAGCAGGGCAGCCACGCCGAACTGCTGGCCCAGGGCGGCCTGTACGCGCGGCTCTGGGCACACCAGAGCGGCGGCTTCCTGGGCGAGGAGGCCTGAGCTCGTGGCCGGCCGGGATCAGCGGCCGCCGATCTCGCCCGAACCGCTGATCTTCTGCGTCAGCTTGGGGCGGCCGGCATAGCTCAGGTCGCCGCTGCCGCTGAGGTTGGCATCGAGCTGCTCCAGCACGCCCAGGCTCAGGTCGCCGCTGCCGGACAGCTGGGCCTTGGCCGCACGGCCGCTCAGGCTGGCGGCGCTGACGTCGCCGCTGCCGCTGAGGCTCCAGCTCTGCTGCTCGGCACGGCCGGCGATGTGCACATCGCCCGAACCGCTGATGCTGGCGCTGAGTTCGCGCGCCTCCAGCAGGCCGATGTCCAGGTCGCCCGAACCGCTGATGTTGACGGCGAACTGCTCGGCCTTGAGCTGGTCGATGGACACATCGCCCGAACCCTTGATCTGCACCGCGTTCAGCTTGCGAAATCCCAGCATCAGCCGCGGCGGTTTGCGCGTGCTGAAGCCGGCGCCGCCCTTCAGCGCGATCACCAGCGCATCGCCATCCAGGCGGGTCTCGATCAGCGGCTCGATATTGTCCTCGGCGCTGATGCTCAGCGTCTCGGTCGCGCCCTGGTTCAACTGCACGTCCAGCGGCCCCTCGATGCGCAGCTTGCTGAAGCTGCCGATCTCGCGCTTCTTCTCCACCAGATTGCCCGAACCCTTGATGCGGCCGGCGTTCGGGCCGTACTGATGGGTGGACCCCAGGGTGATGGCCAGGTGCTTGGCCTCCTGCTTGATGCGCAGGGTCCAGTCGGCCTCGCCGGCACTGGCGGCCAGCGAACAGGCCAGCAGGCCCAGCCCCATCATCCATGACTTGTTGATTTGCATTGCCGTGCTCCAGCTGCTTGCCACGCTCCGCACTGTGCCCGAGCACCCAGCGCGGGCCACCTCGCTTGCGACGATCTGCATCTTGGCCGCCACAGGCTGCAGGCTTGACATACGATCACGCCATTCATGCGGGGAGCAGCGATGAAGTGGGAAGGCCAGCGCGAGAGCGACAACGTCGAGGACATGCGCGAGCAGCAGAGCGCCGGCCGCCCGATGCTGGGTGGTCGCGGGCTGGGCCTGGGCGGCATCGTCATCGCCCTGCTGGCCTCCTGGGCCTTCGGCATCAACCCGATGACGGTGTTGGGGCTGCTGGATGGTGGTCAGGCGCTGCCGCAGAGTCCGGGCGCGCAGGCCAGCAAGCCCGGCCCCAAACCGCAAGACCCGGGCGCGCGCTTCGTCGCCACCGTGCTGGCCGATACCGAAGACGTCTGGGGCGGCTACTTCGGCAGCAAGCAGCAACGCTACGAGGCACCCAAGCTGGTGCTGTTCAAGGAACACTTGCCCACCGGCTGCGGCACTGGCGAGGCGGCCATGGGCCCCTTCTACTGCCCGGCAGATCGCAAGGTCTATATCGACCTGAACTTCTATGCCACGCTGCGCGACCGGCTGGGCGCACCCGGCGATTTTGCCCAGGCCTATGTGATTGCCCATGAGGTGGGCCACCACCTGCAGAACCTGATGGGCACCACGGACAAGCTTGAGCAGGCGCGCGCGCGCGTGTCGCAGACCGTCTACAACGCCTTGAGCGTGAAGCTGGAGCTGCAGGCCGACTGCTATGCGGGCGTCTGGGCCTTCCATTCACAGCGCAGCAAGGACTGGCTGGACCAGGGCGACATTGCCGAGGCCTTGAACGCCGCCTCCAAGATCGGCGACGACACCTTGCAGCGCCAGGCCCAGGGCCGGGTGGTGCCGGAGAGCTTCACCCATGGCAGCAGCGCGCAACGCGTGAGCTGGTTCAAGCGCGGGCTCGAGCAAGGCGAACTGGCGGCCTGCGACACCTTCAAGACCAGGCAGCTCTGAGCACTGGACCGGGTCGATCAACCTCGCCACAGGCGCATCAAGGGTTTACCCTCGTATTGCCAGCATGACGTCGCCCATGCAGGGGGCAGTGCCGGCACCTCACCACCCGTTCAAGGGGGCCCCTTGACTACCCCGGTGCCGCTTTGTGTGAAACACTGCCATGAAGAAAAGGACGTGTCCCGCTAGCATCGCCTTACTAGCGAGCCCTCCAATACGGGACTCTGAAAGCCAATCATGGACAAGCAAGACCACCGTCAAGAGCCCACCGGGGCAACCGCCGCGCCGGTTTCCGATGCCGCCTCAACCAGCAAGGCTGCGTCGCGGCGACGCCTGCTCAAGGGCGGTCTGAGCGCAGCACCGGTGGTGCTGAGTCTGAGCAGCCGGCCGGTGATGGCTGGCGGCTTGCCGGGGCTATGCGTCACCCCTTCTGGCTTCGCATCCATCAACGTCAGCAATCACACCCACACGTCCGGCACCTGCTCGGGCCGCACGCCCGGTTACTGGAAGACCGCGCCGACCACGAACAGCCCGACCCAGCCCAGTTGGCCCTATCCGCCGTCTTCGCTGTTCAAGACCTATTTCAGCCCTTCGCTCGCTTATGGCGACCTGACCCTGCTGCAGGCCCTGGAGTGCGGCGGCAATGCCAATGGCGAAGTGGCCCTGGTACGCCACATCACGGCGGCCTTGCTGAACGCCGCCGCCGGCCTGACGCCGGCCAATGTGCTGGACGTCGGACGCGTCAAGGCCATCTGGCAGGAGTTTGCGATGCGTGCGCCCGGCGGCTACTACGAGCCCATCGCCGGCACGAAGTGGTACGCTGACGCCATCGTGACCTACCTCAAATCCACCCAGCCTGTCTAGGTGCATCCTGACGCTTGACCGCTGACGCGGCGCAAGTGCTTGCTGCCTTGCATCCCAGGAGTTTCCTGACATCGTGTGGCAATCTACTGGCCGGGGCGCCATCAAGTTCCGTCGCTGGCCGGCGCATTGGGCGGTGTTCAATCCCGTCACCGGCAACACTCACTTGCTTGAGGAGTCGGCAGGCGTGGTGCTTGAAGCATTGGACCAGAGCATGCATCCGGTCACTGCCGAGGCACTCTACGAACTGCTTTACGAACAGGATGCCGACACCGACCCCACTGAATTCCAAGCCTTGCTGGACACGTTGGAGTCGTTTTCCCGCTTGGCCCTGATCGAAAGCCCAGCGGTGTGAGGCTCATTGAGTTGTCGCTGCCAGTGCTGAAACGGCAGTTGCGCGGCAGCGGTATCGCGCTGCAAACCGGCCCGGTGCTGACCCGGCTGCGCTCCCCCTTCGACCACCTCGCCGACGGTCTCGCCACGCTCTATGGCGAGTACACGCTGGGCGATCCGGATGGCTTCTGCGACTTCGATTGCGAGATCGACTCGCCCGGCGGTCTGCGCCGCTGGCTCGCCCCTCAGGCCGTATTCCGCATCCAGGGCAGCACGCCCTTCCTACCACTGGCACGCCACCAGGCCGTGGCCATGATGGAATGGGGCCTGAACTGGTGCGTCTCCTCGCATTGCCACCAGTACCTGATCGTGCATGCAGCGGTGATCGCCCACGGCGAGCGGGCCGTGATCCTGCCAGCACCGCCAGGATCCGGCAAGAGCACCTTGTGCGCTGCCCTGGTCCGCCGCGGCTGGCGACTGCTCTCCGACGAACTGGCCCTGATCGACATGGCCAGCGGTGACCTGGTCGCGTTGCCCAGGCCGGTGAGCCTGAAGAACCAGTCCATCGGCGTCATCCAGGCATTCGCCCCGGAGGCCGTGTTCGGCCCGGTGACCCACGACACCGCAAAGGGTACGGTGGCGCATATGCGCGCGCCCACCGACAGCGTTGCACGGGCGCACGAGCGGGCGCGCATGAGCTGGTTGGTGTTTCCCAAATACCAGGCGCAGAGCGCGGTGCAGATCGACCCACTGTCGAATGGTGCCGCCTTCATGGCCTTGGCCCAGAACTCCTTCAACTACCATGTCCACGGGTCCCGCGGCTTCGACATGCTGACTGGCCTGGTCGAGCGCGCGCAATGCCTGCGCTTCCAGTACAGCAATCTCGACGAGGCCGTCGATTATTTCGCCGGCCTTGCCGCATCGTCATGAGCCGCAGCGCTGATCTCGTCGGCCCGGCCATCGGCAATGGGCTACTCCCTTCTGCTGCGCAACCGGCGCAATGGGAGTTGCTGCTGCATCAGGCGCGCAGCGCACGCCTGCAGGCGCGCCTGGCCCAGCAGTTCCGCGACACGGGCCAACAGGACCGGGTGCCCGCGCAGGCGCTGAGGCATTTCGAGGCGGCCCTGACCCTGGCCGAATCACAGCGCCGGGCCCTGCAATGGGAGGTGCACGAAATCCAGCGTGCGCTCGGGCCACTGCCGGGCCCGGTCGTGCTGCTGAAGGGCGCCGCCTATGTGATGGCCGGGCTGCAAGCGTCGCGCGGGCGGATATTCTCGGACGTCGATGTGTTGGTGCCGCGCGCCATGTTGAACGGCGCAGAGGCCGCCTTGATGCTGGCCGGCTGGCACAGCACCCACCATGACGCCTATGACCAGCGCTATTACCGCCAATGGATGCACGAGATTCCACCGATGCTGCACAACACGCGCGCCACGGTGATCGATCTGCACCACAACATCCTGCCCTTGACCAGCCGCATCGCCGTGGAGGCCGGCGAGTTGCTGGCCCAGGTGGTTCCGATCGAAGGATGGCCGGGCATCTACCGCCTTGGCGACGCCGACATGGTGCTGCACAGCGCCTGCCACCTGTTCCTGGATGGCGAATTCGACAAGGGCCTGCGCGACCTGTGCGACATCGACGCGCTGCTGCGTGAATTCGGCGCACGGCCCGAGTTCTGGCAGCAACTGCCGGCCAGGGCCGAGGCACTGGGCCTGTCGCGCATGCTGTTCCACGCCCTGCGCCAATCCATCCGCGTGCTCGGCACCCCCGTGCCCGCCGTTTGCCTGGCGGCGGTGTCCGGGGCGGCACCCGCTGCGCCGGTGCTGCGTCTCATGGACGCCGTGTTTGCCCGTGCACTGCGCCCCGAACATGCGAGTTGCAGCGATGCCGGTAGCCGCATGGCCCGCCAATTCCTGTACCTGCGCGCCCATTGGATGCGCATGCCACTGGGCCTGCTGCTCCTACACCTGGGCCGCAAGGCACTGCGTGGCGAGCCGACGGCCGCGTCGGCCTAGCCAGGCCTTGAGCGTCATTTAAGCTTCCCCCATGAACCGACCCAAGCCCTTCTCGATGATCCGCGAGTTCCACCTCGCCGATTGGTTCACCCTCGCGAATGCCTTCTGCGGCATGGGCGCACTGTTCTCGGTGATGACCTATCTGCAGACGCAGCAGTTGCTGCACCTGCACTACGCCTGCGCACTGATCCCGGCCGCACTGGTGTTCGACGTGCTGGACGGCCGCATCGCGCGCTGGCGCAATCAGAGTTCGGTACTGGGGCGCGAACTCGATTCGCTGGCGGACGTGATCTCCTTCGGCGTCGCGCCCGCCGCCATCGCCTACGGCTTCGGCATGCAGGGCCTGTGGGACCGCATCATCCTGGTGTTCTTCGTCGCCTGCGGCGTCTCGCGCCTGGCACGCTTCAACGTCACCGCCGAGGCGCTGTCCGAGGGTGGCGACAAGGTCAAGTACTTCGAGGGCACGCCCATCCCCACCTCGCTGCTGCTGGTGCTGGCGCTGTGGTTCGCGGCCGCACAGGGTGCGGTGGGCAGCAGCGAACTCTGGGGCGGCAAGCTGCTCATCGGCGGCTTCACCCTGCACCCGCTGGTGCTGATGTTCGCCGTCTCGGGCTCGCTGATGGTGAGCCGGCTGCGCATCCCCAAGCTCTGATCGATCAGCGCCCCCAGTTGAAGCGCTTGCCATGCAGGGGCGAGCGCTTGAAGTGCCATTCGGTGCGACTGGTTCCCGCCAGGCTGGACTGCGGCTTGGCAAGACCTGGCACCACGGCCGGGCAACGCCCGCTCGTGCGATGCGCCAGCGCGGCGGCCAGCATGGCCTCGTCGGGCGCGCCCAACTCCTTGCTGAAGTCATCCGCCACCGCGCAACCCGGCACGCCGCTCGCGCCGCTGCCGGCCGGGACGAAGCCGTCGGCATAGTCGCCGAAGCCCTTGGCATTCACACCTGCGAACTCGATCGGGAAATAGGAAATGCCGCAGTTGTCCTTGGGCGTGAAGCCGTAGGGCTTGCCGCAGGTGCGTCCGCCAATCAGCACCACCTCCACATCCACGCCGCGCAGGCCGTTGATGACGGCCTCGCTGGCCGAGCAGGTACCCGACTGCGCCAGCACATAGACGCGCTTGAGCCCCAGCGTCGGCAGCGGCTTCTCTTCGCTGCAACCCTGTGCGTCGAGCAGGCAGGAGGTGTCGTAGAAGGGCGTAAGAGCCCGTTCGCTATTGCTCTCGGCCTGGCGGCGTGAATTGAAGCTGAGCTTCTCGAACAGCTTGCCGCGCGTGGGCTCGGGCCCGGCAATCATGTAGGCCAGTTCGCTGGCGATGAAGAGCAGGCCGCCGCCGTTGTAGCGCAGGTCCAGCACCAGGTCCTGCACGCCGGCCTCGCGGAAGCCCCGCATGGCGGCGATCAGCGGCGCCTCGGACTTGGCGATGTGCTCGGTGAACAACAGGTGGCCCACCTTGCGGCCATCGCTGCCGGTCAGCACCTGCTGCAGCGGCACGGGTTGCTTGTTGGCAAGCTCGCTGCTGAGCTTGAGCGTCAGCATGCGCGCATCCGCACCGTTGCGCTTGAGGGTGAACTCATGCGCCTGGCCGGCGCTGTCGGGAAACAGCGCCGCATTGAGCTTGTCCACGCCCATGGCATCGCCGGTATCGCTGGCCATGCCATCGGCCGCCACCAGCTCATCGCCACGCTTGAGCCCGGCACGCGCCGCCACGCTGCCGGCCTGCACATAGGCGATGCGCACGCCCCGCGGCGGCGTCGGTGAGGCCATCGCCCATTCGATGCCGTAGCCCGCCTCGATACCCGCCGTCATGCCGGCCTCCCACTGCGCCGTGGGGATGAGGAAGCTGAAGCGGTCGCGGTAGGCGCCGCTGTCGGTGCGCTGCGTCGAGTTGAGGGCGTAAAAGTAATTGCTCAACGCACCGTAGACATCGCTGCCACCGAAGCGCTGTGCCTCGGCATCCAGCCGCGGCACCTCGTCGGGCCAGAGATAGACCTCATCGAAATAGGAGCGCAGCCATTGTTTCTCGCGCGCCAGGCTGGCCGTCTTCAGGCGTGCCTCGGCAAAGGGGTTGTCGGGTGCGCATTGCTGGGCCAGGCCGGCACTGGGCGGCAGTGCTGCGGCGCTGCTGCCGGGCGGCTCGACCGGTAGCGCCGGCGAGGTGCTGCCGTCCGTACCCCCACCACCGCCGCAGGCCGCCAGGCCCAAGCCCAGCGTCAGGCAGGCCCAGAGATGGCGCCGCGGCGCCCGTGTTTGCTTGATCTTCATCATTCCTCCCCATGGCCGCGGCTCATGGCGGCGCGCGGTCTCGCGGCGCACTGTAACCGTGCCGTTGGGGCGCTCTGCAGCGAAATCGACACAGTTCACGCACATCCCCCTTTCGGGTGAGGGCGCTAGCGCTAGAGTCGGAGCACGCCATCTTGGGGAGTTCGCCATGCGGATGAATAGCATCAAGACACGTCTGGTGATGCTTGCGCTCCTGTTGCTGATCCTGCTGGCCCTGGTCGGCGGCTGGGGCATCAGGGCGCTAGGCCAGATGGAGGCCGCGCTGGACACCGTCTACAGCGACCGTGTGGTGCCACTCAAGCAGCTCAAGCAGGTCTCGGACGCCTACGCGGTGAACGTGGTGGACACCACGCACAAGGTGCGCGCCAAGAGCCTGGATGCGGCCAGCGGGCTGAAGCTGGTGAACGAGGCCGAGCAACTGGTGGCCAAGCAATGGGCCGCCTATACGGCCACCAAGATCGAGGGCAATGAGGCGCTGCTGCTGGCCAAGGCGCAGTCGCTCAAGGCCGCCGCCCAGTCCGCCACCGCCAAACTCAAGGAGATCCTGCAGGCGCAGAACGCGGACGCGCTGGAGGCCTTCGCCAGCAAGGAGCTCTACCCCGCCATCGACCCCTTCACCGGCGCCGTCTCGGATCTGGTGGACGAGCAGCTCAAGGTCGCCGAGCAGGAATTTGCCGAAGGCGAGAAGACCTACAAGCTCTCGATCTGGGTGGTGCTGATCACCTTCGCGGTGGCGCTGGCGGCGGGCGTGCTGCTGGCCTGGCGCATCATCGCCTCCATCACGCGGCCGCTGCGCGAGGCCCTGCAGGTGGCCGGCATGATCAGCAACAAGGATCTCAGCGCCCGCATCCAAATCAGCAACGACGACGAGATGGGCCAGCTGCTGGCCGCCATGCAGAGCATGCAGCAGCAGCTGGCGCTGACGGTGAACCAGATCCGCGACAGCGCCGTGGCGGTGTCGGGCGCCTCGGGCGAAATCT
>Ga0208398_100968_pt1 | contig 13276 bp, 11 predicted proteins | sample LakWasMe79_HOW10_2_FD_183905 | JGI IMG/M metagenome (GOLD analysis project Ga0208398, IMG submission 183905) | Freshwater sediment methanotrophic microbial communities from Lake Washington under simulated oxygen tension - Sediment Metagenome... | ecosystem: Environmental > Aquatic > Freshwater >... | reverse complement strand
GGCGGCCCGCAGGGACTCGCGCGGCAGGGCCTGGGGCAGGATGGAGCTGCCGGCCGGATAGCTGAAGGCGGTGGCCAGGCCGATGCCCAGCGCCAGGCCATAGACCATCCACAGCTGCAGCGCGCCGCTCCACACCAGCAGGGCCAGCAGACCCACCAGGGCGCCGTTGATCAGCTTGGTGAGCAGCAGCACGCGCTGCGGTGAATGGCGGTCGACGATGGCGCCACCCAGCAGGATGAAGACGGCGCGCGGCACGCCCATCACCGCCAGCACCGTGCCCAGCACCAGGGCATCGCCGGTGAGCTGCAGCACCAACCAGGGCAAGGCGATGAGGGTGAACTGGTCGCCCAGCATGGACAGCAGGCCGCCGCCCAGCAGCCAGCGGAAATTGCGGTTGGCAAACAGCTTGGGCTTGCCCTCTTGGGGCTCAGGTCTTGTCATGGTTGTGCTCCTCCTCCGTTGTGCTCAGGGCCTGGCGCAGATAGGCGATCATTGCCGGCGTGACGCCGGTCTCGCGCTGCAGGCCGGTTTCCTTCTCGTACATGGCCTGCACCTTGGCCTTCAGCTGGACCTGGTCGCCGACGAACTGCTGGGCCAGCGCGCGCCAGCGCAAGGCCAGGGCGCGCACGCCGGCGCTGTCGGCCGGCACGCCCGCCGTCATGCTGGCCTGCACCTCCTGGATCAGGCGGTGCCAGTCCAGCTCGATGTCGCGCACGCGCGCCTCGCCCAGCTCGGCGCGGCGGCGCGACAGGGCCTGCAGCTCCGCCTCACTGAAGTACTGCTCGAACAGCCGCATCAGGCTCATCACGGTGAGCAGGTGCTCGCTCAGGCCCTGCTCGCTCTCATGGGCGCGCGCCGCCACCACCTTGAGCGCCTTCAGCAGGCGCTGCTGGCGCTGCAGCTGCAGCTCCACCTCGGCGATCTGGCGCTCCAGCACCTCGCGCAGCGGCGGGCTCTCTGATTGCATTAGCAGCGCGATCTCCTTCAGCGCCAGGCCGGAGTGGCGCAGTGCCAGCACGCGGTGCAGGCGCTGCACGTCGGCCTCGCTGTAGCGCCGGTAGCCGGCCTCGCTGCGCCCCGAGGGCAACAGCAGGCCGAGCTTTTCATAGTGATGCAGGGCGCGCACGGTGAGCCCGGCACGTTTGGCGAGTTCGCCGACGGTGTAGTCCATGGCTCGCATCATCGAGCCTCACGCAAGGTGAGGGTCAAGCCCAGGGCGGCCCGCCACTTAACAAACCCACACAGTCCCAATGTGGCACCCACCCCATCCTCGCGCCCAGCCCAACCCAGCCGCCCTCCAGCAACTCCAGCTGCAGCCGGCCCGCGGGGGTCTGCGGCGCCAGGGCCAGTTGCAAGAACAGGTAGTTGGGGCTGTCGCCGGGCTGGCTGCGCACAAGCGTCACGCCCGGATGGCGCACCCGTGCCTGCAGGCGCACCACGCCCGGCCCCTCCAGCATCAGCTGCAGCTGCGCATGCTTCATGCCCACCCACCAGTTGGGCGGCTCGATGCGGTCGATGGCCGGCTCGGCGGCCAAGAAAAGCTCCTCGTTCTCTTCAACATGCTTGTGTATCGCTTTCCGCTCCGATCTGATAACGCTGCGCCTGTGCGCGCAGCCCCTGATAGCGGGCGCGCAAGGCCGCTGCGTCCAGCGCCGCGTCGCCCCAGAACAATGCCCCCTGGGCGCGCAGCGCGTCGCCCTGCTCGGCCAGCGCCGCGAGCAGCCAATCGGCGCGACGCAGCGTCATCGGCGTGCAGCTCTGGCCGCGCAGGTCGTCGTCCAGGTCGAGCACATGCGAGCGCCAGTTCTCGGCCAGGTAAAGCCCCGCCAGGTCGCCGCGCAGCGCCGCGGCCCAGCGCGCGGTGATGCCGTCCAGCCAGGCCAGCACCAGGGCCGTGGCACCGCGCGCCGCCACCCGGCTGCGCATGCGCCGGTAGGCCTCCAGCGCCAGCTCCTTCTCCAGCCTGAACAGCGCCAGCGCGGCGTCGCCCTCGCCCCGCTGTTCCAGCGCCAGCAGCTGCGCGCACAGGCAGCGCGACTCAAAACGCTCGGCCGGGTGGAACAGCGGCATGTCGTCGCCACGGCCGGCGCTGGAGAACTGGCACCGCGGGTCGAAGCGGTACATATAGCCAAAGTCGAACAGCCGCAGCTGCCGGCCATCGTCGAGCAGATTGCCGCGGCACAGATCCCATTCGAACAGACCCTCCAGCCAGAGCTCGCAGGCCAGGCCCAGCAGCTGCGTCAGGCGGCGCTCGTCCCATGCGTCGACATGCTCGCCCTCGATCCAGGGCGAGAGCAGCAGGCCGTCGCGGAAGCTGCCGAACTGGGTGTCGACGATGCCGGCCCAGCGCAGCTCGCCGCCGGGCCGGCGCTTGAGCCGCTGCAGATCGATGCGGCGCTGCAACTCGTTGAGAAAGGCGGTCTGGCCATCGATGTTGCGCACCAGGGCGGTGGCGCGGGCGCGCTTGAGCGTCCAGCGCCGGCCGTCCAGTTGCAGGCGGTAGACCCTGGCGCTCAGGCCGCCGTCCAGCAGCGCTTCGACCGCCGCATCGCCCGGCTGCAGCGCCTGCAACGCCGCCAGATCGAGCGCAAAGCCGGCCAGGCTGCCCAGGCGCAAGGGCGCACCGCTCGCGATGAAGGCGAGTTGGGCGGCATGGCGCTGGGCATCGAGACCTGGGGTTTGTGCGGACATGGTGGCGGTGGTTACGGGGCGGGACGACGGGACAATTCTGCAAACTGCGCCGGCCGCGCGCATCCACCCTGGGGGTGGATTTTGCGCACCGGCCCCCGCCACCATGATCTACACCCCCTGGCCCGACGACCTGGCCGCGCTGCTGGCCCCCGGGCCCGAGCACAGCGCCGGCTGGGCCATGCTGTTCGGGCCGCAGCGCCAGCAACTGGGCCGGCTGCTGGCCCAGCCGGGCCATGCCGGCGATACCAGCTTGACGGCGCTGCAAGCCGCCTGGCTGCTGGAGGTGCAGCGCCTGCCGCATGAGTCGGAGCGCCTGCTGCGGCGTGAACCGTTGCCGCACGCGGCGCTGCGCGCCCTGCTCGCCGCCGGCGCCGCGCAGATGTACGACGATGCCCCCGCGGCCCTGTACTGGAGCGAGCAGGCCCTGGCCTGTTTCGACGACCCGCTGCAGCCCCTGCACCTGTGGGCGCAATGCACGCGCGGACTGGCTCTGCTGGAATGCGGCGAGCCGCAGCGGGCGCTGGCGCCGCTGCAGACCGCCCTGCGCGGCGCCGACCGCGATGGCCTGCAACTGCTGCAGCTCGACGCGCTGCGCGTGCTGGCACGCGCGCATGAGGAACTGGGCGACGCGCCGGCAGCCGCGGCCAGCCTGGCCGGCGGGCTGCGGCTGGCCGCCGCCCGTGACCACGCCGCGCTCCCGGCCAGCGCCTCGCTGCGGCGTCTGCAGGCCCAGTCGGCGCTGCGTCAACAGCTGCTGCTGGGCGAGGCCGGCTACGCCAGCGCTGACGAGCCCAGCGGCGAGGGCTTTGCCGAGCGCCTGCTGCGCGCCCAGCGCCAATGGGTGGCCGGTGATGTGCCCGCGGCACGCCAGGCCGTGGCCCTGCTGGAGCAGGACCTGGTGCAACGCTACTGCCCGCTCAAATGGCAGCTGGAGCTGGGCGCCTTGCGCGCTGCCCTCGGCCCGCCGCCTGCCGCAGCGCTGCTGCCACGCGAACCCGGCGCGCCCGACACGCTGTATGGCCTGCAGGCCGCGGTGCTGGACGCTGGCCACGCCCGCCTGGCCGGCAGCCCCTGGCCAAGCCCGCAGCTGGACGCGCTGGCCCAGCGCCTGCAGGCCCGCCAGCTGCGGCGCCTGCAGGCGCGGCTGGCGCTGGTGCGGGCCACCGACGCAGCGGCGCTCGACGCCTGGTGGCAGCTGCCGGCACGCGATCCGCTCGACGCGCTCTGGCTGGCTGCGTGCCTGCTGCAGCCCTGGCAGGATCTGCTGCTGGCGCCGGCGCCAAGGCGCAGCGCGGCGCAGCAACAGCACTTGCAGCGACTCTGGGCGCGCCTGAGCGAACCCGCCGCACTGGCCGCCCTTCCCGCAGAGCCAGCAGCACCGCCGCCGGCCGACCTGACGCCGCGCGAATGGCAGGTTCTGCAGCTGATCGCCCAGCAATGGAGCAATGCCCAGATCGCCGACCGCCTGTGCGTCGCCGAGGCCACCATCAAGACCCACATCAACCGCCTCTACGCCAAGCTGGATCTGCGCAACCGCGCCGAGGCGGTGCAGCGCGCCAGAGCACTCACCGCATCAAGAGCCTAGCTCGTAGCGCAGCTCGGTGCAGGGCTCGCCCTTGAAGACGGCCTGCGCGCTGCCCGTCAGACTCGTGCCCAGGCGCTCCAGCACGCGTAGCGAGGCCAGATTGCGCGCATCGCTGATGGCGATCACCCGCTGCACAGCGGGCCGCGCCAGCAAGCCGCGCGTCAGGGCGGCCAGCGCCTCGGTGGCCAGGCCCTGGCCCTGCGCCTCACGGCTCAGCGTGAAGCCAATCTCGAGCTCTGCGCGGGCATGCAGGCACAGGCCGATGTCACCGATCAGGGCATCGTCGCCGCGCCGCGCGATGCCGATCTGCAGCCAGGCCTCCTCCACAAAGGCGGGCGCCGCCGCCATCGCGGCGATAAAGGCCCGCGCCTGCTCGGCACTCATGGCACGCCAACCCTGGTAGCGCGCCAGCTCGGCATCGCTGCGGTGGGCGGCAAAGCGGCCGAGATCGGCGCTCTGCAGGCGACGCAGGGTGAGGCGCTCGGTGCGGATGGCTTCGAAATCTTGCATGGGCGCAAGGATAAAACCCCGCGCCGCGCTCGTCAGGCCGGCGGGATGCGGCTGTTCACTCTTGCACCGCGCCCAGCCGGTAATGCATCGTGAAACGTCACGACGGCCGCGGCCTGAGCCGAGATTGCGCCTGCTCAAGACATCCCGCGCACCGGCCCGATCCAATGGTGAATCTCCTTGGCGCTGGCAGCCGGCGCGGACGCGGGCAGGTGCTCGCCGGGAGCCTATGTAGCGATTGGACAGGAGCTTGCCATGGTCATGATCGGAACACCGGAAGTTGGCGCCCATGGGAAGCTGCGACGGCAAGGTCGGGCATGCATCGTGCGGGTGGCGCTTGCTGGCGCGGCATTGAGCCTGAGCGGTCCAGCGGCCCAGGCCTACCTGATCACTGGCACCTACCAGAACAGCGGCACCTGGAACGACAGCCTCTACATCGACTCCACCGGCAAGTTCATCAACCTGTCGGGCGCCCTGCTCGACAGCAGCCAGGTGACGAATGTGGGCACGCTGGACAACCGCGCCGGTGGGCTGATCCGCAACCGGACCAAGCTGATGAACTCGGTGTCGTGGGTCGGCGTGCAAGTGCTCTACAACGCGGGCCAGATCGACACGTTCTCCGGCGGCCTGCTGGAGAACTACGCCTACCTGTACAACTACGCTGGCGCGACCATGAGCAGCCAGGCCGGTGCCACCACCCGCAACTTCGGTGACTGGTCCAATGCCGGCAGCTTCAGCAACGCCGGGCTGTTCGAGCAGAGCTGGATCAACGTCACGGGCGGCACGCGCTACCGCCAGCTCAGCAACAGTGGCACGCTGGTCAACTCCGGCGCGATGAACATCGCCGCCAAGACTACGCTGGCCAACAGTGGTCTGTTCAGCAATACCGGCACCGTCTCCAGCACCACCACCGCGCTGAACAACAGTGGCAGCTGGAACAACGCGGGCACGCTCAATGTCAACGGCACACCCACGCCGGACATGTCGGCCCAGTCCATCTTCACCAACACCGGCAGCCTGAACAACACCGGCACGGTGGCCAGCGCCAACGGCACGATCCGCAACCGCGGGAGCGTGGTCAACGATGGCACGTTCACCAATACCAGCAGCAACTACGTCGGCGAATGGGGCCGCTTCACCAACTACGCCGGCGCCACGCTGGTCAACCGCGGCAGCTTCAGCACCAACCACGTGCTGGACAACGCCGGCACGATCACCAACACCGGCACGCTGACTGCCAGCTACCAGCTCAACAACCTGGCCGGCGCCTTGCTGACGAACGCCGCCGGTGCAGCCGTCAAGGGTCAGCTGAACAACAGCGGCACAGTGGACAACCAGGGAAGCGTCCAGAGCGTGGACAACGCGGGCGTGTTTACCCACGCAGCGGGCGCCACGCAAGTGGATGGCGTGCTGATCAACCGCGGCAGCTTCACCAACGCCGCGGGGGCCAGCCTGAGCAGCATCTACGAGGTGAGCAATGCCGCCGGGGCCACGCTGGTGAACCACGGCACGATGAGCCACTGGTATTCCGACTGGTGGCCCAGCGGCACCAGCAACGCCGGCACGCTCATGAACGACGGCACGATCATCAGCAACTACGGACGCACCTTGAGCAACGCCGGCACGCTCGACAACCAGGGCAGCCTCAGCGGCAGCGGCGAATTTGTGCAGACCGCGGGCAGCACCGTGAACACCGGCAGCTGGGCCCAGGCCAGCATGGACATCCGCGGCGGCACCTTCATCCAGCGCGCCGGCAGCCTGAGCAGCGCCAGCCTGAACAATGCCAGCATGTTCTACGCCTCCGGCACGGTGCAGGTAGACCGCTTCGTCAACGGCGGTCAGCTGATGCTGGGTGAGAACCTCACCAGCGCGCTGACGATTGCCGGCAGCTTCGCGCAGACCGATAGCGGCATGCTCGACACCTTCCTGGCCGGGCGGCTTGCGGGTGCCGAGTACGGCACCCTCAGCGTCATTGGCGGCGCGACCTTGGCGGGCACGCTGAACACGGCCCTGTGGTTCAGCCCTGCTGCGGGCGATCGCTTCGATATCCTGCACGCCGATGGCGGCATCACAGGCACCTTCGATACGGTGCACCTTGGGCCGCTGGGCGACGGCCTGGCCTGGCACATCGACTACACGGGCACCGATGTCTGGCTGACGGTGGCGGTCGCCAACCCGCCCGTGCCCGAGCCCGGTGCCGGATGGCTGTTCGCCCTCGGGCTGGCCGGGCTGGTGTTGGTACGCCGTCTGGCTTGAACCGGCGCGTGCAGCGCCAGGCATTGGCGGGCCGGGCGCCGATACCCCGCACGGCAGTTCGGCGATACGCTGGCCCCGCCGGGCCCGCTGTGGCACCATGGCCCGGTCGGCTTCGAAGGGGGTCAGGTCATGCTGCTGGCTGAACTGTTTGCGGGCGCGGGCACCGGCCTGCTGCTGGGGCTCTTGCTGGGGCTGTCGGCCTCGCCGGTGGTGGCCGTGGTGGTGGGCGCACTGGCCGCCCTGCTGGCCTCGCTGATCGGCCTGCCCTTGCCAGGCAAGGCCGGCGCCGCCGCCGACGCGCCCGGCCCGGCACAGCGCAAGGCCGCCCATTGGCGCGCCGCGGTGTTCAGCCTGGTGTGCGTGCTGGGCCTGCTGATCGGCCTCTATGTGCGCACGCATGACCTGCTCTCCCCCACGCCACGCTCCCTGCAGGTCCAGGTGGACGAGCTCACGGCGCTGGGATTCAGCAGCGCCGAGGCGCGCCGCATCGTGGTGCTGCACAAGCTGGACGACAGCCCCGTGCCTGCGCCCGCATCCACCGCACTGCCCGGCAGAAGCCTGCTGTTCGCCGCCCAGGCCGAGCGCTGCGAGCGCCTCAACCCGGAGCGATTCAAGGACCTGGCCGCCACCGTGGCGGCCTACCGGGCGATGGACGAGGCGGCGATGGCGCGCGTGGCCCAGGCCATCAGCAACCAGGCGGGCGACGAGGCCGCGCGCATGGACCTGCTCAAGGCGGTGCTGGAGGCGGTATGCGCCAAACCCTGAAGGCGCTGTTGCCGGTGGCGCTGCTGTTGTGCGGCGCCAGCGCCTCGGCCCAGGGCAGCGAGGCGCTCAGGCGTGCCGCCGAATCCATCCTGAAGATCGAAGCCGACAGCCAGGCCGCCAGCGGCTTCGTCTGGCAGGACGCCAACCATGCGGTGACCGCCCTGCATGTGGTGGACGGCAAGCAGCGCATCACCGCGCACTATGTGGGGCCGGACGGTCGCGTGCAGGCCAGCACGGCGGCGGTGGTGGAGCGCGTCTTCAAGGAGGCCGATCTGGTGCTGCTGCGCCTGCAGACGCCGCAGCCACGCAAGCCGCTCGCGCTCAGCCCCAGCACGCCCACGGTACGCCAGCCCCTGGATGCGCTGGGCTTTCCGCTCAACATCGCCGGCTACAGCAATACCGAGTTGAAGCTGCGCTTCGGCGGCACCCAGCTGCGCAGCATCCTGCCACCCAAGCTGCTGGCCCAGTTCACCGACTATCCCAGCACCAGCACCGAGATCCTCAATCTGGAGGGCAATCTGGTGCCGGGGCTCTCCGGCGCGCCGCTGCTGGAAGCCCAGGGCCTGCTGGTGGGCATTGCCGATGGCGGGCTGGAAGACGGCGCGGTAGGCATCTGCTGGGGCATTCCGGCCGCGCACTTGCAGCGTCTGGCGCAGTCCACCGTCACGCGCACGCCTGGCGCCGCGCGTGTGGCGGCGCTGTTCTCGGCCGACTCGCAGGCCAGTGTGGCGCCCACGCAGCGCGTGGGCGAGTTCGGGCTCACCAAGTTGCGCAGCCGCAGCTACGCACAGCTGGCCGGCAGTGCCGACGACCAGCTCGGGCTGGCGCAGCTCAGCCAGTTGTTCCAGATGTTCAATCCCAACCAGTTTCGCTACGACGTCTACCAGGAGCAGCGCACCGGCGCCACCGTGGTGCTGCCCGAGGGCGCACGCCTGAGCGCGCAGGGCGACTGGATCGTGGCCGATACCGGCGATGCCCGCATGAGCATGCGGCTGCAGCTCAAGGCGCTGGGCCAGCCCGCCGAGGCCCAGCAGCTGGCCGCCAATTTCGAGTTCGCGCTGACCCAACCCGGCCCCGGCGTGGTGCTGATGGGCGATCCGCAATGGAGCTATCTGCAGCCGATGACGCGCTACGGCGTGACGGTGCACCGCAAGGCCATCTACCGCAATGTCGTTTTCAACGGCATGCCGGTGCCACAGCAATACTTTTTCGAGACCCTGGCCACCAACGGCCGCAGCCTGCTGGCGGTGGCGGCGGTGAACATGGACAACAGCCCGCCCACCGCCAACTTCGAGATCGCCTGCAGCCAGGGCCTGCGCGACGGCCGCTGCCCGCTGCTGATGCGCCAGCGCGCGCTGTGGGCCCAGATGGTGCTGGGCGTGCAGTTCTCCAGCTTCCCGCAGGCGCAGTTCTGAGCGCGGCCTTCACTCGAACGGGTAGCGTACGCCCAGCTGCTGCCGCAGGGCATCGATCCAGCGCTGCAGCGCCAGCGTCTCGGCATGAGGCATCAGCGGGCTTTCAACCCGGCCGGCGCGGATGCAGCGCATCGCCTCCTCGATCTCGCCTTCGAAGCCGTTGATGCGCAGCGGCGCTGCGGCATGCTGCGGCGCAGCGCCGCTGACATGCAACTCGGCGCGCGTGGCCTCCCAGAAGTTGTGCGGCAGGCTGATGTGGCCGCGCTCGCCCAGGATGTGCAGGGCGTTCGGCGCCGCGCCGTCAAAGGCACAAACGAACTGCGAGCTCAGCCCGCCCTCGAACATCAGCGTCGCCGCCACGCGCTGGTCCACCCCGGTGGGCGCCAGCAGGCCCTCGGCACGCAGGCTCAGCGGCTCCGGGCAGGCGCCGGGGCGGGGCTCGAGCACCCAGCGCGTCAGCGCCAGGTTGTAGATGCCGATGTCCAGCAGGGTGCCGCCGGCCAGCGCCGGGTCGTAGAGGCGGCTGGCCGGCTCATAGGGGGCGGCAAAGCAGAAGCTCGACTGGATCGCGCGCACCGGGCCGATAGCACCGGCGTCCAGCCAGGCGCGTACCTGGGCATAGATGGGCAGAAAGCGCGTCCACAGCGCCTCCATCAGGAACACGCCGCGCGCCCGCGCCAGCGCCACCAGCGGCTCGGCCTGGGCAAGACCTGGCACCAAGGGTTTCTCGCACAGCACCGGCTTGCCGGCCTCCAGGCAGGCGCTGATGAAGTCGCGATGTTGTGCATGCGGGGTGGCAATGTAGATGGCGTCCAGGCCCGGTTCGGCCAGCAGGGCCGGCAGATCGGGGGCGAGTTGCGCGCCCCAGCGCGCCGCAAAGGCAGTTGCACGCGCCGGGTCGCGGCCCAGCACGCGCCCCAGCCGCACCCCGGGCAGGCCGTGCACGGCCTCGGCAAAACGGTGGGCGATCGCCCCAGGGCCGATCAGACCCCACGCGAAGCTAGACATGGCTTGGCCCTCAACGCCGGAACGACGCCTCGATCTCTTCCAGCGTCTTGCCCTTGGTCTCGGGCAGCAGGAAGGCGGCGGTGAGGAAGTACACCAGGGTGCAGCCGGCCCAGAAATAGAACATCGCGGCATAGCCATGCTGGCCCACGGTGGGCAGGAACACGGCGGCGATCACGGTGGAGACGAACTGGTTGATGAGCAGCGCGATGCTCATGCCGTTGGAGCGGATGCGCGTGGGCATCAGCTCCGAGAGCGCCAGCCACACGCACACGCCCGGGCCGACGGCGAAGAAGGCCACGAAGGCGAAGATGCAGGCCGCCACCCACCAGCCATGGCTGGCGCTGGGCACCGGGCCGACCAGGGCCTGGGCGATGCGCAGCGGCGCCGTCGTGGCCGCGGCGGGGTCGGCAAAGGGGTTCAGGTGCAGGCGCCGGAAGAAGGCGCCGATCACGCCATCGGCCTGCACCGTGTCGGCACGGCTGATGCGGATAGTCGGCAGGCCGGGCTCGTCGCTGCGGCGCGTCTGCACATTGGTGAAGGGGCCGTAGGCATAGGACAGGGTCAGTTGTTGCGCGGCGGCGCCCTCGGCGCCTGGCTGCACACCCAGGCGCTGCAGCAGCGCCGTGTCGAGGCGCAGCTCCAGCGCATCTTGCTGCACCAGGGCCTGCACCGCCTCGCGGCCGTCACGGCGCCCGCTCTCAGCGCCCTGGAACAGCAGGGCCGCGCCCAGCAGCGACAGCATGATGCCGCCGCTGCCCAGCATGAGCAGGAACTTGCGGCCCTTGCGGTCCACCAGCAGCACCGCCACCACCGTCATCAGCGCGTTCAGCAGCTTGATCGCCACGTCGGCGCCGTTGGCCACCGCGCCGGGCAGGCCGGCCTGATTGAGGATGTTGACCGCATACGCCAGGATGGAATTGATGCCGGTGGCCTGGGTGCAGGCCAGCACTAGGCAGGCGAGGAAAAAGGGCAAGAGGTAGCGGCGGCTCAGCAGCGGGTCCGGGCTGCCCATCGTGGCGCCGGCACCGGCCGCGGCCGCGGGCGCCGTCGCCTCCAGCATCTCGCGCAGCTCCAGCTCGGCCTGGGCGGCATCGCGGCTGCGCAGCAGCGCGGCGCGCGCCTCGGCCACGCGGCCCTGGCGCACCAGCCAGCGCGGCGATTCGTTCAGCAGCAGGCCACCCAGGGTGAAGATCAGGCCGGGGGTCAGGCAGGCCCAGAAGATGCTGCGCCAGGCATGGTCCTTGGCGGCAAACACCGCCTCGGCACTGCCGCCGGCCGCCGCCACCGCCTCCACCGCGCGCGCCTGGTAGAGCCCGATCAGCGCCGCCACCACCAGGCCGATGGTGAGCAGCAGCTGGAACATCGCGGTGCCGCGGCCGCGGTTGTCGGCGCCCAGACATTCGGCCAGGTAGAGCGGCACCACCACGCCGATCAGCCCGCCGCTGATGCCTTGCAACAGCCGGCCGAGCAGCAGCGGCGTGTAGCCCTCGGCCAGCGCGATCACCGGGATGCTGAGCGTGAACAGCGCACCCGCCAGCAGCATCGCGGCCTTGCGGCCGATGACGTCCGCCAGCGCGCCGGCGAACAGCGAGGACAGCACGCTGCCCAGCAGCACCGCGGCGACGATGAAACCGAGCTGCTGGGTGCTGAGCTTCCAGGCCAGCGAGGCGGTGGACTCCAGATAGGGCAAGGCGCCGGCGATGATGCCGATGTCGATGCCATAGAGCAGGCCGCCCATGCCGGCGATGAAGAGCATGTAGCGCATGGCCCAGGCAGACCGGGGCGTGGCGGCGGGAACGTTCATGGCGTGTTGTCTCTTGCTGTTGTGGGTGGATCAATCGAGCGGAATGCGGCGGCCCTGCACATAGACCTCGAGCAGGCGCAGCTGCTCGTCCAGCACCAGCACATCGGCCCAGGCGCCGGGCTGCAGGCGGCCATGCTCGGCCAGGCCCAGGAACTCGGCCGGGTATTGCGAGAGGCGCTGCGAGGCCTCGGCCAGCGGCAGGCCGATGGCGACGAGGTTGCGCAGCGCCTGGTCCATGGTGAGCGCGCTGCCGGCCAGCGAGCTGCCGTCCAGCAATTTCACGCAGCCCATGCACTTCATCACCCGCTGCGGGCCCAGCTCGTACTCGCCGTCCGGCATGCCGGTGGCCGCCGTGGCATCGGTGATGCCATAGGCCTTGGGGATGGCACGCAGGGCGGCACGCAGCGCGCCCGGGTGCACATGCTCGAGATCGGGGATCAGCTCCGCGTAGTCGGCATGGGCCAGGGCCGCGCCCACCATGCCGGGCTGGTAATGGTTGAGCCCGGTCATGCCGTTGAACAGATGGGTGAAACCGCTGGCACCCGCGGCCAGCGCGGCCACGCCGTCCTCGTAGCTGCCGGCGCTGTGGCCGATCTGCACGCGCATGCCTAAAGCGCTGAGCTGCGGGATCAGGGCCAGGTGTTGCCCGACCTCGGTGGCCAGGGTCAGCACCTTGATGGGGGCCAGCGCATGCAGGCGCTGCACGCCTTCCAGCGTGGCTTCCAGCACCAGCGGCGGCTGGGCGCCCAGGCGCTTGTGGTTGAGAAACGGGCCCTCCAGGTGCACGCCCAGGATGCGCGCACCTTGCGGATCCGCCGCGGCCATCGTCGTCGCCACAGCCATCAGCGCGCGTTCGATCTGCGGCAGATGCGCCGTCATGGTGGTGGCCAGCAGGGCCGTGGTGCCGTGGCGCGCGTGCAGGCGCGCCAGCTGCAGCGCGGCGCTGCCGCCCTGCATCACGTCCACGCCGCCGCCGCCATGCACATGCAGGTCGATGAAGCCGGGCAGGATGGTGTGGCCGGCTGCGGTGCCAGCGGTGATCGAACGTACCCGCTCATCGAAGCTGAGCTGCCCTTGCAGCCAGCCCTGCGGCGTGAGGATGCGGCCCTGGAGCTGCGTCATTCGGCGACGATGACTTCGATGCCCAGGCGCTGCAGCCCGTCGCGGTACTCGGCGCTGATGCCGGCATCGGTGATGACGGTGTGCACGCGGTCCAGCTGCACGATGCGGTGCAGGCTGACGCGG
>Ga0208398_100967_pt1 | contig 13286 bp, 12 predicted proteins | sample LakWasMe79_HOW10_2_FD_183905 | JGI IMG/M metagenome (GOLD analysis project Ga0208398, IMG submission 183905) | Freshwater sediment methanotrophic microbial communities from Lake Washington under simulated oxygen tension - Sediment Metagenome... | ecosystem: Environmental > Aquatic > Freshwater >... | reverse complement strand
CAGAGAAAAATACCATTACCGGTTCAATCGGAGTATTTGGCATTTTGCCCAACTTCAATCAACTTTCGACCAAAATCGGAATTCATACAGAACAGATAACAACCAATGAAAATGCTAATTACAGCCCGTTTGTTCCTTTGAATGAAAAATTCAAAGCAGTAACTTTGGAAGGTATCGAAAGAGTTTACAAAACATTTGTCACTCATGTTGCAGAAGGACGGAAAATGGCATTTGCACAAGTAGATTCTATTGCCCAAGGCCGGGTTTGGACTGGGACTGAAGCCAAAAGAATTGGTTTGGTGGATAAAATAGGAAATTTAAATGATGCTCTGAAAGAAGCCGCATCACTGGCAAAAATCAAGGATTATTCCACACAGAACTTCCCTGTTTACGAAAAAGATTTTGGAGAATTTCTTTCCAAATTCCCTTTTGCCAAATCAAAAGAAGCACTTATCAAAGAAGAATTAGGAGAAGACAATTATTTTGTTTTACAGCAAATTAAAAAAATGCAGCTTCAAAAAGGAATCCAGGCCAGAATGCCTTTTGAAATTTCGATACAGTAATTTTAAAATAATAAAATTCAAACCCTTTCCGTTTTAAACTGAAAGGGTTTCTTTTTATGAAAATTTTACAGAACAACTAATTAATAAACTCTTATTTTTGTAAATAATAACCCAACTTATCTAACCTATGTTAAAGAAAATCTTAAAAATCGTTGGAATTGTATTGGTCGTTCTAGCGGCTTCGCTATTTACCATTCCTTATTTCTTTAAAAATCAAATAAAAGCAAAGATCACTGAAGCTATCAATGAAAAAGTAGATGCCAAAATTTCCTTTTCTGATGCCGATTTGAGCTTATTCAAAAATTTCCCTAAAGCAACTGTCACACTGGACCAATTGCTCATCATCAACAAAGCACCTTTTGAAGGTGATACTTTGGTGTCTTTAGGCGAATTGAATTTAAAGATGTCCATCAAGGAATTGTTCAAAGGCAAAGAAGAAGCTATGCAGATTGAAGGAATCACTTCCAAAAACGGTTTCATCAACATTATATTCAACAAAAACGGAGTAGGAAATTTTGATATTGCTCTGAAAGACAACAAACCAAAAGAGGAAGGCAAAAGCGAACCTATGTCGTTGAAAATACAGAAGTATCAAATCGAGAATTTCAAATTTCAATACTTCGATGAAGGTTCACAAATGCGAATGATCATCGACAGCTTGAACCACGAAGGAACAGGCGATTTTAGTGGTTCAAAATTGGATTTAGACACCAAATCGACTGCCAAAATATCCTTCGATATGGGCAAAATCAATTATATGAAAAATGTTGCCTTATCACTGGATGCAGTTCTTGGTATTGATTTGGAGAAAAGCAAATACACATTCAAAGAAAACAAAGCCTTAATCAATCAATTGCCGTTAGAATTTGACGGTTTTATACAAATGGTCGATGCAGGACAAGTTTATGATTTGAAATTCAAAACACCGACTTCCTCTTTCAAGAACTTCCTTGGATTGATTCCTGCAGCTTATTCTTCAAGTCTGGAAGGTGTAAAAACCACAGGGGATTTTACGGTTAACGGGTTCGCCAAAGGAATGCTTACAGACACTACTATTCCAAAATTCAACATTGCAATTGCTTCCAACAACGGTTCTTTCCAATATCCGAACTTACCAAAATCGGTTCAAAGCATTGTTCTCGATACAAAAATTGTAAACGAAACGGGAATAATGAATGACACTTACGTTAATCTTGATAAACTTTCTTTTAGGATTGACCAAGATGTTTTCAATGCCAAAGCCAACATAAAAAACATCAGCACCAATGCATTAGTTGATGCCGCTTTGAAAGGAACCATTAACTTAGCTAATCTTTCCAAAGCCTATCCTGTAAAACTGGACAAACCGCTTACCGGAATTTTGAAAGCAGATGTAACAACCAAATTCGATATGGCTTCGGTCGAAAAAAGCCAGTATCAAAACATAAACAATGCAGGAACCATAGGCTTGACAGGATTTAATTATGCTGATGCGAATGGAAAAAACATGGCCATCAGCAACGCTTTGATTCAGTTCAACCCAAGCCAGGTTCATTTGAAACAATTCAATGCCAAGACCGGAAAAAGTGATCTTAGTGTAACGGGAGTTTTGGACAACTTTTATGGATTTATGTTTAGAAAGCAAGAGCTGAAAGGAAATTTCAATATGAGTTCCAACCAATTGGCTGTAGATGATTTCATGACCACAAGCACTGCAGCTCCGGCGACCGCAGCCTCAACCGAAACAACAGCTGCAAAAGCAAAAAAAGAAGAACCTTTAAAAATCCCTGCTTTCCTGAATTGTACGCTTACCGCAAAAGCCAATACGGTTTTGTATGACAACCTGACATTGAAAGATGTGTCTGGAAAAATGATTATCAAAGACGAAAAAGTTACTTTGGAAAATGTAAAAACATCCATTTTTGGTGGAAATATAGGTGCCAGCGGTTCTGTTTCCACAAAAGGAAAAACACCTGTTTTTGACATGAATCTTAACTTAAACCAAGTAGATATTCAACAGAGTTTCACCCAATTGGATATGCTGAAAAAAATAGCTCCAATCGCAGGTATTGTCAATGGAAAAATAAACACCAACATCAAATTGAACGGAAATCTTGATGCCACCGAAATGACTCCTGACTTAAAAACACTGTCGGGTGACTTGATCGGGCAATTGCTTTCCACAACGGTTACTCCTAATAGTTCTACGATGTTAAAAGCTTTGAGTTCAAATTTGAAATTTATCGACTTAAACAAAATGAACCTCAATGACATCAAGGCGGCTCTTACATTTAAGGATGGAAAAGTGAATGTAAAACCGTTTACAGTCAAATATCAGGACATTGAGGCTGTTGTAGGCGGTACGCATGGTTTTGACCAAAATATGGACTACAACATCAAGTTTAACGTTCCAGCAAAATACTTAGGAAAAGAAGCCAATGCATATATCTCAAAAATGTCACCAGCTGATGCAGCCAAATTCGAGAACATTCCCGTAACGGCTTTAATGACAGGAACATTCAGTAATCCGAAAATATCCTCGGACATGAAGATGGTACTGACAAACTTAACGATGCAATTGGCCAAACAACAGTCGGATAAATTGCTTAAAAAAGGTGGTTCTGAATTGGATAAATTAATAAATAAAAACCAAAAAACAGACACCGACACTACGAAAACCAATGCTCAAAAAGAAGATATTAAAAAGAAAGCCGGCGATTTATTGAATGGTTTGTTTAAAAAGAAAACACCGTAAAATAAGGTACTGAGTTGCTAAGATTCTAAGTTGCTAAGTTTAAAAATCTTAGTAACTTAGAATCTTTGTCGCTTAGAAACTTAAACTTCCAATCGAACAACGTAGCCCTCAAAACTTCGGACATTGAAAACTGTTCCATCTTCAAAAATAAGATACTGCCCTTTGATTCCCATTAGCTTTCCTTTAAAATTTGGAGTTTTATCAAGATTCAGACTGTTTACTTTTTTGGGGTAACTCAATACCGGAAAATGCATTTGGTAAAGATCATTTTTCTCCGAATGATAAAATTCATGCACCTCGGCCGGAATTAAACTTTCCAGTTTTGACCTCTCGGTTACAAGATCTACATGAACTATGTCATTTTGAACCATTTTGCGCCAATTGGTTTTATCGGTATAATGGCTTTTGAGCGCCACCTCTGTAATTCCCGCCAAATAACGGTTCGGCACTTCAACTATGGATATAGCCTGACTTGCTCCCTGATCAATCCATCGCGTAGGCATTTGGGTTTTTCGGGTCACCCCTACTTTGACTTCACTCGACAAAGCCAGATAAACAATATGAGGTTGCAGTTGTACCTTTTGTTCATATTCCAAATCACGGTCTTCAATTCCAAGATGAGCAGTACTCAACTCAGGTTTCATAATCCAATCACCTACCGCCGGGCTTGAATAAAAACAATCGTAGCAAAATCCCTGACGGTATATTTTTTTCTTTTTACCGCAATTCAAACATTGATATCCCTCAAAGTTAATTTCCAACTCTTTATTCAATACCTGATTCATATTCAAAAAACTATTTTCGAAAACCAAATAATATTGAATGGGATCCCCAAATTCGGTTTGCATTTTAGAAAGTACGCCTTGGTAAGTCATTTTATGTTGAAGATTTTAAATTATTGAAAAGAACAAGCACATATCCTGAATTGGAATATTTGCCATAAATTGAATCGTTTTTTATAAAAAAATACTATTTTTGGTATCATTGCAAAGTTAACATTTGTGAATCTATTTTCAAATCTTAAAAGGGCAATCATAAATCAAAATCAGAGTCCCATGCCATTATCAATAATCAATTCCATCGCTTCTTGGTTTTTAAAACAAAGAATTCACCAGATTGAACTTTTCCTGAAATATCCCAATGAGGTTCAGGAAGAATTGTTAATGAACTTAATCCGTTCTTCTGAAGAAACGGTTTTTGGCAAAAAATATGATTATGCATCAATAAAATCATACCAGACCTTTACCGAAAGAATTCCTATTTCGACCTACGAGGATTTGGAACCTTACATAGAACGCACCCGAAAAGGCGAACAAAACGTACTTTGGGAAACACCTATAAAATGGTTTGCCAAATCAAGTGGTACAACCAATGCCAAAAGTAAATTTATTCCGGTAAGCAATGAAGCACTGGAAGATTGTCACTACAAAGGAAGTAAAGACTTGCTGTGTCTGTATTTGAACAACAACGAAGAATCTGAAATGTTTGTTGGCAAAAGTCTTCGCCTTGGAGGAAGCTCTCAGATTTACGAAAACAACAATACTTTTTTCGGCGATTTATCCGCTATTTTGATAGAAAACATGCCTATTTGGGCAGAATTCAGCAGTACACCAAGCAGTAAAATCTCTTTGATGAGTGAATGGGAAACCAAAATGAGTGCCATTATCAAGGAAACGGTCAATGAAAATGTAACCAGTTTTGCCGGTGTTCCTTCCTGGATGCTGGTTTTATTAAACAAAGTACTTGAAGAAACCGGTAAACCAGACCTGATGGAAGTCTGGCCAAACCTGGAAGTGTATTTTCACGGTGGAGTAAGTTTTGACCCCTACAGAGAACAATACCATAAAATACTGCCGCACAACCAATTCAAATATTACGAAATTTACAATGCCTCTGAAGGATTCTTTGCCATTCAGGACTTGAACAATTCAAGTGATTTATTACTGATGCTGGATTACGGAATTTTTTATGAATTCATTCCGATGGATACTTTTGGAACTCCTGACCAAAAAGCGGTTCGACTGTCGGATGTGCAATTGTTTAAAAACTATGCCATGGTGATTACAACCAATGGCGGTTTATGGCGCTATTTAATAGGCGACACCGTTCGATTCACTTCCTTAAATCCATACCGCATTCGGGTTACAGGAAGAACCAAGCACCATATCAATGTTTTTGGCGAAGAACTAATGGTTGAAAATACCGATCAGGCTATTGCCAAAGCCTGCCAAATTACTGAAACTGAAGTTGTCGATTATACCGTTGCCCCAATATTTATGAAAGATAAAGAAAAAGGTGGCCACGAATGGATGATAGAATTTAAGAAAAAACCAAAAGACATTGCCGCTTTTCAAAAAGCGCTGGATGAAACCCTGCAATCCTTGAACTCAGATTACGAAGCCAAGCGCTACAACAATATGACTCTTAACCCGCTGGTAATAAACGTCGCCAGAGAACGGCTTTTTTATGACTGGCTTAAAGAAAGTGACAAACTGGGTGGCCAGCACAAAATTCCAAGATTATCAAATAAAAGAGACTATCTGGAACAATTAAAAAAGATGCAAAACTAAACCAAGATGAAGAAAACCTTACTTTTACTGACAGTTATATTAATTACTTCCTGCAGTTCATCCAACCACGTTTGTGGTGGAAGCAGTGGAAAACGTTGCGTTAAAACTACTCCTAAAACAAACATCAATAAAGGTCTCAATACATAGAAATCTATTATTGCATCTATAAAAAAACAGGCTGTTTCATGAATTGTGAAACAGCCTGTTTTTTTTACCATCATTAAATGACAACATTCTATTATTTTTCAAGTATCTTTTTCAGATTCGCAAGATTTTCATTTTCGGCGTCAGTAATGAATTTCTCTCCCATAAAATTCATCAGATTCATAGGATAAGATGAATGTCCATAAAACTCAGCGGTAATTTTTGTTTGGTTTTCAGTAACCGATTCCAACAAAGTACTCGCTTTGGCTTCCCCTTTCATTGGTCTCTCAAAATGCAAATCGACATCAATTCTGTCTTCTGAAACAGCAGTGATTTGTTGCGATCCTTCCCCTACGTTATCATCTTTACTGTTCCAGGAAGCTTTAAATCCTACTGTTCCGTCCACACCTTGATAATTCATATTTACATTTGGATCCTGCATAACCCAAACACTGTAGTCTTCCTGATTTTTAACTAACTTAACATAATCAAAAACCACTTTTTTTGGCTTGTCAATAGTCGCTGAAACCGAAACTGTATAATCGTTTGGAATGAAAAGCGCAAGGAATAACAACAGTACAATAATTCCAACTATTCCTAAAACTATAATTTTAAGTATTCGCATAAAATATCAGATTATTTATTAGGAGTTTCATCAAAATTAACCATCCAGTGGATTCCAAATTTGTCCACAAACATTCCAAAATAAGCTCCCCAGAAAGTCTGAGTCATTGGCATAAAAGGATGACCGCCCGCAGAGAGTCCGTTAAAAAGTTTATCTGCCTCTTCCTTACTTTCTGTATTGATTGAAATCGAAATATTGGAACCAATTGCAACTGCACCACTGGCTTCGTTGCTGTCACTTCCCATCAAAATAGAATCTTTCCCTATTGGCAAGGAAATGTGCATAATTTTATTTTTATCTTCTTCAGATATTGATTTGCCATCAGATGCATCTGCGGGCATATCACTAAACTTACCTACATAGGGAAATTCTCCCCCAAAAACTGACTGATAAAACAAAAAAGCATCTTCACAGTTTCCATTAAAAATTAAATACGGATTGATTGCTGCCATAATATTTAAAAATTTAGATAATGATTATTTTATTAATTTTTCTGATGTAGAGACGTCGCACTGCACCGTCTCTACCGGTTTTCCACATATTTTTTGAAATTGTTCAAAATCGCCTGCCATCCTTGTTGCTGCATTTCTTCAGGATTTACGGTTTCAGGATCAAAACTTTCTATAATTTCAACACCATCAGGAGTTTCTTTGAAACTTACTTCAACCTTTCTTCCATCGGCCATTACATATTGAATGTCCTTGTTTTGGTTTACTAAAGTATATTCGCCCTCAAAATCAAAACTCATAGTCCCGTCTTTAGAAGCCATAGTGGATTTAAATTTTCCTCCTGTGCGCAAATCATTTTCGGCATACGGTGTGTGCCAGTCATCTGAGGCATTGTTCCATTTAGTAATATGTTCTGGACTTGTCCAGCGTTCCCATACTTTATTTATTGGGGCATTGATATTCGATTGAACTGTTATCATGTTTTTTGTTTGTCTAATGAATGTTAAAAATAAGAATTAAGCTGAAGGAAATTGACTTTCATCCATAAAAAAGACTTCCCAATGATGATTGTCTAAATCAAGGAAGCTTCGGTGATACATCCAGCCGTGATCTTTAACTTCCATATACTCGGAACCTCCCGCTTTTATAACTTTTGAAATGATCTCGTCCACTTTTTCTCTGTTTTCAACCGAAACTGAAATCAGGACTTCGCTACTTTTACCCGCATCACAAATTTCTTTATGAGTGAATGTTTTGTAAAACTCTTCGATAATCAACATAGCAAAACTTTTGTCACCAATAATCATACAAGTTGCTTTGTCATCTGTAAATTTAGGATTGAAAGTAAAACCCAATTCGGTAAAAAACTGAATTGATTTATTTAAATCTTTTACGGGAAGATTTAAGAAAATTTGTGTTTCCATTTTTTCCATTAAAATTACAAATAATCTAATATGTTATTCATTTTAGGTATAAAAAAAACCTGCTTAAATGAATGAGCAGGTTTTTTAAATATTTAATTATCAATACTTAAGAAGCAATCTCTAAGCGTTTTAATAAATTTTTGTTCAATGTTTCTTTGGCATATTCAGTATCGATTACCAGTTTTTTATCATCAGAACTTGGCAGTTCATACATGGCATCGGTAAGAATGGCTTCGCAAAGCGAACGCAATCCACGTGCTCCCAGTTTATATTCCAATGCTTTTTCCACAATAAAATCAAGCGCTTCGTCTGTAATGGTGAAATCAACTTCATCCATCAAGAACAGCTTTTGATATTGCTTGATTAAAGCATTTTTTGGCTGGGTTAAAATGGCGCGCAATGTTTCTCTGTCCAATGGATCCATATGTGTCAAAACAGGCAAACGACCAATGATTTCAGGAATTAATCCAAAATCCTTGATGTCTTTAGGAATAATATACTGCAATAAATTATCCTTGTCTATGTTATCCACATTTTTGGATGTAGAATATCCTACAGCCTGACGGTTCAAACGTTTTGAAATAATACGCTCTACTCCATCAAAAGCACCACCGGCAATAAACAAAATGTTCTGGGTGTTAACCTCAACAAATTTTTGGTCAGGATGCTTACGACCTCCTTTTGGCGGTACATTAACAACTGTTCCTTCCAATAATTTCAACAAAGCTTGTTGTACACCTTCTCCCGAAACATCACGGGTGATAGAAGGGTTATCGCTTTTACGGGCAATTTTATCAATTTCGTCAATAAAAACAATTCCTCTTTCGGCTTTGGTTACATCATAATCTGCGGCCTGTAAAAGACGGGTCAAAATACTTTCGACATCTTCTCCAACATAACCTGCTTCAGTAAGAACCGTTGCATCAACAATAGCAAGCGGAACGTCCAGCATTTTGGCAATGGTTTTTGCGACCAATGTTTTACCTGTACCGGTTTGCCCCACCATAATGATATTACTTTTTTCAATCTCTACCTCGTCGTCCAACTGCTGTTGCATCAAACGTTTGTAATGATTGTAAACCGCAACCGACATCACTTTTTTGGTTTGCTCCTGCCCAATTACATATTGATCCAGAAAAGCCCTGATTTCTTTTGGCTTCTTTAAAATCAAATCACCAACCAGTTTCGAACCTCTGTTTGTTTTTAATTCTTCCAGAACAATTCCGTGCGCCTGCTCGATGCATTTATCACAAATGTGAGCATCGATTCCTGCAATCAATAAATTAGTTTCTGGTTTTTTCCTTCCGCAGAAAGAACATTGTAATACTTGTTTTGCCATTCTATTTTTGGTTGATAGTTGATGGTTGATAGTTGATGGTTAAAACCAACAACTATCAACTGACAACCAATAACTATTTATCCTCTTCTTAAAACCTCATCAATCATTCCGTATTCTTTGGCTTCATCAGCAATCATCCAGTAATCGCGTTCGCTGTCTTTGTGCACTTTGTCAAAAGTCTGGCCAGAATGCTGTGAAATGATGTTATACAACTCATCTTTCAGTTTCAGCATTTCGCGTAAATTGATTTCCATATCAGTAGCAACTCCTTGAGCTCCTCCTGACGGCTGGTGAATCATTACTCTTGAATGCGGTAAAGCCGAACGTTTTCCTGCAGCACCTGCACACAAAAGAACTGCTCCCATAGAAGCTGCCATTCCAGTACATATTGTTGCTACATCCGGTTTGATGTACTGCATTGTGTCATAAATCCCTAAACCTGCGTAAACGCTACCTCCAGGTGAATTCAAATAAATCTGAATATCCTTTGAAGCATCAGCGCTTTCTAAGAACAATAATTGTGCCTGAACGATATTTGCAATCTGATCATCAATTCCTGTGCCAAGGAAAATAATTCTGTCCATCATTAGCCTTGAAAAAACATCCAATTGAGAAATATTCAACTGACGCTCTTCAATTATATAGGGAGTCATGTTTTTTGGATTCATTGCTGCTACTATTTTATCATAGTACATCGCATTTACTCCTTGACCTTTAATCGCAAATTTTTTGAATTCTTTTCCGTAGTCCATTTTAAAAAGTTTATAAGTTTATAAGGTATAGTTTCTAATGTTTGTTGTGCAAATGGTAAAGCAAAGGTTGTTCCTTTTTGTTTTTTGTGACAAACTGTCTCGTTTTTCATCTTTTAATGATAAAAAACAACTCTTTTTCAAATCATTTCCATTTTATCAGTACCTATTCAAACAAAAGAGCGTCAAAACAAATATTTTGACGCTCAAATATACTTATTTTTTTATAAATTATTCCCCGTAAGAAGCTGCAATAAATTCTTCGTAAGTCACTTCTTTCGTAGTTGGATTCGCTTTTTCCTTGAATAATTCAAGTAATTTAGCAGCAACAACTTGGTCAGAAAGTCTTTTCACCTCTTCTTGGTTAGACAATACTCTTGCCACAATTCCTTGAACTTCTTCGTCTGTTGGATTTGTTTGTCCAAATTGAGCCATTTGTTGTTTGATTGCATTAGTTGTAAACGCTTTCAAATCTTCAAATGTAATTTGGATATTGCTTGTAGCCATTGCTTTTCCTTCGATCAATTGAAAACGTAAACCTCTTTCAGATCTAGCGTATTCTACAACTGCTTCTTCTGGAGTTAATTGTTTTTCTCCAACAGTTTGCAACCATTTGATTAAGAATTCAGATGGCAAATCGAATTTTGTATTTTCGATCAAAAATTCCTGAACATCAGCCAACAATTTCTGGTCTGCTTGTTGAGCAAATTGAGATTCAGCATCTTCTTTAATTTTTGCTTTCAAATCTTCTAAAGAAGCAACTTTTCCTTCTCCGAATAATTTATCAAACAATTCTTGGTTCAATTCCGCTGGCTCAGAAACATTGATAGCAGAGATAGTAAAATCAACATCAATTGCTAAATCATGTACGTTATCGTGACCAACTTTCAAGTAATCCATCAATTGGTGGTCGTCTTCAAACAAACCTTTAGTGTTTACAGTAACCACATCTCCAACTTCTTTTCCGATAAACAAATCAGCAGTCGCTTTATCTTTGAATACGTCCAAAGAGAAAGTAGTTTTGTTGTCAATTCCGTTTTCTGCATTTACAAAAGTTCCTGTCACATCAGCATCAGCAGTAACTTTTTCAACTGGATTTGCGTTACCAAATTGTTTTTGAATACGAGCTACCTGACCGTCAATTAATTTATCATCAGCAGTAACGATATATTTTACGATATCATTTTTAGCTTCAAGATCCAATTCAAAAGCAGGAACTAAACCGATTTCAAATTCGAAAACCAATTCTTCAGCATCCCAATCCAAGTTTTCATTTTCTTTAGCAAGAGGAGTTCCCAAAAGGTTCAATCTTTCAGACTGTACAAAACGCTCCAAAGCCAAATCCACTACTTTCTTAACTTCTTCCTTCTTGATACCTTTACCGTATTGTTTTTCAACAAGGTCTTTAGGCACAGCCCCTTTTCTAAAACCTTTCACTTGCGCCAAAGGCAATTTTTCGTTTATTCTTTTCGCTACTTGCCCTTTGTAATCCATGTGAACAACTGTCATCACAATCGTTTCATTCACAGCGTCTATTGCTACTCTTTTGATATCCATCTTCTTCTTTTATTTACATTATAAAATTGGGTCGCAAAATTATGAAATTTTTGCAACCCAAACAAGTATTTTAAGATTTTGAATTTTAGCCTATTATTTCAGGAAATAGGGAGCCGAAACCCATTTTTAATCGCCTGAATAAATACAAGCCAAATCATTTGGGCGAGACCCCGCAAAAAGAAGGGGCTTATCTATAGTTATCGTTTATACAGCCCCTTCTTTTTGCGGGGTCGGGCTATCCATGCTACTTCGGTAGCTTATTCCTATCCCTCTCGCGGGTGCAAACGAGAAATTTAGCATTTATCCAAAACATCGCAGGAAAAAACATAAAACCTATATTTGTAACATTCAACGCTTTAAAACAAAGCACCATGAACCTAGACCAACACCTTCTCGACATCAGCACAGCCTACAAAAAAGGCATCGCTCCCCAATTATTCGACAGGGAAATCCCTAATTTAACCACGGAAACAATCAATCAAACCGCCCATAAAACCCGTTTGAATTTCATCCTCACAAAAGCCCCCGAAGGAAACGTCTGCATGGCAAACAACAAAGAAGTCCGCCCTGAGTTTCGGGAAACTTTCACTCCAACCGACATTCTGGATTATACCTATGCCATAATTCATTCCTCAAAATTCAGCACGGCAAAAAAAGAATATTTGGAAAGCCATTTTCCGGTACCGAAAAATGCAAAAATGTTTTGGGATTTGGTTTTGCTTGGCTCCAAAATCAAACAAATTCATTCCTCCCAAAACATAAAAACGAAAGACATCCATTATTACCAAAAAATAACAACGGCATTATCCGAAACCGAATGTTTGCTTACGGAAATTGATAAAATTGTTGCGGAATAAAACATCTCCGCCAACAATTTTAGCAATATAAAAATCTATTTCTTAAAACTCAAAACCCGAACAGCATCACCAACGGTCACTGTTCCCAATCCTAGTCCAATTACATTTTGCCCGAACAAGACTTTATTACCAAAATTCCTGTATTGAGCCAAGGTCTTTAAAGGATCTTTTCCAGAAACTACACCTTTTTCCTGGTCAACTGTTGTCATCACGCAACGATCGCACAGCTTCACGCCAACAAAAGAAACGTCCCCAATTTTAAATTCTCTCCAATTGTCTTCTTCAAAAGCCTCTCCATCAGTAAAAACAAAATTCGGACGAAAGCGATTCATTGGAACTTTGCTCTCCAACCTTCCATTCAAATCATCCAACGAAGATTGCCCGATAATCAAAAAAGGGTAAGCATCGGCAAAAGAAGTAATTTCGTCACCCGTAACAGCATAGTCCGGATCCAATTTTCGTTCGCTTTCATCAGGCATATAAACCAATCGAACTGGGAATCCAAGACGTTTTGTAAACCAGTCACTCGCGCGTTGGTTTACTTCAAAAGCTTCAATTGTGTCTTCCCAAACTGTTACTTCAATTTTTCTTTCATTAGAAAAAACAGGACGAAGCGGTACATCAATCGATTCCAAATTAGTTCGATGTGTAATCCTCAAAAAATCCCCTGCAATTTCAGGACGAAAAAGCGCCAATTCAGGATGTTCCCGTTGAGACAAAAAAGTACCATTTTCATCAACCAACAACCAGCGCCTGTCCAATTCCAAGCCACGATC
>Ga0208398_100964_pt1 | contig 13316 bp, 12 predicted proteins | sample LakWasMe79_HOW10_2_FD_183905 | JGI IMG/M metagenome (GOLD analysis project Ga0208398, IMG submission 183905) | Freshwater sediment methanotrophic microbial communities from Lake Washington under simulated oxygen tension - Sediment Metagenome... | ecosystem: Environmental > Aquatic > Freshwater >... | reverse complement strand
TGGCCAGCTGGTCGCGCAGGTGCAGGGCTGCGGCGCTGTAGCCGATGAAGAGGGACAACGAGCGTTCGTCGTCGACAAAATGGCACAGCGGGTCCGCCAGCGCGCGCTGGCGGCCGGTGGCGACGGCTTGCTCGTAGTCTCCGGCGTGCTCGACCACCTCGACACCGCTGCTGCGCAGGCGATCTTTCTTCCACGCCTTGGCGTCGACCGACATATGGACCACGGCCCGAAAGCCCAGCGCGGCGGCCAGCATGCCAATGGCCAGGCCCAGATTGCCGGTGGACCCGACCGCTACCTGGTGCTGTGCCAGCATGGCCCGCGCGGCGGGGCTGGCCAGCGCCCGGTAGTCGGCACCCTCCAACAGCAGGCCGCGCTGCAAGGCCAGGCGCTCGGTCAGCTCCAGCACCTCATGAAAACCGCCGCGGGCCTTGATCGAGCCGGCGATGGGCAGGCTGTGGTCGGCCTTGACCCACAGACGACCTTGCGCCAGCGGCAGGCCCAGCGCGTTTTGCAGGGCCGGCACGGGCAGCAGGGCAGACTCGATCCGGCCCTGCGTGGCCGCCAGCTCGGGAAACAGCTGGGCCAGCAGAGGCGCGAAGCGCGTGAAGCGGTCCTGCGCGGCCTGCATGTTCGCCAGGCCCAAGCGGAAGTCGCCCACCTGTGCGGGCGCAGCGCCCCGGGCAGCCCGCAGAGGGTTGAGCCACAACTGGGGTGTGGCAGACTCCAGTCTGGCGAGAGTGTTGTATGAGGAAATGGCCCCTAGCCCTCGTGGAATATGGTTATGAAGCTATCTGTTTGATAGCAATTCGTCGGGGAGGGTGGTGACTGCCTGAATCGCCTGCGCGACGGCGACCCACACGCACTCACCGTTCTTGCGTTTGACATGGAGTACCGCATGGCGCGGGTGGCCGGCGATGTGGCGTGTCACGACATCCATGACCCAACCGTGCGTGATGACCAGTACGCGCTCGCCCCGGTGGCGGGTGCCAATGTCTTCGATGGCTTCAATCACGCGGTCGGCAAACTCGTCCATGGATTCGCCGCCGACAAACTCGGCCGCCGGGTTGCGCCGCAGGATCTGTTCCAGCAGCGCGGGGTTGAGTTCGGCGAGTTCGTTCTTGGGAACACCCTGCACCGCGCCAAAGTGCTTTTCGCGCAGGCCTTCATGCGGGGACGGCGGTGGCAGGTGCAGGGCACTGGCCACGATCTGTGCGGTCTCCAGCGCCCGGGCCAGCGGGCTGGTCCACACGGCCGCAAAGTTCTCGCTGACCAGGCTGGCCGCCAACGTGGCGGCCTGCTGGCGCCCGAGTTCGTTGATGGGAACATCCAGCCAGCCCTGCAAAACGCCGCGCCGGTTCCAGTCGGTTTCTCCGTGGCGGGCGATGCAGATCTGGGCGGGAGTCATGCGTACAGCACGGGCAATGGTTATTCAGTGACCTCCCCCCAAGTATGCCGCCTTTACTGCCGGGTCGTCACGCAGTTTGCTGGCCTCGCCGTGCACCGAGATGCGGCCGTTCTCCAGCACATAGCCGTAGTCGGCAACCTTTAGCGCCGCCGCGGCAAACTGCTCGACCAGCAGCATGGTCACGCCACGGGACTTCAGGTCGCCAATGATGCGAAAGACTTCTTCCACCAGAATCGGCGCCAGTCCCATGGAGGGTTCGTCCAGCAACACGATTTCGGGGTTGAGCATCACGGCCCGCGCCATCGCCAGCATTTGCTGTTCACCGCCAGACAGCGTGCCGGCCAGCTGGTTGCGCCGCTCCTTCAAGCGGGGGAACAGCTCCATGGCACGCTCCAGGTCGCCCGGCACATCGCCCTTGGGGCGGCTGCCGGTCAGACGCGGGAATGCGCCCAGAATCAGGTTGTCGGTCACCGTCATGGTGGCGAATACGCGCCGCCCCTCGGGCGAGTGCGCCAGGCCCTGTTTTGCAATGGCGTATGACTCCAGTCCGTCCACCCGCTTGCCGTGCAGAGTGATTTCACCCGCTGTCGGCTGAATCATGCCGGAGACGGCGCGCATGGTGGTGGTCTTGCCCGCACCGTTGGAGCCAATCAGGGTGACGACTTTTCCCTTTGGCACGTCCATGGAAATACCGTGGAGTACCTGTACCTTGCCATAACCGGCTTCCAGATTTTTGATGTGCAACATGGTGTGTTCCGCGTCCTTATGCCGCCGTGCCACCGAGGTAAGCCTCGATGACTTTTTCATCTGCCTGCACTTCGGCCGGCTTGCCTTCGGCAATCTTCTGGCCAAAGTCCAGTACCGAGACGTTGTCACAAATGCTCATCACCACATCCATATGGTGCTCGATCAGGATCACGGTGATGCCGTGGTCGCGGATCTTGCGGATGATGGTGACCAGCTCCTTGATGTCCGGCGCGGTCAGGCCCGCCGCCGGCTCGTCCAGCAGCAGCAGTTGCGGGTCCAGCGCCAGGGCGCGGGCAATTTCCAAAAGCCGTTGTTTCCCATAGGGCAGGTTGCGTGCTTCTTCATGGGCCAGCCCGGTCAGACCTACAAAGTTGATCAAGCCCAGGCCACGTTCTACCGAAGCATCTTCCTCGCGCCGATAGCGCGGGGTGTGCAATGACACATCGAGAATATTGCTGGCAAAACTGTGGTGCAGGCCCACCTGGATGTTTTGCAATGCGGTCATCTCGCCGAAGAGCTGCACGTTCTGGAAGGTGCGCGCGATGCCCGACAGCGCAATGTCGGACGAGGTGCGCCCTACCACCGAGCGCCCCGCAAACTCAATGCTGCCCGCCGTAGGCACATAGATGCCGGTCAGCACATTCATCATGGTGCTCTTGCCCGAGCCATTGGGGCCGATCAGCCCGTGGATGGTTCCACGCTTGACGTGCAGGTCGACTTGGTTGATGGCCTTGAGTCCACCAAACTGCATCAGCACGCCCTTGGCCGTCAACAGGTCATGGCCGGCCTCAATATGGCCGGTGTTGGCAGCAACCATGATGGCGTCTTTGGACCGGTCAATCGTGCGGAACGCATGGTCTTCAGTGGAGCCACCTTTGCGTGCAAACAGGTTGCGCACAAAGCCCACAATGCCATCCTGCAGGTAATACACCACAAACAAAATCATCAGGCCGAAGATGGAAAGGCGCCAGTCGGTAATGGACTGCAACCAGAAAGAGAATCCAGCCAGTGCCATGGTGCCCAGCACCGGGATAGCCATGGCTTTGGGTGTGGTCCGCCCTTTGGCAATGGCAATGCCACCACCGATGGCCATCAGCACGGCCAGCGTGGACGCGACGATGCGAAACAGCTCCAGATCGTCCAGCAGCTTGGGCAAAATCACAATGATGGCTGCGCCCAGCAGGGCACCCGTGCGGGTCTTGCGCCCACCCATGATGACGGCTAGCAGGAACAGCACGGTCAGTTCAAAGTTGTAGGTATTGGGTGAGATGTACTGCTCGGAATACGCATACAGACAGCCAGCCAGACCGGCGTACCCGGCGCTGATGACGAAGGCAAACACCTTGTACCGGTACACCGAAACACCCATGCAGTCCGATGCCACCGGGCTGCCGCGCAGGGCTTCGAAGGCGCGGCCATATTGCGATTTCAGAATGCGGTCCGCCACCACCAGCGAGAGCACCATCAGTGCAAACACCAGCCAGTAAAACCCGTTTTCATTGAGCTGCATGCCCGCCACCGACGGCTTGGGTATCTTGATGCCCAGAGGACCCTCTGTCAGAAAATCCATCTCGTTGATCAGGATCTGCACGATGGTGCCAAACGCCAGCGTCACCATGGCTAGGTAAGGGCCCGACACCCGCAAGGCGGGCAAAGCGAGGAGGGCGCCAAACCCGGCCGTGACCGCAACACTTGCGGGAATGATGACCCACAGCGGCGCCCCCAGTTTGATGAACAGCACACCGGCCGTGTACGAGCCCACGCCAAACAAACCGGCGTGCCCCAATGAAACTTGACCGGTGTAGCCCACCACAATGTCCAGGCCAAACAGCAGAATGGCGTAGATCATGATCGTGCCGATCATGTGGATGTAATAGGGGTTGTGGGTGAACAGCGGCGCGCAGGCCAGCGCGGTCAGGCCGGCCACCGCAGTGAAAAACGACTTGCGGTTCATGCTCAGACTTTCTTGATCGCGGTTTTGCCAAACAGCCCGGATGGCTTGAACGCCAGCACCAGCAGCAGCAGCACCAAGCCGGGCACATCCTTGTAGCCGGTGGAAATATAGAAGCCGGTCGTGGTCTCGGCCACGCCCAGAATGATGCCGCCCACGATGATGCCCAACCCGCTGGTGAGGCCACCAATAATGGCCACGGCAAAAGCCTTCAGGCCCAGCACGGCGCCCATGGTCGCGCCTGTGAGCGTCAGGGGGGCGATCAGCGCGCCGGCAAACCCGGCGGTGGCCGACGACAGCGCATAGGAGAAGGTGATGACCAGGCCGGTATTGATGCCCATCAGCTTGGCCGCATCGCGGTCGTTGAAGGTGGCCACCACGGCCTTGCCATAAATGGTCTTGCGGTTGAAAAACTCTACCGCCAGCATCATCAGTACGGCACCCACCACCACCAGAATTTCCATGGGCAGCACATTGGCGCCAAAGACTTGTAACGGAGATTCAGGCAGGGGGGAGGGGAACTTCAGGTCGTCGCGACCCCAGACGTTCTCGGCCACGTTCTTGAAGATGATCCCCAAGGCGATGGTGGACATGATCCAGCCAAACTCGCTCTTGATCTTGATGGCCGGGCGCACACCAATGCGCTCGACAAACGCACCCTGCAGCAGGCCGAACACAATCACCAGCGGCAACATCAGCCAGTAGTTAACCCCTATGTTGACCAGGGTCAGGCCGACCATGGCGCCCAGCATGAGCGCGTCACCCTGACCAAAGTTCAGGGTGTCCGATGTCTGGAACGTCAACTGGTAGCCAAACGCGATGACCGCGTAAATCATGCCCAGTGCGATGCCGCTGTAAATGAGTTGAAGCAGGATTTCCATGAATTTCACTCGCCAAATGCAAACCAAATAAAGGGCGCCTCGCTACTGCGAGGGCCCCACTTCCCTACTACTTCTTGATGGCCAGGGCGCCCTTGGCATTGACGTCCTTGACACGCACTTCAGAGGCCTTCTTCAGGTCCGCTTCGTATGCATAGACCACACGTTGGCCCTTGACTTCACCAATCACCGGAATATTGGCGGTGATGGCGTCGTGGTCCTTGGCGGTGAAGGGCTTGTTGTAGGTGGTCACCACGCCGTCCACGGGCGTCTTCAGGTCTTCCAGTGCGGCCCTGATCTTTGGGCCTTCGACCGAGTTGGCCTGCTTGATGGCAGCGGCCAGCAGGTACACCGAGTCGTAGCCCTGCGCTGCAGACACCGGCGAGTCGATACGGGCATTCTTGGGGTTGAACGTCTTCAGGTAGGCAATGATGAAGGACTGGCGCTTGGGCGTGGTGGGCTCCTGGATGAAGGTCTGCGGCATGCGCGCACCCTCGCCACCGGGGCCGGCGTTGTCAATGAAATTGGCCATGGACAGGGTCCAGCTGCCCACCATGGGCACCTTCCAGCCCAGCTTGGTCATACCGTTGGCGATCTGTGCCAGTTCAGGCCCGATCGCATAGGTCAACACCGCTTCGGCGCCCGCGGCCTTGGCCTTGAGCAACTGGGGCGTCATGTCCACGTCCTTGATGTTGAATTTCTCCACTGCCACGGCCTTGATGCCTTTCAACTCCAGGGCCTTCTCCAGATCAGCCCGACCGAGCTGGCCGTAGTTGGTAGAGTCGGCCAGGATGGCGACCTTCTTGAAGTTGCGGCGGGTGATGGCTTCTTCCACCATCATGGGTGCCTGGATGCTGTCGTGCGCAGCGTTGCGGAAAATGTAGTTCTCGGGCTGGTCGTCAAACTGGTGGGTGATCACCGATGCCGTGGCCACGTTGTTCATGACCGGAATCTTGGCTTCCTGGTAGAAGCGCTGCGCCGCCAGTGCCACACCGCTGTTGATGAAGCCCACGGTGGCGGCAACCTTTTCCTTGTTGATCATCTCCTGGGCGATCTGCACACCGCGTTCGTTCTTTGCCTCGTCATCGCGTTCGACGATTTGCAGCTGGCGGCCGATCACGCCGCCGGACTTGTTGATCTCGTCCACCGCCAGTCGCACACCGTCGCGCATACTGACGCCCATGGAGGACGAGCCGCCGGTGAAGGGGCCGGACACGCCGATCTTGATGGGGTCAGCCGCGCTGGCCAAGCCGGACAGGGTGAATAGCGCCGAAGCCAGTGCCACCTGGGAAGCCAATTTTGTAAAACGATTTGTCATGTTGTCTCCTGATAATTAATAAATATCCACTCTTGCTCGTCATTCAATCCAGGGTCACGCCTGCATCCTTCACCACCTTGCCCAGCCGCACCGTGTCGCGTTTGATGAGTTCGCCAAACTGGGCGGCGGTGCCTCCCACGACGGGCGTTCCCAGGGCTTCCCATTTCTTGTGGAAATCGGGGTTATTGAAGATGGTGTTCAGCGTCTGGTTGAGCTTGTCGATCACGGCCGCGGGTGTTCCGGCGCGCACCGCAATGCCGTGCCAGCCCGTGAATTCGTAGCCCGGCACACCGGCCTCGGCCATGGTGGGCACATTGGGCAATGCCGGGCTGCGTTTGGCCGACGTGACCGCCAGCGCTGTGAGCTTGCCGGCCTGGATGTAGGGCAGGGAACTGCCCAACACATCAAACATCACATTGACCTGCCCGCCCAGCAAATCGTTGAGCGCCGGGCCTGCGCCACGGTATGGGATGTGGGCCACGCTGATCTCCATCTGGGTGTTGAACATCTCGCCGGCCAGATGCTGGGGCGTGCCATTGCCCGCAGACGCAAAACTCAATTCTGTTTTCCTGGACTTTGCCAGTGCCACAAATTCCTTGACGGTGCTCACACCCAGTTTGGGGTGGACTTCCAGCACCAGGGGGAAGGACGAAATCTGGATGACAGGCGCGAGATCGGTCAGCGGGTTGAACGGCATGCTCTTGTACAGCGTGGAGTTGACCGCCATGGGTCCGCTGGCGGCCAGCAACAGCGTGTGGCCATCGGCGGGCGCCTGCTTGGCAACTTCGGCACTGCCCACGTTGCCGCCCGCGCCACCCTTGTTGTCCACGATGACGCTGACGCCCAATCGGGTCTGCAACTCGGTTTGCAGCAGGCGGGCCATCAAGTCGGTGGGGCCGCCCGGCGGGTAGGGCACGACAAAACGGATCGTCTTGCTGGGGTAGGTGTCCTGGGCATGGCCTACTACGGGCATCCATGCCGCCAGCGCCATGCAGGCGCTTGCCAACGCGGTGCTCCGGGTCCATGTTCTGTGGTGCATGCTTTTGTCTCCGTCTGTGTTTTGTTAATTCGCACCAAACCATTGGCGAATGGTGTTGGCATCCGCGAGTGGGCGCCCCAGGCAACGTGCTGCGTCTGCAGCTTGAAGGACCAGGGCCGTGTTGTCTGGCGCAATCTGGTCGTTCTTGAGCCTGAGGTTGTTCTCGAACCCCACTCGCACGTGCCCACCCAATGCGGCAGCAGCCGTGACGCAGGCGTGCTCCGTGGCACCAAAGGCGCAGACGGCCCATGGTTCGGACCCTTTGTGCTCGCACAGAAATGGCAGCAAATCCTTGGGGTCTGAGGTTTGGTCGGCGCTGTAGCGGCCCAGTACGAAGAGCAAGAACCACGGCGCGTCTGGAATCACGCCGCGTTGGCGCAGTGCGCGCCAGCGTTGCAGGTCGACTGCGTCATAGATGATGATCTGCGTCATCACCCGTTCATGTGCCAGCCAGCCAAAAAAATCTGACAAGCCGCTCTCGCCCACGGCGGGTTGATCGAGTTCTCGCAAGCCAACGGACACTGCTTCCGGGCGCACGGCCCGCACCATGGCCATTTGCTGCGGTGCCTGGTAGATGCGCGCGGCCTCACTGGTGATTTGCAGCACCATGGCGTCGCCCACGGCTGCTTTCACCACCTTTAACGCGTCGCGGTATCCCGCTACGTCCAGGCTATGGCGCCCCTGCGCGTCGCGGATATGCAGGTGCAGCATGGCGGCGCCGGCATCCAGACACTGTTTGGCCACTGCGGCCAGCGATTGGGCGGTGACCGGCAACGCCGGGTGTTCGTCGGTCTGTTTGTACGCACCGTTGGGCGCAACAGTAATGATGAGTGGGTCTTGCATGGCAAGTCTGCGCTTAGGCAGCGCGGTCCAGCGGCGGCAATGCGTCGGCCAGCAACAGCAGTCCTTGCCGCAGCAGCTGGTCGTATCGTGCACGCTCGGTCTTGCGCGCGTCTTCTGGCCAGTCGTAAAACCCGCCACCGGTCTTCATGCCCAGGCGACCCGCTGTCACCCGTTCCCGCAGTGCGCGTGCCGGTATGCTGTCATTGCACAAGCTGGGATAAATGGTGGCAGCCGCAGCACAGTGCACGTCCAGGCCCGCATGGTCGCGTTGCAGCACCGGCCCTGCGGCCAAAAAGCGAAAGCCGAAACCAAAGCGCACGGCGGCGTCCACGTCCTCTGCCGTGGCCACGCCGTCGTCGATCAGCGCAAAGGCCTCCCGGGCCAGCGCATGCTGCAGGCGGTTGGCCAGAAAGCCGGGGCGGTCCTTGCGAACCAGCACTGGCACGCTGCCACAGCCGCGCATGTAGCTGCACAGGCGTTGCGCGGTCGCCTCGTCTGTTTGCGGACCCATCACCACTTCAACCAGCGGCACCAGATGGGCGGGCATGAAAAAGTGCAGACCCAGCATGCGCCGCTGGCTGGCCAGGTCGCCGGCAATGCTGCTGATGGGAAAGCTGGAACTATTGCTGGTCAAGACCGTGTGCGCGGGGGTCAGTTCAACCAGCTGTTGAAACAAACCCTGCTTGGCCGCGAGCACCTCCGGGATGCACTCGGCCACCAGGTCCACGCTGGCCCAGTCAACGTCTGTCAATGTAGACATCGAAAGAACGTTGTGGGCACGGGCTTCCATTCCCTGCTGCGCCAAGCCGACGCGTGCATGCTCTGTCAGCCGTGCACGCTTGTCGGGTGACGGGTCAACCACGACCACGCGCGCACCGCCGCGCGCCAGCACGATAGCCACGTCAGCACCCATGGTGCCCGCCCCAACGACGACCGCGAGTGTCTCGCGGGGATGATCCGGTAGCAGAGTCAAAGCAGTCTCGCTCTTTGTAATTTTGGCGAAGTCTAGGAGTATTGATTTACTTCGTCCAAATGATTTTTACGATAGACTGATCGAATATGCTTATCAATTGGAACGCCCGCGAGTTCGAGGTTTTTCTCACGGTTGCGGAGACCTTGAGTTTTCGCCGCACCGCCGAACAGGTGCATCTCTCGCAGCCGGCGGTATCCGGATTGATCTCCCGGCTGGAGGAATCCCTGGGTGTTCGTCTGTTTGACCGCAACACGCGCAACGTGCAACTGACCGCCGCCGGCAGTGTGTTGATGCAGCAGGTTCTCTTGCTGCGCAGCCACTCCGAGGAAGCCGTGCGAGCCGTTCGCAATGTGGCAGAGTTGCGCACCGGCAGCGTCGTACTGGCGGCATTGCCATCACTGGCCGCAACGGTGGTTCCGCGGGCGTTTGCGCGGTTTGCGGCCCTGTACCCCCAAGTGCGCCTGCAGGTCATGGATACGCTGTCGGGGCCGGCGTTTGACATGGTCCGGGCAGGCCAGGTGGAGTTTGCGTTGACGGCGGCCAACCCGGCCTACGCGGACCTGGACTACACCCCCGTTGCCTCGGACGGCTTTGTGCCGTTGATTCCGGTGGGCCACGCGTTGGCCGGCAAGAAGGGCCCCTTGCGATGGGCGGACATTGCCGGTTTGACCCACATCTCCATGCCGTTGCCATCCAGTGTGCGGCAATACGCGGATGCCGCTTTGCTGCAACATCGAATACGGTTCGCGCCGCGCTATGAACTGGAGCACCTGGCCACCATCAATGCCATGGTCGCCGAAGGACTGGGAGTCGCCGCACTGCCGGAACTGGCTGCCGTCGTCGCCCACCAGAGTGGCCTGGTTCAACGGCCGTTGGTAGATCCGGACCTGCGCCGCCCCATCGGCTTGGTTACCCGCAGGGGACGCAGCCTGTCACCCGCCAGTGCCGTGATGGTGGAGTTTCTGCGGGAGGAAATGCAAAAAGGGCTGGCCAGGAATCAAGGCAGAAAGTCCACGCGTCGCCTTGCCGCAGGTTCTACGCCCCGTCCGGCCGGATCTGGGCCCGTGCAATGACCGGCTTCCATCGCGCCTGCTCGGCCTTGATAAAGGTATCAAACTCGGCCCCGGTGTTGCCAATGGCGAGTGCGGAATCGGTGGCCAGCTTGTCCTTGACCACGCTGCCGCGGGTCGCCTTGATGGCCTCGGCTTCCAGTTTGGCGACGTTGGCCTTGGGCCATTTGGCCGGTGCCAGCAGGCCGTACCACTGGGTCATCTCGAACCCCTTGAAGCCTTGCTCAGCTACGGTTGGCACATCCGGCAATTGAGGCAGGCGCGTTCCCGTGCCGGTTGCAATGCAGCGCAGCTTGCCGGACTTGATGAACTGCAACAAGGCCGGCGCACCCACGGATGCGGCGTCCAGCCGACCGGCCATCAGGTCCACCAGCATGGGGCCTGTACCACGGTAGGGCACGTGCAGCACAAAGGTGTCCGACACCATCTTCAGGTATTCAAACGCCAGATGCCCGGCACTGCCGTTGCCCGCGGAGCCGTAGTTCAGCGCGCCCGGTTTTGACTTGGCCAGGGCGATGAACTGTTGGAGGTTTTTGACCGGCAGGTCGGGGTGCACGACATACAGGCTGGGCACCTTGGAGACCAGCGTGATGGGGACAAAATCCTTTATCGGGTCATAGGGCAGCTTGGCAAAAATATAGGGGTTGACCGCCAGCGTGCCGATGTGGCCCAGGATCAGCGTGTGGTCATCCGTGGAGTTGGCAACCTCCTGCATGGCGATGTTGCCAGCGGCGCCGGGCTTGTTGTCAACAAACACGTTTTGCCCTATGGTCTTTGCCATTTCACCAGCCACCGCTCGGGCCACGATCTCCGAGCTGCCGCCCGGTGCAAAGGGCACCACCAGACGCAGGGGCCGGGCCGGCCACGCAGTCTGGGCGTGGGCCTGGCGCAGCAGCAGACCCGGCACAAGCGCCGCGCCGGCTGACAACACCAAGTCTCTGCGGTTGATGACTGGAAGGGACATAAAAAATGCTCCGGTTTACTGCTTGGCACCCATTGCCAGCGCCACGGTGCGCGAGGCGGCAAGGGCTGCGGTGTTGGTTTCGTCCTGCGTGTCCCAGCCCGACAGATGGCGCTCGCTGACATGGCACAGCGCGGTGATCCACTCCGGGTCATCGTTCAGGCAGGGGATGTAATGAAACGTCTTGCCCCCCGCCAGCAGAAACGCGGCGCGGGCTTCCATGCCGATTTCTTCCAGCGTCTCCAGGCAATCGCTGGTGAAGCCGGGACACACCACATCGACCCGCTTGACGCCGGCCTTGCCCATGGCAATCAGCGTGGGCTCGGTGTAGGGCTCCAGCCATTTGGCGCGGCCCAGGCGGGACTGGAAGGACACCTTGTATTGCTCCTTGTTCAGACCCAGCTTTTCCGCCAGCAGGCGGGCGGTCTTGAAGCATTCGCAGTGGTAGGGGTCGCCCAACTCCAGCGTGCGCGCCGGCACGCCGTGGAAGCTCATGACCAGTTGGTCGGGCCGGCCGTGGTCTTTCCAGTGCCGCTGGATGCTGGACGCCAGTGCAGCGATGTAGTCCGGGTCGTCGTGGTAGTGGTTGACAAAGCGCAGCTCGGGCAGCGCGCGCGTGCGCTGGGCCCAGGCGTAGACGGCATCGAATACGCTGGCGGTGGTGGTGGCGCTGTATTGTGGATAGGCCGGCACCACCAGCACGCGGGTCACGCCCTCGGCCTTCAGGGCGTCCAGCTGCGACGCGATGGACGTGCTGCCATAGCGCATGGCATAGCGCACCTGTACGGCGTGGTTGCGCTGGCCTAGCCAGCCCTGCAGCAGCTTGGACTGCTTTTCGGTCCAGATCTTCAGCGGTGAACCCTCGGGCGTCCACACACTGGCATATTTTGCGGCGGACTTGGCCGGGCGCGTGCGCAGGATGACGCCGTGCAGGATGACCATCCACAGTAGGCGCGGGATTTCGACGACGCGGTGGTCACTCAAAAACTCCGCCAGGTACCGCCGCACGGCTTTGGGGGTTGGGGCATCGGGCGTGCCCAGGTTGCACAGGAGCACTGCGGTGCGGGGCACCTGGCCGTGGGTATAAGGGGGTTCTGGGGAAAAGGGCATGGGCTATTCTCGCAAAACAAACTGGCCGTCGCTTTTATTGGCGGTCAGCGTCTGGGGAAAATGGGAATGCGGGTATAAACCAAGCTTCATTTGGATTGCACGTTGAGGCATCGCTATGAATACTTCTGTCGCTCGCGGCTCCTGTCTTTGCGGCTCTGTCCGCTTCAGCGTTTCACTGCCTACCAAGTGGGTTGCCCACTGTCACTGCTCCTACTGCCGTCGTGCGCATGGCGCGCCTTTCGTCACATGGGCCGGCTACGCGACGGAGCAGTTCTCTATCGATCCCGATGCGTCCCAACCCAGTTGGTACGAATCAAGTCCAGGCGCGCGCCGGGGCTTTTGCCCACAGTGCGGAAGTCCAATGTTCTTCGAGTCTGCGCGCTGGCCTGGAGAAACACATGTCGCTAGGGCACTTCTCCAGGGTCCCCTCGACAAGGAACCCTCCGCCCATGTGTTCTACGAAACGCATGTGTCGTGGTTGGATGTCAATGACGACCTGCCGAAAAAGGTGAGCCAGAGCCCATCGCCCCAAGAGCCCGCCGCGCCTCCACCGTAACCCACCGTCAGCGCCCAGGCTGGAGCGTCAGTGTGCTCTTGGTATGGGCCTTGACGTCTGCCGCGCTCAGATACTGCGGCTGGTACAGGCCCTCGGCAAAGAACGGGGCCTGGTCCGCATAGTGGGCATCAAACAGCACGCCACTCTGGCCGACCGGGTTGATACCCACCGACTTGTCCGGCTGCGCAAAGTCAATCACACGGCGGGTGGAGGGGCCGGACTTCACACCCCACGGCGCCGGGCCCATGTTGATGTTGAGGTTGTTGGGCGTCTCGCGGCCGCCCGCCACCTTGAAGGGGCCGACGTTGAAGAGCAGGTCCAGCGGCTGTTGCTGGCCCAGCGGGTGTGCATGGGTCAGCGTGTGCGCCGTGCCCCAGTTCCATTTCAGCAGGTCCTTGCCGTAGACGGATTCCAGGTGCTTGATGGTGTTGACCCAGGCCACGCGAACGGTCTCGAACCGGCTTT
>Ga0208398_100963_pt1 | contig 13338 bp, 12 predicted proteins | sample LakWasMe79_HOW10_2_FD_183905 | JGI IMG/M metagenome (GOLD analysis project Ga0208398, IMG submission 183905) | Freshwater sediment methanotrophic microbial communities from Lake Washington under simulated oxygen tension - Sediment Metagenome... | ecosystem: Environmental > Aquatic > Freshwater >... | reverse complement strand
GGTTGTGCAGAAATTCGGCAACGGTTTGCGCGCTCTGGCAGTGGCGGTCCATGCGCAGGGTCAGGGTCTTCAGGCCGCGCATCACCAACTGGGCATCGGGCGCCGACATCACGGCACCGGTCATGTCTTTCAGGCCAAACAGGCGCACATGCTTGGCCAGATCGACATCGGCAAACACGGCGGCACCGGCGGTCAGGTCGCCATGGCCGCCCAGGTATTTGGTCATGGAGTGCACCGACACATCGGCGCCCAGCAACAGCGGTTGCTGCAAATATGGCGTGCAGTAGGTGTTGTCCACCACGACCCGGGCGCCGCCCTGGTGCGCAATCGCCGACACCGCTTCAATGTCTACCAGACGCATATTGGGGTTGGCGGGCGTCTCGAAATACACCACTTTGGTCTTGGGGCCCATGGCCTGCGACAGCTGCGCGGGGTCGGTCAGGTCCACATGGCGCACGGTCACGCCGAATTTGGTCAAGCCATGGTGAAAGAACGCAAAGGTGCAACCATACAGCGTGAGGTCGGTCAGGAGTTCATCGCCAGGCTCCAGCATGGACCACAGCGTGGCCGTGATCGCACCCATGCCCGAACCAAACACGACCGCAGCGGCGCCCTCCTCCAGGCTGGCCAGGCGCGACTCCAGCAGTGCCAGTGTGGGGTTGGAAATGCGGCTGTAGATGTAGCCCTGCTCCGTGCCCTCAAAACAGCGAGCGCCATAGGCAACGTCCGGGAAGGCAAACGTAGACGTCGCGTACAGCGGCGGAATCAGCGCACCTTTGTGGTCCAGCGGGTTGTACCCCCAATGGATGGCCCGGGTGCTGAAGCCACCGGTCTTCGGTTTGGCGGCAGAGGGAATGGAATCCAGGGGCAGGTCTTTGGGGTTCATGGCGTTGTCTCCTATTGGTATCGTGTAGAAGAATTTTTATGCAGAGCCGCAGCAAATATTTCGCCAAAAAGAATCGTCCATACGCATAATTTGGATGAATTACGGCAAATTTCATTGATCCAAGGCAAAAACCACCCATGAAACCTTTTGACCCCACCGACCAGGCCATTCTGCTGGCCCTGCAGCGTGACGCACGCCAGACCATGGCCGAGCTGGCCGAGCAGGTGTCGCTGTCCCAATCGCCGTGCTGGCGGCGGGTGCGGCAGCTGGAAGAATCGGGTGTGATCGAGGGCTACCAGGCCAGGTTGAGCCGCAAGCACCTGGGCTATGGTGTGACTGGCTTCATCCATCTGCAGATGCAAAACCACACGGCCGAGATTGCCGCCGCCTTCGAGCGCGAGGTCGTGGCCCTGCCGCAGGTGGTGGCCTGCCACAACCTGTCGGGCCACTACGACTACCTGATCGAGGCCATCGCTTCCGACCTGGAGGCCTTCTCCACGCTGGTGCGCAACAAGATCCGCTGCCTGCCGGGGGTGAAGGAAATTGCCACCAGCTTTTCGCTGAAGGAAGTCAAGGCGGCGGGGAGTCTGCCGGTCGGGGGTTAACCCTAGGACCCACACCAAATGACGTGAAATGAGAAATCACTGTCGCATTTTGCGAAGTTGAGAGGCTTTCTGACTCCTACAGTCCGTCCTAAGCAATATGCATTGCATGACACCAACACCTGAAGGAGACAGACATGGCCAAGGCGGTTCGCTTCTACGAAGCCGGGGGACCCGAGGTACTGCGGTACGAAGACATCGAGGTTGGTGACCCCGGCCCGGGCCAGGTGCGCCTGCGGCATGTGGCGGTCGGCCTGAACTTTGCCGACACCTATTTTCGCAGCGGCATGTACCCTGTCCCGCTACCCAACGGCATGGGTGTGGAAGCGGCCGGTGTGGTGCAGGCTGTGGGCGACGGCGTTACCAACGTGGCCGTCGGAGACCGCGTCACCTACACCGGTTTCATCAACACGCTGGGTGCCTACAGTACCGAGCGACTGATTCCCGCCGTGCCACTGATCAAGCTGCCCGAAAGCATCGGCTTTGAGACCGCCGCCGCCATGACCATGCGCGGACTGACCAGCGCCTACCTGATGCGTCGCATTGTCCCGTTCAAGGCCGGCGACACGCTGCTGGTGCACGCGGCCGCCGGCGGTGTGGGGCTGATCGTCTCGCAATGGGCCAAGCTGTTGGGCATCACCGTGATTGGCACCGTCTCCACCGAGGAGAAGGCCGCCATTGCCCGCGCCCACGGCTGCGAACACACCATCAACTACAGCCATGAGGATGTGGCCAAGCGGGTACGCGAGTTGACCAACGGTGTCGGCGTCAACGTGGTGTTTGACAGTGTGGGCAAGACCACCTTCATGTCCTCGCTGGACTCGCTCAAGCGCCGCGGCACGCTGGTGTGCGTGGGCACGGCATCGGGCGCCATCCCACCGTTTGACCCGCAGATTCTGGCCATGAAGGGCTCGCTTTACATCACCCGCCCCGCCCTGGCCGACTACATTGCCGACCCTGCCGAGAAAGCCGAACTGGCCGCCGAAATCTTTGGCCATGTGGGAGCCGGGCGCATCAAGATCGAGATCAACCAGCACTACGCCCTGCAGGACGCGGTGCAAGCCCACCGGGACCTGGAATCGCGCAAGACGACGGGGTCCTCCATCTTTGTGATTTAAGAAAAAGACCCCAGGAGACAACAAATGAAGATCGAACAAATGACCTGCGCCATTGGCGCCGAGTTGCTGGATGTGAATCTGGGCGACGCCGTACAGGATGACGGCTTGTTCAATGAGATTTACGCCGCGCTGCTGAAGCACAAGGTGCTGTTCCTGCGGGACCAGACCCTGGACAAACTGTCCCGCAAGGACCACATGGCCTTCGCCCAGCGCCTGGGCCAACTGGAAGACCACCCGATGGCACCCAGTCACCCCGAGGCCCCCGGCCTGGTGCAAATCTACAAGAACCCGGACAGTCCGATCGACCGCTACGAAAACGCCTGGCACACCGACGGCACCTGGCGCGAAACCCCGGCTCTGGGCTGCGTGCTGCGCTGCATCGAGTGCCCGCCTGTGGGCGGCGACACCATGTGGGCCAACATGGTGCTGGCCTATGACAAGCTGCCGGAACATGTGAAGACGACGATTGCAGACCTGTGGGCCAACCACAGCTTCAACAGTTCCTTCGCAGCCGCCATGCCACAGGAAAAGCGCCTGGCCATGAAGGCCCAGTATCCCGATGCGGAGCACCCGGTGGTGCGCACCCATCCCGAGACCCAGGCAAAAGTGCTGTTTGTGAACGCCTTCGCCACGCACTTCGTCAACTTCCACAACAAGCAAAACGTGCGCTACGGCCAGGACTACAACCAGGCGGGCTTTGATCTGCTTCAGTACCTGATCGCCCAGGCCGAGATTCCCGAGTACCAGGTCCGCTGGCGCTGGAAACCCTACAGCATGGCCATCTGGGACAACCGCAGCACCCAGCACTATGCCGTGATGGATTACCCACCTTGCCACCGCAAGATGGAACGCGCAGCCATCGTGGGCGACAAGCCCTATTGATCGCACGCAGCACCGCTTCCCCAACCCGCTTCAAAACCAACTTAGGAGAGAACCATGAATTTCATGGATGGATCACTGTTTCCCGAAAACCAGCAAAAGCTCGTTATTACCTGCGCTCCGTACGGACCCGAGTGGGAGCCGGCGGACTTCCCGGAGGACATTCCCGTCACCATGGAAGACCAGATTCAGAAAGCGGTGGACTGCTACAACGCCGGCGCAACGGTCATCCATATCCACGTGCGTGAACTCGACGGCAAGGGCTCCAAGCGCCTGTCCAAGTTCAATGAACTGATCGCCGGCATCCGTGCCCGTGTGCCCGACATGATCCTGCAGGTGGGCGGCTCCATTTCCTTCGCACCGGAACACGAAGGCGAGACTGCCAAGTGGCTGTCGGACGACACCCGCCACATGCTGGCCGAACTGACACCCAAGCCCGACCAGGTCACCATCGCCATCAACAGCAACCAGATGAACGTGGTTGAACAGATGTGCGCCGCCGACGTCGCCGGCACCAGCCTGGGCACCCCTGCCGGGATGGCGGCCTACAGCGAGATGACCATTCCCGCGGGTCCGGCCTGGGTCGAAGAGCACATCAAGCGCCTGTCCGCCAACGGCATCCAGACACATTTTCAGCTGGCCAACATCACGCAAATGGAAACCGTCGAGCGCAATATGCGCCGCGGTGCCTGCAACGTGCCCCTGATCCTGACCTGGGTGGCGATTGGTGGCGGCTTTGACGCCCCCAATATCTACAACCTGGCCAACTTTGTGCGCGCCTGTCCGGATGGTGCCGTGCTGACGCTGGAAACCTCCATGCTCAACGTGCTGCCCATCAACATGATGGCCATTGCCATGGGCTTGCATGTGCGCTGCGGTATCGAAGACAACATCTGGACACAGGACCGTTCACGCAAGATGAGCACGGTGGAGCAGATCGAGCAACTCGTGCGCATCGCCAAGGAATTTGGCCGCCCCGTGGCCACCGCCAATGAAGCCCGTGAAATCTACAAGATCGGTACCTTCTACAAGAATGCCGATGAAACCCTGGCAGAGAACGGCTTTGCACCCAACCGCAAACCCGGCTACAAAGGTGCCACACAGCACGCCGGTCACGCCGTCGCCGCCTGATTCGTCACGAAGCCCAAAAATACAACGAGGAGACATACGATGACTGCACTGTTGGAAAAGAACCAGATCGGCCCGCAGGACGATTACCTGATCGGCAAGCCCCAGGCGTGGTTCGCCTTTGCGATGACTTTTGGCCTGATGCTGTTCGACTACATCGACCGCCAGGTCATCGTGTCACTGTTTCCGCACATCAAGGCGGAGTGGAACCTCAGCGACAAGCAACTCGGTGGCCTGGTGTCCATCATCTCCATCATCGTTGCCGTGGGCAGCATCCCGGTGGCACTGATGGCCGACCGCTTCAGCCGCGTCAAGAGCATTGTGGTGATGGCGACAACATGGAGTCTGGCCACCATTTCCTGCATGTTCACCAGCAACTACGCCCAATTGTTCGCGGCACGGGCCGTGGTGGGCGTGGGTGAAACCGGCTACGGTTCGGTGGGTGCAGCGCTGATCGCCAGTCTGTTCCCCAAGCGCCTGCGGGGTGCGCTCCTGGGCGCGTTCTTCGCGGCCGCCTCGCTGGGTGCTGTGCTGGGTGTGGTGCTGGGAGGCGTCATCGCCGCCAAGTGGGGCTGGAAGGCCGCCTTTGGCGTAGTCGGCGTTCCCGGCCTGGTGCTGGCTTTGCTGTACCTCTTTGTGCGGGACTACAAGACCGTGGCCCTGACTCCCAAACTGGACCGTGTCACGCAAACACTGGGCGGCACGCTCAAGCACATCTTTGGCACGCTGGCGCGCACGCGCACCCTGCTGTGGGTATGTGTGGGCGGTGCCATGCAGCTGATCGTGGTGTCCGCCATCTGGTCGTGGTTGCCGAGCTACCTGAACCGCTTCCATGGCCTGGCGCCGGATGTGGCAGCCAAGCAGGCCGCGCTGGTGGTGCTGGTGGGCGCTCTGGGCAGCGTGGTTTGGGGCTTCGTGGTTGACCGCGTGACAACCCGCAAGCCCAGCAACAAGCTGCCAGCGCTCTCCGTCCTTTGCCTGGTCACACTGGCCATCTTCCTGGTGGCCTTCTCGGGATCGCAATCGGGCGATGCACAGTTCAAACTGATTTTGCTGGGCGGCTTCATGATGACCTGCACCGTCGGTGTGGTCTCGGGCGTGGCCATCGACGTCATCCACCCGGGCGTGCGCTCGACCGGCTCCGCCGTACTGGCCCTGTTCCAGAACCTGCTGGGCCTGGCGGTGGGCCCCTTCCTGGTGGGAGTTCTCTCCGATCAGTGGGGACTGCAGCAAGCCATGGCCTTTGTGCCAGTGTTCAGTGTGCTGGCCGCCGTGGCCTTTTTGCTGGCGGGGCGCTGCTATGCGCATGATGTGAACCAGGTCGCCAGCATCCAGCTGGACGCACCAGCGGCTCCCGTGACCGGGAGCACCGCAGCTGCTGCGGCCTGATTGCCACGACGACAGCGGAGCACCCCCATGCCAGCCCACCTGAGCATCGACGTCGCCTTTGATCCGATCTGCCCCTGGTGTCTGATTGGCAAGCGCCATCTGGCACGCGCCCTGGCGCTGCTGGCGCAAACCGAACCCGATGTGGCGGTTCAGGTGCGCTGGCTACCGGTGCAACTCTTGCCGGACCTTCCCGAAGAGGGTGTACCGTTCGCCGAGTTTTATGTGCGCCGGTTGGGCAGCCCGCAAGCTGTCCTGGCGCGCCAGTTGCAAGTCCATGCCGCGGCGAAAAAGGCCGGGCTGCAGATCGACTTTTCCCGCATCACCCGCATGCCCAACACGCGTCTGGCGTTGCGGCTGCTGGACTACGCATCGGCGGCTGGCAGCGTGCAGCAACACGATGCCGTCGTTGAACAACTCTTTGGCGCCCACTTTTTGCAAGACCGCAACATCGGTGATATGGCAACCCTGGTCGCGCTGGCCCGGGCCTGTGGCCTCGATGGGCTTGCAGTTCACGCGCTGCTGTCGAACACCGCCGCAACGGCAAGCGCTGTGCCACACCGCCCAAAGGCCCGCGAAGGTGTACCCCATTTCGTCTTCAACGGCCGATACGGGCTGTCCGGCGCACACCCACCGAAGGCCTTGCTGCATGCCATGCTCCAGGCTCTGGGCCGGAACGTGCGGCAGGAAGAATGCGCCACATGAACCACCTCACAGCACTGCCCCCGACCAGCATTCCGGGGCCCGGCAATCGCACGTTGCTGCGTCTGAAAGGCAAGACCATCGCGCTGTTCAATGTGGGCGACGCGCTGTATGCCATTGACGACTCTTGCCCGCATGCCGGAGGTTCACTTCTCACCGGAAAGCTCGATGGCCGCATGCTGCAATGCCCCGCCCATGGACTGAAGTTTGACCTGGCCACCGGCTGCATGCGCAGTGGCGACCTGGCCGTGGCCACCTACGCTGTCGCCTGGGTCAACAACCAGGCGACGATTGCCATTCCCGATGCCGAACCCGAGGACGCCACGCCATGACTGCCATTGCAAGCCTGTCGCCGCTGGCACGCGGCCAGCACTTGTTTCCCGGCCTGGTGGCAAGCGCCATCGTGGCAGCGGCGGCCAGCTTTCTCTCCGAGCACTACCAGGCACCGGTCATGCTGTTTGCGTTGCTGCTGGGCATGTCCATGAACTTTCTCTCGGTGGATGGCCCGTGCAAGCCGGGCATCGAATTCACGGCGCGCGAAATACTGCGGGTCGGCGTGGCTTTGCTGGGCATGCGCATCACCTTCTCGCAGATCGCCGCGCTGGGCTGGCACCCGGTGGTACTGGTGCTGGTGTCGGTGGCGGCGACGATTCTGGTTGCCATGGCGGTGGCCAAAGCCATGGGGTTTCAGACCCTGTTTGGTCTGCTGACCGGCGGTGCAACCGCCATCTGCGGTGCTTCGGCAGCGTTGGCCCTGGCAGCGGCGCTGCCCGCCCATTCCGGCAAGGAGCGCGCCACGCTGTTCACGGTGATCGGCGTTTCGGCCCTGTCCACGTTGGCCATGATTGTGTACCCCATGGTCGTCAACGCGCTGCAGCTCGATTCCATCCAGGCCGGCATCTTTCTGGGCGGCACCATCCACGATGTGGCGCAGGTGGTGGGTGCCGGTTATGGCATGTCGCAGGAGACCGGCGATACGGCCACCGTGGTCAAGCTGATGCGGGTGGCCATGCTGCTGCCGGTGATCATTTGCGCCACGCTGATTACCCGGGCACGCGGCGCTGCGGACGGCGGCAAGCGCCCGCCCCTGCTCCCGTGGTTTGCCGTGGCATTCATCGTCTTTGCCGCCATCAACAGCACCGGCTGGTTGGCACCCATTGTTCAAAAAACGGCTAACGAGGCCTCACGCTGGTGCCTGGTCATTGCCATCAGCGCGCTGGGTATGAAGACGCAGCTCAAGGAGCTGGCTTCGGTCGGGTTCAAACCCATTGTGCTGATGGTCGGAGAGACGGTGTTCCTGGCAGCCCTGGTGCTGGCGATGATTCGCTGGGGACTATGAACACACGAGGAATACATCCCATGCAGCAAGCAACCATTGTTATCGTCCCCGGCCTGCGCGACCACGTTGCCGAGCACTGGCAAACCTTGCTGGAGGCCAAACTCTCCCAGACGCGCAAGGTCGTGTCCGTGCCGCCGCAGGAAACCGACAAGCTCAGCTGCACCGCACGGGTAGACGCCATTGCGCGCACGCTGACGGGTGTCGAAGGTCCGGTGATCATCGTCGCCCACAGCGGGGGGGTGATCATGCTGGTCCACTGGGCGCAACAGCACCGGCGACCCATTCACGGCGCCTTGCTGGCAGCACCGCCAGACTTCGATACGCCCCTGCCTGCCGGCTACCCCACGCTTGAAGTGCTGCAGGCCAATGGATGGTTACCCGTTCCGCGCAGCCCGCTGCCGTTTCCCAGTGTGGTCGCCGCCAGTACCAATGATCCGCTGGCAAAACTGGAGCGGGTTGAGGCCATGGCGCGCGACTGGGGCAGCAGGCTGGTGAACGTGGGAGCCGTTGGGCATTTGAACCCGGCATCCGGATATGGCGAATGGCCCCAGGCGGAAGAACTCATTCGGGAGCTGGAGCGCTAGTACCCATTTTCTGCGCCCGCCAGGCCGCGGGTGCCATACCAAACTGGGTGATGAACCAGCGCGTGAACGAACTGTGCACCGAATAGCCCAGCATGGCGGCAATGCGCCCCAGCGAGTAGCGCGGGTTCTCGATATAACGCACCACCAGATCGCGCCGCACACCATTGATCAGACCCGAGAAGCTCTCGCCGGCTTCCCCCAGGCGGCGCTGCAGGGTGCGCACATTCATGCCCAGCGACTGGGCGATTTGCTCGATGGTGGCGCGCTCCATGGGCAGCAGCAAATAGATGGCCTTGCGCACTTCCAGTACCACCGACGGCTCATTGGACCCTGGGAGTGACTCGACAAAACGCCGCGCATAACGGGCCATCTCCGGGTCGGCCTTGGGGTTGGGCAGATCCAGATCTGCAGCGGCGCAGACGATGCCGTTGAACTCGCTGTCAAAAATCAACGGGCAACGGAAGATGCGGGAGTGCAGTTGCAGGTCAGCGGGTTCGGGGTGGGTGAAATTGATGCTGCGTGGATTCCAGTGTGTGCCCAGCAGGGCGCGGCAGGACCGGTACAAAATTGCCACCGCCAGTTCGGTGGCCTGGCGATTCGGAATGGGCGGCTGGATCACAATTTCTTCGCGGATGATGACCATGTTGCCCACGTCCTCGATGAACATCGCCAGCGACTGGTTCAGCAGGTGGCGGTATTCGATCATGGTCTGCAGCGCTTCGCGCAGCGTGGCCTGGTGGGACAGCAGCAGGCTCACCTCACCGAAGTTGGACAGCTGCCGCAACTCGGCCATGCGCAAGCCGAAATTGATGCAGTGCGATTCGGCCGCGGAAGCTTCCAGCAGCGAGACCCCGGCCTGCACCGGAATCAGCTGATCCGGATTGGCCAGCATTTTGGAACTCAGGCCGAAACGGCGCAGCAGGGGCTGTGGATTCAGTCCAACATGTTGCGCCACCTCCAGGTAGTTGGCGAGGGCGGCAGTACGAATCAGTGTGGCCACGGCGTCAAGGGGTTTGTGCAGTCCGGCACGGTACCGGGCGGCTGCCTATCATGCAACAAAATAACCTGACTTGACAAAAAAGAGGGGCTCGCGCCCCTCTGTCAAGTCATCACCCGAAATGCTGTTGGATCAGAAGCGCATGCCGGCACCCACGCTCAGGTTGCTGCGGTCAATCAGCAGGCTGTAGTCGCCACCGGAGAAGCGCGTGTAGGCCACATCCACGTAATAGCCCTTGGCCCACTCAGCCCGCAGGCTGGGGCGCAGTGTAATGCGGCCTTGCGAATAGGTGCCGTCGTACGAGTAGCCGCTGATGTCCTTTGCCACATACAGCGACGGCACCAGGGTGGCACCCATCAGCGCATTGGGGTAGCGCGCCATCATGTTGAAGCGCAGACCCACGGCATCGGTGGTGACAAAGCCGTCCGTGGTGCAGGTCCTGCCCGCCACGCCGGCAGGAATGCCGTTGGCCTGGATGGCTTCCGAGCATGCCGACAGTGTGCCGTTCAATTGCACGTTGGGTGCCGCGCCGTACGAGAACGCACGGCCATAACGCAGCACGCTGGGGTCAGGCAGGTTGTCCACATGGCTCACGCCCAGTTCAGCCACCAGCACGACGCGCTCGGCACCCAGCACCTTGGGCAAGACCTGGTTGCCACCCAGCATGGCGGTGGTCACCCGCATGCGGTCGAAAGCGTCATAGACACTACCCATGGGCAGCTTGTTGAGTCCCTTGGAAATGTTCAGCGCCGCGTTGACCACCAGCGGTTGCAAGGCGGCGGTCAACAGGTCGTTGCCGTTCCAGTTGAGCTGGGCATTGGGCCGCACGGCAAACTCACCGTAGACCCGGGTACCCGGCGCAGGTTTGGTATCGAAGCTCAGACCGAACAGTTGCACATCGTTCGCATACGACACACCGTACTTCAGGCCGTTCGGGTCCGACAACGAATTGAACGCGTAGTTGAACACGGCACCGCCAGGCTTTTGTGCCGCCGACAGAGGCGCCAGGTTGATCGGTGTGGTGTTCGACAAAGCCACCGTTGGCAAGTAGATGCGGAAACCCGGCACCGTGCTGCTGGTGTTCATGGCGAAGCCACGGAATTCGGTGTTGATGGAGTCCGCCAGATAGCGCAGGCTCAGACCCCACTGGCCATCGTCCTTGGGATTGGCATCGGCACTGCGGTGCAGGTAATAACCGCTCTTCAACAAGGCTGGCTCGCTCAATGACGCCACGGTGGTCAATGGGCTGCCCAATGCAGCCGGGAAGGGGCTGGTGTTGCCAAATGCAGCCGCCAGGTTGCAGCCTGTGGGCAACAGCGACGCGACGTCGAAGAAGGTACCGCAGCCCGGGAAGGCTGGTGTGCGATTCTCGAATTTGATGAAACCATCGGCGCCCCAGTTCTTGCCGGCGGCCAGACTGGCTGACAGCATGGCGGTCGGCAGCTTGCCTTCGTCGGGCAGCGCACCCGGGCGCAGCATGGCGGCCAGGTCCTGGGAATTGATGCCGGAATTGATGCCGCCACCGATCAGCAGGGCCTTGCCCCAGTCCAGGCTTTGGCGGCCCAGGCGTGCCTTGACTTCGGTGCCCTCGGCTGGCTTGAATGTGCCATACAGGTAGACGTCGCGCAGCAGCAGGTTGCTGAACTTGGCCTCGGGCGCGAAGCCGCTGTCGCTCAGGGCCGCGCCCGCCTGGTAGCCGTTGGCATAGTTGCCATAGGCGCGGCTGCCATTGGTCAGTTCGGTATCGGTCCAGCCGTAGGCGCGCATGAAGAGGCCCGCATTCTTGCCGTGGACGTCCAGGTCCACCATGGCCTTGAGCACGGTGGACACCGGTTTGTTCTTCTCGAAATTGACGTCGGCAGAACCGGTGGTACCCACCATATTGCCGGCGGGCAGTCCGACGACCTGCGACGTTACGTAGGTGTAGGAGTTGGGGCTGGGGTCATCCATGCGCAGCATGGTGCCCACGGTGGCGGTGCCGGTGAGTTTGGCGTCGAGCTCGCCGATCTTGAAGTCCAGGGCCAGGGCGGGTGCCGCGGCGCAGGCCAGGGCGGCTGCGAGTGCCACGTGGGTGGGTTTGAAGGTTTTCATGGGTGTCTCCAGTTTTTGCTGTGGTGGGTGTGTGGATGGACGGGATTCTTGACGCTTCACCATTACCGGACTTTTCAATAGACGACAAGTAATTAGCTTTTCACGACAGCCTAGGGACAACCCTTGGATGCACTCCCTGCCTACAATGCAGGCCACCCAAAAGGCCACTGCGCCAGCCCCAGAAAGACAAATGCATGAGCACCGAAACGCCCACCCCTGAGTTACCCGCCACCGAGTCTCCGGCCCTGCCAGAACCCCAAGGCCAGGAGAGCGCCAAGCCCTTCATGCGCACCATCAAGAGCTTTGTGAAGCGGGCTGGCCGCACAACCACCGGCCAGGCCAAGGCATTCGAGGAACTGGGGCCGAAGTTTCTGGTGCCGTACCAGCAAAGTGCTATCGATTTCGAAGCGCTCTACGCAGATTCGACGAGGGCTAGCGGCCAGAATTCCTTAAACCATTCGCCCATCGTGCTGGAAATCGGCTTTGGCATGGGCGAGGCCACGGCCCACATTGCCGGGGTACTGCCCGACACACGCTTCCTGTGCTGCGAGGTGCACGAGCCCGGCGTGGGCGCGCTGCTCAAGCGCATTGGCGAGAACAACCTGACCAACATCCGCATCTGCGCCCACGACGCCGTCGAGGTGATTGACCACATGCTGCCGCAGGGCAGCCTGGACGGCGTGCACATCTTCTTCCCTGACCCCTGGCACAAGACCAAGCACAACAAACGCCGCCTGATCCAGTCACCACTCGTGGCCAAGCTGGCGCGCCGGCTCAAGGTGGGTGGCTATCTGCACTGCGCCACCGACTGGGAGCCCTATGCCCAGCAGATCCTCGAAGTGCTGAGCGCCGAACCGCTGCTGAAGAACCGCGCGCTGGCCACCAACCCCGAGCTGCACGGCTACGCGCCCAAGCCCCACTACCGGCCGCTGACCAAGTTCGAGAACCGCGGCATCAAGCTGGGCCATGGTGTGTGGGACGTGGTGTTTGAGCGCATCTGACACGCGGGAATGAGCCTGTACCGGCCCAACCCACCACCTGCACGCCAGGGCGTGGGACCCAGTTGCGTGGTGCTGCCCCCCGGCCCGTGGGTAACGATGCAGGAAGGCCTGGTCGCACGCTTTCCCGGCGTGCCCGCCGCGCTCTGGCTGCAACGCCTGCAAGACGGTGATGTGGTCGATGACCACGGTCAAACCATCGCGCCGGGCACACGCTATGAAGCCGGACGGCGCCTGTACTACTTCCGCGCGCTGGCCGCCGAGCCACACATCCCGTTTGAGGCCGTCATCCTGTGGCAGGACGAGCATCTGCTGGTCGTCGACAAGCCGCACTTCTTGCCAGTCGTGCCCTCGGGCAAGTACCTGCAGGAAACGGTGCTGATCCGCCTGAAGAATGCGCTGGGGCTCGACGCCCTCTCCCCCATCCACCGCATTGACCGCGACACCGCCGGGCTGGTGCTGTTCTCCAAACAGGTGGCCAGCCGCGGCGCCTACCAGGAGCTGTTTCGCACGCGCCAGGTGGACAAGACCTATGAATGCATCGCGCCGTGGAACGCCGACCTGCCGTGGCCTGTCACGCGGCACAGCCGCATAGCTCCAGCCGCGCACTTCATGCAGCAGACCGAGG
>Ga0208398_100961_pt1 | contig 13393 bp, 9 predicted proteins | sample LakWasMe79_HOW10_2_FD_183905 | JGI IMG/M metagenome (GOLD analysis project Ga0208398, IMG submission 183905) | Freshwater sediment methanotrophic microbial communities from Lake Washington under simulated oxygen tension - Sediment Metagenome... | ecosystem: Environmental > Aquatic > Freshwater >... | reverse complement strand
CACCGGCTCGGGCCCTGAACTGCGCCCGCATGCGGGGCTTGTTCGGCCCTTTGCGGCCTGGGGGTTTCGGTCCAATCGGCCTAAACCTCGAGAGCCGAACCATGGCCGCAACACCGCCCGCCCGTCCCGCCACGTCCAATGCCGTGCGCCACCTCGGCCGCTTCCAGCTGCTGCGCCTGCTCGGCAAGAGTGCACGCACCATGCTGTGGCTGGTGATCGATCCGCGTGTCGGCCAGGAACTGGTGCTGGCCCTGCCACGCAGCCAGCCGGCCGGTGCCGACGCCCTGCAGCACTGGCTGGACACCGCCCGCAAGGCCGCGCGCGTCGACCACCCGGGCCTGGCCCATGTGGTGGAGGTGGGGGAGCACGAGCGCTGGCCCTACATCGCCTACGACCGTGGCAATGCGGTGACGATGGCCGAGAAGCTGGGCAGCAAGGGTTTTGCCGCCACCGAGCTGGTGCCCTGGGCGGTGCAGGCGCTGGAAGGCCTGGCCTTTGCCCACGAGGCCGGCATCGCCCACCACGATGTGCAGACCGGCATGCTGCTGCTGGCCGATGGCTTGGGCTGCCGCCTGATGGGCCTGGGCGTGGCCCTGCCGCCGGACGGCGACCTCAGCCTGCCGGTACAGCGCCGCGCCGCCGAGCGCGACGTGCTGGCGTTCGGCCTGGTGATGCACCATGCGCTGGCCGGCCTGCCGGCGCTGGACCTGCCGGACGTCGGCCAGGTGGTCGAGCACATGCCGCCGCTGGGCCGCGATATCGTGCGCCTGCCCTGGAACGGCCAGCACCGCATTCCCGACGCCCTGCGCGCCATCGTCAACCGCGCCACGGACCGCCAGGAGCGCCAGCGCTACCGCAACGCGCGCACTTTCGAGCGTGCGCTCAGCGGCTGGCTGCGCACCGACGGCGAGCCTGGCGGCGGCCCGATCCTGCTGCTGCTGGACCGCATGCGCGTGGCCGGCCTGCTGCCGGCGATGCCCGGCGGTGCGGCCCGTGCGGCCCGCCTGGCGACGATGGAGCGCGAGCGCAGCAACGAGCTGGCCGAGGTGGTGTTGCAGGACGTGGGCCTGACCTTCGAGATGCTGCGGGCGGTCAATGGCACCAAGGCCCGCGGCGGGCTGGGTGGCGGCAATGGCGCCATCCTGACGGTGCGCCGCGCCATCGAGATGATCGGCCTGGACGGCGTACGCCGGGCCACGCTGGCGATGCGGCCCTGGCCCGGGCCGCTGAACGATGCCCACGCCGCCGACCTGTCGGCGCTGATCGACAGGGTGCGCCTGGCCGGCCGGGTGGCGCAGTGGCTGCGCCCGGCGGGCTACGACGCCGAAGTGGTCTACCTGCTGGCGCTGCTGCAGAACCTGGGCCGGCTGGCGGTGCAGTACCACTTTCCGGAAGAGGCGGCCCAGGTCCGGCGCCTGATGCTGCCGGCGCCGCCGGCCCGCACCGGCGAGCCCGAGGACCCCGGCATGACCGAGGAGGGGGCCTCCTTCGCCGTGCTGGGCGTGGACATCGACGCCCTGGGCGCGGCGGTGGGCCGCCACTGGGGGCTGGACGAGGGCGTGCTGACGATGATCCGGCGCGTGCCGCTGGCCGCGCCGGTGCATGCGCCCGAGGCCGACGACGAGACGCTGCGCCTGGTGGCCAGCTGCGCCAACGAGGTGGTCGACTCACGGGCCATGCCGGCCCACCACCGCGCCGCCTTCCTGCAGCGCGTGGTGCAGCGCTACGGCCGCACGCTGGGGGTGAGCCAGCGTGACGTGCAGTTGGCCGCGCAAGGCACGCCGCCCGACCAGGCGGAGGACGCCGACGGCGAAGCCGCAGCGACGGCCGCCGGCCATCCGGCACCGGGCCGGCCGCACGGGGCGGTGTCGTGAGCCACCGGGCCGCCCACCGCGGGGCGCACACCGCCGGGCGACCACGCGAGGTCGTGCGATGACCCGGCCGCCGCCGTCGCACCGCGTGGGCCAGCGCTTCGGGCGCTTCCGCCTGCAGGGTGAACTGGGCCGCGGTGCCCAGGCCGTGGTCTGGCGCGCCCACGACGAGCGGCTGGACCGCGAGGTGGCGCTCAAGCTGCTGGCCACCGACAGCGCCACCCAGCCGGTCAGCCAGTGGCTGCACGAGGCGCGTGCCGTCAGCCGGCTGGCGCACCCGCACATCGTGCCGGTGTTCGAGGCCGACGAGATCGACGGCCAGCCCTGCCTGGTGTTCGAGCTGGTCAACGGCCACACCCTGGCCGAGGTGCTGCGCCGCAACGGCGCCATGCCGGCGCGCGAGGCGGTCGAGCTGATGCTGGGCGTGGTGGATGCGCTGCGCGCCGCCCATGCCCAGGGCATCGTGCACCGCGACCTGAAGCCGTCGAACATCCTGATCGACGCCGATGGCCGCGCCCGGGTGATGGACTTCGGCATCGCCGCGCGGCTGGCCGGCACCGGCGACAACAGCGCTGACGGCCTGGCCGGCTGCATCGTCGGCAGCCCCGGCTACCTGTCGCCCGAGGCCGCTGCCGGCGGCGCGCCATCACCGCAGATGGACGTCTTTGCCGCCGGCCTGGTGCTGGGCGAACTGCTGGCCGGTACGCCGCTGCTGGCCGAACGCGAGCCGCATGCTGCACTGCGCCGCGTGCTGCGCGAGGACCTGCTGCTGCCCGAGCAGGCCGACGCCGACGACCGGCTGCGGGCCGTGGTGCAGCGCGCCATCGCCCGCGACCCGGCGCGACGCTACGACAGCGCCGCCAGCCTGCGCGACGCCATGATGCAGTGGCTGGCGCCCGCCGACGACGGGCCGGCCGACGGCGGCCACGGCACGCTGGACTTCCTGCTGCGGCGCATGCGCCACAAGAGCGACTTTCCGGCGCTGACCGAGCATGTGCTGCGCATCCAGCGCATGGCCAACTCGGACACCGACAACCTCAACCAGCTGGCCGACGAGATCCTCAAGGACGTGGCGCTGACGCAGAAGCTGCTGCGCCTGGTCAACACCGCCCACTTCCGCCGCAACGGCCATGGCGTGAGCACGGTATCGCGCGCGGTGGCCCTGGTCGGCCTGGCCGGCATCCGCAACCTGGCGCTGTCGCTGGTGCTGGTCGAGCACATGAAGGACAAGGCCCATGCCCAGCGCCTGAAGGAGGAGTTCCTGCGCTCGCTGCTGGCGGGCCAACTGGCCCACGACCTGTGCCGGCACACGCGGGACGCCGAGGAGGCCTTTCTCGGGGGCTTGTTTTACAACCTGGGCAAGCTGCTCACCGAGTACTACTTCCCGGACGAGGCCGACGCGATCCGCGACCAGCTCCGGCAGGCCGCGGCCCAGCCCGGCACCGGCCTGCACCCCGACCTGATGGCCGAGCGTGCGGCCAGCGTGGTGCTGGGCATGGGTTTTGAGGCCCTGGGCGTGGGCGTGGCCCGCCATTGGGGGCTGCCCGACACCCTGCAGCGCTGCATGCGTCGCCCCGAGGTGGCGTCGCCCGTGCAGCTGCTGGCGCCCGGGCCCGAGCGCCAGCGCTGGCTGGCGGTGGCCGCCAACGAACTGTCCGAGGCCCTGTGGCAGGCCGACGAGAAGACCTTGCCCGGCCAGCTGGAGGCGGTGGCGCAGCGCCATGGCCGGGCGCTGGGCTTCGACATCGCCGACCTGCGCCGCGCCGCGGCGTCCGCCCGCACGGCGCTGGCGCAGATGGCGCCGGCCATGGGTCTGTCCCTGCCCCAGGGCACCCGCAGCGCCAGGCTGCTGGCGCCACCGGCGGCCGCCGACATGAGCGATTCACTGGCGCCGCACCAGCTGGCGGCGGCCACCCACGCAGCGGCCGGTGCCGGCAGCGCGACCGCCGATGCCCCCACGCTGCTGCTGCCCACGCCGGCAGGCGCGGCCGCGGCGGCACCCGCCGTGGTCGCCAGCATGTCGGCGGTGGCGGACATGCTGGCGGCCGGCATCCAGGACATCACCGACACCCTGGCCGGCGACAGCTACAAGCTCAACGAGGTGCTGCGCATGGTGCTGGAGACCATGTACCGGGCCCTTGGCTTCCAGCGCATGGTGTTCTGCCTGCGGGACGCCCCCAGCGGGCGCATCAACGGCCGCTTCGGCCTGGGTGACCGCGCGGCGGCGCTGAGCCCGCTGTTCCAGATCGCGCTGCGCTGGCCGGCCGGCCAGTCGCCGGACCTGTTCGGCGCGGTCTGCCTGAAGGGCAGTGACACCCTGATCGCCGACAGCCGCCAGGCCTCGATCGAGCAACGCCTGCCGGCCTGGTACCGCCAGCAGGTGCGCGCGCCCTCGTTCCTGCTGCTGCCGATGATGATGAAGGGCGCGCCGTTCGCCCTGATCTACGCCGACAAAGCCCAGCCGGGCGGCCTGATGGTGGGGGAGCGGGAGCTGGCGCTGATGCGCACGCTGCGCAACCAGGCGGTGATGGCCTTCCGCCAGGCCAGCATCACGGGTTGAGCTGGCCGGCGCCATGGGCCGCGCCGCGGAAGAGAAGGTGACGAGCCTGACCCCGGCACTGGTTGCAACGGTTGGGGCTGCTTCGTTCCCGACCTGACCCGGTTGGCCGCGCTTCCATGCGAGGAGGCCCGTCACCAACGATTGTAGGCGATGGGGCGGGGGCGGTGCCTCAGAGCAGATCGTCGGGCACCAGCAGCGACAGCAGCCACAGCTGCAGCCGCTGCCACCAGGGCGGCGCCGGCTCCTCGGTGAGCGGGGCGTCGCCGCCATCGCCGCCGGCCACCCAGACCAGCGACTGGCCGTCCGCCGCCAGCTGCACCTCGTAAGTGCCACGGTTCTGGTCGGGCTGCAGCTGGGCCAGCACCGCGCGTGTCAGCGCCGGGCTGTTGATCGCCAGCGCCAGCTCGGTGTTGGTGCTGGCCGAGCGTGGGTCCAGGTTCATCGAGCCGACCAGCAGCAGCCGGTCGTCGATGAAGCCCAGCTTGGCGTGCAGCCGGCCCACCGTGCCACGCAGTGCCTGACGCACCGGCTCCTGCCGCTGCAGCTGCCGCGTCGACAGCTCGAACAGCCGCACGCCGGCCTGCAGCAGCGCCATGCGGCGGTGGCCGTAGGCCACGCTGACCAGCGGCTCGTCGCTGTCGACCAGCGAGTTGGTCACGACCTGCACCACCACGCCGCGCGCGCGCGCCTGCTGCATGCGCTGCAGGCCGGCGCTGCTGGGCAGGAAGTAGGGCGAGACGATGACCACCCGCTCGTGGGCCTGGCCCAGCAGGCCGGCCATCGGCAGCAGGTCACCGGCCGGCAGGTGGCCGGCGGTCTTGTCCGGCGAGTCGAAGTACACCTGCGCATCGGCGACGATCAGCGGCGGCGCATCGGCCAGCACCGGCGGGCCGCTGAGGGCCACCGCGCCGGGCAGGCGGTCGCGCCCGGTGCCGGCCCGGGTCAGCACGTCGAAGCTGGCGCGGCGCGCCGCGGCGTCCAGCCGGTTGTCGGCCAGGGCCTGCACCGGCACCGCGAAGGCGCTGTTCCAGAAGGTGTCGAAATGCCCGCCCAGCTCGGCCGCCACCGCACCCACGCACAGCAGGTCGAAGTCGATGAAGTTGCCTTCGTCGCTGCGCATGAAGTAGGCGTCGGCCAGGTTGCGGCCGCCGACGATGGCCGCCCGGCCGTCGGCGATGAACAGCTTGTTGTGCATGCGCCGGTTCAGCCGGCTGAAATCGGCCAGAAAGCTGCCCAGGCGCAGCAGGGCGCTGTCACGCCCGGCGGGGAAGGGGTTGTACAGCCGCAGTTCGACGTTGGGGAAGGCGGCCAGGCCCAGCAGCAGGTCGGTGTGGCCGGTGGTGTACAGGTCGTCGAGCAGCAGCCGCACCCGCACACCCCGTTCGGCGGCGTCGCGCAGCGCGCGCATCAGCTGGTGGCCGGTGTTGTCGTCGCCCAGCAGGTAGGTCTGCACGTCCACGCCCACGCGGGCCTGGGCGATCAGCGCCAGCCGGGCCTGCAGGGCCGCCGCCGACAGCAGCAGCGGCCGGAAGCCGGTGCGGCCCGCGGGCACGCCCTGCTCGGCTGCCAAGCGGGCCAGCGGGGCGTCGGCCGGCGCCACGCGCAGCCACGACGGCGGCGGGGGCGGCGCCGCGGGCAGGCCGGCGCAGCCGACGAGCACGACGGCGAGCAGCCCACTGCACCGCCTGCACAGCCCGGCGCGCAGCCACCGCGCCAGCGCCTGCCAGGTGGCGGGCAGGGCGGCGAGCATGGTCGCCGCCCTCAGCGCAGCTGCAGGTCGTCGTCGCCGAAGCGGATGCCCAGCGGCTCGATCAGCAGCTGCTTCTCGCCGGCTTCCACCGTGCCGGCCACGCGCGCGCCGATGCCCAGGCCCTGGGCGATCTGCACCACGCGCTCGGCGTCGGCCGGCGCCACGAAGATGGCAAAACCGGCGCCCATGTTCAGCGTGCTGTAGGCCTCGCGGTCGTCCTGCTGGGCATGCTGCTGGATGAACTTCAGCACCGGCGTGACCGGCGGCACGGTGTGGATGCGGTAGGTGAAGGTGCCGGGGTGGCGCAGCAGCTTGCGCCAGCCGTGGCCGGTGATGTTGGCGTTGTAGTGCGGCACGATGCCGGCGGCCCACAGCGCCTCGGTCACCGGCGAGTACAGCACGGTGGGCGCCAGCAGGGCCTCGCCATAGCGCAGGCCGGGGTGGTTGACCGGGTCCACCTCGGTCAGCCAGCCCTGCGGCAGGCGCTCGACCAGCTTGCGCGCCAGGCTCAGGCCGTTGGCATGGATGCCGCTGGAGTCCAGCAGCACGATGGCGTCACCGGCGGCCAGCCGGTCGCCCACGCTCAGGCGCTGCTTGGGGTTGATCAGGCCGGTGCAGGACGCGGCCAGGTCGATGCGCCCGGCCTCGACGATGCCGGCCAGCGCCGGCGTCTCACCACCGCCCCAGGCCACGTTGCAGACCTCGCAGGCCTGTTTCCAGCCGGCCACCAGGGCTTGCGCGCGCTCGGCGTCGCCGAACCAGTCGGAGCCGCCGGCGGCCCAGTAGGCCTGCACCACCAGCGGCGTGGCGCCGACGGTGATCAGGTCGTTCACCGCCATGGCGATGGTGTCCTGGGCGATGCCGGCGTACCAGCTGCGGCCGGTCAGGGCGGCCATCTCGTCGGCCACCAGGGCCTTGGAGCCCAGGCATTCGACGATGCTGGCGATGTAGAACGGCCCCACGTCCACCACATAGGCCGACTCGCCGCGCGAGGCCTTCACCTCGCTGAAGCCATGCGCGGCCAGCTGCGTGGCGGTGGACGCCGCGGCGCGCTGGGCGCTGACCTTCAGCGGGTCGATCAGGTCGTAGTTGACGCCGGCCTGCTCGTAGCTGAGGGTGCCTGGGCTGGAGGGGGCATGGGAGGAGCTCATGCCGTGGATTATCGGCGACGCGCGGCACCGGGCCGGGGCGCCGGCCGGCCCGGCCCGGTCCGACCCCACCCGTAGAATGAAGCCATGAGTCACGTCGTCCTGGCCCGCAAGTACCGGCCCCGCAGCTTCGAGCAGATGGTGGGCCAGTCGCATGTGGTGCAGGCACTGGGCAATGCGCTGAGCAGCGGCCGGCTGCACCATGCCTACCTGTTCACCGGCACCCGCGGCATCGGCAAGACCACGGTCAGCCGCATCCTGGCCAAGAGCCTGAACTGCACCGGGCCCGACGGCACCGGCGGCGTCACCGCCCACCCCTGCGGCGTCTGCCAGGCCTGCACCGAGATCGACGCCGACCGCTTCATCGACTACATCGAGCTCGATGCTGCCAGCAACCGCAGCATCGACGAGATCCGCGAGCTGATCGAGCGCGCCGCCTACAAGCCCAGCGTCGGCCGCTACAAGGTCTTCATGATCGACGAGGCCCACCAGCTCACCAAGGACGCCTTCAACGCCCTGCTGAAGACGCTGGAGGAGCCGCCCGACTACCTGAAGTTCGTGCTGGCCACCACCGACCCCGAGAAGATGCTGCCCACGGTGCTCAGCCGCTGCCTGCAGTTCAACCTGCGGCCGATGGCGCCCGAGACGGTGCACGAGCACCTGCAGCATGTGCTGGAAGCCGAGGGCGTGGCCGCCGACGCTGGCGCGCTGCGCCTGCTGTCGCGCGCGGCGCGCGGCTCGATGCGCGATGCGCTGTCGCTCACCGACCAGGCCATCGCCTTCGGCGCCGGCACCCTGGTCGAGGCCGGCGTGCGCACCATGCTGGGCACGGTGGACCGATCGCTGGCCAACGACATCGTGGCCGCGCTGGCGCGGCGCGACGGTGCGGCGGTGCTGGCCACGGTGGACGCGCTGCGCCAGCAGGGCCTGTCGGCCTCCGGCACGCTGGAGGCGGTGGCCGGCCTGTTGCAGCAGATGGCGGTGGAGCAGGCGGTGCCCGGTGCGCTGGACGACAGCGACCCCGACACCGCCGGTGCCCGCCAGCTGGCGGCCGAGCTGGCCGCCGACGAGACCCAGCTGCTTTACAGCATCGTGGTGCATGGCCGTGCCGAGCTGAGCCTGCTGTCCGACGAATACGCCGCGCTGACCATGGTGCTGCTGCGCCTGCTGGCCTTCCCGCCGGCCGGGCCGGCGCCGGCCGCGGCGGCGTCGCCGCGGGCCGCGCCACTGGTGGCCAGCCCCCGCGAGGCACGCAGTGCGGTGCCGGCGCGGCCGGTGGTCGGCGCTGGCGTGGCGCCGGCCGCGGCCCGGGCGGCGGAGCCGGCACCGGTCAGGCCTCCTGCCGAGCGATCGGCCGAGCGGCCAGCCGCACTTCGCCCACCCGGCCCCGCGCCGGCGGCCGTCGCCGTTGCGGCCCCGGCCGCACCGGTCACGCCACCGGCCCGGCCGACGCCACCGCCGGCACGGTCCAGCGCGCCCGCGCCGGCCCGGGCGGTTCCGGCCCAGGAACCGCCGCCCTGGGCCGACGAGCCGGTGCCCGACGACGACTACGGCGCCATGGCCCCTGCCGCCGCCGAGTTCGACGCCGGCCCGGACGAGCGCGAGCCGCTGCGCGCCGAGCGGGCCGCCCCGGTCCAGGACCGGGGCCAGCGCCCGGCCCCGGCGGTTGCGTCGGCCGCGGCGCTGCCGGCCTTGTCGACCACCGCCATGGGCGACCTGTGGGCCGACACCCTGCGGCCGCTGGTGGCCGCCGGCAGCATCAACGCCCTGGTGCGTGAACTGGCGCTGCAGGCCGAACTGCTGGCGGTGGCACCGGCCGACGGTGGCGGCCGGCTGTGGCGCCTGCGCATCGAGCGTGAGACCTTGCGTGCGCCCGCCCTGGCCGCCAAGCTGGCTGCAGCCCTGGGCAGCGCACTGGCCGAGCCGGTGCAACTGGACGTGGTGGCCGGTGTGCCGCAGGATTCCATCGCCCGGCGTGACGCCGTGGCCCGCGAGGCGGCGCAGCGTGCGGCCGAGCAGGCCATCCACGGCGACCCGGCGGTGCAGGCGCTGATGGCACAGTTCCCCACCGCCCGCGTCGTGCCGGGCTCGATCAAACCCCTAGACCCCCAGCGCGCCGAGGCGCGTGAACCCAGGAACACCGCATCATGATGAAGAACCAACTTGCCGGCCTGATGAAGCAGGCCCAGGCCATGCAGGACAACCTGAAGAAGGCCCAGGACGAACTGGCGCTGATCGAGGTCACCGGCGAGTCCGGCGCCGGCCTGGTCAAGGTGCAGATCACCTGCAAGCACGACGTCAAGCGCGTCACCATAGACCCCAGCCTGCTGGCCGACGACAAGGACATGCTGGAAGACCTGGTGGCCGCGGCCTTCAACGACGCGGTGCGCCGCATCGAGGCCACCACCCAGGAGAAGATGGGCAAGCTGAGCGCCGGCATGCCGCAGATCCCGGGCATGAAATTTCCGTTCTGATGCCCCCCCCCCGAAGCGCCTGCGGCGCTCCCCCCCAGGGGGGCGACGCCAGTGGCCCGGCGGAGCCGGTTCCACGGCGTCTGCTGGGTAAAGGCGCGCTCGGGGAGACAGCGGCCGTTCGCTGCAGTCGATGAGCGAGCGCAGCCTCGAAGGCCTGATCGACGCGCTGCGGCGGCTGCCGGGCGTGGGCGTGAAGTCGGCCCAGCGCATGGCCTACCACCTGCTGCAGCATGACCGCGAGGGCGCGCAGCGCCTGGCGCTGGCGTTGCAGACGGCGGCGGTGGCTGTGCAGCACTGCGAGCGCTGCCACACCTTCACCGAGGAACGGGTCTGCGCCACCTGCAGCGACCCGTCGCGCGACCCGCACCAGCTGCTGGTGGTGGAGAGCCCGGCCGACCAGGCGGCGATGGAGCGCAGCGGCAGCTACCGCGGCCTGTACTTCGTGCTGATGGGCCGCTTGAGCCCGCTGGACGGCATCGGCCTGGCCGACATCGGCGTGCACCCGCTGCTGGACCGCGCCAGCGACCCGGCGGTGCAGGAGGTGATCCTGGCCACCGGCTTCTCGGCCGAGGGCGAGGCCACCGCCCATGTGCTGGCCCAGGCCCTGCGCGCGCTGCGCAGCGACGGCAGCCTGAGCGTCACCCGGCTGGCGCGCGGTGTGCCGGTGGGCAGCGAGCTGGAATACGTGGACCTGTCGACCCTGGCCCATGCCTTGAGCGACCGACGCTGAGCGCCGGCGGGCTCAGCCGGCGCCGGGTCGCCCCAAGGCGGCTGAATGCCCCCTCGGGGGCAGACGCGCAGCGGCGTGGGGGTGGGTATCAGTTCTGTGCCACGCGGGTGCGGGCGGTCGGGCCCGGCCGGGTGAAGCGCTTGCCACTGCTGCCACGGGCGGCTTCGCGGCTGGCCAGCCGCACCGGGCCGCGTGCTGCGGCCTTGCTGGCCACCATCACCACCACGGCCTGGCCGGGCTTGAACTGTGCGGCGGCGCTGGTGCCGTTCCACTGCGCCACCTGGGTCGGGCTGACACGGTAGCGGCGGGCCACGGCAGCCACGCTGTCACCCTTTTTGCCGGCCTTGAAGCTGACGCGCCGCAGCGGCGGCAGGTCGGGGGCCAGCGCCAGCATGGCGTGGTCGGCCACCTGCTCGGTCACGTCCTCGGTGCGGTGGGCCGCACGCGGCACCAGCAGGGTGGAGCCGGCCTTGACCAGCATGCCCTTGGGGATGTTGTTGACCTCGCGCAGGCTGGCCTCGTCCATGCCCACCAGGCGCGCCACCTCGGCGGGCTTGGACGACTTGGGCGCCACCCAGGCGGTCCAGCTGGCCAGCACGCCCTTGTGCTGCTTCAGGGCATGCACGAACCGGCTGGCGCCGTCATAGGGCAGCAACACCTGCGGCGTGCCGGCGGCCAGGATCACCGGCTTGTTCATCTGCGGGTTGAGCTGCTTGAACTCGTCGACCGGCAGGCCGGCCAGGCGCGCGGCCAGGTCCAGGTCGATGTCGCGCTCGATGCCCACCGATACGAAGTAGGGGTGGTTGCGCAGCGGCGGCAGCGTCAGCGCAAAGCTGTCGGGCCGCAGCACGATGTTCTTCACCGCCTGCAGCTTGGGCAGGTAGTTGCGTGTCTCGTCGGGCATGCGCAGGCTGTCGTAGTCGGTGGCCAGGCCGGCGGCCTGGTTGCGCTTGATGGCCTTCTGCACATTGCCCTGGCCCCAGTTGTACGCGGCCAGCGCCAGCTGCCAGTCGCCGAACAGGCCGTGCAGGGTCTGCAGGTAGTCCAGTGCGGCGCGGGTGGACGCCAGCACGTCGCGCCGGTCGTCGCGGAAGACGTTCTGCGTCAGCGAAAAATCACGCCCGGTGGCCGGCACGAACTGCCACATGCCCGAAGCCTTGGCGGTGGACATGGCTTGCGGGTTGTAGGCGCTTTCGATGAAGGGCAGCAGCGCCAGCTCGGTGGGCAGGCCGCGCCGGTTCACCTCTTCGACGATGTGGAACAGGTAGCGGCCACCACGCTCGGTCATGCGCTGCACATAGTCGGGCTTGCCGGCGTACCACTGCTCCCACTTGCGCACCAGCTCGTTGTCCAGGTCGGCCATGGCCACGCCCTGGCGCACCCGGCTCCACAGGTCGGCCTGGGCCGCCGCCGCGTCCAGGTCCAGCTTCTCGGTGGGGCGCAGCGGGTCGATGGCGATGGCGCTGGTGTCGGCCGATCCTGCCGTGTCGGCCGGCGCTGCCTTGGCCAGCACGCCCGGCGCCGCTGTGGCGCGTGCCACTGGCAGGGGCTCCGGCGCGGTGGTGGCCGTCGGGGTTGAGGGCGGGGCAGTGGGGTTGGCCGGCATGGGCGCCGGGGCGGTGGCGCAGGCGGTGAGGGCGGCACCCGCCACCAGCAGCAGCAGGCGCTGCAGCGACCGGGGCAGGGCCAGGGGGGGGCGGCGTGCGGCGTGGGGAGGGGGCATCAAAAGTGGTTCTTCCATTCGCGCAGTGCGCCCAGCACGGCGGGGCCGCTGCGATCGGCTGCGCCGCGGGCGGCGGCAGCGTTGATCACGTCGGCGGCATCGCAGCGCATGAAGGGGTTGATCGCACGCTCACGCGCGATGGTAGAGGGCAGGGTGGCTTGACCGTTTGCACGCAGGCTGCGGCAGGTGGCGCTGTAGTCGGCCAGTTCGGCATTGCCGGGCTCCACGGCCCGTGCAAAGCGCAGGTTGGACTCGGTGTATTCGTGGGCGCAGCAGACCCGGGTCTCGCCCGGCAGTGCCGCCAGCCGCGCCAGCGAGGCATGCATCTGCGCCGGCGTGCCCTCGAACAGCCGGCCGCAGCCGCCGGAAAAAAGCGTGTCACCGCAGAACAGCACCGGTGCCTCGCCGCCCTGCGCCGGCAGCACATAGGCGATGTGGCCGGCGGTGTGGCCGGGCACGTCGATGACGTTGAACGCCAGGCCGGCGGCCTGCGCCACGTCCCCGTCGGCCAGCGGCGTGAAGGGCTGCGGTATCGCCTCACGCGCCGGGCCGAACACCGGGCCCTGCAACAGCGGCCGCAGGCCGGCGAGGCCACCGACATGGTCGGGATGGTGGTGCGTCACTAGAATGGCGGCCAGCGCGAGCCCCTGGGCATCCAGCGCCGCCCGCACGGGCGCCGCATCACCCGGATCGACCACGATGGCTTGATGGCCGTCGTGCAGCATCCAGATGTAGTTGTCGGAGAAGGCGGGCAGGGCGATGAGTTTCATGACGCGCAATCCATCGATTATAGAGTTGGCCCAGTGGCTGCAAAGCCCGCCGGGCCGCTACCTGCTGGCCTGGGAACAGGCGCAGCTGGATCGCACGGTGACCGACCTGTTCGGCTTCCACGCGCTGCAGCTGGGCCTGCCCGACCTGGCCGGCCTGCGCGCCAACCGCATGCCGCACCGCTGGGTGGCCAGCGACACCCTGCGCGAGCCCGAGGCGCTGCCGCTGCCGCCGCTGGACGACGACCTGTCCACCCTGCTGCCCATCGTGCCCGGCAATGCGCTGTTCTGCGACTTCGATGCCCTGCCGTTCCCCAGCCAGAGCCTGGACCTGGTGCTGCTGCCACACACGCTGGAATTGGCGCGCGAC
>Ga0208398_100959_pt1 | contig 13414 bp, 7 predicted proteins | sample LakWasMe79_HOW10_2_FD_183905 | JGI IMG/M metagenome (GOLD analysis project Ga0208398, IMG submission 183905) | Freshwater sediment methanotrophic microbial communities from Lake Washington under simulated oxygen tension - Sediment Metagenome... | ecosystem: Environmental > Aquatic > Freshwater >... | reverse complement strand
CGCCCTGCATATTAGTGTGGCCGCCGGCATTCCCAGTGACAGCATTGCCAAATGGCTGGGCAATGAGCGCGTGATCCGGACCATGCCCAACACCCCGGCGCTGATCGGCAAGGGAATCACCGGCCTGTTTGCACGCCCCGCCGTGACGGAGGCCGACCGCCAGCATGCGCAGCACGTGGTGTCGGGCATGGGGCAGTTCTTGTGGCTCAGCCACGAGGGGCAACTGGACGCCGTCACCGCCATTTCAGGCTCCGGTCCAGCCTATATGTTCTATTTCATGGAGGCCATGACGGCCGCGGGCGCCGACATGGGCCTGGAGCGCGAACAGGCCTACCAGTTGGCCGTCGCCACCTTCATTGGCGCCGGGGAGCTGGCTCGCAGCAGCCACGAGCCGCCTGAAATCCTGCGCCAGCGGGTCACATCCAAGGGCGGCACCACCCATGCGGCGATCACGTCCATGGACGAGAGCCATATCAAGGACCTGTTTGCCAAGGCCTTGCACGCGGCGCACCGACGGGCCACCGAGATGGGCCAGGAGTTCGGCGAAGCCTGACAGTGTTTTGAGCCGCCAGCCCTCGTGCAACATGCAACATTTGCTCTATTGTTTATAGCATTTGCCAGTAATTTCGCCGGCCGTCCCGTCAACCGCTATGGTTTGCGATCAGAAAACGCGCCTCAAACGCGTCACTGGGCAAGGGCTCGCTGAGCAAATAGCCCTGGATGCAATCACACTTCAGCTCCGCCAGAAAACGGCGCTGCTCTTCGGTCTCGACCCCTTCGGCAACGACCTTGAGGCGCAGGTTGTGGGCTAGCGAGATGATGCCGGAAACGATGGACGCGTCGTCCACGTTGTTTGTCATATCGCGGGTGAATGCACGGTCAATCTTCAGCACATCAACCGGAAAACGCTTGAGGTAGGCGAGCGAAGAGTACCCGGTACCGAAATCATCAATGGCCAGTTCCACACCCGTAGCCTTGATTGCGCGCAACAGCAACAGGGTTTCCTCGGCGTGCGCCATCAACATGCTCTCGGTGATTTCCAGGGTCAGACACCGCGGGTCCACACCGGTGTCGCGTAGCGCTCTGCGCAATGTGTCGATGAAATTGACCTGCTGTAGCTGCAGACCCGACAAATTGACCGTCACATACAAACCCGTCGACCCTGTTTCGTGCCATTTCTTCAATTGCAGGCAGGCCGCTCGCAACACCGCCTCGCCGATCGGGATGATCAGACCGGTTTCCTCTGCCATTGGAATGAATTCCAGCGGGGATACCAGGCCGCGCGAAGGATGGCACCAGCGCGCCAAGGCCTCCATGCCAACGATACGGCAATCGGTAGCGTTGGCTATGGGCTGAAAATACACGACGATCTCGTTTCGCTCCAGGGCGCGCCGCAACGCACCCTCAAACCGCAGGTGCTCGCTGGCGGAAGCCTCCATGTTTTCCTCGAAAAACTGGAAACCGCTGCTCTTTTTCTTCGCACGGTACATGGCGGTATCCGCATGGCGCAGCAAGGTACTGGAATCCACCCCGTTGACGGGAAAAACAGCAATGCCGATGCTGGCCGACACGACGATGTCATGTCCGTCGATCTCAAACGGCGCGGTCACTGCGTGGCAGATTTTCTGCGCCGTGCCAGAGGCCACATTCACATTGGGCAGGTCGTCGATCACGATGGCGAACTCGTCGCCCCCCAAACGGGCCACACAGTCACTGGCCCGCACACAGCCGCGGATGCGCTCGGAGACGCTCTTGAGCAGTTTGTCGCCAATCTCATGGCCGAGCGTGTCGTTCACAAACTTGAAGCGATCCAGATCCAGGTACAACAAAGCCAGTGACTTGGCGATGGGCTGGGCTCTCTCAATACAACGGCCGAGGTGGTCGTTGAACAGAGTCCGGTTGGGCAGCCCCGTCAACGAATCGTTGTAGGCCAAATGGCGCACATGGCGCTCGGCCCGCGTGGCGTCCACCAACCGGCGCACACGCTGGTTGACAACGGCCAAGTGGATGGGTTTGGGAATGTAGTCACTGGCACCGGCCGCAAACGCCCGTTCAATCGACGCGCTGTCTTCCAACGCGGTAATCATCAGAATGGGAATCTGCCGCCATTCGGGCGATTCCTGCAAACGCGCACAGGCCGTGAAACCGTCCATCACCGGCATCAGGGCGTCCATCAAAATAACATCCGGACGCATGCGCTGAACTTCCGCCTCGACCTCGCTGCCGTCGGCTGCCTCTGTCACCACAAAGCCGCTGCGCTGCAGGGCTGCACGCAGGGCCGAACGGGTGCTGCGGTCGTCATCCACTATCAACACCAGAGCCTCGCCCATGACCGGCAGTGGAGTCAGCACTTCGACTTCACTCTGCAGCTCCAATTGCAGGGCGTGTTCCACCACCGCATATTCGGCGCGCAAGCGCGGCACCATCCGTCCGACGGCGTCCACTTGGTCGTTTTCCGCGAGTGATTCGATAGTCTTGGCCAGTGTTGCCAATTCCAGCGCGCCAAAATTCCATGCCGCGCCCTTGATCGCGTGCGCGACGCGGCGCAATGTCTCGCGCTCTTCCACTACCACGGCTGCCGACAGTTCATCCAGATAGCTGGGCATGTCTTCCAGGAAGGGTCGAATAGCCTGGCCAATGGCGCCACCCAGTGCCTCGCGCAAGCGCACCAGTACCGTTTGGTCAATTGGCCCCTCCCGTGGCGGCTCCCCGATTCCAGCGTCCTGAACACCTGCCTCCGCCGCTGGCACGGCAATATCCACATCCGTCAGCCAACGCTGCAATCGCGCGGTCAGGCTGCCCAGCGTCAAGGGCTTGGACAGGTGGTCGTCCATGCCCGCGGAAAGGCACTTTTCAATGTCCGTGGGTTGGGTGTTGGCCGTCATTGCAACAATGGGAACACGTCGACCGCTATCGGTTTCGACGCCGCGAATCACCGCGGTGGCCTGGTAGCCGTCCATTTCCGGCATATTGCAATCCATCAGGATCAAATCCCAAGGCTTGCGTTTAAAGGCCTGCACCGCAATGCGCCCATTCGCCGCCACTTCAGACCTGCAACCCAGCATCTCCAACATGCCCGACGCAATGGTCTGGCTGGTACGGTTGTCCTCAACGATCAGAATCTGAGGCATGCGTTTTCGCGCTCTTGGGGCAAATTGCAGCAGCTCGCTGCGCGAACCGATTGCCCCGTCCACGCACTCCAGCAACCGCTCCTGGCGCAACGGTTTTGCCAGATTCGCATCAGCCGCTGGCGCTGCGGCGGGGCTTTCCACGCCATAACGGCTCATCAAGACCAGTCGCGGCAGGCCGTAGCCTGGCACGGTGCGCAAGTCGCGCACCAACTGGGGCTGGCCCGCCGCCAACACCATGTCCACCAACAGCAGGCCATAGGGCGCACCCGTCTGCTGGGCCTGCAACAGGACGGGGGCTGCATCGGCCACTGATTCAACGGCATTGCATTCGTAGCCAGCGGCAGCCAAAGTTTGCTGAATGAACTGCCGAATGATCGCGCTCTCATCCACCACCAACACACGCCCTGACCGAATCTCGCGAGCGGCCACGGCCGATTTGCCGATACCGAGCTTCAAGGGCACGGCAAACCAGAACGTGCTGCCAACACCCTGTGTGCTGTTCACGCCGATTTCTCCACCCATCAGTGCGCACAGCTGCTTCGATATGGACAAACCGAGGCCGGAGCCATCATGGCGCCGGGTCGATGACGGATCCGCCTGGGTGAACGCATCAAAAATGCTGGCGACTTCATCCTCGGCCACGCCAACGCCGGTGTCGGTAACCGTGATGCGCAGTGTGCCCTGCTGGCCAAATTCGCCGACCGCCGACACGCGCACGGCCACTTCACCTTTTTCAGTGAACTTGACGGCATTTCCCACCAGATTGAGTAGCACCTGGCGCAGGCGCCGCGCGTCTCCTCGCAAACAGGCGGGCACGCCAGGCTCCACCACGTACGCGATCTCCAACGCCTTGCTACCCGTTTGAGGAATCACCAACTCAATCGTCTGCTCGCATAGCCGCGCGATGTCAAAGTCTCCATCGGCCAACTGCAGTTTGCCGGCTTCCAGTGACGAAAAATCAAGAATGTTATTAATCAGATCGAGCAGATACTGTGACGAATCCCAGGCCAGTGCGACATAGTTGCGGGCCACCGGCGGCAACGCGGAGGCGCGCAGCATGTCCAGTGTGCCGACCACGCCATTGAGTGGCGTGCGCAACTCGTGGCTCATGGTTGCGGCAAACTCCGCTTTGATCTGGGCCAAGCGCAGGGCTTCTGAGCTCGCCAGCCGCAAGGCCTGTTCGCGCTCGTCAAGGACGGCCATCATGCTGTTGAAGGCCTGCGCCATATTGGCAATATCGCGCGGTCCGGTCAACTTGGCGCGAACGCCTGATTCGCCTTGCTCCGCGCGGCCCATGGACTCTGCCAGTCGAACCAGGGGCTGGGTCATGCGACGGGTGAGCTCACGCGTCATCAGCAGAAAGACCACCGCAAACGACATGGCAATGCCCATATTCAAGGCAAACAGTGTTAGCAGCGCACTGCCCAAAGAGGCCTTGGACAACACCACACGGACGTACCCGATCATTTGCGCCTTTGGCGCTTCCGCGTCGAACGGCGAGTTGACGCCCACCACGCGCACCGGTGCGACAAACTGCCACGACTCGCTATCTTCGACCTCCAGGAAAGCGGCGACGGCGTTTAGCACCGTTGCGGGCGGTGGCTCGTCACCCAAGGCCAGAGCCACGCCTCCCGCGCCACGGGCAGTCAAAAGGCGCCCGTCCGTCCGTCGGATTTCGACACGGTCAACATCTGGAAACGCCAGCGCACCGGAGACGGCATCCGTGATGTTCTCGCTGGCGTCGGACAGCAACGCCAGGCGCGCCTGGCGGGCCAGGCTGTCGGACAGGTGCTGGCCTTGCTGTTGTCGGTTTTGGCGAATATCCCGGCTACTTTGCCAGGAAATGACCAGCGACGACAACAGCGCCAGCAGTAGCACGCCAGACGCAACCATGATGGAAAGCTGTTGCCGGAAAGTCGTCTTGCGCAATGCGGCAAGGATTGGATTGCGGAAAATCATTCGAATGGGAAACGGTCAGCGAACGGGAAACACAAGATCGAAAGCCTGCTGGCGGGGAGACAGCTGCAAACCGAGGTGGCCTGCCGTCCGGATGTTCACCGCCAGCAACGCGTCCTTCATTGGCACCACCAGGGCCGCATTACCGCCAGGAAGGCTCATGGCAGACGACGCCAGTTGGCGACCCAAGGCCACGTTGTTCGGATACAGCGAGAACAATGCGCCGCGCTTGACATGCGTCACATTGCTGGAGAACACGGCCAGATTCCGGTTCCAGGCGCTCTCCAGAATCAACGGCAAAACGGACGACTCCTCAACGGTGGTGGAGTCCTGGGGCAACCACAACGCGTCTCGCTTGGGGTCCGCAGTGGACAGCACTTCCTGGTACACCCGCACCGCGTTCTTCAAATCGCCAGCCTCTATCGCCTGCAACTCCAGCCCTTGGGCGCGGGCCGCGTCACGGGCCAAACGGATCAGCCAGGCATTCTGCTTGGGGTCATAGACCACGATGACACGTCGTACATCGGGCATGAAGTGCTTGAGCCGTTCAAACAGCATTTTGGGATCCGGCGCCAGGCTGACAATGGGAAAGCTGCGGCCGTCTCCGGTGGGCGGAGAGACCACGCCGCCGGCCACAACACCAACCTGCTGGTCCAGCGTGGACGCCGCCTTCATCCCCTGACGGCCCAGCGCGATCACCACCTTGATGTCCTGGCGTTTCAATTGGGCCATGATGTCCTGGGCCGAATGGGCCCCGCCAACGGCGAAGCTGGCAACCGGTGCGCCCACCTGCGCCTCAATTCCTTCGATGATCTTGGCAAAAATACTGCGGTAAGGCTCTTCGAGGTCAGGGTACAGGACAGCGATGCTGCCGCTCTCCGCCGCCAGCGCCACCTTGACCCGCTCGACGCGTCCCAATTGCGCGACCACCTGGTCGTTGGCCGCAACTTGAAACCGGTAGACCAGGATGTCGCTGGACATTTCGATGCGCTGCAAGACGCGCGGCCACGCGTCCTGTTGGCCGGGTTCCAGAAAGCGCACCTTGGTCGGTTCTGGGTGGCGGCCCGCTTCGACCGTTTCCATGGAGTGGGCGGCCAGCGGCAGTGCCATCAAGGCCAGAAGCGTGGCATGCATACAAATGTAGATATTCACACTCCTTCCTTGCAAAAGAGGACCGCACTAACACGCGAAAATCGAACCGCGCACAAACTTGCCACTCCGTCTGGAGTCGCCCATTTTATGGGCAGAAGTAGGGGATGGGGCCGCAGTTCTCTCGGCCCGGCTGGATTGCCAGTCAACCCGCTGTCGAACACCCCACCCTGCGGGGCACTGGAAGTGGGGGCCCCCAATGCTGGAGCAAAGGAGTCAAAGTCAAATACGGCTCTAGCCCTCGTCGAATATGAACAATACGCTATCAATAACATAGCGCATATGTCGCCACCATAGAGTGCAGGGCAGGTTTGCATGTACAAGACCAGGACCACCACAACGTGCGGGCCGCCAGATCACATCCGGTATGTAGCCTGCAAATACGCTGAGCGTGGCGCCATTGGCAAATCATTGGGTATCGCTGTGCCGGGCGCTATGCTGGGCTCCCGCACATCCGCATTGAAAATATTGCGCAAGCCCAAGGCAAAACTCCACTGCTGGCGCTTGGCGTTGGTACTCATGTTGAGGTCCACGGTTGTGTAGTCGGCAATTTGTGGGCGCACATCACCAGCAGGCCGCCGACGATCATTCACCCAGTTCAGTTGCGCGCCGAGCATCCAGTTGCCAGCAAAATGCCAATCGGCGCGTCCCGACACATGGTTGTGCGGCGCGTAACCGGCGTCCTGGCGCGTGGCTTCATCGATCGAGGTTTGCCAAGAGTAGCTACCGGTCAGGCGCACATTGCGGCTGGCATCCCACACAGCTTCCAACTCGCCCCCATCACCGTGCAACGCACCGGTGTTGAAGTACTTACCGCCCACTGATCGAATGGTGTCCTTCATGTCGTAGTGAAAAAGGCTCAGGTTGACCTGGAGGTCACGCCGTGCCTGCCACGACACTGCAGCCTCAACCGTAGTGATGAGTTCTGGTACCAAATTCGGATTGCCCAGCGCTACCGGATTGGTAATGCCGTAGACCTCGTTAAACGCGGGGGCGCGGAACGCCCGCCCGGCCATCAGTTTGGTGGTGACGTCCAATGACGCATCCCACACCAAGGCCACGCGCGGGTTAGTGGTGCCACCAAAGTCCGAATACCTGTCGTGGCGCACCCCGGCCGTCAACGCCCAATCCTTGGCAAAACTCCACTCATCCTGCGCATAGACATAGTCCACCCAGCGCCGATGGGGAAACATGAAGGGGCCGGTGTTTGAAAAATCAATCAGGCCCCCGCCAGGGACGGGAATCAGGGCCCCGGCCGGGGAATAGGTGAAATTCCGAAGTTCTGCCGTCTTGTAGAGGTCCAAGTCATCATGGCCCAAGCCCAAGCGCAGGCTATGCCCCGCGAAGCCTGAATAGGCGGCAAACAGGGACAACCTCAGCTGGCGCTCCCATGTCTCGGGGGCGCCAAAAAAGCCGGTGGACGAAACCCCTGCGCCGATATTGGCCCCCGGTGGGAATAGTTGAAAAGGCACCGGGATGGTTTGCGCATAGTGCAGGTAGCTGGCCGCCAATCCCAGGCCCCAGTCTTTGGCAACCTGAGGGTCTGTCCACGATACGTCTGCAGTTATGCGCTCACTGCGTTCCTTCCCCACCGGATCCAAGGCGGACGCAATGCCAGCACCCAAACCAATGTTGTCGCGAAATTTGTAGCCAACATGCGCCCGCCACTTCTCAAAACCCAGATCCACGTTGCCGTCAATCGCGTCATAACCGGTGCGCACTGAACCCGGTGCCAAGCTGGATTTCGTGCCAAATATCTTGTCAAACCGAGTCTGCGCGTCGGCGTCTATGTTTCCCTTAAAACCCTCACTGCTGCCGATGCGCAAATAGGCCGCCACGTCCACCGACCCCATTTTCCCGCCATGCTGTATCCAGGCATTCTTGGTGGCAAAGGAGCCGCCCCGCAGTCCGACTTCGGTTCCGGGTGTCTCGGCAGCGGACTTTGTAATGATGTTGATAACACCTGAAAAGGCGTCCGCTCCATAGAGTGCAGAGCCCGGCCCCCGAATGATCTCGATGCGAGAGATATGCTCTACCGGATAGCCTCCCCACAGGTTGCCCTTGCTGCCGACGAACAGGGTCGTTACCGGTATGCCGTTTTGCATCACCAAGACCTGCGGATTGAATTGGCTGAACACGCCACGAATGACATACAAGGGTGTGTAGCTATTCGCACTGCGGTTGACGTGCAAACCTGGCACCGTTTCCAGCACCTCGTCCAGGTCCGTCGCCCCCATGGCGGCAATGTCTTCAGAGGTGATGACGGTTGCGACCGCTGGCGCACGGCGCAAAGATTGCTGGCTACCGGTGGCAATACTCACCGTGGCCTTGTCGCCATAGGACAGCAAGAGTTCGTCTTCCTCCCCCAGACTTTGTGCAAGCACCGTCTGCGTTGGCAACACCAGGGTCGCAAGCAGTGTGAGTTGGCCAAGTCGCTTCATGATTCAATCTCCTCGTCGAATGTGCGCTCCGACTCCCCATTGTTTTTTTGCCTCATTCTAGGGTTAGATGTGTTGAATTGACAGCAATCGTTCACGCGGGCCAAGCCCGCTTACCCGCACCCTCGTAGGCGACCTCGGAACAGGGTGTCGGGAACATGGCTCCCTGTGGTTTCTCGGCTGCCTCCACCGCGCACGGAACCATTCCCGCCATAAAGGTTGGCACTCGAAGCAACTGGTATTCGCGCAAAGACAAGCCAAGGTCGGCAATCAAAGCGGCGTGCAGGGCCGCGTAGTTCATGCGCAGCTTTGGATATAGCGGAAGCAATACCTTTTCAACTTCAAATGCCAGCTTGAGATGCGGGCCTTGGTCAAAACCCAATTCCTTGACCAACGCCATCATCCACGGGATGCGTTCGTCGGTTGAATTGATGGGACGACCATATCCATAGATGCGCCGCTCTTGCAACTCTGTCTGCACGTGGGTCCGCAATTCGGCTCCAGCGTCCAGCGCGGCCTTGGCTCGCATCAGAAACTGCATGGACTGCAAGCCGGCTCTACCACCATAGACCGTGGCTTCAGACACGGCGATCGCTGCTGCCATGCCCAAGTTGCTGCTGCTGCGCGCGCTGGTGGTGAGCGCAGCCACGCGGTTGTTCCACAGGCGTGCATCGGGGTAACTGGTGTACACCCATATCGCGTGCAAGAGCCGGACTTGTGGCTTGGAAAAGCGGCGCCCCGTGATGCCAAACACATACAACTCGACCCAATCCATATCTCTCAGATCGGCATGCAAGTCGTGGCCGCGAAATATGGCGTGGCTACCCGGATAACACACACCGACAGCCGTTTTTAGTCGCCCGGCGTTGTTCGCAAGAAACTCCACACCCTTCATGGCGCCTCCGCGCACTCTTGGCTGGGAGTCCATTCCACGGGGTAGAACGGAAAATGCTTGAACCCGCTGTCAGATTGCTCCAGCGCATGCGCCGCCGCGCCCGGCAACCGCAACATCAGGTACAGCATTTCGCCCTCCTGTGCGGAGAACCCCAGGTCCACCAACACTGCTGCAGCTACCCCCACCAGCGCCAATGGCAAGCCCAACGACGCTTCCAAGTGCTGTCGGTTGGCGGCCAACCATGCGAGATGGGGGAATGGCCCCATGCCTGCGAGCTTGTCCAGGCATTGCAAAACCGTCGTCGATGTCGTGACGCCATACGGATCAAACCCCGCCGGATGCTCGGCTTGGGGCCATATGTCCAGGGTTGACGACTCCCATTCGGACGCATGGCGTATCCAGGCCGTCAAATCGTGGCCGACGGTGATCCAGATGTTCATGGCATCGAACACCTCCCGGGCGCCGCCATAACGCCCGGCGCCGACGGACAGCGCCGCCATCAGGGACGCTGCGGCCGTGGACCCTGCCACGCCCCCGCACATGGCCGCATGCACCGAGGCGTCGCGCGGACCAGGGTTGGCCAGTGCCAACGCCAGGGCATCCAGCAAATTGGCTTGCGCCGCACTGGGGGCCTCACCCCGGAACAGCAGGTACAGCATGTCGGCCCAGCGTGCCCGGCCTAGCATGTCGCCATAGACGTCATAGCCGTGGCAGTACGCGGCCCGGGTGGCAAAAGGATTGTTGGGTTCGGGCTCCTCGCGCCAAATGCGGGTATGGATGCTCTCTTTCGGTTTGTCCGTCATACGGCGCTCCCCAAGGTCTTCATCCGCAGGTTCATCGGCGGCACCTCTTCGCCATCAATCCGCACATCCAGCAACGTAGGACCTTTGCGTGCAAAGATGGCCTTCATGTCCAACGCTTCCATGTCCTCGGGGGAGCGGATGATGTGGCCCGCAATGCCCATCGATTCGGCCTGCATGCGAAAGTCCACCGCCGGGAGTTCGAACGCCGTGGGCTCGGCGCCGGCCAGGCGCTGGCCGTGTTTGACCATGCCCAGGGCACCGTCGTTGAGGATGACAAACACCACGGTAAGTTGCTCCACCGCCGCCACCGAGATCTCCTGGCCATTCATCAGGTAGCTGCCGTCGCCCGTGATGCACACCACGGGGCACTTGGGATTGCCACGCGCGCAACCAATCGCGGCGCCAATGGCCCAGCCCATGGGCGCAAAGTCCATCAGCACGCGCAGCCAGCCGGCATCGCCCTTGCGGCGTTTTCCACCGTCGTTGCGTGCCGCATAGTCATGCTGGCGCTCGACACGCCGGTCATGCGGCTGCAGGTAGTGGATGGCCCAGGCCGTGCTATTGCCTGCATCGGCGAAGAAGCGGGTTCTGGACGGGCATAGCCGCGACAGCTCGCGCATCAAGCGCTGGGGTTTGATGGGGCTCTCGTTGGAGACAAACTTGACCGACTCGTGCAGCATGTAGTCGGGGTTCTTCAGGCCAATCTTGGATGGGTTGGAAATCTTGGCTTCGTCCAGCATTTCGATCAAGCGCTCGCACACCGAGCGAATGCGCCCGCGCACATGCAGGCGCGCCATCGGTGAGCGCAGCAAGTGGTCTTCGGACGAGTCGATGTGCACCAGGCGTTGGTTGAGCACCGTGTGGGACCACGCCCCGCTGGTCCACTCGCCCAACGTGGTGCCGATGGCCAAAATGAGATCGGGCTCGTCCTGCAGCAGCAGGTCCGCCGTGTGGTGGCCGGCAAAACCAAACACACCGCGGTACAACCGGTGCCGGGTATTGATCAGACCCTTGCCATCGGGCGAGGTCACAAACCGCGAGTCGGTCATTTCGGCCAGTTTGATGATGGCTTCTATGGACTCACCGCAACTGTGGCCGCCACCGATCAAGATCACGATGCGCCGGGCTTGCTTGATTTCCTCGCACAGGGACCGCACCAACACGTCGTCCACCAATGCCGGGCGGTGCAACAACGAGCTCAGGTTGTAGGACGGTGCCATGCTCTCAATGGGGGAGCGCAAGATGTCCACGGGAATGGACAGGTGCGACGGACCACGCGGCGTCTTGGAAGCCCGCATCAGCGCGTTGACCAACTTGCTTTCCACCTGGTCGGCATGTGAGACCAGCGTGTCGTAACGCGTGCAGTGCCGGAACATTCCCAAGGTGTTGACACCGGTGCAGGCGGATTCTTGCAGTGCTTTTTTCCCAAACGATGGCAGAGCCGGCTGGCCGGTGATGGCCAGCATGGGCACGCCGTTGTCGTAGGCACAGGCGACGCCGGTCAGCAAATTGGTCGCGCCGGGCCCGGAGGTGGCGCAACACACGCCAATCTTGCCGGTCTCGCGCGCATAGCCATCGGCCATGAATGCAGCGCCCGACTCATGGCGCGCCAACACATGGCGCGGCCCACCGCGCCGCGCGCTGCGGGCCAGTGCGTTGTACAGCGGCTCGATGGCGCCACCCGGAACGCCGAAGACATACTCCACACCGAGCTGCTCGATATAGGCAACGATGAGGTCGGCAACCTCCGGATGGGTGATGGATCGGTCCTGGTTTCGCGCCGATTCAAAACCGTGCCCTAACTCACTGTTTTTCATGCTTTTTTTGCTTCCAACGACAAAGGCGGCTCCGTTTGGCACGGAGACAAAGTGCCGCAGCATGGCATCGAAATATAAAAACTGCAACAATTTGTAAACCGGCGCCGCGCAAAATTGGCGTGCGCGCAACGGTTGACGCGTGGCCGCAGCTCCGCTGGTTCAGCCCTGCCGTTGCCATCAGGTTCACCCCAAAGGGAGATACACGTTCTTGGTCGCCAGCCCTCGTGGGCTATGCACAGGTTGCTACTATTTTTATAGCTTTTGCCAGAACCCCGGGGTGCTGTAGTGGAGCTTGATGAAATCGATCCACAGCCGCACCCGCAGTGGCAGGTGCTTGCGCTGCGGAAACACGGCGTAGATGCCATTGGGTGGGGCGGCAAACTCGTCCAGCACCACCACCAGCGCACCGGCGGCAATCTCGGCCTCCACCTCCCAGATGCTGCGCCAGGCAATGCCGTAACCACCCAGGCACCAGTCGTGCAGCACCTGGCCGTCCGAGCAATCCAGCGGTCCGACCGGCTTGAAATGGATGACTTCGCGGGTCTGGCCATTGGCTATGCTGAACGCCCAGCCCCGCGTCTGGGACGCATCGCTGGACAGCGTCAGGCAATCAAAGCGCGCCAAGTCCTGCGGGCTCTGGGGTTTGCCATGCTGCGCCAGATAGGCCGGTGTGGCCACGCACAGGCGCCGGTTGTCGGCCAGGCGCAGGCTGACCAGCGACGAGTCCGGCATGTCGCCCACGCGAACCGCACAGTCGTAGGCCTCGCCGGCAATGTCCACCACCCGGTCGCTGAGGTTCAGCGAGATGGTGACCTCGGGGTGCAGTTCGCGAAAGCGCGGCACCAGCGGCGCCACGTGGCGCCGGCCAAAGCCGGCTGGCGCGGTGATGCGCAAATGCCCGCTGGCCTTGACGCCACCGGCGCTGACACTGGCTTCCGCATTGGCCAGGTCCGCCAACAGGCGCTGACAATCCTCCAGGAACGCACTGCCCTCGTGGGTCAGCGTCAGGCGCCGCGTGGTGCGCAGCAGCAGCTTGACGCCCAGGCGCTCCTCCAGGCCGTCCAGGCGCCGCCCCATGATCGCGGGGGCGACGCCCTCGGCATGGGCCGCCGCCGTCAGGCTGCCACGTGTGACCACGGAGACGAACGACTCCATCTGCTTGAGTTTGTCCATTTTGGCCTCAAGCCCTCGTCAATGCTACACATTGCGCTATTTTTTTCATAGC